>JADMIO010647393.1_pt1 | contig 80440 bp, 67 predicted proteins | sample 8958161 | NCBI WGS metagenome assembly JADMIO01 (sample SAMN16585339, study PRJNA669376) | soil metagenome | isolation source: Crop rotation soil | place: USA: Cullars Rotation, Alabama | collected 2011 | reverse complement strand
CGCGACAACTTGTCCACGTGGAATTCTAAGCTTAGGATCCCAATGTGCTGGAAAGAGCCGCTGATGTTGTTAGGAGGAGGTGGGTACTCGTTGAGAAATGTGCCCAGATGTTGGACTTATGAGACGGGACTGGCTCTTGGAATCGATGTGCCTAATGGTATGATGGTGATTTTGGGTTAATAGGGTTTAGAATTGCCGGAAAAAAGTGATTATTTGGAATATTTTGCTCCGGAGTATAAGTTGCATTTGCCGGTGAGTAATATGGAGAACCAGAATTCTAAGGAATATTTGGACAAGATCAAGTATGGTGAATGGGCTTGGATAAAATTTAGGGCGAAATTGTTTGATAACTTGAAACATATGACTTCTTCGGGAATTCAGATCACGAACTACAAGGATAATGTATAAATTGGGTTATTGTTTTTAAGAGATAGAATGATATTCCAGTTGACTTTGACAACGTATACAAGGCCAAGAGAGATCAGATTGAGGAAGAGCTGATTGACTCCCACGTTTCTAAAAATACTAAGAATATATTGTAATTTCATCTTTTCAATCGAGTTTCGAGTACAGTCCTACCATAATCCAAAGCCTCTCATTCAAAAAATTCTAAAATAGACCAAAAAAATAATTTTCTCTTTACAATTCTCTGAATTTCTTCTCGATCAAATCTTATTATTTATTCAATTTATTAAGTTTCATCAATGGCATTTGTCCTCGACCAGAACGATCCCAGCGGTCTGGGCATGTTCTCCAAGCCAGGCCGGTTCACCGCTGAAAAATACGTCGTCTTCCAGCGCAAAGACGAGATCCTATCCAACGAACGCAAGGTTCTTAGGGTCAATGCGTTATCAGCAATCCAATTCGTAAAAAATGTTTCTCTTTCTCAACTATCAGGACTTCGACAAAAGAAAGAAAAGAGATTTCGATGATGAAGAGGAACCTACGAAGAAAGAACAGATCGTCAAGCCTAAAATACGTCCCATCGTCTCGATTTTCGAAAAGGCAGTTCCTCGTGAGGACATCACAGGCCTCAAGGTTAGCAACTTATCGATTCAATAAATGGAATAGAGAAGCAAGAAAAGCGTTCCTCCTGTAGGCTTCTACAACCCAAAATATAAGCAGGTCGATAGGTAAATGAGAATAATCAATATTGAGATCCTAGAAAGCCGCTAGTTCTATTCGACTATGGCTTGGAAAAGGCTAAAAATTTCGAAAACCCAGGAAATTGGACCTCAAGGGCAAAATCGAGCATCGATGAACTTCCACCTGCGATCGCCGATATCGATCAGAGAAAAATTTTCGGTCCAGTGGAGTTTGCTAAACAAACACCGAGAGAATTATACGCTTCTCATCATCCAGGACCTCATGATGAAAGATTTTCGTGCTTAAAAATCCCTGATAATTGGAGCAAGAACAGAAGATTACCGAATATTGACATAACAAAATTCACAAGTCGTGATCGATATAAAATGTGGAAGGACCTCGATTTCGCTCCCGATTATAATCCTAACCCTGATTTTGTGAAGAAACCGATCGCAAAGCCAGGTCCTAAATTCGAAAGCCAAACTCCGAGATTGCCTCTGCATATTGGTTCACATTCGATCAGCGATTTGTATTATGAACCCCAGCTATCAGTTAGAGAAAAGCAGTATATATTATAGAAAAATTACTAATATTGTAGTACCTCTGTACCAAAATTTGATAAGTTTTTGAGTAGAGAGACAGATCCTAAATCGTCTTTCCCGAGTTTTATGCAAGTAATAATATGAAGTAATATGTATTAATATTGTAGAAATCTTTGCATTCGAGATTGTCAATTGAACAAGTCAGTCAGAAAACTTTGGAGATCAATAATTATAGTGAAGGGAAGATTGGGCTTCCAATTTCGAGTTTTAGAACGTTTTCGAATACAAATCAGAACAGTGTTGATGGGGTGAATTCTGAAAGAAGACGATATAGTTAAACCATTTTTGTTATGAGATATGTCTTTGTTTTATTCTTCTACATTTTTGAGAAAAATGCAAATTTATTTATGAGCAGAATACAACACTCAAAACAAAAATGAATTAAGATTTTGAAATGCATAGATAGCATACACAAAAAACTTCATTAGTTCCCTTTCTTCATCGCTTTAGGATTATCAATTTTCCCTTCTTCACTCGGGATAATATTGTCCAAATTATTCAAAGCAGAGTCGATCATATCCTCATATGTATTCCTCACATCAAACGCAATCGAACTCCATTTATTCTCAACCTTTTTCTCCAATCTATCAATCAGTTGTTCCTATGAGATTATTTTGTTCTAAAATAGAAATACTCTCTTGAAGGTCTTTGAAGCTTCTCCTAGAACGACCAAACTGTGATAAGCTCCACAAGCCATCTACAATATTAGAACAATATTAGTACACCCTACGCTATAGACTCTTACGTATTGCAGGAACGAAATCGGTCGAGGAGTTGAGAAATGAGCATTTATATCTCCAATACCCAACTGTCCATGTCTTTGCATTCCCCATGCAAACAACATATAGTACGAATCATAAAACAGCAACTACACTCTCATAAAATCCAAAATTTCTTACTGCAAGTGAGTGGTTTTCTCCACAAGCCACATTCAAAATCGGCATCGAAGTGAAGCAATCGATTTTCTTGGGCACAGCGCTTTCATTATTCTTGTTCGAAGCCACATGTCTCAGATGATCGAGATTATTATTCACCCTCATGATGTTCTTCTCAAGTCCCAGCTGGTTATAATCGTTCAGTCCACATCCATACAGCTCCTTCTTATCATTCAAAAACAGCGAAAAGGTCGATCCTGCAAAAATTTCCGTTATCCTCGCATTTGCCAATCTCTCAATCACAACGGGTTCCTTCACCTGCAGGCTATATGGCGATGAAGGGTCATAGTTATCTCCAGTGATGCCCAGACCTAGCTGTCCTGAATTCGTATATCCCCATCCAAAGACCTGTCCATTTTGAGTTAACGATAAGGAATGCGCATCTCCACATGCAATTTGGATCATGACAAGATGTTCAACAGATTTGATCTTCTTAGGAACTGTCAGATAGAGCTCGTTAGTAGATGCGTCATGAGTTAACTGTTCGAATGGAACACCAAGCTGGCCACCTTCTCCTCTTCCTAGAAAATTAAACAGTTTTTCTTTTAATTTACCCCAAGAATATATGCCTCCTTGTTTCGATAAAGCCAATGTATGCAAACCTCCGCAAACGACTGAGACAATATCAAGATTCTTCAAAGCCTGGATGACCTTCGGTGATGAAAGGCTGACGCAATCACCATGACCTAGTAAACCTCCTTCACCTTGTCCCCAAGAGTACACTAATCCATTCGCAGTAATAGCAACAGTATGCTCACTTCCACAAGAAACCTAATTAATTAATATGTACTAATATTGTAGTACCGAACTAACGTCGAACATTCCTGGGATCACAGTAGGTACATAGACCTGATTAGGAGCCCCTTCACCTAGACCCAACTGGAAAGATTTATTGCAACCCCATGCCATCAGGGTCCTGCTCAAAGTAATAGCCATCGAATGGGTATGTCCACAAGCCACTGAGACTATGATTGTATCCTTCAAGGGCAAAATGCATTTTGGATAATATATTCTCATTTTCTTTCCAGGTTCAAGTTCTTCGACATTGCTTGTAGGAGTTCCCACTTGACCATCGCTATTCTGTCCCCATGAGAAGACCACACCGTTCAGCTCCCTCTTATTGATCGTCGAGGTGTCCTTTTCGAAAATCTGGACCAGATTGCCGCCTTGGAACCGGTCTTTCTTCTTATCAAATTTCAAAATTCCTGATTTTGGAGTTGATGCTCCATCGGTCATCGAATTCTTATCTTTACCCTTATCAAGCGAAAATCCGCTCAAAGATGAAACTGAAGTCGAGTTGCTGAAGGAATTTTGCATAATGGCAAGCACAAAGTCCCTCAAATAGGCAGTATCCCACAAAATTCCTGAATTCTGGAAAGTAAGCATATGAGTTAACATCCATTTTAATAAATAAGGAGTTCTTTGCAAAGTGTTATTCACAGTATCGATCTTCGAAACGTTCTCATCAAACACGAGATGGTGCGTCCAATATGGGAAGGGATGATCTCTGATCGTCATGTTCTTGAACTGCGGTTTTTGCGGGAAATAATTGGGATTTTTGCTCGATTTCGAGGTTCCCGACATGAAATCTCTAAACGGTTCTCTGTACACATGATGAGTTCCTACGAAGGAATTCAACGGATTATCCTTCAAAGTCATCGCGGTTGCATCGAATAACTCCTCAGCATACTCGGCATCATGAATTTTACCCTGCAGTCTCGACAAAATTGATAATCTCCAGGTTATGAACAGTTCCCAAGGGGTTCCTACACCACCTCGACCTCTTGGATCTCCATATAATTTATGCAAAGCTAGTAAAGCCATCGTGTAGCTCTGCTCGCATTCGACGAAAAGTTTGCTCTCAGATAAAATTCCGAACCAGGTATGGATCGTGATGGTCAGTTCAGGCGAACAAACTGGAGAATTGTTGACATAGGTGTTAATTCTTTCCAAAATTGAAAGCGAAAGCTGGTTGTCAAGATCGTTTTCACTGAAAAATGCCAGCACCAGTTGGATCAAATATGCCTCGATTAAGAACATCTGGTCACCATCACAGGTACAAAGTCCATTCAATATGCTTTCTAACAACACAACCCAGTCGTTCAGGATCTCAAGTCCAGGGAATTCATAATATTCCTTCAAAAAGCACTCGAAATTTCCCGAATTCGGTTTTCTCAGTTTATATAAGCTTGAAGGTACCACAAGTTCCATTGGGACCTGACTTTGTTGAGGGAAGGTGGGTAACAGTTTCAACAAAAGCAAATAGCATCTTTCACGAACGGTAGAGTAGGATTCTGCGCTGAAAATAATGTTGATATCGATGGTTTTGATCGGTTGGGCATATGCCGAAACCCAATTGATGAACTTATCATTTCGGATTTGTCTGATGACTTCCGTCGCGAAACTGAGCTTCAAATGATATTCACAAGCGTCCAAGAACAATCCAGCCTGCAAGCAGCCAGTATTAATCACAGTAGAGATCAATTCAGCCGAAAGATAGGAATCAAAACTTCTAGTATCTAGTAATCTTTTCGCAATATCGTATATTCTCATTCTATGCAGGAAAATATCGGTGCTCAGTTCGCAGTAGAAGGCCTCTTCCTCCTCAGGGACATCTGGTTGACCCTTGATGAGAATGTTGAGGCATTGGCATAGCAGACGCTTGTAGTAGTTTTCGAGCAAAAATTCGTTCTTGTCATGTAATAGTTCATCGAATTTTTCTTTCATAGCACTTGCTTCGAAATAGTTCAAAGGGGCCAATTTTCGGAATCGGGAAAGTTTTCGACTGGTTTTATCATCGAACATCTTCTTTACACATCTGGCGAGGATATCAGCAGCGAGTAGAGCTCTGGCCCGTTCGTTTTTGACCTTGATGAAGACGATCCACTCGAGTCTCATGTTGATACCCTTTCGATGGAAAAGTTCCTTCAGCGAGGCAAAATTGATAATATTATCCGTATTTTCAAGTTGATCAACGATATAATCAATCGATCTGCCAATATTATTGGTCAAATATTCCTGGAATCGCTTATCATCGACGTTGATTCTGTTAAATCTTGTAGGAGCCTTAGGTTCATTTTGTTTATTCTTCGAATTTTTCGTCATATCGATCTGCTCAGATTCCAAAACTCCAAGTCCCAATAAACTATCCGAAATAAAATAAGGATGAATTAAAGTCTCTCTATTCATCAAAGTCGCAAAAACCAGCACGTTCCCCCTTATCTCCTTGCCTCGTAACTTCTCCGAATGGCTGATCATATCTATCGCTCTTCTATTTCTCGTAAAATTAGAAGGCAAAGGTTCTCTTCCCACAACATAGATGATCTGAATAAGCCATTCCCGTCTTCTGAATTTCAATAAATCGAAATGATAAGGCTTGTTTTCCATTCTTGGGTCCTTCTTGAGTAATGCCGCGACACTTATCTCCAATTTAGCATATCCAAGCACTCTCTTGATAAGTTCAGGGTCAATAATTCCTCTTTTAGGATATTCCAAAAAGGTGACATGGGCATTCGATTCCTGATTCAAGCTGAACATCACATCAACTTTCGGCAAAGGCAGAACAATTTTGGCCACATTGGACAGCATCAGGAAATGATTGATGGGCTGATGGCCTGAATTAGGCGACTGGCCACCAAAAGTATTCGTTTGAATCGGTTGTTCTTCAGTTTTATGAATAATCTTGAAATTTCTCGAAGTGATTCCGCTCAACAAAAAACTGTTTTTAAAAGTCATCGCTGCATCTCCTGCCAACTTCGAAGTCCAATCATCCTGCGCAGTTCTCTTAATCGGACAGACCGGAGTGCCCAGCAGCACCCAGGACGAGCTCTCGACCGTGCACATCAACGGCAATATGATATTCATAAACGCAGGGGTTCCATCTATCGTATCGATTTTAAAACAAGTTTCAGTTTGTAAACACTCAACCGCAACATGTCTCAAAACCTTCATTTCCTTCTTGATCTTCCTCGCATGCTTCTTACTAAACAGCCTGAAGAATACTCCCTTCCAAATGAACCCATTCTGCCAAACTGGCGAGAAAATATCCGGCAACTCCCTTTCCAAATTCAGTTTCGGATCTTGAGGTACCGCCTTGAAATTCAAAAACGCCGATTGGCTTTTCTTCGGAATCGCGCTCTGCATCATCTGGATCCTATTCGGCGACTGATTAGTCCCTTCGTCAGAATCCGCCACCGAGACCGCCTTGCCCCCCAAACTCGCCGAACTCGAGTCGAATTTATCCCCACCAGATCCTGATTTTCTGGTTGACGATTTAAAAGGCGGAAATTCGTGAACTCCGACCGAATTGTTGAAATTGAGTCTCACATTGCCCACAGCTGACACGAACCATCTGAACTGCTCTTGAAGCTGGATCAGTTTTCGGTCGAAGGTGAGCCCGGTCATGCTGCTCGTGGCCTTCGACATCATATTTCTCTCCTTATAGAGCCCAGCGACCTCTTCATACCAATTTCTTTCTTTTAAGTTCAAAATTGATCTGTAGGCTTTAAGGAGTTTATTCTTATTCTCAGCGAGGCTTATCGAGGTCTTTTCCTGAGTAAACAGCTTTTGTAGGATTTTAGACCATTCCATCGAGGCACTTTGAGGCTTAGAACCTGGCTGCGAGTGCTCAAGGAGGTTGGGAAGGAGGTTTTGGTTCAGTTGGGATTGTTCTATGAACTGTTCTAGTTGCTTGAACTGGCCTTCGCTCATATCGAGGTAATAATCGTCGGATTCTGCGTTCTTTTCGACATAGTTGACCTCGAAAAGATTGGCAGTGTTGATAGGATGGCCATGATCGTCGAAAACGCCTGAGTTAGGTCCTCCAATTGGCGAAAATCCGGCCTTGGATTTGTCATCTCCTTTTGATTTTTTGTTCTGGCTGCTGTTGAGATTGGTCAGAGATTTTTGGTTGGTAAGTTTTGCTATAGAGGTGAATAGGGGTATTGAGGGTAATATTACCTTGATCGTGTGGGTCTTGAGGCCAGAAATTGGCATTGGGATCGTTGGAGGGGATTTGGTTCATATTGGAGTTCTATAGAATAAGGAAAATTCGAAAAATGTACGAAGTTGAGGTTTGCGTTGAGATCGGTGCCGTTTTGAAGTGGGCTACTGGTAGCGTTGGGAGTGATGTAGAGATCCTTTGGATCTTTCGGTCTGTTCTTGGGTGATTTTTTATTTTTGGTGCAAGCTGAGCCCATGTGAAATTGAGTATTGATTAGATTTTTATTTGAAAATTTGAATTCGCTATATATAAAAACAAACATTTTCAACAATGAAATTGAATTGGATTTGGTTGACCTTGGTCTACATCTCAACAGATGAGGACGAATAGGAACTTATTATCTCGTATTTAGAAAAAATAATTTTCAGATTGTTTTCAAATATGAATATCTGCAAATAAAAGTATAAAACACATAGAATACTTTAACAGGTATCAATTATATTAAAGATCTCCTTTGTAATATTGAGTAATTTCTGATTGAAAGTTTCCTTCTTAGCCATCAGCACAAACCTATAAGCCTCTACCAACTGTCTCGTGATCATCAACAAATGTCCTTTCATATATTCTTTTCCCGAAGCCTCCATCGTTCCAATATGATCATTCAGCTCTTTAAGATTATCCATAAAGGATATTCCATCGACATTTCTGTTTCCATTCACATGATAAACCAATTTTCCTAAATAATCCTTCGCTTTGAAATACATGAGGAATCCAACATTAGCAGGATTATCCTGAATCTCATGTTCCAGACTAGCCAGATTGCCAAGTCTGAATGACTTTTGAAGTAGCACTGAACCCCAATCGAGGTCCAAATTCTTATAAATCTGCATCCAAATATCAGGTCGTTTCTGAATATCCAAAATGCTTGTAATTTTCTTTATCAAAATAGAATTCCAATTAAATAGGAACAATGCAATACAGATCGGATCGAACATATCGCTCGTTTCAGGTGTCCTCACTACTGGAATCTTCTCTGAAAGTATCGATTCAATCATCTCACAAGCCTGAGAAACTGCTAAGTGGTGAAGTTTGGCTTGTTTAGGATGCTCCCAAAGCAAAATGAATCCTAAGCTTAAGAATAATGCTCGCTTTATAGGTTCGAGTTTGTTATATCTTGCATAGTTTATAGCGATAGAACCGAATTTCCCTCTGAAGCCATCAGGAAGGAATATCGTGAATCGAATAACTTTTCTGAGAATATCTTCATATTTCTTGATTTTGTTGATTCTTTCCAAGAAGCTTCGTTTTTCAAAAATCGGGAAATCTTCCAAAGCGAAGTCAAAATATTCTTGGACCAGATAGGAATAGTCCAATTTTGCATACCGCATGATAAAATTGACGAGGTTAGCTCCTTCAAGCTTGGTATCTTCAGAAGCAAACATCAAGGCAATAAGTTGTTTGAATGAAATCGAATGGATCGAGTCATAAATTTCTTCAAGCGAACAAAATTCATAATTTTCAGTATTTGTGGCCTTTCCTAACATGAAAGCGAGCCTACTGAAATATATGCATCCTTTGATCAAGGTAATAACCTCTTCTTTGATATGAGTTTCCATAGTGGCCTGGTATTTCTCGAAGAACTCATCGAGGTCAACATATTCGTCTTGATATTTCGAAGAGGATCTTTGTAGTTCTTCTTCGAATTTCTCACCAGGAACGAGTCGATTATAGGTTTTATGGGTTTCTTTTATCTTCTCAACTTCATCAGTAAAATTGAAATAACCCAACAATCCTTTCAAATTCGCATTTCTAAACTTCACTTTGTGAATTATGCTTTGAATGTCCCTATAAAATGCAAATCCTAGATCTCCAGCTAGATGATCGAGATAATTTTGTTCCAAAAGCTTAACAAACGGAAAATCGAAATTAGTCAAGCCATTCAAATATGCTTTTCTCACAAGTGTCGTAATGCTTTCTGATAAACTGACGTTAACGATAGGAGTCAGATGCTCGAGATCAGCAATTAAGAGGTCTCGTTTCATTTCTTTATGAATAAAGAGATGAGTTCTGATATGCTCAGGAAAATGCGAATAGAGAAGAATATCCATTTTCAATGCAATTTTGTTCTTCGATTTTTTCAGTTTCTTCAAAGGTGGATCATAAGCCCTTGCATTAACTAGCTTTTCAATAAGATCGTGAGCTATATTTAGCAAGTAGATATGATCCCATAATGACAATCGGAGATGTGTTGACAAGTATTTCAAATATTGAGAAGTCTGATAGACCAATGCATCACCTCCTCTTAAAAGTGTCATTAACTCGATAAATAATTGCTTGTGGTTCTTAAAATCGAGCTCCCTTGCCATGACCTGAGTGAGCATTTGATTAGCCTGTATAAATAGAGTATAACTCTTTTCAAGACTATAATGAGCTCCAAAAGCCTTGGCTTCTCCGAACATCTCTTGATCTAGCATCATGTAGAAGATCTTAAAAGGATGGAAGATCAGATCCTGAGAGTCCAAAAGATTTCCTAATTGTTTGTTCAATATCATATGTTCTTTGGTTTTCTTGATGGCACAATAATTCATATAAAGGTTCTGATATTTTTTGCATAGATTATTGTGGTAGAATGATTCCAGCATCTTTCCCATCTGATTCTGATTGACGAATCTATTTTTGATCAAAGAATCAATCACTCTTTCGATAAATTCTTGGCTACTGATATTATATAAATCCAATTTAGCCTCAGAAAGGTATCGTTCTGCGAACTTGACAAAACATTTATTCATGCTTCTGAAATTATTTTTCACAGCCTCAGCCAATCCATCTAAGAACGCCAATAAAGCCACATCACCATAATAAATATGGATCAGTTGATTCAGCCTTGAAATATTAACACTGCACCATTTTTCAATCAGTTTGACATCATCGAGTATTTCAGATTCATCATCAGCATCAGTTTGCTCAAGCTCAGCCTCATCTTCAGTTTCATTTTTCTTTGGTTTTTTATTCAAGATCTTCTCTTTTTCCAATTCGATTCTCAAATGGTTGAAACAGGCATAATCACTCAAAGAACTGTCCAAAAATACTGCAAACAGGCACAAAATTTCAATTCTCTTGAAAATCGCTAATTCGATGAAACATTTCGCCAAGAATTTCTGAAGAGCCGCTTGATTGCTCTTCGTCATATCTAATCTGTCCACATGTCTCTTGAAAACTTCTCTGACTTTTAGGACCAGTCTAATCAAATCTGGATTCGTTTTACAAGGCATTTCTTTCGTTTCTTTCAATAATGCCTCTGAGATTCGGTCTTCTAACTCATGATTATATTTCTTCAGATCTATATCTTTTTCAAGAGGAGAATCGTTCGCAGGATCAACTTCATCAAGTGAAATCAGCAAGTGGGTCTTCAAAATAGCCTGATGAAAATATTTTGTAATGAAATCTCTTGCTGTTTCGATCGGACATTTCTGGACATCAAGTTCTAACAACAATCTGACCCAATCATTCTTTGCAGAAATTTCATTCAATAACTTGAGAGAAGAAGGGATATTATGCAGCATACAGAATTTCGAAACCAGTCTCCATGGTGAATCGATCTGTTTAGGATTATTCTTCAATCTTGATTCGCAAATCACAGTCGCCTTTTCGAGGTATTGCAATGCATCGATCAAAGTTGAACCGAAACCAGATGTTTGGGCTCTTGGTAAATTCAACATGACCATCAGATTTTGGCAGAAAATTTCTAGGAATAGGTCATAGACATCTTCAGGGACAATGGTCTTTCTCAAAATGTCCAATTGATTAGGGAATTCTGATGCGCTTTTTTCGCTTGCTAGCTGCAGGTTGATGAGATCTTCTTTCTTGATATCAGGATTTTGCTCTTCATAGATCGTAATGAATACTCTTCTGTAAACGATCACATCGACAACAAAGAAACTTGGATCCAATTCGTTTAGTTGTAAGAATGCCTCAAGAGAACTTATCATCTTCTTATCAAAAGGTCTTTTAAGAATTAATTTGTAAACTTCTCGAATGACCTCAAAGAACTTCATTCCTTCATCCTTTTCATTCTTAAAAGGCTTCGAAATGACCTCCTTAATGCTTCTGATATCGTTTGGAATTCTTTCAGCATCTAATTCACTCAAAATCGAATAAGACCTATTATATCTGAAATACATAAAAGCAGTAAACGGCATTCCCAGCAAAATGGTATGAACAGTCAACGCCTGTTTTATCTCAGGTCCATAATGAACAGCAGGTCGTTTAGGATCTCTTGGTCTCAAATATCGATGATGATTCAATGCTAGATCATACAGATGCTCACCGATATTTGGAATTATAGGTCTTGCTAGTAATTCTGCAACAATATTTCCTGGCTTAAAGCCTTGATAGACCGTACTGAGTAGATTCACCATGAATTCGTCAGTTTCAGTTGAAATTCGAGGACCATCATTTGACATCAGCACTTGATATTTCATTTCGCAGATGAGAGTTTCCCATTTTTGTTTAGGATTTGCTTGAAAGCTGAGCTTTTGCAGAATTTCTCCCATATGCTTTTCGCCTTGTGAAGATTGAAGAAGAGCTCTTTGCAAAGGTTGGAATATTTTGTGTTTCTCGAGAAATTCTTCAAGGTTAAAATTCATTCTTTTGAAGAGATGAAGAGGTGCGAATAGGAAATTCTTATCGAGAAGATGTTTGATATAATCTGACATTTTATCGCAAACGAGTTCAGACAAAGGCTTTGAGGTTGAAATTTGGCCATTATTTGCAAGTCGACTAATGAAGGCCATCAGGTTGCTGAGTTCATCTTCAAGATAGATCGAATTTTCCGATAAATAATTTGCCAAATCATGTTTCAGCAATAGGAATGTTCTTTTAAAAGCGTCTGGAGTTTTTGCGATTTCCTTGTTTACTGAAAAATATAGATCAAATAGAGATCTCTTGTTTTCTAAGACCCATTTCACTAGACCGATAGCCATTTCAATGTTGAGAAAATCGGTTGCTAATTTTATAAAGAAATCCAAATATTTCAGCTGTTCGTTTTCATTCAATCTTTCCAAGGCTTCTATATGATCGCTAAGAGTGATATCTATTTTGCTCATGACGATTTTCAGCATGGTTTCAAGATCTATTGTCTGGATCATGGTCACTTTCATCTGGAAATACCAATTCAGCTTATAGAAATCGACCCTCTTGATATAAATGCTTGCAAGATCGATTTCTCTTCCAAAATATTTCGAAAACAATTTATTCAACAATTCGATGCATTTCTGCTTTGCTTTATTATAAGATTTCGGCTTGAATCTTCCAATCTTTCCCAAATCTTTCGAAATCTTCGAATTCATTTCGGTAATATATCTCTCATATCTTCTAAAGTCCTCAATTTTATACGGTTCGTCACCTTCTTTAGCAGTTTCATTCAACAGCTTAGTCAAACTATAATATCTTTCGATATAAGTCACATCTTCAGGATAAGAATCGTCAATTTCAAAAGTTCCAAAATTACAAGGCGATAATTGTCCTCTATATTCATAAATATTATGCTCGATAGGTCCTGATAGATCTTTTCTCGATTCCCAGAACCCATTATAGTCTCCTTTCTTGGTCTGCAAAGGCATGATCGCCTTGAAAGCAGGTTGCGCACTGGTTTTTCTTCTCACTGCGATGGTAATATTATCAGCTGGGCATAAAATTTCATTCAATTTTAGAAAAGCTGCAGTATATTCATCAGTCAACTGTGAAATATTTTTATCTTTGAAAAATCGTTTGATTCGCTTTCTGATATCACGCCGAAGACTGTTCTGGAAATATTCGTAAATCGCCTGCTTCGAATTTATTCCAAGGTCATCAAAGACATAACCAACATAATCAAGCCCAAAATGATATTGCGACATATAGTAAAACATAATATTCTTCAAATTTTCCTGAATCTGCTCAACTGTATATCCCTTTTCCTTCAACAAATTTAGCATCGATGAGAATTTTCCCTTCAAGAGCAACTCAAGAGCCGGCTTTTCTGCATAACTCGAAGGTCTTGACGTCGTTTTATACACTATGTTGTCATATTTTGACTTTTGTTCTCTCATGAGATTCTTATCTTCTTTTCTGACATGAATTTTATCCTCTTTGAACTTTATCTGAAACTTGCTCAGAAAAGCAATTTCCTGATACGACACCTTCGTACTATTATCAGATTTAGGATTTTTTTCGAAGATATAGAGACAAGACTGTAGTCTATGCAGCAAAGGCTCTGAATTTCTCAGATCGCTATTCTGATAAAGAGCAATATGTTCATTGAATTTTTTGAGTGTCCAATTGCATAAAGTTCTATAGAACGAAAAATTATCCTGAAGTTTCGATTGATCTCTGATATCCTCGGATATTACCATCGAAATATACTCGAAGGCCTTGTTTTTGTCGAAAGTCTCAGCGGCCTGGACGCTCATTTCAATCAGGTTGAGCTCTTTCATTTGTAGTCCAGTTACGAGGCGAACAAAGTTCAAGGTTGAGAAGTTCCATTGGCGTTGTTGAGAGAGTTGTTCAAGATTGTGAGATTTAAGGATTACTAAGCGGCGAAGAAAAGGACTGTAGCTGATTTGCTGTGATTCTGAGAAGATAATTTCAGGGTGGATAAGGTCTGGGAGAGGAAAGAAGACCTGAAGTCCGGATTCGTACTTCTTTCGTTTTGTTGTCATTGCAAAATAATTTTATTGAGATTTGCAAATCCTGTCTTAAAATCCTTAAAATGCCAATTCTCATGATTTCGTCGTTCATATTTTGTTAAGGAGTTTGTTTATTGTTTCCGAATTCAAGATCTGTGCTTAGATAAATTTTGAACATGGATTCAAAGTACAAAAAAGGTACAGAACTATTAATTTTATTTCTGGCGAATGTTAAACAAAGTAAAAGGTTTTTTCAAAAAGTTTGACGAGAAAATCCTCAACAAGGAGGAAGAAAAACCTGAAATGGACTTCAAGGGCCAACGGTATTTTCCCATCACCCTATCTAATTCGTAGTCGGACCGAAAGAAAAGGAGCTCCCAACCCAACAAGAGAACAATTCGAATATAACTTCAAACTCGATCCCGAATTGAAGCCTCAGCCTCGTAGAGTGAGACTTGCGAATTTTGGATACGGTTTGGCTTTCTTGGCATGGTACTGTGGGGCTGTCTATTTCATTATGTATCGTTTGAGAAGTGATGACTTGGAAACGTTGGAAAAGGAGGCCGAGGACAGGATAAAATTGAAGAAGATGGTGCAGGAGAATATGAGAGATAATGCTGCTAAGAAAATTTAAAGTCGTTTCTTTGTGAAAAATGTTTGTATGCATTTTGTAGATTATCATCATCGATTTTACTTATTCAAGATCTAACCGTTCTCAGCGAGAAATCTCGAGAATTTTACCATATCATAATGATGATACCGTGAATTCCGTTCAAATAAAGTCAAAAAACATAGAATCATGCATAAGGGACAACCTCAGATTCCCCCATAAAAACGTAAGATTTCAACAAATTTTCAGAATTATTGACCTTGATATGCTTGATTCTCCTTTCACTCTTCTCGTAATTTATATTTTCGCCTTGTCGATGTTTCATCGAAATCTTTCCCATCCACAACGACACGTTTCCTTTACTGTCCTCATCCACATTCCAGATAATCTCGCCCATCCTGACCTTCCCACTGACCATCGCATAGGTCCCTGAGACTTCAAACTGACCTGCCCAGGCATTAATGACCAATTCGCAATTTTCAGGAAGCCAAACATCGACATTGATTTCCTTGGTCTGGAACCATTTTCCAGGAGCTTTTCCGGTGATTTCATATCGATTGGGGAATTCGGTGATAAAAGGAGTGAGCTCGTGTTCGGTGGGGCGAGGGGCGATGTCGATTCTGAGCTGATCGTGGGTATGGAAATGGAAGCGGCCACCGAAGAGGTTGATATGAATGGGTTTGAGCTGGGTAAGAGTTAAAGATCTCGGAGCGTTCATGGATTCTAAGTTTAAGTTTGGAATTTCATTATAATTAAGCCTCGATGTTCGTTTAAGAATTGGAAATTTATACAGTAATGTTTTCAGAAGGAGACTTTAGAAAGGGGTTTTCTTTTCGGTAAATTGGCCCGAAATGGGTTGAGGGATGTCGGTGTTGAAGATTTTAGGGTTTTGGAAAAAAAGGGTATTGGAGGGCCGATATGCAAAAGAAATATTTTAAGAATATTAAAATGCAAATAATCAAATTTTATATGAACTTTACTGTATTTTTGACAGTTCAGGGACCCCTGCAGCCTCTTTGGAAACGAATTTGTTATGCATTTCAATAATAGAACATATCTTTACTCATATTTTATCAAAATTTTACATACAAGTCTCACACATGTAAATATTTAACCACCTTTTGCTCAGAATTCCTTTGCCTTTCTCTTCACAGGAGCACCAATTTGAATGTCCCCAACAATCATTTCGCACTTAAAATCGACATCGTTTATCGAAAACAGCTTCTTTCTGAACGAATCCACATGCAAAACCACCTTGTCCTCAGGTCTCGGAATTATAATCGTCGAACCGGCCCACATTTTGACTCTACCTTCATTCAAATGATCAGTCTGAACATTCCAAATCACCTCGCCGAATTTCAGCTTCGCCTTGAGGTCTGAATACATCCCTGAAATGTTAAAACTTCCTGCCATCACATCGATCTCGACATCAGATTTCTCAGGAAGGAACACATCAACACTGACCTTTGCCCTTTGAGGCAGGAACGATTTGGATTGTTGACCTGAGATTTCTATATGGGAATGCTTATCTTCGATGTAAGGTGTGAGTTCTGAATCAGAATTGAGTGCAGGTTTGATGTCGATTTGGTTGAGGGGATGAGTGAACAAGTTGAAATTGCCACCGATGAGGTTGAATTTGATTTTCTTGAAGACGGAAAGCTTGAAAGATCTTGCTGCTTGCATTTTAAATTTATTTATTATTTTAGGACAACCTGGTCAGAGCTATTTAAGCTTAGAACCTCAACAGATCAGTATCATTGATCTATGGTTTTCTTATTAAAATCCTCCTTCATCACCTTGCACAATGCCGAGCATAATCGCTATCCTTGAATATTTTCTTATAAAATCCTTTGGCTATAGTACTTTGGCATCCCTTTTCATTGAATAATTTGGATATGATAAAATTTGACTTGATTCTTCGATTTCAAAGCCATACCATGGCTATTTATAACAGGCTTTCATTTTAGGCCTTAATAAATAAAATAAATTTCAGAAACTTGCAATGCACAATAGTACTCCCACAAGTCCGGCCAAGGTTTCGATGGACACTGCGAAGCTCATCACAAGTCAACTCAAGAACCGAGCCAAATTCTCCAAACTGAAAGTTCAGATGGAGAAACAGGTCAAAAAGGCCTCTCAGCTCGCCAATATCGAAAAACTCAGGCAAATCGAAGAAGAAACTCCCACAGCCACTCTAAACAGTCACAAGGACATCGGTACTCATCTCAAAATCGAATCTGAAACTTAATAGAACTTGAACAGGAAGAACTTCTCAAGGCCAGAAAGGCATTGGAGCTAATCAGAGGAGGAATTCCTGAAAATCCAGTAAGCGTATATAGAATTTACCATATTGTTTTAGGAAAAAAAGAACATATCAGAACATGCACCTCGGGTCGTCACTGAGTTCACGTTTGGATTTTCAAAGATGCCGAAGCTGACCGACATGGTCCGTAATACGGTTTCCCAGATGGGAACCAATCCAGGAACGCCGACACCTAAGCGAGATAACGATGTGAACATGTTTGGGATTACAGAGTATAAGCAAAATTCAGAAGTGTTTAGAAAATCGACGATCGAAACTGTAAATGGGAAACAACACATGCATTTTGTAACAGAAGATGCCTTCACGTTTATGAGAGTGAATCATGAGGTGAGTTCGGTCAAGCAGCGGACGGAACATTTTCGAAAAATGGCTCAGGATCATTTTTCGGGCAAGAAAGCTGAGGACCTGATCTGCTATGATGAAGAATTAGAAGATTTGGATAAAGATCATAGTCGAATGCCGAAAAAATTGACAAAGGAAGATAAGGAGAAGATACAGGTGGTCGCCAGGAAGGCTGCGAAGAAGATTACGATGATAAGACATAAGCAGGCTGAGAACGATATGGCTATGAAGGTGCTGACCATGGTCGACACACCTTCGAATACTTTGAGATTCGGTTCTTTGTTGAAAAACGAGAGTCCTTAAAAGTGCATAAAAATTTCTACTTTTGAGATGAAACGTGTGGTGAACACCTTCATTTCCTATTCTATTTTATATCAAACCCTCAATATTTAATCAATCGTTTCAATAGGCCCAGTTTTTGCTCAAAATTTGTTTACACTCATTCGAAAAAGTTGTCCAGTTAAATATTTATTAAAAACTAATTTCAAAAGTTCATGCCAAGTCTAGCGAATATTCGGATATTTGGACTCTTCCTACTCCTATCACTCGTTATTCCTTCGCTTCAAGTCAGTGACGACAACATTTGTTCAACTCCATGCGATCACTGCTGCAGAGACCATGAATGCAAAAGCAAAGCAGAATGCAAGGGGTCATTCAAAGCCTTTGTCATAGCTGGTACCCTCAATTTTCTCCCATTGATTTCTGTATAGGTATTGTTGTCGGCAGTGTTCTGGGAGCCTGCTTACTGGTCTGGCTGTGCAAGAGATACGTTTTAAATAAAAGATCCAGTCCTAAAAAGGATGACAAAGGTTCTAAATACAGGACAGGAGCCAGAAAACCGCTTGCAAGCAAAGATAAAGACAAATCCAAAAAGAAAGGCAAAAATGATAACGATGTATATATTCTTCTCAAAAATGGTAACTTACATAGGACCATGAACTCTTTGCTGATGACTCGATTGCTCAGAAGGAACCAGCAGGGAATAAGAAGGTCGAGTTTAACGAGGTTCTCGACATTAAAGTCGATCCCGGGCATAGTCCTAGCAAAAATGGAGATGATGATGAAATTGATGATGTCGATGAAAACGATACTAAGCCAAAGTCGAAGACAAATTTGGAGCCGAAAAAGTCTTTGGAGAAGAAAACCACTTTAAATACCAAAGAAGAACAGAAGAGTAATGGTGCAGGATCTCGAAACGAACTTAACTCGAAGAAATCAATGAATACATCGAAGCTAGATAACAGCAAGATGGAAAAATCGATGACAAACTCGACTAAGGGAAGATCAAGTTCAAAAGATCCTAAAAAATCAAGCTCTTCTAGTGGAAAGAAAACGACATCGTCGAGCTCAAAGGACCCTAAGAAGAGATCAGGGGATACTAAAGATAAGGATAGAGATAGAAAGAGAAGCTCTAGTAAAGGAAAGAAAAAGGATGATGATTTGTTCGATAATTAATAACATTTGCTGCTTATTCACATTATATATTTATTAGTTTAGTCTGTTTTTGAAAAGTGTAATGAAATTTCTCAACCTAAGTTTGCTTCCACGAAATGGTAGCTGACTTAGATGTTTTACTGTTCAAGAATGTCGAATTTCGAAGGTCGGATTAAAACAGTTTGGGCAAATTCAAATTAAAACTCGCCAGAATTTCAATAAAAATGGACAAGAAAAATTACGCATCTCAACCCAGCAACAAAATCTACACCCCTATTCAATCAAAACCAGGCACTCCAGTCCACAAGATCACCAACTCCCTCTCCAGTCCCAAAAACGAGATTCAGGAAATCAAACGCAAGGCCCAGGAAGCTAACATTCGAATGCTCAAACGCAAAAAGGCTGTTATAGTCCTTCAAGCCTTCTTCAGAGGATGCCTTGCAAGAATGAAATTCAAACGCAACAAGTATGACAATAGTAGCGAGTGGACTAATCGAAACTAGGCCAAAACTTTTGAAGAAGAAAAAGGAAAGGGAGCGTAAACAAAAACGCAGAGAATATATTGCAAAGAATGCTCATAAAATCATCTGCAATGCTATATATGTACAGATTTTTTGAAATGAAGTCATAGTTGTAGAAATACGTTCTCAAAAAGAGAAAGAAGGAGAAGAATGTGTTCAAACAGTTCCTCAGCCACTGTGCGACGATGATCCAAAAGAACGTAAAGGGATACCTCACTCGTCTCAAATACTACGGTGCACGAATTCAGCTCAGAATCTTCCAAAACCTGATTTGGGCTTTCCTTATAGGTAAAACAACATTTTCAAAATATTCAAAATTCAAAAGGCTGGAAAATCAGAAAAATTATGAAGCACAAAACCGTCAAGAGCATAATCCTCGAAATCAACGAGCTTCAGAGCATGGAAGACGAACTCGCTTTTGAAGGTACTCATAATTTTCAAAAAAATAAGCAATTTAGAATCAACTCCTGCTCAATCTCAAAAACGCGAAATCAAAACCAACCTCAAAAAGAAAAAAATCCAGCTCATTCAGACCATCAACATGATCAGCAGAACCGGTACCTGGATGTTCCCTCAAGTCAACGAACTCGGCTATGGAGTTCCTGCCTCAAGGCCCAAAAAGATCTCACCCGAAAAGAAAACCGCTCGCTTCGAAGATAACAAATCTTCTCATCGATCAGAAGGCTCCTTTGGCAAGCAAGCTAGAGGGCAAAAAGATTTTGAAAGTCCGAATCCCGACCCAGAGCTCGACAACTCTTTCGAGAAGATGGAGAGACAGGCCTACGAATCCGCTCAACGAACCAAAATTCTCAACAAAGTCAATTCGATCAAGCGAGAAAAAAATGCATATGATGCTTATGACGATAAACCGATTGTTGCCAAGAAAAACATTCCTACTTCAAATTGGGATGAAGATGAGAGACCAATCAAGCCTGCCGCTAATCCTTACAATGCATATGATGAGAAGCCGGTAGGTGGTAAGGGCAACCAGGACTTCAATTGGGAAGAAGGAGAAGTCCCACCTGATGATAAAACAAATAGACCGGTTCCTTTAGGCAAAAAATCCAAAGCCAAGAAACAGGATGATTACATCAATCCATATGATGAAAGGCCACTCACAGGTGCCACTTCGTCAAATCCCTATGATGAGAGACCCATAGGACCAAGTCCTTCCAAGAAAGGCCAAGCACCTCCTCAAGAATTCCCGGATTCTGAGGAATACGCTAACCCTGGACCAAAGAAACCCGCTGGTGAAAAGAAATTCTTGCAAAGAAAAGCGAAATATGATCCCAAGAAGGCTCTTGAAGATGCGAAAAAGAAAGAAAGGTTAGCAGAAATTTTATGTACTCATTTTTAGTGAACCAGCAGCTGCCCCTAATTACAAAAACAAACAATCTGAAGACTTGAGAAGTGCGATTAGAAACGCAAGAAACTGGAATAAAGAAGATAATGAAGAAAAAAGCGCTGAACCTGCATCGAGAAATCGCCCTGAAACCGCTCCTTCTAATAACAAGATCAAGAATAGGAACGCTTCTGTTGAATCACAGGGAGATGTTGGCTCAGGTGACGAAGGAGGAAAGAAAGGCGTTGATAAAGCAAAAAACTTCTTGAAAAGAAAATCCAAAGCAATGGAATCTCAAAAAGTAAAATTCGATATATTTTTTGAAAATGTTCTAGTTGAGTTGGGGAAAGGTTGGCAGTAGAATCAACTGTTGGACCAAGAAAGGCAACGACGAGCAGAGTCGCAGCCCAGAAAGACTTATTCCTCGAAAACAATCAAGAGCCGATGAAAACACCAGTATTTATTTTTTGATTTTTTTATCGAAAAGAACCTAATATTATTGGCAAAAAGAAAGAAGAGAGAATGAAATCACCTCGTAAAATTCATAACAATCCCGATTAATGAAATAGCAAGAGAAGTCATGACCAAGAAGGACTCGCCAAGGCCCCTTCAGCAAAGAAAGGCGAACCAGCCTCAACCTCAGCTTCACAATGTTAAACTAGACGATCTTGAAAAGGCTTTCAATTCAAATTTCATGAGCAAATTCAATCGTACACTCTAAATATCTTTCTAAAGATTCAAATAGATATCAGCATGAAATTCTATTTAGAAAACGGCGTCCGTGATCCTCAGAATCGATATAACAGCATCGTACCCATTCTCAAACTCAACAGCGACTTTTTCATCGAATACGACCCTAAGGATTATCACGTAACTTTCAATTTGACTTGTTAATTTTGTTATAGTTGATGGTAACAGACTTGGACCGAGAATACCAGACCCTCCACGTTATCACTTAGGCCTTGAGGTCCTCTCCGTTCTCGACAGCGACTAGACCTTCCGCCAGGACGCGTTTTCTCTTAAACACTCTCTTTTTAATCGCACATGTGTCTGTTAAATTTTTTAACTTTTAAATAAGAAAAAGCAAATTTTTTTCGAATTATTTACGCGATTTCCCAATCCGATCTCCGCCATGGGAAACTTTAACTCCGCATCCCAAGTACTCCTCCCCCTCCTCCCCCTATAACTTCCCTAGACCAACCAGTCCCTCGACTCAGAACCCTCTTCCTTCCATTCCACCCCCTCTCAAAGTACTTCACCCATCCTCATCTCACCCTCAGACCCCATCCTCCAAGAAAACGACCCCCACCGTCCCAACAACCGCTCAGGTCCTCTAAACACCTCCACCAACCGACGGCCCAACTACCGCCTCAACGTCGCCAACCTCGACAAAGCCCTCCAGCATCTCGACACCGAGTCCCAATACCAAGCCCACAACGGCCCAGTCTCTCACCGCAACCCCACCGTCAACGAATGGACCAACGGCAAGAATTTCACCTCAGCCGCAGAGCCTAACCCCACCCCCAACGAAGACACCTCTCCTCTTCGCCAGGATTTCGCCAGGGCCCAGGCCCCTCAAGGCGAAAACCTCAAAGACTCCCTCATTCACAGCTACTATGAAGCCCCAAATTACACCCCCAACCCTACAAACGCATATATGAACTACATCAACTCCATCAACCTCAAATCGGGCCAACCTTCCTACGACGTCCTCAAATCCAACAACCTCAACTCCAACCTCGGCTCCGCCTTCTTCAACCGAGACTCCTCGCCCATAGAACGCAACCTTTTCAACTCCTTTGGAGTTATGACCAGTCTCAAGCACGACCCCACAACCGATTACCAGGCATCCTTTTTGGGCAAAACCGCCCCCATCAACAAGCCCTCCCCCTCCAAGGGCTTCTACAACCCCTTCCAACCTCCCACCGCCAGCCATCCTCAGCCCCTAAACCCCTCAGACTCCTTCGAATCTCACGCCGAGTTCCAAACGCAACCCGAATCAAAACTTCGCAGAATTCTCCTAAAGCCTAGAAATTCCGCAAGAGCTGATACTTCTGTCATCTCCGACGTGTCCCCCAACGTCCCCAACTCCCAGGAGACCAGCAACCACCTCGCCGGCATGCACTCCCGCAGCAACCGCTTCCTCCCCACCACATCTTCCAACAACCTACCCCCTCTAGGTCCCTCCTATTCCAACTACACCAAATCAACCACTCCTGAGAAATACAAAACTCCCCTCAATTTCAAACTGCCCAAAAGTCTTCTCCAACCGCCCGCCACCGCCCGCGACTACCCTCTCACCAACCTCCCCTCCTCCACCCCTCAGCCCCTTTCCCAACCCAACACCGCACGATCTCTTTCCGAGGATAAATACGCATATAACGCCCCTCACCATAGGCCCACTCTAAGTGGCTCAAGTGGCTATAATAATCCCTTCAGCGACCTCCAGTCCACCAACCAGGCCGGCAACAACTTCACCAAGGACCTCATCCGCAAGTACTCGGCAGGCGACCTCTTCGGCTCGGGGTTCAAGGCCGATAACATCAGCGACATCGGTTATTCCCAAAATCTTTTCAATGAAACTTCTTTCCTAAAAGACGCAAAATTAACCGAAAGAACCCTCTTACTCGAAGACCCCCACAAAGCCCCCAAAGACCTCTACCACCCCAACATCCCTCCCCTCCACCTCCCTTCCACCGTCCACACCGCCGCCCTGACCCTCCCCATCACCATCAACTCGACAAAACCTTCTATCCACAACCTCCCAGTCGCCACAAGTTCTCATCAATCAAACCACATGTCCACCTTGCCTCCCTTATCGAACCGCGACCTCACCAAAGAGTACAAAAACGTCCACTTCGACTCCTCTCAGCCCTTCAACTACCTCTCCGCCACCTCCAACCTCACCGACAAGGTCGACTCCATCCTCCAACGCGTCTCTGACCTCAACAGAGCCGAACCCAACGTCACCTTCAAAGACTCCAAACTCATCTCACCTTCCAAAACCGCCACCTCCCCCCACCTCCTCTCCTCCAATTCCCAACGTGGAACCCTCACCCCCGTCTTCTCCTCCCCAGGCTCAAAGCACAGCCGCCCTGCCATCCTCGGCCAAAACTCTTCGAGCACTCTCTATGACATCAAAACCCACTTTTCTGAAAACAAACCTCAAACCCCTTACGACCTCAAAAATCACCACTCCTCATCCTCATCAAGCCTACTAAACCCCAACCTCCCCCCTCTCCCCAACCTCCTCAAGCAGACCAACCCCACCTCCCACACCCTCTCCACGCTCTCAGACGCCGGCTCCCGTGCCGATCTCATCCGACAAATCAAAGAAGACTACTTCAGACGCCGATCCCTTTCCGAAAATCACAACAACCCCTTATCATCTCGCACCTCCTCCCCCACAAAACGCTCCATCGGCTCTCCCACCAAACACTCCACCCAAAACTCGCCCCTCCTGCCCTCCCCCACCCGCAGACAGGCCACCATCTACGCTTCCCCCACAAAAGCTCGCGACAATTCCTCAAAAGTCTCATCCCCAGGCCGAAAATCCCCACCCATCGTTCGTCGCCATTCTCCTGCTAAATACCCCAATATCTTCAGAAATCCCGACCCCCAGCCCTCAGGTACCACCCTGGCTGGGTCCCACTACCCGGTCCCCCATGAAGAGTCCCTCAAGGAGTCCTATGTCCTGAATCGAGTCCAAAATTCTAATACAAATCTTTCTATCAGCACTGCGAAATTTGACCAAACTTTGCCAAAAACCGATTCAAGATCCTTATCAGATCCTTTGAGCGAATCTAAGCGCCTTAATAAAAAATCGCTTCAAGACCCTGTCTTCATTCAAAACTCGCTCACCAAGCCGCTTTCCACCATCCCTCCCAACGAAATCAACGTGCAGGAGTTCACTCCCGGCCGAGAATCCACCCTCAGATCTTCAAGAGATGTAAGCCTTAGAAGAACCGGAGACCTTGTAGGCAATGATCGACCTCTCATCAATCTCCAAAGAGTCCAGACTTCTCAGCAGAGAAATCCGGATGATTTGATCTCGGAAACCTCGCCATTGAGAGGCTCATACACTGTGAAATCCTACATGAATACCAACACTATGAACTCGCCTAATAATGAACCAATCAGAGAATCAATCAGAGGTCCTGTACCAAGCGAAGCTGGAGATGATGGAAGACCTACGGCCCAAAAACTCGCAGAAGTCGAACAGATGCTGGCCAATATGAATAACAGAAGGGTACTTCAGCCTAACCCTCCAAGCTACGAACACTCCGCACAAACTTCTCCCTTAAAAGTTCAAATTCCAAGCCTCAATATCTCCGAAATCCAAAAGCATAAATTCTTCGATGAACGCGAATGGTCCCAACATGGCAGTCCCAATTCCGACATCCCCATCGAAATGATCCAAGCCCAACGAGACCAAAACGGCATCAACTCTGCCGTCAGCACGAACCAGCCTCCCCCTAAACCCGAACTTCTTCGACAAGTTCATGCTAGAAACCAAGCAGTAGGTGCTGATGCCAAGCCTCCTAAATTTTCATCACTTAGAGATTCGAACGATGAGCTTCAGTATATGAGAACCTTCGCAACCGGTACCGAAAGTCCTCCTAAGCGAAGAAATTCGAAATCGAGAGCTAATGAGTCTAGTCCTGTTGAACTTTCAAGACAACAGGCTCCTACACATTCATTGCCTCCTAAACAGGTTTCAATTAATATCAACAACCTCATCCCAGTCAATGTTGCGAATAACAACCCGATCCCAAGACACAATGTTCTCGTACCTCAACCTATAAACCTTGCTCAGGATGTCCCAAGCCACTCGCAGCCTCCTTCTCATCCCAACTCGCATAATAATTCTAGCTCAATCGAACCGAGAAGATCAATTAAAGATCCTCAAATCGATTTGAATAGGCGCAGTTCTGGAAATATTTTTGTTCCTCCCGTTTTGAACCAAACTGACAAAGGCGTGCAAACCGATGAAACCAGAAACTCGCTGTTGAGAAATTCGAATACTTCTAATGGCCAGAATTCCAAGAAAGAAAGCATGATCAACCCTTTAGAAGAATCCAGCAAAAACTTCAAGCTTTTCAAAGGACATCCTATTCCTGAAGATGCTCAAAATCGACTTTTCACACTAGCAGGCAGCAATAAATCGTTCTCAGATATGGAGCCCTCAAGAATCGAAGGCGGAAGTCCCAACTCGATGATTTCGAATCCCCTGTCGAATAACAAGACCCAACAACAGTTTGAAGTCGGATCCAATGAAGTCTCGAGGTATAATAACCAGAATTCGATGAGTTTCAGGACGTTGAGAAGAGCCGATGAAGGTGTTACCGTCAGTTACGAAACTGATAATTCGAACATTTCCAATGCCAATCCTCCTCCCAAGATCCTCAGAAATTCCGAAAGACCTCAACATACGAGACCTACCAGCACTGCTATGATGTCCGCAATTTCAGAGAACGTCATGGGTGAAATGAAAAGCTCATCCGCAAAATCGGTTCCCTTCTCTTTGGAAAGACCTAATAGAGACAGCCAGAATATGGGCACTGAGAGAAATTTCACCCTAGGGGATGGTGAAAATGCTCTTAGAGGCCACGAAGGCGACAGCAGATCATCTATGGGTAGACTTCCCGTGTTTGGAAACAAAACTGGAAGAGGAAGTTACAAAGAAACTCAAAGAGAACATGAAGATTACGATAATATTTTGAAACCGAAAAAGGAGAACAACTATGCTGATTTGTACAAAATGAAACAAAGAGCCCAGGGTAATGTGAAGAAAATCGCTCCTTTCTCGAGATTTGAAGGAAGTGACTCGAGGTCTCCTGACAGGAGGACTCCAGGCAGAAGCGAGGATGTGATGACAGCCGAGAGTGAAAGATTGGAGCTTTTTGAAAAGCTGAATAGTTCTCCCTATTTGAAGAGAAATCAACTTGAAACCCCTGAGGATTTGTCATATCGACTTGAACACTCTGAAGATGAGATTCATGATGTGGAAAAAGAAAGAAGAATGAAAAACCAATTGATGGTGATTAAGGACAAGGTTAAAAACTTCGATGAGCTTGCAGAATTGGTTTACAGTAAGCCTTTCCAGCAATTGGCAGCTAAGGTTATCCATAAAGGAAAAAGTGATTCGAGAGATGAGCCTTTGTCGAAGACCGCAAGAGCGAATAAACGAAAGGATCCAGGAGAGATTGATGATTTGATCAAGGAAGTTGAGAGGATTACGACTCCAAAGAAAAACAGAAGCAGATCGAACAACGAAAACATCCATGTGACTGAAAGTGATCATAGAAACAACGGAAGAATGAATTTCGGTGACCCGAATAATAAATTGGCGACTACTGAGAGACTGCCGAAGGAAGTAGTCGATAGAGAGTTGTTTTCGATGATGTATAACAAGACCAATGTGTTGAAAGAGTCGATTAAGAACAGACTTGGAAGCAAACAAAATAGCAGAGACGAAAGAAATGATAAATCCTATAAAGTAAATTGATTGAAATTTGTTTTAATGAATTAGGGTGTGAAGACTCCACCGAGAAAGAATTCCAATTCATTGGCAGCAAAGGCTAGGAAGGCTGGATCGCCGGTTAGATTCCTCTAAGAGTGTTTGTTCGAGTTGAAAAATCTGAATTTTCTTCTGTGAGCATTCACAGAGAGCGCTATATCTATCTATATTTGCTCAGAATAATTATATCCTGTTGCAAAATGCATATAATTTCCATATTTTATTGAAGATAATTCACCTTGCTTACTTCATTTAAAAGTTTCATTACAATTTTTACTGAAAAATATCACATATATTTCAGAATTTTACTAAAATCACACTCCAATCCCCGATTTCATTTACATCAAAAATATCTGAATTGATAACATAGGCCCAATCCAATACATTTTGATCATCCCCTACCATATTTGCATGCAGCATTTCCTGTAGAGCTCTCTTAAATAAGGCAATAGCCTGCAAAACACCTTGCTCATGCCCACCAAACACCCCAGTGAGAATTGATACATTATGGTTTTTTAAATTTTCTTGCATTGTGTGTTCTTTTAATTCCTTGTATCTCTCCCAAGCATCAATTCTGAACTTTTTTCCATTATCATACATACCGTCTGTATGAGGGAAATAAGTTTCTATTAAGCTTGGCTGTAACATAGTAGGTCGCATTCCAAAATCCATCCAAACATAATAACTCGCTTTTTGATACCCATTTACTATTGTATCTTCAAGCATATTGAATTTGCAAAACACAGCAATATCATAGTCCGGGTTATTAAATTCAATGTATCCATAATAATATCCAAGGAAATTTTTGAATTCGACTGAATTCATGATTTCAAGAATTTTTTGTCTATGCTCATACATCCGACATTGAGTTATCGTTCTGTCAACTATGGTAGTTTTCGATAGATCGGGGTCATATACTTGTCTAAGAGCCGTGACCCGCTCTCGAAGTTCTGGTTGTATGAAAATTACCATCTTGTTCTTGAGAGACATGACTCTGGCAGCTCTTTCAAAATAGGCATCAATTGGACGAGCTTGGCTTGACCAATTTGCTCTTCCAATATCCAAAAACCCGGTAACTATTGTTGTATCTTCTCTGGCAGCCTCATGATTTGGATATCCAGGTTCTTTTAGCAATCTAATGTTGTCCAGGTCATCCATCTGTCCTAAAAATTCTCGTTCTAGCCTGGGAATCTCAGAAGCTCCCTGTTTGATTTGAGAGTTGATTAGGATAGCAAAGTAAAGAGCAGAAAGCCAAAAAATTCTTTTCATATTTTATTTCCTTTAATTAATCACCAAAAAAGTGAGAACGAATAATAACAATAGGATTTTTAGGGTTCATCCCCATTGGTTGCTTCATAAAAAACAAAATTATTTGTGTTTACAAAATTTATAGAACAAATATTAGTTCAAAATTTAAACTAAAATTATACTCCAATCATTGCCGATTTGTTTTATAGCAAATATATCTGAAATGGTAATAGGATTGGTCTGTGACACTATGATCATGCGCTTCATTGTCCATATGCCAATTCCTGTAGAGATCTCTTTAACAAAGCAGGGATAGATGAAAATCTGAATTCTTCTGTGAGAATTCACAGAGTGCATTATATTCACTTATTTTAAAAGTTTCATACAATGTCAAGCTTACAAATTTCCAGAAATATATTCATATTCTATTTCAGAATTTTACTAAAATCACACTCCAATCACCGATTTCGTTTATGTCAAAAATATCTGAATTGATAACATAGGCCCAATCCAACACATTTTGATCATCCCCTACCATATTCGCATGCAGCATTTCCTGTAGAGCTCTCTTAAATAAGGCAATAGCCTGCAAAATACCCTGCTCATGTCCGCCAAAAACTCCAGCGAGAATAGATACATTATGATTTTTTAAATTTTCTTGCATTGTGTGTTCTTTTAATTCCTTGTATCTCTCCCAAGCATCAATTCTGAACTTTTTACCATTATCATACATACTGTCTGTATGAGGGAAATAAGTTTCTATTAGGCTTGGCTTTAACATCCTAGGTCGCATTCCGAAATCCATCCAAACATAATAACTCGCCTTTTGATACCCATTTACTATTGTGTCTTCAAGCATATTGAATTTACAAAACATAGCAATATCATAGTCCGGGTTATTGAATTCGACGTATCCATAATATTCTCCAAGGAAATTTTGAAATTCAGTTGAGTTCATAATATCAAAAATTTTTTGCCTATGTTCATACATCCTGCATTGAGTTAACACCTTGTCCACTATTGTAGTTCTCGATAGATCGGGATCGTATACTCGTCTAAGAGCTGTGACCCTCTCTCGAAGTTCTGGTTGTATGAAAATCACCATTTTATTCTTGAAAGACATGACGGCGGCAGCTCTTTCAAAATAGGTATCAATTGATCGACCTTGACTTGACCAATTTGCTCTTCCAATGTCCAAAAATCCAGTAACTATAGTTGTATCTTCTCTTGCGGCATCATGATCGGAATATCCCGGTTCTTTTAGCATCCTAATATTATCCAGCTCATCTTTCTGCTCTAAAAATCTCTCTCCTAACCTGATATCAGAAGCTTCATCTATGGCTTGAGAGTGTATTAGGATAGCAAAGAAAAGACCAGAAAGCGAAAAGATTGTTTTCATATTTTATTTCGTTTAATTAATCATCAAAAAGGTGATCATGGAAAATAATCAGAAGTCTGCATAATCGATCAGCAGACCAATTTTAAAGAAAAATTCTTCTTACGTCCTTCATAAAAAAAGAATTATGAATAGAGTTTATAATTTACAGAAAATATTCGTTCAAAATTCAACAAGAATTACACTCCAATTGCCAATCTGTTTTATGTCAAATATATCTGAATTGGTAACATAGGCCCAGTCTAAGACATTTTGATCATCTCCTACGATATTCATATGCAACATTTCCTGCAGAGATCTCTTAAACAAAGCAGCAGCTTGCAAAACAGCCTGTTTATGTCCACCAAATACTCCACCAATAAGGGAAATGTTTTGATTTTTAACGATCTCCTGCATTCCGAGGGTTTTTAACTCTTTATACCTCTCCCAAGCATTAATTCTGAACTTTTTGTTGTTACTATAGATAGCATCTGTAGGAGGGAAATAGGTTCCTATTAGACTCGATTTTATCATGCCAGGACGCATTCCAAAGTCCATCCAAAGATAATAATTCGTTTTTTGATACCCATACACAATGGTATCCTCGAGCATGTTGAATTTACAATACATTGCAATATCATAGTCCGCGTTATGATATTCGACGAATATATCATGATATTTTCCAAGCAGGTTTTTGTAATCGGCAGAATTCATGATATCAACCATTTTCTGTCTGTGCTCGTACATTCTACATTGTTTTAGCACTCTGTCGACAATCGTAGTATTCACTAGATCAGGATCATATTGTTTTCTGAGAGCTGTGACCCTCTCTCGAAGCTCTGGTTGTATGAAAATCACCATTTTGTTCTTTAGAGACATGACTCTGGCAGCATTTTCAAAATAGGTATCAGTCGACCGACTTTGGTTTGACCAATTTGATCTTCCAATGTCCAAAAACCCTGTAACTATTGTTGTATCTTCTCTTGCAGCATCATGACTTGGATATCCCGGGACTATGACACTCCTATTATTATCTAGAGCATCTTTCAGTTCTAAAAATCTGTGATATAATTCTAGAATATCGAGCGCTTCGTCGATGGTTTGAGATTTTAATAGAATAGCAAAGAAAAGAGCTGAAATGTAGAGAAAATTTTTCATGTTTTATTTCGTTTAATTAATCAATGAGAAAATTAGATGATGAGTGCTGAAAGAGTTTAGAGTATTCTGAAACCAAATATCCAGCTCTTTTTGAAAAAATCGTGATGGTTCTCATTTTAAGAATAAGATTTTAGAACAAAGTACTTAAACAAAAAATAAATATTCACAACTCAGTTTCAAACAATTAAAACGTCTCATTCTCGAAATTCTCTTCTTTTAAGAAAATCTCGATTCCGACATCGGTATATGGTCCAACTTCTTCATTGAACTACTAGCCCTATTTCCATTCTCAGTCCCAACAGCAGTCGATCCCCTATTACTAAATGGACTTTCAGAACTCATTCTTCTATCATCAGTAAATCCCTTCGATGCACTAAATTCCTTAAACTGGTAAAGTTTAATCGTAGACTGCCCGTCTTCTATATTCTCCGCATTTTCAGAAACTCGACCTTCTCTGAAATCCAATTTTATCTGCGACAAATCGGATTCTTTTCTCTGCGATGGAGAATAAATCGAATTCCAACCAGGAACTCTTTGAATATTCTCACTCAAAGTGGCAGTTGTCTCCTCACTCAAAAATTCTTCGAAAATCTTTTTAAACTTTCCATCCAACTGTTCCATATCGTCCTTCCTATCCTGAATCTGCATATCTAGCTGCTTTATTCTCAACCCATTTTCCTGATATTGATAAGTCTCATGTGCTTGTTTCGTCCTTTCCCCCAAATCTTTAAACTCAAGCAGCAAACCTTCCACTTGTCCTTTCGATTCAGAACATTCCCTTTCAAAAGATTTTACAATCTTATCGGCCCCATTTGCCTCTTGTTTCTGTCCTGCAGAATTTTTCAGCCTTCTTATAACATCTACCTGACCCGACAACTTCGAATATCTCTCATTCAGGCCCTGATATTTCTGTTCACATCTCTCAAGATTCTCCTTAAGCTTTTCCAAAGTCTGAACCATGCTTCCTTTTCTTGGAATTATCACATGGTCCATCCTCTCAGTTTTTTGACTGACCAATGTTTGCTTCGGAGAATTAGGCAAATTGACCTCTGATTTTTGGCTCTTCGATGGACTTTGGCTCTGAGTTCCAACACCATCGACCGGCAAAATCAAAACGTCTTCTTTTTCTCTTTGAGTGAGTTCTTGCATCGACTCTTCAGGGACGAAAATCTGGCTGTTGCCTTCATTATATACAGGCTTTGGGTCGTCTGAAACGAAAATTGGAGAGGACTGCAAAGCTGCTGGGATGTATTGAACAACTCGATGAACAGTGACAGTTTCGTCGCATCGCTTGAGGTTCATCATGGTGGATTCCCTGACGTCCTTGTAAGATTTGATGTTTTTCTTGTACATGGCGTATTCGAATTGCGACTGGGCACAGCATCGACACTTGGTTTCGATCATTCTATAGAAAACGTCGTCTTCCGGAAAAGGAAACGCTCTCAAATCGTCAGCACAGTTTTGGATATCCCGAACTATGGCCTTGAGATCGTTCATGATGATCTGCAGCTTCTCGTCCTCCTTGTTATTCATCAGGAGATTGTCGTACTGCAGATACATGACATCCTTCAAGGCCTTTATGCGATCATCGACGAAACTGAGCACCTGTCGATGCTGTTCTTTACTCATTCTAAACGTCGATTGAATTGACAAATTGAGATCCGGTCCTGGATTTTGGCCTGGAAATTCGATTTTGTCCGAAGGTCCCCTGTAACTGTCATCAAGGTTTTTGTGCATGTTGAACTCAGAGGTCTGTTGCGAAATCGGGTTAGCAACTTCAGGACGGGCCTCAGGCTTGGGAGGACCTGAGGTCTGAGTGGTTTGGGGATTTTGGGATGGTTTCTGAGCTGTGTTCTGGGTTGATGATCTGACGTATTTATCTTTGTCCTTATGTTCTTCTTCATCGAGGACTTCTGTGAGGAATTAGAGGGAAGAAAATATGCTACCTTGGGTGTAGGGCTTGCCATCAATGGTCGGCTTGCCGCCGTTGTTCGATTTGGCCTTACTTGAAAAGCATCCCATTTAAAGTAAAAGAAATCAAAATAGACTGTTTATTTTTAGATTTCAAAACAGGTAATGTTCAACCCGGCTATGCACAATAATCAGAAATTACTTACAATTTGAGCCCATTGAGTGATATTATGAACGTCAAACAGACCAGAGCTCTTTATAAAGGCCCACCCTAAAATGTCTTGATCGTCAGAAACAAAATTCTGATAGAGACAGTCTTCGAGAGCTCGCTTAAAAATTGCACAAGCCTGAAGGACTCCTTGCTCATGGCCTCCAAAAATTCCTCCACAGAGTCGTTCCTCATGACTTTCGAAAATTTGATCAAGCGTTTTGTTTTGCAACAAAATGTAATTTGGGAAGCCTCCGATTCTAAATTTTTTGTTATTTCGAAAAACGAGATCGTTTTTGGGAAGATATGTATTGGTAAAGTTTGGTAAGAAAATTTCAGGAATAAGACTAAAATCGACCCAGATATAATAAGTTGAAGGTTGGTATTGTTGAACAATGGTTTCTTCCATCGCTGAGAATTTGCTGAACATCGTGATATCATAAACCGCATTTGAATATTCTGGATCAGTTATCCATTTTCCTATTTTTACTCTATATCGAGCATCATTCATAATCCTTATAACCCTGTCTTTATATTGATAATATGGCATTTGTTCTAATGATCTTTCAATAACGGTTGTTCTTTTAAGATTAGGATCGTTTGCTCTTCTCAAATTTCGAACTCGTTCTGCAAGAAACGGATCAGTGAAGATGACCATCTTATTTTTCGCAGAAAGAACTCTTTCTGCGTTCTTAAAATATTCATCAACTGATCGAGATAAGTGATCCCAGTTTCCTCTGCCAATATCCCAAAATGCTGAAACCAAAGTCGTGTCTTCTTGAGCTTCTTGTAAATTTTTATACGACATTTCCTTTAAGACTCTTTCCTCACTCAAATTAGGTGACCCAGAGCCATCTTGAGTCAATTGGGCTGAAATATTTATCAGAATTTTGCAAATTAGAACAAGCCAGATACTCATTGATATCATTATGCTTGTCTAAAAAATAGATTTACTTTTTTCAATTATTCTGAAAAGGAATCCAATTCAGATTATGAAATAAAATGCATGTACATAGAGATACACAACCAAAGAATTCGAAGCACTAATTCTAAACATGGAAAGACCTAACTGCTTTTTTCGAAGTAGTAAATTTCTCAGCAAAGCTCGGATTTCTCTGCAACACCGATTGGAACACCTTTGTCTTCGTAAAATCTCTCGTGCTTTCCATTCTCAACTGCATGATCGAAGCAGCATCCTCATCATCGATTTCTCTGTGATTTTCTTCTTCATTCGATAATTTGGGTTTCGTTTTAAAGCAGGTCATTGCATATAGCCAGCCTGGGATGACCATAGCCACTCCAACCATGAAGGCCCAATTCGCAATATCTTCAATTTAGAAATTTCAATGTCTTTTACTTGTAGGTAATGCACTAACATAGAATCCGATATAGCTACCTCCTGCGGTTGTAATCTGTCCTATCATGAGCAGGAAGTTAACAGACAGAGGCTCTTGGACAGGATGAGTGCTCTCAGTGATAGAAACGACCATGAACGGGACGGTGGATTGCAATCCAAAACCAGCCCCGAAAATCAGCAGGTAAAGATAAAGAGCATTTGTGAAATTTTCCATCGCGAAGATATATCCCAAAGCAGCCTGATTGATAAAAGTTGATTTTGTAATTTACTGCACATAGAATGCCGATTGTAGTTAGGACCCAAATCATCCTGTCCATATTTTTAATAACCTTGGATTCCATCAGCACTATTCCTATCCCTGCTGCTAAGAATCCTGCTCCTATGTATAGCGTACCAATTAACCCTTGTTCCCACTAAGATTTTAAATGGAATCTATATTCATTTACATATGTCAAGTTTAGTTGTTCAAGGGCTACACCCATCACCAACTGTATAGTCAATGATCCTCCAATCACTAAACCTCAATGAATTACTAAATTCTTTACATAGTCCGAAGAGTAACGACGTTGAAATAAATGAACAATCGCAAGCTAGGGTTTTGATATCTCTCCAAGTATTGACCGTTTTTGCCTTCATCAACTAATTCCTTCAACTTTTTCTAAAGAAATATACTGAAGTATAACTCGGTGGAGTATCTGGTCGATCTTTTATACACAAAATTCCAATCACAAAGGGAACCGTCATCGCAATCGCCTGTATAATCGTCAACAACTCAACCCTCGACTATCAACTATCAAACTAAAACCTTTAATATACCGGATTCCCACCAACTATCTCACAAGGCAATAGATACCCCAACGCAAATCCAAACGCATTCGATATCATCGCTATACACGTCGCAAGATTTCTTTCTTCTTCAGGGAACCATCTTTCCGCAATATCTACCAACAATTATTCAAGCAATCCACAAATTACGAGGACCCATAGCACCTACAGGTGCAGCCGCAACTCCTACAATATACTGTCCGATCATACAGAGATTGAAATTGTCCCCAGCATAGTAACGGAACCATCCTCCAGCAGCGTTGCCAAAGATGACGAGGAAGAATGTGATTGCAAACTTCTTGTAGGTGAAATACGCACCCTATGCAAATTAACGATTGAAGTTTTGCCGAGTTTACGATATAAGATAGCAGGAAAAAGGCATACAGCGGTGCGTTTGAAAATTCGAAGACCTCCTCCTGCTGGATGTCGAAATATTCGGCACTGGCATCTGGTACAGGAGCATATGATAGATAAGCGCAGGCAGATGTGGTCCTGACCTTAGAAATAAAGAGAAGAAAATACGAATAGAGGAAGTAAGCCAAGAGAATCCACCATCTTCTGGTTTCGAGGTGGTCTCCGAAGGCCAGAGGGATGTTGACGCTTTCACGGTAGTCTTTAACACTCATGAGGAGCTCCTTGAGGGCTGAACTGCGGTCCTGAGCTAGTACTGAAGCCATTGTACTGAGGCAAAATAAGATTTTAACTCTGAATTGTATCTGAATCAGTATAGAATTTCAAAAGGTATTCATAACAATTATCACTCGGGACTTCAGGAAAACTAAAACCGCGTTAATAGAAATTCGAGAACAAGATACCAGAATGAGATTTACTCATGAAGACTTCTGATGATTTTTTTTAATGTAGAAGATCAAAAGATCAGGCTAAGGAACAGAATTCGAAGAAAATCATATAGTGTCTTTAACAGATAAAGCTCATCAAAAGATTCCATAAATAGCCAAAATTCATTCCAAATCCCAGAAATAAATTCTATAAAATCCAGACATATGGACACCGAACAAACCCGCAGCATCTACGTTATTCGCCACGCTCAATCTCAATACAACCTCGCAGAGGCAAAATGCCACGAAGAAGGCCGCCATCTGCATGAAATCAAGTTCAGCATGGAACTTATCGACTGCGGAATCACTGATCATGGCTTTACTCAGACCAAATCGGCAGCAGACGAGATGAAAAACGTTAACGTCACCTTAGTTTACGTGTCTCCGTTGAGAAGAGCGCTTCTAACTGCCCGAGAAATCTTTAAAGACCATCCTAACAAACCTCAAATCAAAGTTTTGCCGATATGCAGGGAGTTCATCGACAGCTCCTGCGATATTCCAGATGATCTGAATAAAATCATGAAAGAGTTCCCGGAGGTCGATTTTAGCGAGATGGATATCTTCGAAGACAAGGATATGTGGATCATCGAGAGTTTGCACAACGAAACCCTAAGAGAAGATTTATTAAAACAGGCAAAGGAAACTGTCGCAAAATCGGAAAACAGAGGCCACGATTTCAGGAAATTCATAACAGAATATCAAAGAAAAATATATCCCACAATCTTCGATCCTCCTAAGGATGTAAGAGACAGATCGATCAAAGCCAAGAAGCTCTTGAAAGAAAAGTTGAAGCACCATAAAGAGGAAGTCGCCGTTGTATCGCATTCCGCATTCTTGTATCGATTTACATCAACAAAATTCGACGAGGAAGCAAAGCCGATCGATGGCGTTTTCTTGGATAATTGCCAGGTGATGAAGGTGACCTTCTAAGGAGAACCGGTTTTTTTGTCCGTTTGTCCCCGTAATGAACATTACAGTATGACCTTAGGTGTTTTTTCTGAATATGTCTGATCTGAAAACTATATTAAGCGAATTTTTCCAAGAATAAATCAGAAATAAACAATGGAAGGACCTAAATTGCTCGTCATGCGACATGCTCAATCCGTCTTCAACAAATACACTGAGGGCAACGGAAGACGCTTGGGAGACAAGCCTCCCGAGGAATTTCGATACCAGGAGCAATTCATCGACACCGATATTTCTCCCGAAGGACTTGAGCAAGCAGCAAGGGCCTCGGTCGGTCTGAAAAATCATCCAATCAAGGTCGTTTTCACTTCACCTTTGAAGAGATGCTTGCAGACTACTCAAGCCGCATTTAAAGATCATCCTGAGAAGCCGAGGATTATCGTGCATCCTTTTTTGCGGGAATGTTTGTTTTCGAGTTGCGACGTGCCAGGAGATTTGGGAAAGCTGATGGAGGAGTTTAAAGAGTTTGATTGGAGTTTGTTCGATGGATATAAGGAGAAGGATATCTGGGTGCTGGAGACCTTGCAAAACGAGACTTTAAGGAAAGATCTTTTGGATGAACTTGAAAAAAACCAGGTGCGAGGGGATGCTACCGAGTTTCATAGACTGCTGAATAAAAAAATGGAAGAGTCGCATCCTATTGGGCTTGAAAGCGACGAAGATTTGTTCAAAAGGACGATGAAGGTCAAAGAGACATTGAAAGCCATTTTGAAGGACTTGAAGGCTGATGATAAGGCGATGATGGTCTGTCATTTTTTGTTTCTGAAAGTGATCACTGCGGAAAAAATCGAGGACGGGAAGGCCGTAGGGTTCAGGATGTTCCAGAACTGTGAATATTCCGAATTGCTTGTGTAAATATTTAAGCTTTCTTAGAGACATATTTAAACGCCAACTGTAAATATTTGTAATAGCTCTTGAAAGAGAGAATGACATGCTTTCTTACAGTACATTTTATATAGGACAAAGAGATAACGATATAAATTAAAACGGAAGGATTTTTAATTCACTGCAGGAGTTGGATTTCGCCTCATCGGATATTTCTTCAGCAAATACTGATTCACCATAAGGAATTTTCTACTAAGTTTAATGGGCCTAATTGGATATAGAGGCCTGGGCTGTGACTCAGTGCTAGACCTGGGCGGATTTTCTGGGGTTGGCTTTGCGAGAGGGTCGAGATCGGTTGATTCTCGAGGTTTGGGCTTGCGGCAGATGCATGAATCGGTGTTGAAACAGTTAGAATCGGTGGAACCCATGGATAAAACCGAAGATATTTGTTTTTTTATTCGTTAATAATTCCAAGAAAAGTTGTAATTAAAGGTCCAATTTGAATTAAACTTATCAATACAACTTTGATTAGCTCTTTCCAGTATGATTCTGGCCAAACAAACCCTCTCTTATTTTAATCTATGAATCTTACAATTCACTCCCTTTATTATTACTTAGGCTGATATTGTGCTTTATAGTCTATTTTTGGTCATAATGATAAAACCTCCAAGATCGATTCCAATTTCTCAAATATGTCATTTTTCGCTGAATTTTCCCTCATGCATTGTTCGGAAGGATTATTATTGAGTACGGGTTGAATTCTCGAGGAGTTAATTGATTATAATAAGAAGAATAAGTGAGGCTCTCTCAGAGCATGGCTCTTTTGCAATGTTTGATTAATTCTAGAGTCACTGACAGAAAGAAACTGTTCGACCAAATTGAAGGTGATTATAAGAACCAAGCTGATAGAGATTGTAACAACTTCTAAATATATGCGAATATCTGAATCTTCGTATTTGTTATGATCTTCGTAAAGTGATCTCATCTTTCCCTCTCGTATGGAGAGCATTGTTGCTCTCCATTTATTTTTTTCAGTTACAGAACAACTTTTAGCTAAATATCCATCTCGTTTTTTTAACACATTATAAATCAATAAATTGGTTTACAAATTTCTAAATAAATTATTTATTTAGATACTAGATTAAAAACGATCAGGTCATGAATACATTGTTCCTCTCATTATTTTGATGTTCGTAGTCTCTCCTATCCTAAGAGTGCTTGTTTTAAATCCTACAATTGAGATCTTCAAGAGGGATTTAAGCAATATCATGAAAACCTCTATTGAAGAAATTCATTCATGATAAGGAATGGATATTTTTTCTAGATGACGTTGAGGCAATTCTTATACTCAGAGATTCGGATCCATTCTGGTTTTATTCTCAAAACTCCAACAAAAATATTACAAAATTAGATTTTATCAGATTTCTAGTTTTAGAATTCAGTCAAATCATAATTATTGGATAGATTCACCAATCGAATGGTTGTATTTGATAGAATGGATGGGCAATTAGGAGCTAATAAACCAAACCTTCTTTTCTTTCAGAGATGGTAGCTGAGTAAACAAGAGGTTGAGAACTTCCCAGTGCCAGATTTTGTGTCAGTATAAATCGTTTTCTGGATACAGAGACCATACCCTAAAAAATAATTTTAATCAAAACATCTGAAATATAACTGTGGAAATATTGTTATTGAAAAACACTCAGTGAAAAAAACTGGTATGCGCTCTTAAAACTTTATTTTTTCTTCCTCAGTCAAAGCTCTGGATGATGTTATATTTTCTCGTTTTATAATGATTTTGGATTTCACTCGACAATTTCAGAATTTCGGTGTTTCCTTCTTCAAAATGTTCATCAAAATGCTTTCTAGAACACCGAAAACCGACTTGATTGAATTAATTGATTTATTGGAAAATGAAAAAAATTGAAAAGTTCGGATAGGGAAATTTATAGGCAATAACCATAAATCATTCTGTTTATAATATCACTAACCGACGACACAGTCAACAGAAATACCCAATCCCTGCTTGATGGTATAATGATGGGACTTGGCTCCATAGTCGCCTGATCTCCATATCGTCAATCCGTCGGCGACAAACTTAACATCGTACCAGACGGCCTCTGGGAATTTGGTCTCGACCTTGTCTCCAGCTTTAACAGTGACGGCGTTGACTTCATTTCCTTTTCCGACAAGATGAATGCTGACATTTGCATGATGTTCGGTTTGGTTGTCGATCGTCAATTTAGCTCCCATAAATTTGCAAGATAATAAATTAATTATTTATCACAAATGGAATCGAGCATTGAAGCGAGAGCTTCAGAATTAAAAGAAAACGCCTCATCAGCTAAAGAATGGTTCTTCGAGATCATGAAGATGTACAGAGAGAAAACTGAAGAAGCTTCTTCAATGTCGATAAGCCAAGCTAAGAGTTTCCTTGATGGTGAAAAGAAGATCGCCCTAGCCTTATTCAAGATGTCTCCAGGGACCGACTCTCAGGAAGATTGGGGTAATTTCATTCTTGAAGCTCAGTCGGAGGGTTTATTCGACAGCTATGGTAAGAAGTTCGTTGAAGAAGGTGGTTCTAAGGTTGACAAGGCTCAAGAGGTTGAACCTTACGAGGCTGACGTACACCTCAACCATTATGATTCCTGCTCGAAGTGTCCAATTACTAAGGGTTTACTACCAAGAGAGGCAGCAAAAACCTTGGAGAAATGCATTTTCAGCGAGGGCCAGTTTATCCAAGCCACATTTGGGTACAACTTTAGTCTTGGTACCACATTGAAGAGAGGAGGCAGAGTTTACCAAAAGATGAAGAATGACTACAATAGTGGAAGAGATGATATTTGTGATGTGATTGATATCATAAGAGGTAAGTATGTTTGCAAGTCTGGAGATGAATTGCTCAAGGTTATCGAAGCATTCCACAAGATGGACGAAGATACCAAAGGAGATTGCACCTTATTGAGATTGAAGAACTCTTTCCTGGCAAGCGGTGAAGAATGTTACCCTAAGATCACCTGCAATTTCAGAATCAAGAACAAGTTCCTCTTGGAAGTCCAAGTTGTCTATGATGATTGCTTGAAGACTGCTGTCCTCGACCACTTTGCTTATGAAGTCAAGAGAGTCACTGACAGAAAGGAATTATTCGCCCAATATGAAGGTGATTACAAGAACCAAGTCGATAGAGATTGTAATATCTTCTAAAATTTATATGAGAGATCTGATAATAATTTGACTTTGATCCGCCAAAGGAAAAGGCAACATGAATCATAATCTTTTTTTTCTTTTCTTTTGTTTGTCAAATTTTCAATAATGAACAGAGAATTGACGCCGATCAAGGCAATAATTGTCTGAGTATAGCAAACCTCTCATCAAATGTTATTGCAATGGTGCACTTCTCTTATAAATTCACTACTCTGGTCAAATAATAGACCTCAAAATTCTTACTTTTAACTACTTCCGTTTTTACTAAAACCTTGAACTTGAGCAATATTTCAAAGGCCTTTGGATTTTCGCCTTCTATGCAATCGCAAATGAAGTGAAGAGTGTCAAAAGCTTAGAGCAAATGTGTAAAGTTGATAGGATTTCTGTATTGCCCAGGAAAGCATCCGACAAATAACGAAATGCATTTTCGACTATGGTGACTTTATCCACAGTATGGGCACCTCAATGAAAAGAGGAGGCAGAATATACCAGAAGTTGGCTAACGACTATAAGAGCTCAAAAGATGACATTTGCGATGTCATCGATATCATTAGAGGTAGATATGTTGTTAAATTTGGAGGTGAGCTTATTGATGCCTTCAAAAGACTTGATACGGATACCCATGGAGATTGTACCATGTTGAGAATGAAGAATTCTTTCTCGGCCATTGCAAGTATTTCGAATTTCAATGATTTTTTAACTCAAAAGCTGAAAATATCAAGCAGATTCACCTCCCTGCAGCTTTTTGAAATTTGTGGGTTAGAAATAAATTTAATTCATGAATCTTACAAAATACAAGTTTCACAATATTTAGGAATGATAAAAGTTTCATATGAAGACGAGTTTTCAGCAATAAATCTTATTGCGATGGTGCTCTTTTCTTCTAAATTGCCTTCTCTAGTCAAGCTATAGACTTCTAAATTTTTTCCTTTAGTCAGTTCCATTTTTAGATCTTCCCATGACGAACTAAACTCGGTTTTTGAAAATCTTTCAAATTCCTCTATTTGTATACCCTTACTTTTTTCGAAACCGAAGCATTTTAGAATCAACTCACTCGACTTTTTTATCCTGATCATTTTTGACTTATTGTTATAATCAACTCCTTCCGATACGCTATTCCCGATAAAAAATCCCACTTTATCGGTATATAACTCTAGTTTTGTATCCTCTTTGCCTAATCTCTTCAAAAACTCCTTATGAACTTGTCTGAACTTTATAATTTTATCTAGTGCCTTTGGTTCCCAGAAACAACTTGTCCCAATCAAATTTCTCACAACCCAATTTAGCTTCGCAAAGGCCTGATCTATTAATTCTGGCTTTTTGAGTGTATTCTCTAGAACAGGATTCGAAGGTTCTGTTAAGAATTTCTTCATCTCGTTCCAATAGTTATCGAATTCCTTCTGAGTCACATCGATGTTAGGCGAAACGAGAAATGGTTTGAATTTATTAATCAGATAATCTTCCATTGGAGTACTCAGCTGGGTCAGACTGGTTTCTCTACTCAGGATGATTTCCTCCATATTTGAAGTATCACGAGATAAACCGACCATGCTAGGACTGGTAGTCCCAGAAAGACTGCCTGGTTTGTTTTGCTTCTTATCCTCATTGACGAATAATTTTTCGAGATTGTTCTTGATGAGTTTAAAAATTTCAGGTTTGCCCTGGAATTTATGGGTCTTTATCAATATTTCATATTTTTCCTTGAGTTTTTCTATAATTGATTTATTGAAAGAAAATGGAATTTCAAGAAAAACAATGAGAAGCTCCTCAGTAGCTTGTTTGATATCTGATTTTAAGAAAAGCTCCTCGGTCAGAGCTTTCAAAAGTTTGAGAACCGATTTTGCTAATTTCAGTTTGGACTTCGTTTTGAATGCAATCTCATTTGATTTTTGCAGTATTTCCTGTAGAAGCTGAGTAGTATGTAAGCATCGGGTGAGAAGATCGGGTTCTTTCTTTAATAATTTCAAATTGGCAAGGATTTGTTCTGAATAATCCGAGATTTCCTTCTTTCTATGACTCGCTTCAATTTTCTCTTTCTTAGTAAATTCGACCGCAGTGAAGAGTTTCTCAACATCTTTCGATGTATTTTTATCAAAATAGCTGTTGACCTTTTGGTATGCATTGAGCAGCTCCTGTTTCTTTTTATTTGAAAGAAATCTTACAAAGTATTCGATAGCTGAAACATGAGTATCCAACATGAGAAGGCCTTCAGTGTTCATATTGCTGAGCTTATTACAAAAATATTCAAATATTTCTGCCATGGTTTTTACTAAAACCTTGAACTCGAGCAACTTTTCAAAGGCCTTTGGATTTTCGCCTTCTATGCAATTGCAAATGAAGTGAAGAGTGTCAAAAGCATAGAGCAAATGTGTAAAGCTGATAGAATTTCTGTATTCATAGGTGATGTAAATATTGAAGAGCTCCTCTCTGAAGGAATGAAGTGCTGTGCTCTTGAAAACCAAATGTTTATCAAATAGAGGATCAGGTTGCTTCAAGAAAATTTCATCGAAGATCACTTTCTGCTTCTTATTCAAATTTATTTCGAGCTGGTTCAAATCCTTTGTATTCAGAGCTTTCATCAAATTTTTCTTCATCAATTTCTCAAGAATTTCACTCAAGACAATGAAGCAAAAATAGTAGCTCGATTTCTTTTTTACAATTTGGAACAGCATCAAAAGAACATCTCTAATTTCGAGAGACACGTTCTCAACCAGCTGATTATAAACTGAATATTCCTTTGAATCGACTCTTATCATGCTATGCTTGTAAATTTTGGTAAACGTTTTGATTATGACCTTGAGCTGCTGAACAATGAGATTCGATTTATCGATCGTTAGACTTGCAAAATCTTTCCAAAAAGGTGATATTATCAGATAATATATCAAAAAGAGACTTGGATTAGGAGCCAGTTTTCGATCAGCGAGCACAGTATGCAAGAGATTCACAAATCCGATTGAGTGAATATCAAATTTACTGCTCATCTGCAAGCTGAGCAGATGGTACCATTTTTTACCGGCTTCTGCTGAGTTTGTCTTGAATTCATTTGTGAATTCTGAGATGTATGTTGCATAATCAGCAACATTATAGACAAAACAACCTCCAAAGTCTCCGATCGTTGTTGTGTTATCTGTTTGAAATATTTTGAAGAGACTCTGCAGTGTCTTGTAAGACTTTTCTTGAGGATTGTAGAGAGATCTGGTATGAAGATGTTCTCTCATTTGATCTAAAGAGAGTTCGTTCATTGGTTCTCGATTATTGGTCAAACTGAGTGAAAGACTGCTATCGTTTGATTTTTCTCGAAGCAGTTTTTTCAAAGTTCGTCGGCTGATCGGCTTCATATCCGAATTGGGATTTATTTTGATTTTATAACATATCAGATTGTTCAACGTGAAAGGAATCAACAATCGAATCAAATGAACCGAGATAGAGATCTCATTGCCCTGAGCAAAATTTTGATCTCGAGAAGTCTGAGAACATATACTCTCATATAAACTTTCAATTTTCATTATGATTTTATATAATTCATTTCATCCTAAGAATCACAAAAAATCAAGAAGATTTCGATGAGAATCTCATGTTTTCTTGAGTTTCATATAAGTTTAACCATCCCTAAAATCCGTGTTTGTGAATCCACGTGCCTCTCAAAGTTGCTGATTAAACCAACTCGATAACATACATCTATTAAAAAATTCAACAAAATTTTATGAAATACGAGCAACTTCTCCCTCCATCATCGTCTTCCAAACCCAGTAGACGACGCAATTTGATCCCGATCTTCGCCATTGCCACCATTGCTGCCATTCTAGCCATCAACACCCTTTACCAATCTCCCTCATCCGCTCAGATCAACATTTCTCTCAAAGACAAACGAGATCTCTTCGATCAATGGAAACTTAAGCACAAGCAAGACTTTTCCAGTCCTACTGAAAATGAATACCGATTCGAAGTCTTCCTCTCAGCTCTCGAATACATCGAAAATCATAATAGTCAAAACCATTCCAGCGTACTAGGTCTCACCCAGTTTGCCGCAACCACCATTGAAGAATTCAAGGCAATGAGAACCTCCAAGCTGCCCAAAAACGACGACTCAACCCCTATGGTCACTCTGGAACCCTCAACCCCTCTCCCAAGCACATGGGATTGGAGAGTTCAAGGCTTTGTGAGCACTATCGTTGACCAAGGCCAGTGTGATGCTGTTTGGGCCTATGCTGCTATCGATTGCCTCGAGACCCACTACGCTCAAACTGAAGACCAAAACTTAACGTTCTCAGCTCAACAAATTATGGATTGTGATCAGAATGGCGAAGGCTGCAATGGCGGAACTCCTCAAAGTGCTTTCCAATATGCTGCTCAATATGGATTACAGACTGAAGAGACCTATCCTTATAAAGGAGGAAACGGAGAAAATTTCAAGTGCAAATATAACGCAAGTGAAGCTATCAAAGGACTTTGCACAGGTTCAGTCAATCTTGCCAAGAAATCCAGCATTGTTCTCCAAACTGCCGTGTATACTAACCCTGCGATTGTGAACATCGAAGGCGCTGCTCCTGATTTTATGTTCTATACTAGCGGAGTTATTGGCAAGACTTGCAAAGTGCAATTGGCTGACATCGATCATAGTTTGGCTGTTGTAGGTTGGGTCCAAATGAATGGAGAAGGTGCCTACATTTTGAAGAACCAATGGGGATGGGAATGGGGTGACAATGGCTATGCCTACATCTCCATGAACAGCGAAATCAACAATGGCCTCGGTGCCTGCGGTCTGTTCTCTAGCCCATTAATGGGAGTTTACTAATAACCTATATGCCTCTATAGTTCATCGATTATTGATTTGATACCAGCGAAAATTTAGACAAGAAATTCTAAGAACATATTTGTCATATTCATCAAATTCAAAAATTACAAAATATTAAAACTTCTTTTCTCCCATCGCGGCCTGCCTCCAGGAGAGACTGAACTCTCCTATCTTTGACATGAACTCATCATGGAATCCTAAATAAGGATCCGCGCTTTCCGGCCCCTGGTTTTTCTCAGGTTTCCCCAAACTCGTCAAATCCAACCTCAGCTTCGATTTTATATTCGGGTTCCCTGAAAACTGGCGTACTCCAGTACTTACAGCCGTAAGCGCATTCGAAATCGAGCTCTTGGCATCAGATCCCTTCCCTTTCTTCATATCGCTCGATCCCTTATCGGTCCTAGTCGCCTTTGTCGTCACCATAGGGGACGCATCGATCAACTGGGGAGATTCTTCGCTTTGAGGAGTTGGGATTTCGTCGTGACCTTCACTATCTTGGAGGAAGTCCTTGCCCTTTTTCGATCTGGTATGGGCTGAAGAGAATTCAATGTCTTCTTCTGGAATATCTGGGATCTGGTGTCTGATCTCCTCAGCGTAAATTTTCTCAACATCGACGCCCTTTTTCTTTATAGCCATAACCAGACTGATTAATTTGGTTTCTTTTTGCTTGAGAGCTGCAATAGTCCTAGTTTGTTTATCGACAATTTTGGAAAGGGATTCTTTTTCCAGGGAGAGCTTGCTGCGAAACTCCGTGTCAGGACTTTCGGAATAGGCTCTTTTTTCGGTGCTGAGTTGAGATTTAACTGAGGTTCGATCCTTTTTCATATTAACTATAAATTTTTGCAACTTTGCGTTTTCTTGTTTAGCCTTTTCTAAATCTTCTTTTAATTCAATTTTTTCCTGCATCGTTTTTATGAAATCCCGTTTCAAGTCGTCATGCTCAGTCTGCACAGACCCTATATCAGGGATCGAGTTGAGAAGAGTATCTATGTATTGTTCATAAGAGTTTTTCAAGTTTTTCAAAAGCTGGAAATTATTCGCTGAGCTACTGAGGTCATATTGATAATTTTCAATCAAGGTTGCAAAGGCATTCTTCAACAGCGCGTAGTGTCCAGGGTCAAGAGTCTTTCTCAAAATTGGTTTAGGTTTTCTTTCTGCCGGCTCAGTTGAGGGTAGATCAGTCAAAAACTTCTCACTATATTGGTTGATTTTATCAATACAAGAATAATTTATATTCTTCTTAGAAGCTACGTTTGAATGATTTGTCGATTGATGGACAATTGAAGAACTATGACCTTGATCAATTAAAGTATCTGATCCAACTCGTTTATGCTTCAAAGCAGTCGGTTTGGGAAGGTTTCCGCTTGAAAACTGAATAAATTCTCTTCCAAAAGGAGCTACATTTGCAGAATTATTTTGTTTCTTCTGTTTTGCGAATTTTCCTCTCGGATTCGATCCATCTCTGTTCGTCGAAGTTGCCAATGAGCTCTTCGGGGTATGCAGAGGCACAATCGTTTGCTTTCCAGGAAGCGGATGATAATGAATAGAAGCATTAGTTGTAGTCTGAGGCATGAGGTTGACCATAGATTTGTTATTAGGAGAATGGGCATTGAGAATAGATTGCGGTGAAAGTGCCGCTGAATGTTTGTTATACCTCGTATTTTCAATAACAGCCGAGTCGTTATACCCAACGCTGATCTGAGGAGGCTTCCTTTTGACTCTGAGGTCTTTTTGAGGAGTGCCAGTTTTGACGGGATCATGAGTTGCAGGTCTCAGATGGGCTGTGGAAGCAGTTTTAGGAAGAGTTGTTGCCTTGGGTTCAACTGCTTTCTTCTTGAGCATTTCCTTAGCCATGATTTTTGAAAGTGCGAGCTTAGCGAGTTCTTTAGATCGAACCGGATCGATGTCCTGCGTAGTATTGGTCCCGAAGATCTTGGTCAGGTTGGATTTCAGCAGCTTCTTGACCTTATTGGCAGGACTTTTGGCTGGACTTTTTAAATGTTCGGTTGGGTCGGCTGTTTTGTTGTGCTTCGTGGGATTAGGGTCAAGCAGGTTGGCGAGTTTTTTTGAAAGAAGTTTGTCACCTCCTGTTTTAGCGGTGTACCTCTTGGGAGTGTTGACAGGGACGCGATCTGATGGAGATTCTTTTGAAAGCGGGACAGAGGCATATTCGTTGTGGTCTTGGAAATGCTTGAGGTTCTTTCTGATTGGGATGGAGAGGTTGGCTTCGGTGGGGGACTTGATTAGCTTCTGGTTCATGTTTAAAACATACTTTTAGGAACCGAGCTTGAATTTAATTTTAATTTGAACTAGTTGGGAGTTAGTTTGGTACGAAGTTGATTGTTGTAGGGAATTGACAATGAGATGCATTTTTAAGAACGATCTGACCTCGAATGAACTAACCAAATCGAAAAAGTAGATATTTCAACTTTGGTCAGCAATCGTTTATTTTGTTTCATAAAGTATCGACTGACCAATAAGATTCGAATGATAGAAAAAATTTGATAAGATGCATAGGAAATTTGATGTTTAGAGAACCTAAAACGGTGATCTTAATAGCTGGCCCTCATATATCATATTCACATTACAAATTTTATTACATACAAAGAAGAAAACTCAGACTCGAATGTTTATTTTCTATGCTGGCCTCCCTTTTCATCGAACTCAGCCATAAAATGCAAAGCATTCATAAGTTTAGCTTGACAATTTTCTAAGGCATGTTATTTTTGCAAAAAGTCTTACGATTGCACTCCTCTTCCTTCGTAGTCAGCTTTCCTCCAGGCGTCTTTACACATTTATCGAAGCAGAGAGTGCCGATTTCCAAAATTTTGCTTCCAATCTTTGATGATGCCTCTTCGGTTTCCATATTCGATTTAGCCTCAAATAAAATTAAGATTTTTATGATTCTAACATCAGAAAACTTTCATATCATATGTTAACTTCTCATTTCTTTGATGTCAAGTCCTTAAAAACATAAAAAGAAAGTATTACTTAACATTACTTGTATGTTTTCATATTCATGAGATCAGAACTGATTTCTAATTTCATTTCAAATAAAATTACTATGTACAAATTCCAAGTGTTTCTATCGGCTTTTCTCTTAATACTCGGATCTTCAGCTCAAGATGCCTCAACCTGCACATATGTCGATCCAACCTCAGGTTCAGTTTTCACTTTACTCGAGTTCAGCCAGTTCGGATGGTACACAGTCCTCGATCCCAGCACTCTCGATGCCTATACCCTATATTTTTCAGTCTGCACACCTCAAGTCGAGACTTGCAACGATAATGACGATGTTTTTGCGATATATTCAGATGGAGATGGCGATTGCTATCAGGTCGCAACTGGGGATGAAACTTATTCATTAGTGAACACTGGAAATCCTAATGAGGGAGTCGTTGTTTCGTATGGACCGAATATTGACCAAGGAACATCATATCAAGTCAATGTTATTTTGTATTGCAATGAATCTGAAACTATAGGAGCAAGTCCGACATTCAATTGGACGTTGAATACCTTTGACTATTGGGAGAAAATCGTATTTAATGTTTCAACATCGACAATTCTTGGCTGTCCTGTGAAGAGCTCTCAAATTGATGAAAATGGACATAAAATTGGGAGAGATAGTCATGAAATTTCGGGAGAATACTTATCAAAAGAGCAAGAAATTTGAACTTCATAACAATTTGTGATATAAAATGAGAACATCAGAGATTGATCTCATTGAAACTTTATACAAGATATCTACACAACACCATTTCTATAATTTATTTTATTCTAAAATGGATCCTAATCTTTATCATACAATTCCAGGAGGCATCGAAGCGAAAGTCTCTGATATCATCATCTTGCTGTTAAACTGTTTTATCTTAGGAGGACTCGTTGCTGCTTACACCGCATACCGAGTTTACCAGACCATCAACGAAAAAAAAGCAAAAAAATCTGTCACTTTGGGACCAATGACTCATTTAGGTACTTTGTGTATATATTTTCTCATTCTATAGCTGATATTGCTGGTGATAACTTATATCAGTGGAAGCAGTCGAGAGATCGTACCGGCCAGACCAAGAAAAAGCTATTTTCGAAAGGATCGAGTGCCAAACCTAACTCGATGGGTGAGGAAATCGTTTGCAAGTCATGCGGATTGATGATAAAGACAACAACACTTAGTTTTAATTAGACACATTTATATTCTTGATAATATATTCTTGTATCATTTACAATTTTCCTTTTAACAAAAGCAGTCTAAACAACAATCCACAAAGCAATCCGTATCCAATTCCTGTAAAGTGAGCCTCACGACCTATTCGTCAAAAAAATCTTATTCGCTTACTTATCTCATTGATATGATGCTTAAATTCGTTGATCTCATACATGTAGTAAATTGTTGGGACCAAGAAGTAAGGAATCAATCTGCTTCCGAACAACAAATGGTCAGGTTTTAAGACAAGAAAGATGCTTGCAAAACAAAGAGGAGTAACAGCTCCATTCGACCTAAAAATAAGCAAAATAAATCCAAAATACTTTGGGATAAGAAGATTGACGACCTTTTTGTCATTCTTTTCGAAATAATATGTGGCTCCACTGGCTGACAATAAATAAGTCGAACAAAATAATACTGAGAAGAGCGTTGGAAACCCAAACGAGGAACATATATCTTTGCTTGAGGAATTTGGAGCAAGACCAGAGACTGTACATCATCAAAGGGAAGTAGATGAGGAAAGATCCCATATTCTGGAAGGAGATTGACGCTATACATTATTCGTTTCTATTTTTTTACATGTAAGGAGCGAATGATAGTATCCCTTTTGATTTATGTATTCGTTCACAGTTGCATGTCTTTGTGTAAATGAGTTTTCAACGAATTTTACTTGTAAACGACATTGTATGGGACGGTCTGCCAGCAATGATATAAAAATCCAGCAGCAAGGCATAATAAAATAGGAAAAGCGAGTCCATCAACAGGCTTTCTTCGATCAAATCTTGACTTCTGTTCTAATTTCTCCATCTTCTGTAAAAAGTCATCACTGTTGATTTGCTTGAATTGAGGAGCATTGTAATGATATTTTGTTTCGACTTCTTTTTCTTGGTTTGCTTTTTGAAGGGAATCTTGGTTAGATTGTTCTGATTTATTCGCAGATTGTTGAGATTTCTCCGCTTGTTGTTTGATGGCCTGATTTAGAGTCTCTTGTGGTTTGTTTTCAGAAGACAATCTGAAAATATTTCTGTAGAATATGCTGGTATTTTTGTTTAAGGGATTGAAATATCTCAATCGAAACATCGCCTCAAATAAATTTATTTATTGTAAACAGACTGAATGAAATTCAGAAAGCAATCAATCTTTCATACAGCATCTGCTCACTCACCTCTGAAAAACAGAGTTTCTTTCAAAAACAAAAGACAAGGAATAAAATTCAATACAACAAATCTGAACACATCTGATCCATGACACCAATGACTCAATAGAATATGCTTCATAAGTCCAAACAAACTGAATCCAGAATAAACCAAGACCTGATTGATCAAATATCCAATTCCAAGCAGCCATCCAAACACAGCCAGATAATATGTCGAGTTCTTGATGTTCAGAATTTGAAAAGGCCTCACGAAATGCAAAACTGGAACCACAAAAAATGCGGCCAAAAGCCCTGTTCCTGCATTGAGCAATGATGTTATAATAGCTCCAGCTCCAACCCAAAGAGCATGGAAGATCCTTAAACTAGCATAATTTTCTTTTTTATAAGGTCCAAATTCACGATGAGGCAACATCGCTCTTACTGCTCCTGGAGTTCCAAATCCACTAATAATGTATAAAGCCAATGAAAATCCAAGGAAGATATATGTTAGATACGACAAGTATGAGGAGTTGGCATCTGAAATTGTAGGATCTATGCAAAACTCCAATTCATGACCCAAGAAAGGTTTGATCATCCAAGGCAAAATTTCATGAGCCTTGAGCATAAAAGGGATCGGAACAAGAAGTCTCAGCTGAGAAGCAACAACCTTTCTATAATTTCTATCTCCTTTTTGTTCATGATATTTTATCATGGCAGCGATAATCACCCAACAGGGAATCGGTAACAAAAGAATAACAATTCTTCCTAGCATCATAAAGCTATCAGATCCGAACATTACATAATGGTGGCTTCCTGCATGGAGCTGTTCTTGAAGCACCATATTTGCTCGATTTACCGCTTCAATCGTCTGACCTAAAGCCACAACCATCTCACCTTGAGTTTGTTTAGGACAAGTTTTGCACTTATAGCCCTTGAAAGTCAATGCAGGAATTCCATACTCCATGAGATAAGAGTGCGCATCATGAGGCCTTTCAGCAACGTAATTTTTGAATGAGCTCAAAGTTTTTGTGAAATCCATAGGAGGCAGAACTTGACCCAAGGCACTTTTAAATACTGTAGAAGCTATAGGGTAATAATGATCAGCAAGAAGGCCTTGTAAAGGATATTCAAATGATATTTTTTCGTCCATAGTCCAAAGTCCTTTAGCCCATCCGTTCAACATCTTGATAGCAGCGACAGTTAAATCGTGATCAGGAAGTCGAAAATTAAAACCTGAATGATAGAAAGCGATTTTGTTGAAAGAATCGTCATTAATTTCAATGCTTATGCCCTGACGGATAGCTCCACATCGACTGAACATAGGAGTCTTTCCATGATAGTAGTCCTCTAAAAATGCAGTGACTGCAGTGCCATAGTTCTTGAATCTACCGTCGTATGATAAGAAGATGATATCTCGGGATAGATAGTGAATTTGATCATGCTTTTGAATGAACATCTCGAGAAAAGCGAGTGCAAATGCAATTTCAAGTTTTCCGTTTCCATCCTTTGAACTCAAATAGTTGTTGAAGGTGATGATATTGCATTCTCCAGGGTCAGTGCGTTTAGCTCTCAAGATCCCATAGAGATTATGGCCTGTCAATGAGCCAGTAGCATTGAAGACTGTGAAATTATTCCATTCAGGATTGATATTAGCCTTGACAAATGTGTCAAGAATATATTCAAGAGTTTTTTCATGAGAATAGGATGAGAGACGGCTAAGAGCGTTGTATTGTGAGTCAATGGTGTTCAATTGGAATGAAGGCTTTGGATTAGTTGGGGACATTGCATTTTCTGAGATGAAAATGGGCTCTCCGAGAAGAGGACAGAGGGGGAACAAAAGGTAATTGAATATGGCTGCAATTGTGATAAGGACTCCGACCGCCTGATAAAATTTGTTAGAAGAAAGAATGACTGAGACGATATTTCGTATCATTTGGATTTATTGTATCTTTATTAAAGTCGAAGAGGATGAAAGATAAGGAGAGCTTCATACAATTTGATATGGATTACAATACCCTGCGTTTGATCTTATATTTCAATTTGCTCTTAATTCCGTTTCTGAGTACCTGTGGGTTTTAGTTGAAAATGAAATTCAGGAGCCGTTAACATGGATCAATTCGAACGAAATTTCATCAGATTATTATTTGATATATATACTTTCACTTGAATAACAATGAAATATCTGAGAAATTTGAATTCCTAAACAATAAAATTTTTATTCAAAAATAATGAAAAAAGGTGGTCTCAAAAAGAAAATGCTTAGTCTCGCCAGCGAAGACGAGACTCCTGCCGAGAATCCGATGGAACAATCCGTCTTCTCTCAAATGTACTCTATCAGAAATATTTCTCAATCTTAGCGGTCCAAACGAACTTCGATTTATCAAAGATGACATCAAAGTTTCCACAGAAGGTATCAAAAAACTTTCTGGTGAGCACAATTTGGCGAATATCCACCAAATTACCAAAGACGATGTTGATGTATATTTTTCTCACAAAGGATAAATTAAGATCGGAGATTTGTTGGGAAGAGGTGCTTCCGGTAGTGTTCTGCAAGGAATTTATAGACCTCTCAACGTACCAGTCGCTATTAAAGTATATTATCCTTCATCATTTGTAATTCAACCTAGTCTGTGAGCGTCTGGGATCGAGATAAAAGACATCAGTTGATGAATGATTTGAAACTTTTGGTCCAAAGTAAAGAGAAAGCAGAACAAGAGCAAACCATCTATTGTCCTTTCTTAGTGACACTCTATGGAGCATATTTTGATGAGGGTTCTGTCAAAATTGTCCTCGAACTCATGGATTGTGGTTCTCTTGTTGACATCATCAAAAAGGCTAAACTCGTCAAAAAGGAGGAACCAATTATTGAGGAACCTATTCTGGCTAAAATTGCACAACAGATTTTAGGAGGTTTGATGTATCTTCACATCGTAGGACATCAAATCCATCGAGACATCAAACCAGCCAATGTCTTGATGAACTCAAAAGGAGAAGTTAAACTGACCGACTTCGGTATTTCCAAAGAACTTGACATGACAAACCAATTGGCTAGTACTCAATTAGGCACTGTCAGCTATATGTAATTTTGCGGAAAAAATTGAAAAGATTAGGAGTCCTGAAAGATTGAATGGAAAGAAATATAGTTATCTGAGTGATATATGGAGTTTCGGTCTAATTATGATCGAGATGGCAACCGGATCCTATCCTTATCCTGTCAATAAAGCCGGAGCGTTGATAGATATGCTCGATATGACCGAGAAACACCCTTCTCCAAATTTGACAGATAATGGAAAATACAGTTCAGAATTCAGAGATTTCATTAGCAAATGGTATTATTCTCTTGAACTCTATAAACTTCAAGCATGGCTAAAGATCCTAAAAAGAGATCAAGTGCTGTTGAACTCTTGGTATAAAAACATTCTCATTTAATTGGATAGAGCCATTCATGGATCCTGAAAAATCTGTATAAAAATGTGAATCTCGAAAGCTGGATCCAAACATTGAAAGGCCCTTCCAAAGAAAATAAAGACACCGGTAAAGGTCTCCACGTCATCGATGAGAAGGGCGAGACCCCTCGCAAATAAACCCGCGTTCCTTTTATTTTACAGATTTTTTTCCAAATTTACATACTCCTTTGTATATCTCTCGTCAACAAAAATTATTTTCAAAATAATCCTTTGCAATGAGATCCGCCATCATAACTCTCATTTCCGCCCTGATCTTCACCTCCACATTCGCTGTTGTCCGAGTTCCCTTCACTCCCATCTCTGTCCCCAAATCCCAGTACCTCCAGATCCAAGAATACGTCGGTTCAAGACAACTCACCGCATCTCAATACGAATTCATGCTCAACTCAGCCGCCAATCTCACCCTCTACGTCGGTCAAATTTCTATCGGCACTCCTGCCCAGAACTTCTCCGTTCTCTTCGATACAGGCTCTGCCAACCTTTGGGTACCTTCCTCCAACTGCTCATCGATCGCCTGCCAAACTCGCAGCAAGTATAACCCATCAAAATCAAGCACTTCGAAAGTCGAAACCGAAGTTGTTAACATCACCTACATGAACAGTCTCGAAACTGTTTCAGGCAACCTTGTCAGCGATAACCTTTGGATCGGAAATGCCCAGGTTAACAACACTGAGTTCGTTATTGGCCAAAGCGTGTCAGTCGCATTTGCTGCGCTGCCATTCGATGGAGTTCTCGGCCTTGGGTTCCAATCTCAAGCTGCTGGAGACATCCCTCCCCTCATTCAGGACATGGAGAACCAAGAATTATTGACCAACAATGGATTTTCGCTTTATTTCTCAGGCAGAAAGGGAGCAAATACGAGCATAGCCGTTTTGGGAGGAATTGACCCCAATTTGCAGCTGACTCCTTTCAAGTATGTTCCCTTGGTCAAGTCGACTGGACAATGGGCAGCTACCCTTCAAAGTGTCTCTATGGGTAACACTAGCATCTTGTCAAGCTCAGTCAATGCTATCTTTGATACAGGAGTGACTGGAATTGTTGGACCGACTAATGCTGTCCTCTCAATTTTGTCATATTTCCCTCCTATTTTGAATTGTGAATACCCTGCCGAATATCCCAATTTGGTCTTCAATTTGGGCACCACTAGCTTGACTATCACTCCATTCAAGTACATGGTCTATGCTGCTGGCACTTGTGCGATTGGAATCACTGCCAACAATAATTTGGAAGATTTCGTTCTCGGAAATTCAGTCATCTCTAGCTATTATACTCATTTTGATATCGCAAATAATGAAATCGGATTTTCTCTTCCAAGACCTAATGTTATTGTGTGAGAATAAGAGTAAATTAATCTGATTTATTTCATATTTGTCCTGTGTTCGCGTTTCATCTTATATCCATATGAGAACACTAAAATTTTCAAAATCTTAAATTGTTAGCTCATCCTCTTATTATTCATTGCTATGAATGATTTATACCTATATAGGTAAATCGAACTTTGTAAAGATGAACATTGTACAAAGAGTATTTAGAGTTTCAATCATGAAAACAAAAATGAGGGTTATACGAAGAGAGGAGCCAATTTACAGGTTCTAAAGGAAATCCACTACGAATTGATCAAAAAGATTGATATTTCGTGTAAGTCTAAGAATAGGAACTGTTAATTTTTATTTCAAAGAAAAAATTAAGAGACGAACGCCAAATTAGACCCTATTGAAGATTCTTGTTAGGAGGCGGTTATCGTCTCAAGACTTGAAATTTATCGGTTTATAGCATAAATGTAACATGTTTGAACATTCTCCTATTCAAATTGAATATATTTTGCTCTCTAGAACATTCTACATCCTCAAGCTAATTTTTGTTCATTATTGAGTTTTTGCCTGCATACAATTTTTGACAGATCTTTCAAACTCGATCAACTCTACAGAATCATACCAGTGGCTGAGTGTAAGCAGTTGGTTTGATACTAGACGAAGTCATTTCTCAAAGGAGACAAATTTTATAACTGTCCCAAATTGAATTTCAATTTTAGACTCAAAGGAAATCACTTCAAAATGTTCATCATAGTTCATCTTCTAAAATAAATCCGTTCCAAATCCAGTTTTTTCATTAAACTCTTCAAAACAAGTTTTTCGATTTTCTTGGATTTTTTTGTCGAGTTCTTTCACAAAGTTCCTCAGATATCTTTGGTTTCCCCTCCACAAACAAGATCCCGTCTTAATATTCAAGCCGACGAGTGTGGGATGATTTTTAACTGTTATACTGCTTTAAATGCAACTTCATCAATACTCGATATAATTCTAAAATAAAAAATAAACACAATGAGCAACCACGACTCTGGCAAAGCCAGAAACTACGCCATTATCGCTTCGTTCACCTTCTTAGAGTTTGGGTACCTCATCAGCAACGTCTCTGTCGGCCTAAACACCTTCTCCGGCTGGTTTAACATGGAACAACCATGGGCAACCATCACCGTCGATACTCAAAAGTCTTTCGCTCTTTATTTCGCCTGTTTCGCCTTCTTTGCCGCTCTCGGAGCTCTTTGTGGAGAACAGGTCTCCAGATCTTGGGGCAAAGTCAAGACTCTCTGGTGGGGAGATGCCATCTTCTTCTTCGGCACCGTCATGACCCTCGTCGAGCAACTCGAATTCTTCTTCTTCGGAAGATGCATCCAGGGTCTCGCTCTCGGAATCAACATCGTCGCAACCGCTGGGTACATCAACGCTTTAATCCCAGACAAATCCAGAGGATCAACCGGCGCCGCTATGATGATCGCCTTTGGTTTGGGAGTTCTCTTCGAGTACATCACCGGATATGCTTCTCCCTACATGAATACCAACGAGTGGAAGGCCCACGAAGGCTGGAGACTCTGCTTCGGCATGTGGCTGCTTTGGCCTTTTGCAAGAATGCTCGCCCTTTGGTTCTGGGAAACTGACAAGTGCCCTGATGATTTGATCGCTGCCGGCAAAAACGCCAAGGCCCTCAAGCAAATCGAAAAATGCCACAAGTCAGGTGCTCAGGAAAGATTGAACTATTTGATTGCCCTCAATTCCACCAAGCAAACCTACAAGAGCCTCTTCAAGGACTACAAGCCCATCTTGAACTGCGGAACCGTTCTCGTCCTGGCCTGGAACTTCACTGGCCTCCCCTACATGTTCTCTTGGACTCAGATGCTCTATAACGTTTCGCTCTACCCTTACAGTGGCAGTGTGATCTATGGAACCAAGACTGTTGACTATGCACTTCCTCAGAATTATTGCGTCCTCTTTGCTGGTCTCGTCTTTGTGTCTGCTATCATTGGTTGGTTCTTGGTCGACAAGCTTGGCAGAAAGCTCCTCACTTTGATCGGACTTGCGGTCTGCGCGATCATGATGATGATCGTATGCATTTTGGGCTACAGAAACGAGGAAAGCACCACCGGAAAATACATGGGCAATTTGGATAATCACGGAACTGTCACCTGCTACTGCATCTGGGCTGCTGCTTTTGGATTGTTCAGTTCTGGTGCCTGGGCTTGGTTGCAAGATGCTCTTCCCAGAAAGGCTTGGGGACCCATGATGGCCAAGTTCTTCTTGATCTGTTTCATCCTCCAATTGACTGCTTACGATGTTTGGTTCAGCAGAAAGACTGAAATTGATAACACGATTCCTAATGGTACTAAGTTGATGGGCTTGTACTGCGCTGTCGTGTCATTTGTGTGCTGCATTGGTTTGGCTGTTTTGATGAAGGAAACTAAGGGAAGAAGCCAGGCTGAAATTTTGAGCGATTATGGAGTGAAGAACAGCAAGGTTGGCGGAGAACATCACGGCACTGTTGAAACCGATAGAGGAGTCCTTGCTGAAGCCAAACCACAACAGCCTTAAGAATATGTTATTGTTATGAAAATTTTGGTAGTGACATTCATGACACCTAAGTAGATATGCATAATTATTCCGAATTAATAGAAAGACTTTCAAGATTTGAACAGCATTAATTGAATATTAGTACAAGATTACTACGGTCTTCAATAACAATTGAAATATAAATAGAACAATATTAATGAATAGGATGAGCAATATTAGTAAATAATTACTACATATAGAAGAGATTTCAAAAATTGTTTTCAAAAAAATTTTCAAGAGACAAATTAGGTTTTTGTTGGCTAGCCTATAGAATCGGTAGTTTGCGCAAATTAATCGTGCACATACTAATCTTAATAAGATCATATGCATGCATGCATTCCAAACTGGGCCCTGATACCCATTCGCGAACAAAAATTTGCTCGAGCACACAAACATTAATTTAACCTTCCTGACTGCTTTTAAATTGAATTAATCCTTCGCAGCCTTTTTTTTTTCCCATCTCAAGGTAATATCCATGAAAAGCATACCAGAGTCCGTCCAAGCATTTTCTTTCGATCTAACCCTTAAAAAATCCAACGCTCAACGCTGGATTCCATTCGCATGAGGGCAGTCTAAAAAATTAGCCCACACTGGTCACTCACGACCATGGCCCTTCGTCATCATCACCTGCCCATTCTACTGAAAGAAGTTGGGAACAAAATAGGCAGTGCGCGTATTCTTCAGGTAAAGCGGCGTGGGCGTAACGAGAGGGGGCAATCCAGCATGGTTAAGCCAATTGGGGTCAGCATCTGAAATCGATCTCCAAAAAAAATGACTCTGTAAAAGAACTCAATCTACCTTGATTTTTGAATTCCCGGGAACTGTTCGCGGGGCCGGGACGTGGCAAACGGGGGACTCAACCACAGGACACGCGATATGGCATCTGATTGCCTGGGTTCCGATCGTCTTGATGAGGAAACGAAGCTGAAATCCTAGCAAGGGTGACACTCGAGAGAGGCTCCCATGGGGGACACCGCTGGGTTCGATGATCTAAATTAGCGAGAGAAGTTCTTACCGAAAGTTTGAGACACTCTCGGCACTTGGGTCGCAGATCTCTCCCAGAATTTTTGAAGAATTTAGTGTCCAACTTGTCCGTCTGAATTCCGTGCTCTGTCATCAGGGGCTGAATCTGAATCCGAGAGTGTGTTGATCTTGAAGACTGAAACTCGCATCCAAGGGTCACTTCCATTTCTGAATCAGACTTCTGACAGTTTTGGTCCTATTTTCCTAGCATATCCAAATAAAATTGGTCAGCAAGAGGAGTCCGTTCATGAGAGAGAGAGAGGATTGCTGCGCGCGTGATAGGCTTGCACTCGGGTCCGTGTGCATCTGCGGGTCACAAGATTGTCTTGACGACGTGGCTTCGCAGACCTAAAACGATCAATTAGCTCGAAATTCTTTCAAGTGGGCGTTTGCCCAAAAGCAAGAGGGTAAGTCTCAGCGTCTCGTGTGCTTTGAAGTTCCTGACCAACTGAGGGTTAATCATGTATTAAGGTTGACTTCACTTACACAGAAACGTTTCGAGGCTCGCGCATGCCTCTCTCTGGGGGCGGGGACCGAGGGGTGACTACTGGTCTTAATGCCAATAGAATGCCTGAACGAAATATGCTTTATAAAAATTGGGATGAGCGGATATTTATTTCACACAGAAGATTTAGGACGAATTTTTTTGTTCTTTTCGAATTCGAGAAGCAAAAAAATTTTAGCCTTTTTTTTGTATTTTGCAATAGAAGTGAAGAAGAGAGTTCAAATGACTGTGGCTATTACCAAAGGAGGACCGATGATGTGAATTGAATTGTTAGGAGATCATTTGAATATCTGCAATGGATATTCTTAAGCGTGTTTTCGATGAGGGTTCTTCGAATGAAATATGCTAGTATTAACTGTAGAAGAAGGCAAACGGGCTGGAGTTCTCATTGATACTGAATGAGACAATGGAGATGATAACTAGGATTTTGGCTAGATTTATTTTCTTGAAGTTTGACGTTTAAAATTAATTTTGAGCATTCGCTACAGAAGAAGGAGAATTTCCAAGTGCCAAACTCAATTTCATCAAACAAAAATCTGTTATCTTCAATCAATAAGAACAATTTAAACGCAAGGTATGAAGAAATTGGTACGTTCCAACACACAAACCTATTTTTTTTGCATGATATGAATTGTCTTCTTAATAGATTAATTAATTTCGAAAATTGGCACTGCATGGAACTAAACACAATCTTCCTTCAATACAAAGAAAGATGCCAATTCACATAAGCCAGAGGCACACAACGATCGTCAATTACGCCAAAGAGAAGACAACTGGTCCATGATTTCTGTAAGAAGACAAAACACAGGAGTAATATCAAATGTTTATTACGACTGAGGTTTTTCATACACACAGAAGATTTTATGCTGTTGGACGAGATGACAATAATTTTGCTCAAACGCAATCGGTGAACGTATAAGCAGTCCAGGCAGAATCGATAAAAAAAAAAACTCCGATGCTGAACTCATGGCAAGTGGCGGCTACGGAAGGATAAGAAAAATGAAATTCATACACACAGATCATTTGCAAACATAATCCAACTTACCAAGGGGTCAGGCTAGGACAGAAGTGAATAACAAAAAAACCTTTAAATCAAGAAAGCCAAAATGTTGGCCAGATTCAAAAATGGCCAACATTGGGGACGCATTCGGTGTTTCAGATGGAGAGGTACAATATTCAATTCACGACTGCAGATTTGAGAATATTTGTCTGGTATGGGGAATTCTATATCTTCATGAGCATGTTGTAAATCTCTAGAAAAAATATTTAAAATTTTTCCACAGGGTGGATAGGTGGGTGGAAGGGCAAGCCACTATAAGAACCATGTCATAGGCGTTTCAAAAATAATAAGCACTGTGTGGGATTTTATGACTTTTCAATCACAATACATTTCAGTCGTAGAACTGTGCCGGTTTTGAATAAGAATTAAAGTTTTTTCATTCAAAAGTGCTTGAAGCAGACTGTCATATTTTTGGTTATCAGAAAATTGTCAATGAGGAAAGAATATATATTTCTTTATATAGAGATATATATCCGCTTGAACTGCACTCGCTGTCACTAGATTCGCATATTCTCGATAGCCTCTCGTTGTTGAGGTGTGGATGCGAACATCTTATGTGCATTCTTCACTGCAGCCAAGGCCTTTTCTTTCTCAACTCGTTCCTTTGATTTACAACACGCACACCATGGTCTGTACTCACGGAAGCTAACTCCTCCCATCGCTTTTTGCATCTGCTTCATGATCTTATCAGTCTCTCGTTGTTCCTTAGATTTGAAGCACCCCATTTTTGTCTGAAAATTAAAATTATATAACGCGCACTAAACGACGCTTGAATAGAATTAATTGGACGATTCCTCATTCCAAAAAGTCAAAACCGGATTGACTGCCGATTTTCGTTCGCAATTTGGGAAATGATTACGTCTGCCAGGCTCAAATCTTACTTGTTCTTCAATATTCTAAAACAAAAAAATTGCATTAATGTTTTCAGGCATGACCCTTGATTATTTTCAATGTGAACAATTGAAAAATGAGTATTTCTTTTTGCTGAGTTCTTTTTTGTGAAAGTTTGGGACACTCGTTCGTTCGGATTGAAGAGTTAAAAGTAGACTCTGATATGGTTTTTCGATGTACTTCTGGTTTTCTTTTTGAAATGTTTGCTCTTAGCAAAACACAATGATTTCCGATATAACTTTGGTCAGGACATATTTGCAAATCTAATTCTCGGTAATTTTCACGTAAATAAAAAATAATCAAAATGGACACTAACACTGAGCATAATTCCTTCGTCTTGGAAAGCATCGAAGATGGCAAGCCTAGATTTGTTAAGCTGATCGAAAAGACGAAGGTCTCGCATGACTCATACATCTTTGTCTTCGAGCTTCCATTTGCAGAGGCAACTTTAGGACTTGGAGTTGGCCATTGCATCATTTTAGGGTATAAAACCAGATTATCAGAACTAACTTAAATAGAGGCACTTTCATTACAAAAGAACATCCTGAAGGGACAAAGATTTTTAGAAAATACACGCCAATTTCTCGATGTGACATGAAGGTTTGAAAATTTGAACTCCATGACCAAGATAGGGACGCTTTGAACTGATAATTAAGATATACAGAGCTGGTGTTCATCCATCTTATCCTGAAGGAGGAAAATTAACGCCTCATCTCGAGAATCTGAAAGTAAATCTCCCGAAATGAATTTGAAATTTGCAGATTGGGGATACGGTTGAAATATTTGATGCTAAAAAGAAATTCACTTACACCGGGCTTGGTGAAGTCAAATACAAGTACATAGATTTTTTCTGTTTTAAAAAACAAGAGTTAAGGAGATCGGGAAATTGAATAAAAAAATAAGAGAAATAGGACTAATTGCTGGTGGCAGCGGGATAGCTCCTATTTATCAAGTAAAGACCTTGATTATATAATCGTATAGGTGATGAGACATATTGCTGATAATCCCGATGACAAGACTCAAGTCAGGATTTTATTCGCAAATAAATCAAGCGACGACATTCTAATTCAAGATTTGCTTGATAAATATGCTAAAGATCCTCGTGTGAAAGTTTTTTATACTTTGGATAAGGGACCTGAAGGCTGGAAGGGATTTACAGGATTCATAACAAAAGAAATGTTAAAAGAAACGATGCCATCACCAGCGAAGGATGTTGTAATTTGCTTTAGTGGACCGAAACCTATGAATAAAATGCTACAGAAGCAGTTGGAAGAGTTGGGCTATGATCCTGAATGCATATTCAAATTCTAAAATATCTCTCTTATATTAAAATGAAGAATAATCTTTGAAAAATATATATTGATCTTGTTCTTTATCTCGAATCCAATAATATCGTAGCTAGATATATATTCGTCATATTTATCTGTCTCAATCTGCTCAGATTTAAACCCATTGTGGCTATAAAAAGTCTCGCTCAAGAAACGAATATAATTTATCATTATTCTAAATATATAAATATGGACATAGAGTCAAAGTACAATATCAGCTCCTACGGGTTCCTCAGTGAATACAACTCGGAAACGATGCCTTTAGGCTGGGACTACCTACTTCCCCTACAGGAAAACATTTCCGTTGATGATGGTGAGCTGTTTAGGAAAACGGTCCACAAGATTGCCCCTCCCGATAACGAATTAGACCAGTTGATTGAGAGAATTCCGGATTTAGCGCTTAAGGACCAAAAATTTCTCTACGCATTTCTTGGAGTCGTTCAAGCCAAGTATGTCTGGGCAAAAGGCGAGAAAGACACTGAGGCGAATATTCCTAAACATATTGGCAAGCCACTTCACGCGATAGGAACCATTATGAAGCTTCCACCTTTCTTCAATTATTACCCTTGTACTGGCTTCAATTGGAATTTAAAGGACCCGTCAAAGCCATTTTCGCTCGACAATATCAGGGTAATATTCAGCTTAAAGCAGAAATTTCGAGAACATGTTGATAATTTTTTCCTGCTGCATATTGCCATCGAGGCTGCAGGAGGAAAATGCCTTGCTGATATGATGAAGGCAAAGGAGTATATGATCAAACGAGACAACAAGAAACTAGTCAAGGTCATGGAGAATGTCTTAACCTCAATTTCGAACATAGTCAATATCATGAAGCAATTTCCTGTAAAATGTAGTCCTGAGGCCTATTATTCATTCAGACACATCTTCAATGGAGTCTATGACAAGGAGAAGTTCCCAGAGGGAATAAAATATGAAGGAGTAGAATGTGATCCGATTTTATACCCCAGCGTAAATGCCGGCCAAAGCCCAATTATTCCAGCTTTCGATACCTTCCTGGGAGTAGAGCATCAAGACAATGATAAGCTCATTGTTCATGGAAATCAGCAATTTTATCATCCGAGACATTTGCAGTTTATCTTTGATCTGGGAAGGGCTCCAGTAGTCAAAACTTACATTGAATCTATTAATAACAAAGAACTTACTACCTTGTATCAAAAATGTGCGGAAAAGATTTTGAACTTTAGAAGAGTTCATTACTCGATTGTGAAGACTTATTTGTATGAAAAGATGAAGGCGCATAATGTGGACCTATCAGATATTGCTAAAGGAGAACGACATCCGAGTGATCTTCTCAACAGTTTTATCAATTCAACCCAGAAAAATCATGTTCATACTTTACAAATCAAGAATCGCTCAAATCCAGGCTACATCCTAATACCGATATTTGTTGTGCTATTGTCGCTTATATTTATGAAATTTTATAAGAGTCTCAGTCAGGGGCACTAGTCTCGAAGCCTCGACCTGAAAACTCCCTAGTATTTAATCGATGATATTTCATGAAACGAATGAAACCGCGAATTTCAATATGTCTGTTATCAAATTAAGCAATTTTCAAAATAAATTTTTTAAGAAATTTCAATGAGTTTGGTAACATTTTTTTCAATTTTCTCATCTCTTAGCAACGTCAGGTCGAAGAAGACCTCCAAATCGACACACAAGCCTTCGAAGCTCTCGAAAGAGACTTCCAAGAAATCCTCCATGAGCTCTCAGGAGACCCATCACTCGAAAAAATCAGACTCGAGTTCGAAAAGTTGCACAGAGCTCTCAAGGTTTCCCACGAAAACGAAAAGAAGCTCCTCAAACGATGCAAGGACCTTAACACTGATATCCTCACCAACGCAGCCAAAGTCTCAGCGGCCTTGAAGCTCACTCAAGAAGATTCTCATACTATCACAACTTTGAAGGAAGAATTGAATAAATCTTACAAGATGATGGAAGCAATGAAGGAAAGAGATGAGAAATCTAAGCAAAAGATCGAGAATTTGTATTCTGAGATCAAGCATCTCAGAGGCCTCATCGACCAAGGAAATAGTATTTCTGCAGGCCAGAATAGCACCGTCAATGAGCTGATCACTCAAAAGGACACCTTGGTTCGTGAGAAGGAATCTCTTTTGCTGAACTTGAACAACACTAAGAATGAACTCACAAGTGCTCTTGAAAAGAATAAAATTTTGGAAAGTGAATCTGTCCACAACGACACTTCGATCAAGGAACTAAAGTTCAAGATTGCTGATTTGGAAGAGAAAAAAGCCAAGGAAATTGAGAGACAGAAGAAATTCCAAGATGAACTTGAAAACTTGAAGAAGCAACTCGATGACTCTGTTCAAGAGAATAACAAGAAAGACAGAGATATCGACAAGTTCAATAAGGAAGTGGCTGATTTGAATACTAACAAGCGGGACCTTGAAAAGGAAAAGGAAACCAAGAGCATCGAAATTAAGCATTTGACAGCTGAATTAGAGGACCATATCATGACAATTAAGATCCAGAGACATCAAAGCCAAGAAGTCTCAAAGAAGGTCCATGATCTTGAGTTCAATATTACAACTCTAAGAACTGAGCTTAATGAAAAAGTCACAAAAATTAGTCAACAGGCCCTTGAAATCGATAAGATCAAAAAGGAAAGAGATATGCTCAAGAACCAAAAGGGAGAAGTCGAAAGAGAGCTTGAAGTTACCTTGGCTGTGGTTCAGACTTTGGAAAGAGCTATTCAAGAGACGAGAAAATTGGCTTTTGAAGATCAGAAGGTTCTTGATGGCATTAAGCATACTAGAGAGTTTATGAATAAAGAATTGAACAGAGCTGAAAATGCCAATAATAAACAGAAGAATGAATTGGTTGTGCTTCAGAAATCGGTTTTGGAAAAGGATACTGAGATCGGCACATTAAAGACTGAAATCGAAAGAAAAAATCAGAAAATTACCAGTCTTGAAAGAGAAAAGGAGAAATACGGTATCAATGCTGCTCAAGCCAATGCTAAATATTTCCATTGCCTTGAAGAAATTAAGCTTAAGGACAATTTGATCTCTGAGTTCCAGAAGAAGAATATTGAAACTGAAGCTAAATTGAAGCAGCAACAGAATTTATATGAGGCTGTTAGAAGTGATAGAAACTTGTATAGCAAAAATTTGACTGAAACTCAAGACGAAATCGCAGAAATTAAGAGAAGATATAAGATTGTGAGCCATCAGATTTCACAATTGAAGGAAGAAATCGATTCAAAGGAATCTGCTTTGACCAAGGAGCATTTCGATTTGAAGCAAGCTGAGAAGAAATGCGAAGAACTTAATCATCAAATCGATAAGTTGCAAAATGAGATGGGCAAGAAGGAGGAGAGAATAAAGGCATTCATCAATGAAATCGGAAAATTGCAGTTCATTATTCGTGAATCTGAAGGTCAGAGAAGAAAACTCAAGGAAGAATATGAGACCGTCATTGGAGAAAGAGATATCCTGGGTACTCAATTGATTCGTAAGAATGACGAACTGGCTCTCTTGTATGAAAAGATCAAGATCCAGCAATCAACTTTGGCCAAAGGAGAAGCCCAATATATGGAAAGACTCAACGATATTGAAATCTTGAGAAATAAATTAAGAGACCAATACAGAGCATTGAAGATTGCCAATAAACAAGCTGATTCTATTCCTGAACTGAAAAATGAAATTCATAATTTGCAAAAGGAATTGATCGAAGAAAAATTGAAGGTCAGAGGTCTTTCTGACGAATTGGAAAATCCTATGAATGTCCATAGATGGAGAAAGCTGGAAGGAACTGATGCCGATACTTTCGAAATGATTACTAAGATTCAAACCTTGCAAAAGAGATTGATCGCGAAAACTGAAGAAGTCGTCGAGAGAGATGTGATCGTTGAACAGAAGGACAAGGCCATTCAGGAGTTGAGAGAAATGATGAAGAGAGCTCCAACTGTTGAAGATGCCAAGATGATTAGTGAATATCAGAACACTTTGAGACAAAAGACAAGACAAATGAAAGCAATGGCTGCCGAAATGAACATGTACCAGCATCAAGTGAATGAATACAAGTCAGAAGTGGATAGACTCACCAGAGATATGCAAGAGACCAAGAGAAAGTACTTCGAAATGAAGAGAAGAGATCAAGCTAATAAAGAAAATGTAGATAGACAGGTAAAATTTTATTGAAATCCTTTGATATTTTAGAATAAATCGATGACCTTGAATGTTCATTTGCCAGAGAAGAGACTCGTAGGTGGAGGATTCAACTTGGCAGTGTAATTAACTATTTATACAAATGACTCAACTCGCTTGTAAGTCTTAATGAGACATAATTCATAACCATTTATTCATATCTGTACGAATTAACGAAATGACTATTTGATACAAAATTACATTTTCAATTATTCTCAACATCGTAGAAATTTTAGAAGACCATTAAACCCATTCATATTTGTCCTTCTTGAATCCATCCAGTTCTGTTATATTCGGTTTAGATGTATCGATCACCTTGCCATTGAAAGCAGCTACTAAAACTTCCATATTCTTATAGTTGGCATGTTTGGGAACAATGAAGAAGGTCTTAGGATTTCTGTAATATTTTCTCCATGCCCATCCTGCAGGAGCGATATCTAAAAATGGGTATTCTTGGGGAAATAGGTCTCCCTTAAGCGGTTGTGTATTCTCATCTTTTTCAGGAGCTTTCATTGAAGGGATATAGAAGAAGTTCGTAATTTTATGATTTTGAAGTTTTCTCTATGAATATTTAGTTTTCAGTTTGGACTTATACCCAGAATTTTGAACAGTAGGTAATCTCAATAGTTTCCCCGTCCTTAAGGAGATAAATTTCTCCAACAACTGAATGAATTGTTTTCCTGACATTATACATCTTTCTTAGAACTGAAAATTCAAAATTTTATAGCTTGATATACGGTAAATCTCTATGCAACCCATAAGCGGTAAAGCGACTGGAATTGTCATGTAGAATGGATTGTTGGCCATCAAATGAGCGACATAGATGAATGGGATGAGATATTTCGCATACATAGCTGAATATGTGTAGAACTATTCACAAATTATTCGAAGCTGAATCGTTTTACTCTTGGTTCGTAATAGTACAGAAGAGCCTTTTCATTTTTATCGAAATCGATCTTGTCGATGGGTTTGTAAGTAATGTTCCTAGAAAATATGAATTTTTGTCATAAGATTTACCTCAAATCTCGAACCGTTTTGTCCTTCGCCATTGGGGCCACTGTATCAACATTGGAAAAGTATTTAAGATTGACCGGATTGAGGCTAACTCGATAGCTTGCCAAAATGGCTTTTTTGAACATTATGAAATTAATTTTATTTGAGGCAGATTTTCATAGCTCATTTTATAGAATTAGCATGAAGAGGAAGAGTCAATTTTTTAACAAAGAGCTTTAGGAGAATTTTGCAAGCTGTTCAAATGTAAAATGATAGAAAATCAGTTAGAAATATATTATTCAGAGATCGAATTCACTTTATTCTTTCTTTTTCGTTGGAGACAGAAGTTGAACTTTCTCACGATTTAAACTGATGAAATCCTTGGTCGACCTTGTTTTCTCATTCGATTCCTTCGTTTTTATGTCCAAAAATTTCAGGTTTCTTAGATCATCTTTATCATAGTTTGAAAGAGCAGCTGCCAATCTATATGCTGCATCGACCTCTACACAATCAAAAGGATAAATGAAGTTTACCATCTTTGCTGAGAGCAACCTGAGGTTTATTTTTGTCCAGCATTTTGCCCTTGAGCTCTTTTCTATGTAAATCCTAAGATGATAAAAAATTTCAAATTTTCAAGTACAGAATAAATTTTGGATTGGACTCCGGAAAATTTGCTATCATCCATCTCAATAATTGCTCCTTTCATGATATGTCCTTGCTTATGAGCTTTCAAGACGGTTTTCATATTCTTTTCAGTCTCTTTAGCATTTTCTGCTTCCTTTTTCATGAATTTCAGTTCATCTTCTTTTTTCTCTGCCTCTTGAGCATTTCCATCTGATTGAAATGCTTCCATTTTGTTCATCAAACCATCCTTTTTATCTTTGTTCTCAAGTTCTTTCTCTGCATTCCTCACTTTAATAATAATCTAAACCTTTATTTTTTTTCATTCGTATTTACATCTTTAACTTCATTATCAAACTCTCTTTTATTATTCTCGAAAGTCACTCTTAGCTTCCATCGTGTACTCACCGAACTTGGCAACTCCTTGGAATCAATTTGCACGAAATTATAAAATGGATCAAACTCCTCTTTTTCAGCTTCCATAACTGCCTTCTTGGGATCATTCAACATCCAAGGACTTGTTTCTGCAATATGCTTCAATAATTGCGCAACCTTTGGATCATTCAAATCAATTTCTTTATCCACAAACGTCTTTTGTCTTTGCAAAATAGCAGTTATATCTTCTTTTGACTTGCTCTTCAATATCTTCATATTCTTCAAAATCGGACCAACCAGATTTTGAGTCTTGCTTAACAATTGTTGTTTTGCAAATGGACTTATTTTATCCAGAGGTTTCGAGGCAGCGTGTCCACTATTTTTCATTTCCTGGGCTTCTTGGGCAGCCAATCTCTTCGAAAACGGATTTTCATTAGCAAGTTCATTTGCCGCCTCCTCTTCTTTCCTCTTGTGCTCCAAAAACTCCTTATCAACTCGATCAAACAAATTTGGAGACCAGATTCCTTCAAATCCCGGTTTTTTATACGCGATAGGAATTGGTTCAAATTTATCATATTTCATTTGAAGAGATTCTAAATATTTTCCAGTTCTCGCATCCCACAGTTTGACCTTCTTATCAAGTCCACTTGTCAACAAAAGTTCTTCTCCTTCTACATACTCGATGGCTCTGATTGGTTCCATATGGGCTCTCATAACCCACAAAGTAGGAGGATCTTCCTTATTAAGCAAAGGAGCCGATATTCTAAACTTAGATCCGCTTTCATCTTTTCCTTGCTTAGCCTTTTTATCTTGTCTGATCTGTTCCACAACCTTTGAAAGATCAAATACTCTGATAAATGATCTCTCATCAGCTGTAAACAAAAGTCGTTTAGGATCATTCCAAACCATGTAGTTCACAAAACTAGGAGCCTTCGTCTCAGGATCCAGGTTCAAAAATTGTAAAACCTTAGTATATCTGTAAGGTAAAGGAGGAGCGGCTACGATTCCAATTTTGCCCAATGCTGTGGAAACTATCACATAATCGATTTCTGCAATGGCACAAATGTTGGTAATCTCTTCATTTCCAAAGGGCATGCATGATCCGATGTATTTGGTGGTTTCTGCTTCCCAAAATGCCACATTTCCAGATTGTAAACCTGTGATTAACATTTTTTGATCTTCCATGTATCGAACTGCTGTAAGTGCAGCACTATCAATTTCATGAATTTCTTCTTCTTTCTCTTTTTCTTTTTTGGTATCGCTGCGTTTAGAAAGATCGCCTCGATCGCTATCGGTTCTCTTATTGGAGGCTTCATAACGAGGATTTACAACAGAATCTCTAATGATAATCGATTTCAAATGTTCGGATTTGTTCACATCGACATCGCTATGGAATTTTATGGTTCTATCCCCAGAACTTGCAGTAATCAGCAACGCCAAATTTCTGGCTTCAACGATAAAGTTGACTTCAGATTCGTGCTTCGCTAGTGTTTTTAGTCTAGCACCATTTTGAACGTTGAAAATAGCAGCCTCTCCATTATGAAAACCAACTAAGCATCTCTTCTTGAAATAATCCAAAGTGAAGAAAGTGATTTCAGCTTGTGTAATATCAGAAAAGATTTTCTTAACTTCTCCATTTAGTGCATTCCAGACCTTGACCTTGTTACCAGCAGGTGTGATGATAGTGTTATTTTGAGGTCTATAGCAAACTGCGACGACAACAGCATCATCGACTGAATTAGGGTTATAATTTTTGTCATATTCATAGACGCTAAGGGTGCGTCCACAGAAGTATAATTTGAGAGGATTTGCCATGAAATCGATGCCTTGAGGATGGAACTTATGCTTTTCATCGTCAGTTTCGATTGAAAAGGTCTGAATGCAATTGAACTTCTTGAAATCCCATATCTTTACGATTCCAGAATTATCCAGAGAGACAAAATGGGAAGTTCCTTCGATATATTTCACCTTGACTAGAGGGAAATTATGACTCGAGATCTTGAATATCGCATTAGCTTCAAAATTAAAGTTTCAAATTTCTTTTACCTATATAGGGATTCCAAACGCAGATTTGATGATCATAGCCAGCACTAACCAGCAAAATCAAACTTTCATTGAAAGTCATTGAAAGAACACCAAGAGTATGTTCTCGATAGGTTCTTCTTTCAGTCCAGTCAATATTACTCCAAAGAATGATCTTCTTATCAAGAGAACATGTGGCCACCAGCTGCAATTTCGGCATAGGTACTATATCCATAATAACGTCTGTATGTCCTCTTTTATCAGCATCTAATTTCTCCAGAATAGTATCCTAAAAGATTAAATCGCTCTTGAAATGCGTACTGATTTCTTATCCCAAATATTTATGACACCATCTCGTTGTCCTGTGAATAAGACTTGATTAACCTCATCCCAGGCCATGACTCTTTGAGCCTGAGGATAATAAAGAGCTTCTTCTTCTGCATTTGCCAGAATAAAACCAGTTCCACTATTTCTCCAGGTTCTTATAGCTCCATCATTGCTCGAAGTCATCAAATAATTCGAATCCTTATCTCTGATATAGATCATATCAAGCACCATGGATTTCTCAGCTCGGGTGACAGGATGATCATTAGCATCGACTTTTGTTTTATTATCTGCATCGGGAGGAGCTCTCACTAGGAGTTTCTTGTCATTTATAGCCCCGGTGTCGTGATTTATGAACAGGATCTCATCAGTTCCTTCTTCTAAAATCGCTATACGATCGATTTCTTCAATATAGACAGCCTTTGTGAGAAGATTAGGGAACTTCTTTCCAATTTTGATATGAGCAGGCGTATAGTTCTTGACTTCGTCTGATTTATGCTTGATATTGTTGAGGACTGTGGCTTTTTCGATGATGTAGTTGGTAAATTCGTCCCATTCGAGGAGACCATTTCCATTGAGATCGATTTCATCGAAGAGCATGATGAGGACTCTGATGAGCTTTCTTTCTCGAAAAGGGAGCTCGATTTGCCAGTTTAGGAGATGTTCTTTTAAAATCAAGACGAAATCTACGATGGTCATGGCACCGTTACGGATTTTGAATTCATTTTTGAGAATGCTAGAAAAGAGTTAATTGAGCGATGAGGAATGGGTACTTAATGGTGAATGGATCGAAGTTTAGAGCGAGATCCTGAAGTAACATTTCATCTAGAGAGTTGGTTGCGGCAGAAAGGAGTACCATTGGTTCTGATATTGTTGTAACATGTACGAGGAGAATATATGGGGATGGAGAGTTCCTGATTGGCAAGAATGCGGTCAGATGTCTTGGAATTTTTTGACATTATAAGAAGTTATAATTTATTGCAAATTTGAGAATAGATCTTTTGGAAATTTTGAACTCAAAGTAGATCGTTAGTACGTTTAATATATTGAATCCTGAAAAGGTTGGATATCTAATAGAAAATAAAAGACGGATAATCTAAATCCTTCACTTCTAAAACATACCCAATCCAGAAGAAAAATTAATCCATCCAAAACGAATCGTAAGCAAAATTTCATGAAAAAAGAATCAGGTTCAAAAGTATCTAGAGTATCTGGATTAAAAATGATACCAATTAAGCAATAAATCCAAAAATATATAATCTCTTTGATATTAAAAGGTCCTCATTTTTTGAATCTCGTGAAATCTTTCAAATTGTTAGGAAGAATTGAATTCTAAAATTAATTCTCTTGAGTTCTTTACCTTTATCATATGGGCAAATGCAATTACAGAGTTCATCGATTCACTTCAAAACCTCTAAATGTACTCATCCAAAAAATTATTCAATTTGATATGGATTGCAAAAATATTTCAAGTTCCTAATCCAAAAAAATCCTGAAGAAACACAAAAAGATGAGCTATACAGTATCAAAGTGATAAAAGGGATGGTAATGGAAACAAAAGGGGCCGAGAAGTATTATCCTGATATTTTTGGGAAAAATTTATGAGGATAAATACGGAGAAATAGTTTTTGAGCTCTGGAAAGGTAAATGTAGGATTCAGCAGCCCATGGACATGGATTTGAAAAAAATTGATGACAATAAAATTTAAGGGCTTACAATCTAACAAAAGATTCAAGCAATTATGATTTATTTGGTTAAATTAAAAATCTATAGTATTTTCTACAGGAAAGAGGAGAATGTAAAGAATTGCCATATGTAGGAAATTAATGAATGCTGATTTTTTAATTTGACAGGGAATCAAATAATATTGAATTTATGAAAGATTATCCAAATCTCACCAAGATAAAATTCGGATTATTTTTTCTCTACAAATTACACCAAAACTTGAGATCGTTCACAAAAAAATATCCTCTTTAGTATAATCCTCTAATCGACATTTTTCCATGTATAATTCTAGTGAATACGAGTTCGCAGAAATTAAGTCGGTGAGGATAAATTTGGCGACTCCACAGACGTCACCTAACGAATCAAATAAAAGCTAGATCAAATAAGGGAGGCAATGATAATCTCGAACTCCCTAACTTTTTCGATAATTAAATTTCCTCCATTTTTTTCTACATCTGAGCAGAATCTATTCACAAATCTACCATGAAGGCAGAGTTTGCAATCCACATTTTGTCGAATTTATCAACACGATTTCGATAATGAAAAATTTACAGCATTAAGGAATTTTACAGAGGATCTTTATGTGAATAAAAAAGCGTTAAATAATTGGGTAAAATATATCTATGAATCTGATGGGTCTCCAACCTCTATTCTTGACTTTCTTTCTCTCTGGATTGGCTGCTCGTTCTTTACTGGTCGCAGAAGCTTCTGAGAAAATCGACTCAATCTATGAATCGACTTCTCTGGATTCAGAAAAAAATTACGATTCCCTTTTTGCTGTCGTCTCTGAGCAGATTAATGGTAGCTACATGGGAAGTAAAGCTTACTTGAATTTTGATGAAGATTTGTCCATCAAGTAACATAACCGCTATCTTTCTTAAATTACCTAGCATGGGACATTCAAACTTTCAGATGATCAAGTTTAACAATGACACCCAATTGATTGGAGGGTCTATTGCTTTTAGCAATATTGTCCTGATTTCAGAAGGTGAAAAGAGGCAAGAACCATTATTTTCGAAACAAAAATCATTAAAGTTCAAAGTAAAAGAGTATTCCCATATTAATCCAAGAATGTAACGCTTGTTGGAACTCACTCCGATTTTCCTCTTTTGTCAAGCACGAGAGATGGATCTTGGGTGATTTTCGAAGAGTGTAAATTTTTAAACATTACGAATCTGGAGATCGATATAAAAAATGGGAATTTTATTTTGATAAATTCAGCCTTTGATACAATCAAGCAGGATCTCCATCCAGCGATCTCTCTCATAAATTCGAATATTTTTCTCTCTTTTGTAGAAGTCAAGTATTTTCAATTCTATTGTTCGAAATATAGCAATTCTCAGTTCAGAGGTGCTCAATTTTTGAAATTCGTCTCTGCAAGGCAAGAACATTCGATATTCATCGAAGACCTCTTTATCGATAATTGTCATGCTTACAACACTGAATTAATCAATCTTGAAAATTACCAGGGCCTTAGTGAAGGAATAATTCAAAATCTGAATTTTGAAAATATCTATGGACCTGCTTTAAGACTTGCCCTCGATAATGCCGTGATAGTCAAAGATCTGATCTTTTTGAATGCTTCAGGTATAATGCTCTCGTTTAAATTCATTAGATCGTGGATTTTTAGATATTGACGACCATGATGGCGAAGTCACCGATATACTTATAAACGGAATGGGAAAAAATCCGACATCGGCCGATCGCAATTTGGGCCAAGACTTTGCAGCTACTTCCAGTAAGAAGAGATCTCTGGGCCGTTCAAGAAATTTGGATGCCAGTGGGATTGATATCACAGGGTGGTATCTCTATAATATTGAATACTCGACCATTGAAGATTGCTATGGAACATTCGATCTTAATGATGCTTATCATTACTATTTCCTTTACTATATCACGATTCGAGTAAAGGAATATATTCTCATTCAATGCTTAGAATCATGAAATCCCTCAGGGAGAATATTTATTCGAGACTCCCAATACTAATCCATGGAATTTTTTTACCTATTCATTTCAGAATCTAGAGATTTTAGACACGCAAGGGTTGATATTCTCTTTGGGAGGTGGAAATCTTAACGTAGCAAATTTTTGTCTTTAATAAAATAGTGTTATTCATGCAAATTCATATTGGATCCTTCGAATCAAAACGATGAAGCGACAATTCTGTTTAATATGCCATCCACCGTGTCTATAAATTTGATAGAGGTTGAGATTGCCAATTATCACGATACTAATTTATTATGGATATGGGATCAAGGATATATGAGCTATACCACATATCTGACTTTCGAATCTCTGACTGTTTATAATTGTTCAGATGATGGATTTAATACAAATTCCTTGTTTACGATCGGATCAACGGACAGAAGCCTAGCTCTCAATTTATATGGCTGTACATTTAGAGACAACAATACAAGTAATATTCTTTTCCTTTTTAACCTTCAGCTAAACTTTTCGATTTCAAACCCATCAAAGCAGACGTATTTTCCTACCAATCACAATATTCCAATAATAACGGAGTAATGTTCAATGCAGAGAGTCTCCTCGGATTTCCGATCAATCTCTACTTTCTTGATACCACATTTCAAGAGATTACATGCCCAGCTGGTGGTTGTGTGATTAACAGTTTGGGTAGTATTGTTCAGATCATACTTCAATATTCATATTTTTTAAACAATATTGCCGAACAGGGTAATGGTGCAGTAATTTCTATTACCGATTGCGCTTTGATCTTCTTTGACTACAACAACATTTATACTAGTATACATACCTCATGAAAATAATAACCCAAGATAATGCTGCTGCTGAAAACGGGGGAGCAATTTACATAAGCGGGTTGAGATATTTTGATAAAACTCGATTAATCAATCTTGAATACTCTACTTTCGCACAAAATTCTGCCATCAGCGGTGGATCTATCTACATAAAAGTCGGCGATTTCAACATGATTTCCCTGACTTTCGGAGTAACAATCGTATTATTATCAGTTTATCATAGGCAAATTCAGCCGAACAAGGCTCCGATGTGTTCATCTCATGCTCATCAAGTGGGACAATTTATGGTCATATATCCAGAGGGGGAATTTCAACCCAAGGAGGAATTATATATCTAGAAGATATGACAGACGAAGTCGTCAATCTTGAGACCATACAAATAACCGATGTAGCAAATTCTCCGACATTATTGGAGGCTAACTTTGGAACAGTCAATATTGAAAATGTTTACATCGAAAACTGCGAATCCGGATTTTTTAGAGGGTTCGAAACTAACGCAATAATTCGAAATGTTGAAATAATCGATGCTTCGTGTCCTTTAGGTTTGGGCTTGGAGTTTTGTATATTTGGAGCTCAATATTCAAACATCTCAATCAGTCATCTCATGATTACCTCGATCAGTTCAGATGTGCTGTTGATGGATATTCAACAAATGGACGATGGATGGTTTACAGATATCAACATCTTGAGTTCGACAGGAGCTAATGCTGAGATCAAGTTGTACCAAAGCAAAGTCAATTTTGTACAAGGAAACTATCTCAATTTTCAGGCGGACCTATTTCAAATTTCTAATTCTGAAGTCAATTTTCAGTATATTACTATGGAGTCAGATAATACCAATTCAAAACTGTTGTATCTCAACGTCATAGATTCAAATATCACGTTTGAACAATGCTACTTAACCAACTATGGCGACGAAGCAAAGGTATACAGAATCGCTGCTTTTAAAAATAGGCATTATCATATACGGGATCTGGAAATTGGCTTAGAATTACTTCTTCAAATTTTAAAAATTTCTCTGAAGATATCGGCGCAGCAATTACAGTCTCCGGAGCCAATCTTGATATTGCTCTTTATGGTGTCACATTCGCATATAACGAAGCTGAAATCGGTGGGGCTCTTCATATTGATGACAACGGTAATAAACCCTGAGATTTTGTGAAATTAGTTGGGACGATAAGAATAGATATAACAACATTTGAGTATAATATTGCTCAAATCGGAGGAGCAATTTTCATCGGAGAACAAGGTGTAACGCTTATAGGATCTATGATCGTTTCTAATGAGGCAACATTTGGTGGAGCAATTGCTACCGCTGCCACTAGTAAAATTGATTTTATTCGGAATAATGAGTAGCTTCTGAAATAAATATTGAATCAACATATTTTAATGATAATTCCGCTATACAGGGCGAGCATATCCATGCTTTCGATGAGTATAATGTGAATACCGATGGATACACACAATTCGTAAATGAAACGACTTGTAGAAATTGTCATACTACAGGGCCAAAAACTCTTGAGATGAAATTCATGCCTAATGAGGGGAGAGTATGACAAACTAACGTTTTCTGATCAATAGTTGTTGCAAAGCGGTTTAAGCCAAAAAATTGGCTCAAGTCCTGAAGGTAGTTTCCAATTTGAAGCCATTGATGGTCTTGACCAGCCTAGCACTTATTTTGAAAATGTGTAAAATAACCCAAATCGAATCATATTGTAGCATTTTGAGATTAAAAATTGAGTCTTCTAATGGTGCTGGAGGGACCTCACCAAGCATTGTTGGGATTACTAATTTCAATTTCGAATTTCCGACCAATGGATTTGCTAATGTAGTCGTAGATTCGATTCCCATTACTGGAAATCCTGGAACTGGTGTAAATTTGATGGCACAGCTTATAAGTTTGGATGGGACTTCCATTGTAAGCCGAATTTAATGCTCTAATTTGAAGACATCTCCCGATTCTAATGTGAACGTTTCTTGGACATCAACACTTTTGCCCTGTGATATTGGCGATGTCATTAATAGAGAGAGTGGAAGGTAATTGACACATCATTGTTTGAGTCTAGCTGCTCTCAATGCGGTGTAGGAACATATTCATTTGATCCTAATGCTGTGGTCTGCACTGCTTGTAAAGAGAACATGATTTGCGAAGGGGGTGCTAATGTTTACCCTAAATCGGGTTATTGGAGAAGTTCACTTGGAAGCGATTATCTGATGGAATGTCCTTACATCGATGCCTGCATGTATACAATATCAAGGAAAATTAATTGACAGGGGAGGAATTTTAGGTGATCAAACAAGCAAAACAGGATTTTGTGCCAAAGGATATGAAGGCCCAGCATGTGCAAGTTGTCAGGAAGACTATGCTCGTTTCGGAAGTAAAATGGAAACTGTTAATTTATTGGTCTAGATGAAGGAGAATGCGTAGAATGTAATACACCAGATTACTATGCCAAGTTCGCGTTCTATCTGGCCATTCAGATATTTTTTATCGGCATTTGTATAAAATATGTGCTATGGTACATAACGGAACCTGAGAAACAGAGTAAAAATTTGCAAGCTTTGAAGATCACCATTGATTTTATTCAAATCTTGAACGTGATATACTCCTTGAACATCAGATGGACTCCGGTGGTAACATTTATCATCATACTTTGACTCAAAGCTCTCTTCATTCCTCAAAGTGATTACAAAGATTTTACCTTTCAACGATGATGCTCTATCTCTAGATTGCTTTTTGACCTTAGCAGACCTATCAAAATCGACCCAATTTTTTTACAAGGTCATGATCTTGCAGCTTCAACCAGTCGGTTATTTTCTTGCTACTTTTCTCTTTTGTCGAAGAAAAGGAATTGAATTAAAAAAAGCAATTTTTATCAGAATATTGACAGTTTTCTATATACTTCAGCCCGGATTGCTAAAGTCAGCATTGGAAGTTCTCAAGTAAATTCGTAATATGTCTTAACGAAAAGTTGTCATAATTTTGGGACCAAAGAAGACCCCGACATGAGAGTTTACAAGGCACCGAATGTGGTTTGTGGATCTGCAGAACATGTAAGTGCCATACTCACCATCACACTGCCGTCATTATTAATTTGTAAGTAATATTAATATTTTTCTCAACTCAAGGGTTTATTATCCCCATCGTCGTTGTTGTGATAAAAAGAGCAAAAATTAATTCCAATCCTCTGATCACCCGATTATACAATCCAGAAAAAACAGCGTTTACTATGTATAAAATGAAAAATATGTTTATTTTATAGGGAATCGATATTCCAGATGAGAAAAATTATCGTCATAATAATTGCAGTCATTGTTCGATTCCGCTATATCGCCGTATGTTTGTGAAATCTTATTGATTATGCTAGGTTTATTATATCAGTGCAGCGATGATCCTGCAGATTCCACTTATAACCAAACTGAAACCGTACAACTTGGAACTTTCCAATAAATATGATCAATATGCCCAGATCTATCTTAATATCCTGCTTCTCGCCTCACTTCTCTACCTTGCTAGTAAGATCAGCTAACCGAATTGACTCTAGTCCTTGTGGATCATAGATTATCAACTATCTTGGTCGGACTGAATGTGGTCTTCTTTATTATAGCAATGATCCTATGGATCATGTTTTATGAACACAAAATCCAGAAATATTATCAATCCTTTAGACAATCCATAAACAAATCCCAGAAAAAATTGCCACCAACTCAAGAAAGGGCTAAGGAGGCTGATACACCAGTATCTTTCAAGGAGATCGCATTCTCAATGCAAGAGCATCCTGAATCTCTAGCTCTTTTCGAACCTTCAGTAGAGCCAAAGTTCCCATCGTTATTTGATAATGACCTTTCCAGCACAGTGGGATCCGAAGCTTGGAATTCACGTGACTTGAAGTCGCGG
>JADMIO011874954.1_pt1 | contig 80445 bp, 65 predicted proteins | sample 8958161 | NCBI WGS metagenome assembly JADMIO01 (sample SAMN16585339, study PRJNA669376) | soil metagenome | isolation source: Crop rotation soil | place: USA: Cullars Rotation, Alabama | collected 2011 | reverse complement strand
GGCCGCGACTTCAAGTCACGTGAATTCCAAGCTTCGGATCCCACTGTGCTGGAAAGCTCGGCGCTCCGGTCAGAGATCGTGAACCGCCCGCAGCGCTCGCACCGCCGCATGTCCGAGTCCTTCCTCCTCCCCCGCCCCCGGCGGGGGAGGTGCCGCGAAGCGGCGGAGGGGGAGGGCTGTTCCTATCGCTTGCGCTGTAGCGGAGGCGGATCGTCCGTGCCCGGCGGAAGCTCGAGCCCGAGCGCCTTCGCCTGGTGCACGCGCGCCATCACGGCCCCGAGCGCTCGCACCGCCGCATGTCCGAGTCCTTCCTCCTCCCCCGCCCCCGGCGGGGGAGGTGCCGCGAAGCGGCGGAGGGGGAGGGCTGTTCCTATCGCTTGCGCTGTAGCGGAGGCGGATCGTCCGTGCCCGGCGGAAGCTCGAGCCCGAGCGCCTTCGCCTGGTGCACGCGCGCCATCACGGCCCCGAGCGCTCGCACCGCCGCATGTCCGAGTCCTTCCTCCTCCCCCGCCCCCGGCGGGGGAGGTGCCGCGAAGCGGCGGAGGGGGAGGGCTGTTCCTATCGCTTGCGCTGTAGCGGAGGCGGATCGTCCGTGCCCGGCGGAAGCTCGAGCCCGAGCGCCTTCGCCTGGTGCACGCGCGCCATCACGGCCCCGCCGTCCAGAAGCGCCCACGCGATGTCGACGACATGGCGCGCATCGAGCGACTCGAGCCAGCTGCCCCGCACCCAGTCGTTGAACACACCCGCCGCGGGCCCGCACCAGATCTGGAAGTCGCGCTTCCGCGACGGCTCCCCCGTGCGCGCCCAGCGACTCGTCATCCCGAGGTACCAGCGGAAGACGAGGGCCATCTTGTGGTGCGCGTCCGCATGCGCGCGCTCGACCTCGCGCGGATCGCGCGCCGACCAGTACGCCGCGGTCTCGGTCCACACGTCGTCGAACGAGCGGAGGAAGATCGTCTTCTCGACCTTCTCGCGATCCGCTTTGGGGACGTCGTCGAGGGAGTTGTACCGGCGGTAGAGCTCGTAGAGCCGGCCCGCCCGCTGCGCATACATCGTGCCGCGGCCGAGCACCTGCACCTCGGCGCCGATCTCGAACATGTCGGGGGCGGGCCCGGTCGTGCAGTCGATCGCCGTGGCCTCGGCGACCATCTCCTTCGCGAGACGGCTCGTTCCCGCTTCGACGGAGGCCTGGTTCACCGAGCCCGTGAGGATGTAGTCGGCGCCGAGCGCGAACGCGGCGTGCACGCTGGCGGGATCGCCGATGCCCCCGGCTCCGCCGACGCGCACGCGGATGCCGCGCTCGGCGTACTTCTCCTCGTTGCTGACGCGATCGCGCAGCCGCCGGATCACGGGCAGCATGCCGACGAGGGGACGCCGATCGGTGTGGCCGCCCGAGTCGGCCTCCATCGTCACGTCCTCGGCCATGGGCACCAGTGCTGCCAGCTCCGCCTGACCCTTCGTGAGGATCCCGTCGGCCACCAGCTCCTCGACGAGCTTCTTCGGCGCGGGCCGGAGGAACATCTCGGCGGTCTCGCCGCGCGAGATCTTCGCGAACACCTTGTTCGGTAGCACGATCTTGTCGCCGCTCTTCTCGATCCCGCTGAGGCGGTACCGCACGACGGCGCGCGTGAGCCGCATGAAGGCCGACGCGGACGCGCGCTGGATGCCGTGCTCCAGGTACAGATCGACCGTGTGCTCCTCGACCTGTGGCTCGACCGGGTTGTGGAGCAGGTTGAACCCGACGCGCGGGCGATCGCCGAGCTCTGTGCGCACCTTCTTCAGCGCCGTCTGCACGGCTTCGACAGGGAGGCCGCCCGCCCCGAAGAACGCGAGCAGGCCCGCGCGCGACATCGCGATGAGGATCTCGGCGGAGCCGATGCCGCCGGCCATCGCGCCCGCGATGTAGCTGGCCTTCACCCCGTGCGCGTCGCGGAACGCCTGCGAGCCGAGATCCTCGCCGCGGATAGCCGGGATGATCGCGCGTCCACCGCTCGCGTTCGTGTAGACCCCGTCGTCGAGCACGTGGAGCGCGAGCGTCGGATCGTGGAGCGCCACTCGGAGATCCTTCACCCGCTCGCCGCGGGCCACCGGGGTCGCGACGGCGGGGGCAGCGCCACCGTTACGGAACGGCGCGGCCTCGCCCGGGCGCACGGCGAGCGTTTCCTCGTAGGCGGGTCCCGAAGCCCATTTCACCCGGAGCGTGGCGACGGCGCCCCTGCGCACGAGCTCGAGCGAGACGTCCCCGTCTTCGAGCGCGAGCATCTCACCGTCCTCGAGCGATGCCGCGAGCGGCAGCACGCCGTGCTTGTCGACGGCGCTCGTGAGCGATCCACCGGGGCCCAAGGCACTTTCCCCGCTTCCGCCGGCTCGCGTGAAGCGGGCTTCGCGGGCGCCGTATCGCGTGAGCACGTCGGCGAGCGCCAACATCGGACCTCCCAGGCGACGCTGATGCTATCCCGCTGGCGGGCGCGATACGGTCCGGCCGGAGGCCGTATGCAACCGATCCCCGTCGCCATCCTCGGCGCCACCGGCATGGTGGGACAGCGGATGGTGGAGGCGCTCGTCCATCACCCGTTCTTCCGCGTGACCGCGCTCACGGGGAGCGAGCGGTCGGTGGACAAACGCTACGCCGAGGCCGCGACGTGGCGCCTCGCCGGGGATTGTCCGCCGCAGCTCGCCGACTGGATCGTGCGGCCCACCACGCCGGACGCGTTGCCTGCGGGCACCCGAATCGCGTTCAGCGCGCTCGACTCCGCCGTCGCCGGATCGATCGAGGAGCAATTCCGCGCAGCCGGATTCGCCGTCGTGTCGAACGCGTCGAACCACCGGATGGATGCGGACGTGCCGCTCGTGATCCCGGAGGTGAATCCCGATCACCTGGCACTCGTGGACGGTCGGCGCGGTTTCATCGTCACGAACCCGAACTGCGGCATCATCCCCGTGGCGATGGCGCTCGCGCCGCTCCAGGCGCGCTGGCCCGTCGAAGCGGCAACGGTCGCGACCTACCAGGCGGTGAGCGGCGCCGGGTACCCGGGCGAGAGTGCGTGGGACATGATCGGCTCGGTCCATCCGCACGCCGGCAACGAAGAGGACAAGATGGCGGTCGAGGCGCAGAAGATCCTCGGCGCCAAGGACAGTGCAGCGCCGTTCGCGGTGTCGGCGCGCTGCGTCCGGGTTCCTGTCGCCGACGGACACCTCGTCGCGGTCCACGTGCGGTTGAAGGGCGACCCGTCGCCCGAGGACGCGAAGGCCGCGATGCGCGAGTGGACCGGCAAGGCGCCGGAGCTCCCGAGCTCGCCACGGCCCCTGCTCGTCGTGACCGAGCGACGCGATCGCCCGTCGACGCGCTTCGACGTCGATCGCGGAAGCGGCATGACCTGCACCGTCGGGCGCGTGGAGCGATGCTCGGTGATGGGCCTCAAGTTCTTCGCGCTCGCGCACAACACCGTTCGCGGCGCGGCCGGTGCCGCGATCGCCAACGGCGAGCTCCTCGCGGTCACGGGTCGCTTGGGGTGAGGGTCGCTGGCATCTCCGGGCGGGTGCACGCCGTTCGGCGGACAGAAGTGCCTCCAGTGTTTGGCACTCGATGGGGTTCCGTCCGCTCCACCGCCTTCTTTCGGACAGAAGTGCCCCGAGTGTCCGGCACTCGATGGAGTTCTGACCGCTTTCGTGCCGTTCTGCGGACAGAAGTGCGCCGAGTGTCTGGCACTCCGCCGCGTTCCGTCCGCGGCGCGAGAGCATGACCGCGATCCCGAGCGGCGTTGTCGACTTGCTGCGCAAGGCGCGCAGCGTGGCGGTGCTGACCGGAGCAGGAACGAGCGCCGAGAGCGGCGTGCCCACCTTCCGCGATGCGCAGACCGGGCTCTGGGCGCAGTACGATCCGCACGAGCTCGCGACGCCCGAAGCGTTCGCGCGCAACGCGAAGCTGGTGTGGGACTGGTATGCGTGGCGGCGATCGCTCTGCGAGCGCGCGGAGCCCAACGACGGTCACCGCGCGCTCGTCGAGATGGCGACGCGCGTGCGCACGACGCTCATCACCCAGAACGTCGATGGGCTCCATCAGCGCGCGGGGAGCGCGGACGTGATCGAGCTCCACGGGAACATCACGCGCGTGCGATGCGCGGAGACCGGCGCCCGTGTGGACACGTGGGGCGAGGGGACGCCACCGCGACACCCGACGACGGGTGCCTTCCTCCGGCCCGACGTCGTGTGGTTCGGCGAGGCGCTACCGCCGGACGCGCTCGAGGCAGCGTTCCGCGCGGCGCAGCTCTCCGACGTCTTCTTGTGCGTCGGCACGTCGACGGTGGTCTACCCAGCGGCGCAGCTCCCGTTCGAGGCGCTGCGGTCCGGCAAGGTGGTGATCGAGATCAACCCGACCCCCACGCCGCTCACCGAGCGCGCGACCTTCGTGCTCGAAGGTCCGAGCGGAATCGTGCTGCCGGAGTTGGTGCGCGCCGCCTGGCCCCGAGTTCCGGTCGCGTAGCGTCCGGACCCAGGGTATTCGTGCGTTCTACGCGGTGGAGGACGGGGTGTTGGCACTGTTCCTGGCGCTCGCCTGCAAGGGCGGGAGCGACTCGGTCGGCGGCGACGAGACGGACGCGGACACCGATACGGACAGCGATACCGACACGGACACCGACACCGACACGGATACCGACACCGACGTCGAGCCGGACGCGGACGAGGACGGCTACGCCGACGACGTGGACTGCGATGACGACAACCCCGCAGTCAATCCCGGCGCGGGCGAGACGTGTGGAAACGGGGTCGACGACAACTGCAACGGCATGTCGGACGGATGCGATTGGTCGGGCGAGAACGAGCTCGCGGGGACCGAGCTCTACGACATGGAGCCGAACGCCGCGGCCGCGACCGAGGTCGCGGTGTGCGATTTGAACGGCGACGACCGTCTCGACGTGATTCTGGGCGCGCAGCTCGCGGCGCTCCCCTTCGACGACTCGGGCGCGGTCTACGCGTTCTTCGGTCCCATCTCCGCCGACGACCACACGGAGGCAACGAGCTGGACGCTCGCTGGAGGGGTCGCGCACGCGTACACCGGCGTGGCGGTCGAATGCGGCGACGTCGACGGCGATGCACGGGACGACCTCGTGGTCGGTGCGCCCGGCACTGCCGACGGGGGCGCGGTGTACCTCATCCCGGGTGGCGGCACCGGCTCGGTCCCGATCCTCGACGAGGCGGTCGGCGTCTGGACGGCGGAGCACCTGGACGATCAACTCGGTGCGGACGCCGTGATGCTGGACAGCAACGGAGACGGGCTCGCGGACTTCGCTGCGGCGAATGGAAGCTCGACGTCCGGCGCGACGTACCTGTGGTTGGGTCCGGCATCCGGCACCGGCACCGCGGACGCAGCCGACGCGCACATCTACGGCGACGGCAGCGACACTCTCTACGGCGTCATCGGTTCGGCGGGCGACCTGGACGGCGACGGCGACGACGAGCTGCTCGTCCAGGGTTCGGAGGGGAAGGGTGTCTCGAACCAAGCGCTGTTCGTGTTCGAGGGCCCCCTCACGGGGGTGCTCGCCAAGAGCGACGCCGACATCCGAGTCGAAGACGACGAGCCAGGATTCGGTGTCGCCAGCGCAGGCATCGGCCACGACGACGTGAACGGCGACGGCCTCGACGACCTGATCGCAAGCAACCCGCTGCACGACGACGGCAAAGGGGTCACCTACGTCATTCGCGGGGAGATCACCGGCGACACGAGCACCACCGTCGCCGACGCGAAGATCTACGGCACGGTCGTGGAGCAGTCCGCGGGGTGTGCCATCGTCGGACCGGGCGACGTCGACGGGGACGGGACCGTCGATCTCGTCGTGAGCGCGTGCACCGACAGCTCGGGCGGCGCGCACGGGGGCGCCGTCTTCCTCCTCTACGGTCCCTTCGCCGGAACGATGGACGTGGATACCGCTCGCCGGGCCGAGCTGTACGGCGGCACGCCAGGCGGCGCCGCGGGCTACGACCTCGAAGCGGGCGACGTGACGGGCGACGCCGTCCTCGATCTGATCGTGGGCGTTCCTGGCGACGTCGGCGGCAAGGCGATCATCGTCCCGTCGTGGAATCTCTGACGCGCGGAGAATTCGATGCTGGCTCTCCTCCTGTGGTGGGCGTGCTCGAAGAACGGAGACGACAGCGTGGGCACGGAGGCCGATCCCGACACCGATGCGGACAGCGACTCCGACACGGACGGTGACAGCGATACCGACAGCGACACCGACAGCGACACCGATCTCGGCCCCGACGCGGACAAGGACGGCTACACCACCGACGTCGACTGCGACGACAGCGATCCCGCCGTGCACCCCGACGCGACGGAAACGTGCGGCAACGACAAGGACGACAACTGCAACGGCTCGTCGGACGGGTGCGACTGGTCCGGCGCGAACGCGCTCGACGGTCTTTCGCTCGACGCCGATGCAGGTTCGCAGGCCGCGCGCGAGGTCGCCGTCTGCGACGTGAACGGGGACGGCCAGCTCGACGTGTCGATCGGCGCGCCCGGTGCCTCGCTCGATGCGTTCGCTTCGGGTGGCGTGTACGTCTTCTTCGGACCAATCGATTCGGACCGGCTGACCAGCGCGGCCGACTGGATCGTCGAGGGCACCGACGACCTGGACTGGGCGGGTTGGGCGCTCGAGTGCGGCGGGGACGTCGATGGAGACGGGATCGACGACCTGATTGTCGGTGCGCCCGACGAACCGAATCCGGGCAGGGCCTACCTGGTTGCCGGAGGCGGAACCGGATCGATCCCCATCGCGGACGCCGCGATCGGGCAGTGGACGGGAGAGTACGTCGACGACCAGCTCGGGGCAGATGCAGCGGTCCTCGACGTCGACGGGGACGGCACGACCGACTTCGCGGTGTCCTCCTGGTACGGGACGAACGGCACGCCGACCGAAGACGGTGCGGCCTACCTCTGGCTCGGCCCAGCATCGGGGACCGGGACGGCGGCAGACGCGACCGCGCAGATCTACGGGAACGTCGGGTTCGGTCTCTGGGCCGCAGTCGCGTCGGCTGGCGACCTCGACGGGGACGGCCACGAGGAGCTCCTCGTCACCGGCTCGACCAAGAAGCTGTCGTACACGGGGACGTTGTATGTGTTCCAAGCACCCCTGACCGGCGCGGTCGCACAGTCGGACGCGGACTTCCTCATCGTGGACGACGCGGCGTTGGCATTCGGCGCCACGAGCCCGGGAATCGTGCACACCGATCTCGACGGCGACGGTCACGAAGACCTGATTGCGAGCGACCCTGCCGCCGACGGCGCCACCGGAACGGTCTACGTGTTCTCCGGCGACATCGCGAACGACACGGACACCTCGTCCGCCGTCGCGACGATCACGGGGACCATCATCTACCAGGGCGTCGGCACCGCGATCACCACGCCGGGCGACGTCGACGCGGACGGAAACGACGATCTCGTGGTCGGCGCCGCCGGGGACGACTCCGCCGCGAAGAACGGTGGACTCGTCGCGCTGTTCTACGGCCCGTTCGCGGGTGCCTTCGATCTCGGCGACGCGCAGGCCACCTGGCGCTCGAGCGACATGACGGCGCTGGCGGGCACCGACCTCGGATCGGGCGACGTCACGGGCGACGGCGTGATCGACATCGTCGTCGGCGTCCCGCAGTCCGGCGGAGGGAAAGCCGTGATCCTCTCGGCCTGGGATCTCTAGCGCACGATCTCGTTGCTCCGGTCGTTGATGATGTCGCAGTCGGTGTCTGTGCCGACCGCTTCGAGAACGATGCGGTCGCCCACGTCCGCCGCCGCGACCGTCACCGTGCCCTCGACCACCGATCCCGTCGGGACCGCGTCCTTGAGCGTGTAGGACGACACCTCGGACCAGGTCGAGCCGTCGAACGAGCGCAGCGACAGCGTCGTGCCCGCGGGCGCCTCGACGCTCCCGAGGTTGTGCACCGCGAAGTCGAGGACGACCGCGTCGATGGATGCGCACGTCAGCGTCGCTGCCGACTCCAGGTCCACGAAGTCGCCGTCGTGCGCTGGCTGCGCTCGGAAGACGCCGCCGTACGTCGTCGACGGGGGAAGGGGTGTGCCGACGATGTCCCCGTCGTCGCGGATCGACGTGACGTCGTAGCCGAGCTGGTTCCACACGGGCCGCGTACGGGCCCAGCGATCCTTCGCGGCGCCGAGGACGACCAGTTGGGAAGAGGTCCACAGGACGTCGGGGAAGGTGACGAGCGCGATCTCGGCGCTTCCGTCGCCGTCGAAGTCGCCCACGATCGGCGCCGAGTCGCGCGCGGCGGTGGGGTAGTCCGGGCTGTACAGGAGCTCGTCGCCCGTCGCGCCGTCGAAGATGAACAGGCCGGCCCTGCTCTGGGCGATGACCTCGAACTCGCCGTCGCCGTCGAGATCCGCCATCGTGCAGCCGCCGCTGCCGCCGCCTCCCTTGATGCTGGCGGAGATGTCCCAGTTGTAGAGCGAGATGCCGTCGAGATCGAGAAGGTAGAGGTACTGCCAGCCGTCCCCGACGCAGATCTCGGGGACGCCGTCGCCTGTCGCGTCGCCGAGCGCCGAGAGGTACCGACCGACAACGGGCTTCGCGTAGATCTCGTCGACCGTACCGTCGGCGTAGCCGAGGCCCATGGCGCCGCGGCCGGTCTGGAAGAAGACCTCGGTCTCTCCCTTCACGGAAACGGTCCCGCCGTAGATCGTGTACCCGGGGTCGAACGACTTGTCCCAGGCGACGCCGGTGCCGTCCAGAGGACTCCAGATCCCGGACGCCGTGAGCACCTCGGGGAAGTTGTCGCCATCGAGGTCGGCCAGGAACATGCCGGTGCTCTCGAGCCCGCCGTCGAAGTCCATGACGAAGGTCCCGTCGAGCTCGAGCGATGCCGACGGCGTGACCGCCTCGGCGATTCCGTCCTGGTCGATGTCGGACAGCGCGATGACCTCGTCGTCACCCTTGGCCGGCATGTCGAGGGTGGTCCACGTGTCCGTGGCGATCTCGTAGAGGTAGGCCTCGTACCATCGCGTCGTGACGTACTCGAGGCCCGGCACGCCGTTGGCGTTCCCGACGGCTGGGGTGCTGCCGTCGTTGTCCTTCTCGGGGATCGTGGTGTCGAGCAGCGGCGCGCCGTCGCGACCGTCGAGGCCGATCAGCTTGTCCTCGACCTCGAGGAAGATCGTCGAGTAGTCGTCGCCGGGCTGCGGCGCCGCGACGAGACCCATCATGAACGTGCCGAGGAAGTACGTCCATTCCTCGGTGACTTCCCACGACACCGCCGGCACCTCGGAGCACGTCAGGCTCGCACCCGGATCGTCGACGGGCGTGCCCACGGACCACGTCGCGTCGGTCGGGGCGAGGCCGCAGTCCTTCGGGATGCCGGTGTCGGTATCCGTGTCCGTGTCGGTATCTGCGTCGGTATCTGCGTCGGTATCGGTGTCCGTATCCGCGTCGGTATCGGTATCCGTGTCGGTATCCGTGTCGGTATCGGTGTCCGAATCGGCATCGGTGTCGGAGTCCGTGTCCGTGTCGGTATCGGTATCGGTGTCCGAGTCGGCGTCGGTATCCGCGTCCGCCTCCCCGGCGGAGTCTCCGTTCTTGTCCGAGCACGCCACCGACAAGAGAACGATCACGCCCAAGGTGGTTGCCACGGGGACCTCCAGAACGGGGAAAGCACGGCGTAGCATCGAGTCGCAGCCCAACGCCTTCACGGCCCCGTTTTGTTGCAAGTTGTTCCAGGGATCAGAGCGCGGCCTGGGCGATGGCCCGATCCTCGGCCTCGTCGTCTCGCGGCGGGAGCTTCTCGGGTGGGTGCGCGAGCTCCCACGCCACGGTGCGCGCGATGGCCTCCTCGCGCGCGGAGCGCACCTTCCACCCGAGCTCCGATCGAATGCGGCGGGCGCTCACCGCGATGGGCACGCTCCAATCCATCGGCTCGTCGTCCTTCATGTGCGCGGGCATCGCTTCGGGTGGCAGCTCGACCACGCGCCCTTCCCATCGCAGCATGCGCGCGACGAGCGCCACCCAGTCGCGTTCCGCGAACGAGGGATCGTCGACGACGTTGTACGTGCGGCCGGCGGCGCGCTCGTCGGTCGCCGCCAGTGCGATCGCGCGACCGACGTCGTCGACGAAGCACCTCGGCAGCACGGCGCTCGCTTCCGGGCGCGACAGGATCACGAACGGGCGGCGATCCGCCATCCGTCGCGCAACCGCGTAGAGGCGGTGCTGGTAGTCATCCGGGCCGTAGACCATCGGAAGCCGGAGCACCGTGCCGGGGAGCTCGCGATCCTCCAGCGCCTTCCGCTCGCAGGGGATCTTGTCGTAGTCCCAGTAGACGTCGCCTTCTTTCGCGCGCTCGCGGTACGGAAACGGCTTCCGGCGCAGGGGTGCGTCCTCGTCGAACGTCCCGTCCGGCGACGCAACCGCCGGTCGCTCGTCGCGACAGCGGATCGCGTCCCACGCCTGGTACACGTCGATGCTCGAGATGAGCACGTGCCGTTTCGCATGTCCGCGGAACACGTCCTGGACCGCCGCGGTGTCCGCCGCCTTGAGCGCGCGCATGTCGACGACCACGTCGGGCTTCGTCGCGCGCAGCTCGTCGGCGTGCGCGCCCAGCGCCGCGCGGTCGCCGTGGATGTGTCGCACGCCGTCGGGGAGCGCCGCTTCCGTCGCGCCGCGATGGAACACCGTGACCGAGTGACCATCGGAGATCAGCTCTCGGACCGCAGCCGCTCCGATGAACCGCGTGCCGCCGAGGAACAGGACGTGCGCCATACGACGCTCCTATCCCTTCAGCGGAGGATCTCGGCGCTGCGATCGTTGATCGGATCGCACTCCTCTCCGGTGCCCAGCGCTTCGAGCACGACGCGCGATCCGAGGTCGCTCGCTGCCACCAGGATCGAGCCCGTGATCACCGAGCCCACAGGAATCGGATCCTTCAGGGTCGTCACCGCGAGCTCCGACCACGCAGCGCCGTCGAAGGAACGCAGCGCGAGTCGCGTGCCCGCCGGCTCGTCCACGCTCCCCAGGTTGTGCACCGCGAAGTCGAGGATCACCGCGTCGGCCGAACAGGAAACCTCTGCGTCGGCGGACAGATCGGCGAGGAGCCCGTCGTGCGCGGGCTGCGCGCGGAACACGCCGCCGTAGGTCGTCGACGGAGGCAGCGGCGATCCAATGATCGTTCCGTCGTCGCGGACGGAGGTGACGTCGTAGGGGAGCTGGTTCCACACGGGACGCGTGCGGGCCCATCGGCCTTTGGCGGGGCCCAGGACTTTCAACTGCATCGTCTTGAACGAGTCGGTGTACACGACGAGCGCAATCTCCGCGCTTCCATCGCCGTCGACGTCCGCGACGATAGGGGCCCCGTCACGGACGCTCGTCGGGTACGCCGGGTCGTACAACAGCTCGTCGCCGGTCTGTCCGTCGAAGAGGAAGAGTCCCGCATAGTCCTGTACCAGCACTTCGAACACACCGTCGCCGTCGAGATCCGCCATGGAGCAGCCACCCGCGATGCCGCCGTACTTGATGCCCGCGGTGATGTCCCATTCGCGCGCCACACTTCCCGCGCGGTCGAAGAGGTAGAGGGATTGCATCCCGTCCCCGACGCAGAAGTCGGGTGAGCCGTCCCCATCCGCGTCGCCGAGCGCGGAGAGGTAGCGACCGATTGCGGGATCGTCGACCAGCCAATCGGCGGTGCCATCGGCGTAGGCCATGCCCAGCGTTCCCCAGCCAGTCTGGAACAGGACCTCGGTCTCCCCGCCGACGTCGACCGTCGCTCCGTAGAAGGAGTAGCCGGGAGTGAACGCGCCGTTCCAGGGGTCCGCCGACCCGTCGAGCGGGTTCCAGATCCCCGAAGCGTTCAGCACCTCGGGGAACCCGTCCCCGTCGACGTCCGCGGCGAAGAGTCCCGTGCTCTCGAGCCCACCCTTCATCTCGGCGATCGCAGTTCCGTCGAGCTCGAACGACCCCGACGGCACGACGACCTCGGCGATTCCGTCCTGGTCGATGTCCGAGAACAACACGACCTCGTCGTCCTCGTCTTGCTGGTCAATGGTCGTCCACGCGTCGGCCTCGATGTCGTAGACGTACATGTCGTGCCATCGCGTGGTGACGAACTCGAGCCCCGGCACACCGTTCGCGTCGCCGACGGCGGGCGTGCTGCCGTCGTCGGCTCCGGACGGAATTTTTGCCTCGAGCACCTCGGATCCGTCTCGCCCGTCGAGCGCGCGGAGCTTGCGACCCGTGTCGAAGAAGATCGTCGCGTGACGGTCTCCCGGCATCGGTGCCGCGACGAGGTTCATGACGAACGACGGAAGGTCGTAGCTCCACTCCTCGGTGATCTCCCACGTGACCGCGGGGACTTCGGTGCAGGTCACTCCGACCGAGGGATCGTCCGGCTCGATCTTTCCGAGCGTCCACTCGGGAGCCGAGGGCGGGTCACCACAGCTCGTGTCGGTGTCGGAGTCGGTATCCGTGTCGGTGTCCGTGTCCGTGTCGGTGTCCGCGTCCGTATCGGAGTCGGTATCGGTGTCGGTGTCGGTGTCGGCGTCGCCCTCCGCCGCCGGCGCTGCGGAGTCATCGTCCTTGTCGGAACACGCCAGCAACACGTAGAGCAGTCCAACGGGCACAGGACCTCCGGGGCGACAGATTCGGCGTACCACACCCGCTTTCGACTCGCTGCGGAAAGTCTCGCTCCCTTGTGGAGATTCGCGTGCCGGGATCTGGTAGGCTCCCGCCGATGGAGGTGCCGTGAAACTCAATCCGCTGTTGCCGTGCTTCGCTCTCGCTGCCTGCGGCAGCGGCTCGATCAGCGAGGAAAAGTTCCTCGAAAAGTTCGCCGAGGAGATCTGCGACCTCACCTTCGAGTGCGCCGACGAGTTGGACAAGGACCCGAAGTTCAACGACGAGGGCGAATGCGTGGAGTTCTTCCAAGGCATCACCCAGCCCGTCGGGGACGAAGCCGACTGCGAATACGACGGCGAGGCGGCGAACGACTGCCTGGCGGCCATCCACGAGCTCGACTGCGACGACGAGGACGTCGACATCCCCGAATGCAAGGACATCTATTCGGAGGATTGCGGCGGGTTCACGATGTAGGCAACCGCTGGGTCGAGGATCTGGACCCGCGGGCTACGCACGGACGAATCTGGTAGGCTCCCGCCGCACTGGAGGTGCCGTGAAACTGAACCTGCTCATGTTCTCATCCCTGATCGCAACTGGCTGCGGAGGCGGTGTCAGCGAAGACGAATTCGGCGAGGAGGCCGCGAAGTCGATCTGCGCGAAGATGTTCGAGTGCAACGAAGCGATGGTCAGCAAGGTCTACGAAGACGAAGCGGCGTGTCAGGACGCCCTGTCGGGCGACTACGAGCCGGGTGGCGAGGACGACTGCGACTACGACGCGTCGGCTGCTGACGATTGCCTCGACGCATTCGACGCCATGGAGTGCGACGACCTGAAGGCGGGCAACGTTCCGTCCGAATGCGACGAGGACAAGATCTGCCCGAGCTAATCGGGGGCGAATCGAGGAACCTGGACAGGGAAGCCCCCCGCCACTATGACTGGGGGCACCTTCCTTCCCCCTCCTCGGCATGCCCACCGCACCTCCTCCTGCCTCGGACGCCGTGGCCCTCCACGAGGCGGCCCGCGTTCGGTACCTCAACTACGCGCTGTCGGTCATCACGGCCCGGGCGCTGCCGGACGTGCGCGACGGCCTGAAGCCGGTGCAGCGCCGCATCCTGTACGCGATGTACAACAACCTCCGGCTCCTGCCCGAGGGTCGCTACCGGAAGTCGGCCGCCGTCGTCGGCGAGGTGATGGCGAAGTTCCACCCGCACGGTGACAGCTCGATCTACGAAGCGCTCGTGCGGCTCGCGCAGCCGTTCTCCCTCCTCCACCCGCTCGTCGACGGTCAGGGGAACTTCGGCTCGCTCGACGGCGATGGCGCGGCGGCGATGCGGTACACGGAGTGCAAGCTCCAGCCGATCGCCATCGAGCTCCTGAGCGAGCTCCGCCAGGGCACCGTCGGATTCCGTCCCAACTACGACGGCCAGCACTTCGAGCCCGTCGTCCTGCCTGCGCAGTTCCCCCAGCTCCTCGTCGGAGGCTCGGAGGGGATCGCGGTCGGCATGGCGACGCGCATCCCGCCGCACAACCTGCGCGAGGTGGTCGACGCGTGCGTGAAGCTCATCGAGGACCCCGACGCGAGCGTCGCGCGGTTGTTCGGCAAGGTGCGGGGACCCGACTTCCCCACGGGCGGCGTGATCCTCAACGCGCGCGACGAGCTCAAGCAGATCTACGAGACGGGGCAGGGCGCCGTTCGCGTGCGCGGCACGTGGAAGACGGAACGCAAGGGTCGCAAGACGTCGATCGTCATCGACTCGATCCCGTACGCGCTCGTGAAGAGCACGCTCGTCGAGAAGATCGGCGAGCTCATCCGCGACAAGAAGCTCCCGCAGCTCACCGACGTGCGCGACGAGTCGACGGACGAGGTGCGGATCGTGTGCGAGCTCCGTCGCGACGAGGACGTCGAGCCCGCGATGGCGTACCTCTTCAAGCACACGCCGCTGCAGACGAGCTACCCCGTCAACCTCACGTGTCTCTTTCCGACGCCGAAGGAGAACGAGGACGATCCGGAGATTGGCGCGCCCGCTCGCGCCGACCTGAAGACCATCCTGCAAGCCTGGCTCGACTTCCGCTTCGAGACGGTGAAGAAGCGCTTCGAGTTCGATCTGAAGGAGCTGCGAGAGCGGATCCACATCCTCGAAGGCTTCGCGACCGTCTTCGACATGCTGGATCAGGCAATCAAGATCATCCGCGGATCGGACGGAAAGCGCGACGCCGCCGAGAAGCTGATGACCAAGTTCGGCATCGACGACGTGCAGACGGAGGCGATCCTCGAGCTGCGGCTCTACAAGCTCGCCAAGCTCGAGATCCTGCTCATTCGCGAGGAGCTCGGGGAGAAGACCGCCGAGGCCGCCCGCATCGAGAAGATCCTCGCGAGCAAGAAGAAGCTCTGGGGCGTCATCACCGAGGAGCTCACGGAGCTCAAGAAGCTCTACGGCATGCCGCGCAGGACGCAGATCGGCGGCGACGAGGCCGCGCCCGTCGAGTTCGAGGAGACGCACTACATCGTCCAGGAGGACACGTACGTCTTCGTGACGCGCGACGGCTGGATCAAGCGCCAGGCGAGCTTCACGGACGTCGACAAGGTCCGGATCCGCGAGGGCGATTCGATCGGCTGGATCGCGAAGGCGTCGACCCACAGCACGATCTCGTTCTTCACGGACCAGGGCGGTGCGTACGTGCTGCGCATCGACGATCTGCCCTCGACCACGGGCTACGGCGAGCCGGTCCAGCGCCACTTCAAGTTCGCCGACGGGGAGCGCGTCGTGGGCGTGATCGTCCACGACACGAAGGCGCTCCCAGAGATCAATCCCCTCGTCGCGAAGCAGTACGACGAGGAGAACCCGCCGCCGCCGCACGGCGTCGCCGTCACGAAGCACGGCAAGTCGGTTCGCTTCCCGATCTCGCTCCACGCGGAGGTCTCGAACAAGAACGGCCGTCGCTACATGAAGCCCGACGAGGGTCTCGACGAGTCGGGCCGGGCCGACGGCGTGCTCGCTGTCTACGTGTCGGACGGGACGGAGTTCGTCTCGCTCGCGACCGAGCCCGGCCGCGCGCTCACATTCCCGGTGAGCGAGATCAACGTCGTGAAGGGCGCCGGCAAGGGCGTGACCGCGATCAAGACGCGACCGGAAGATCCCGTCATCGCGTTCGAGCTCGTCTCCGGCCTCCACGACGGTGCGCGCGTGTACACGGCGTCGAACCGTCAGGAGGTCGTCCGCCCGTCGAAGCATGCCGGCACGCGCGCCGGGCGCGGCACCGTCGTCATGAAGCGCGGCAAGTTCGAGCGCTGGGAGCAGCGCATGGTCCGCTACGACGAGCTCCACGCCAGCAACGCGAATGGCACGAATGGCAATGGGTCCGCGGGCCAGATGACCATGTTCGAGCGCGCGGGGGACGAGGATGAGAATTGAGCGGGATGCGAAAAATGGGAGCGGGCGGGACGCGAAGAAAGAGAACCGGATGGCATCCAAGGCGCCCGCACCCAAGAAGAGCTCCTACGAGGCGCAAGACATCCAGGTGCTGGAAGGGCTCGAGCCCGTCCGCAAGCGCCCCGGCATGTACATCGGTGGGACCGGCAAGGACGGTCTCCACCACCTCGTCTGGGAGATCGTCGACAATGCCGTCGACGAAGCGATCAACGGCTACGCCACGCGGATCAGCGTCGTTCTCCAGAACGACAATCGCACCGTCGAGGTGACGGACAACGGGCGCGGCATCCCGGTCGGCAATCATCCCAAGTTCAAGAAACCCGCACTCGAGATCATCCTCACCACGCTCCACTCGGGCGGGAAGTTCGATCAGACGAACTACGTCACGTCCGGGGGTCTCCACGGCGTCGGCTCGAGCGTCGTGAACGCGCTGAGCGAGCGCCTCACGGCCACCGTCCGTCGCGACGGCAAGGAATTCCAGATGGAGTTCCGCCGCGGCAAGCCGAGCAAGGGTGGGCTCAAGGTGGTCGGGAAGGCCACGCGCGGCACCGGCACCACGATCGAGTTCACGCCCGACATGGAGATCTTCGGCGACTTCCAGTTCGATCCCGACTGGATCAAGGAACGGCTCGACGTCAACGCGTACCTCAACGCCGGGCTCCGCATCTCGTTCACGAACGAGCAGTCGGGCGAGACCGTCGAGCTGGTCCACGAAGGCGGTGTCGACGACTTCCTCGATTCCAAGATCCGGAACGCGGAGGCCCGGCGCACGATCGAGCGCCCGTTCCACTTCGCCAAGAAGGATCTGCCGCGCGTCGAGGTCGCACTGGCGTGGACCGACAGCGCGGACGAGAAGCTCTTCACGTTCGTGAACGGCATCCCGACGAAGGACGGCGGCACGCACGAGCAGGGGCTCAAGGACGCGATCGGCAAGGCCGTGCGCAACTTCATCGAGACCCACGAGGTCCAGATCCCGCGCGGCATCACCATCACCGCGGAAGACATCCGCGAAGGCTGCTTCGCCATCTGCTCGTGCTTCCTCGAGGAGCCGCAGTTCCAGGGCCAGACGAAGGACCGGCTGAACAATCCGGAGATGCGGGGCATCGTCGACGGGCTCGTGCGGCCCGAGTTCGAGCAGTGGCTCCACGATCACAAGTCGCAGGCCGACGCGATCCTCACGCGCATCGTCATGGCGGCGAAGGCGCGGCTCGCCTCGCGCGACGCGACCGAGCAGGTGCGGCGCAAGTCGGCGGTGAACAGCCGCCTCAACCTGCCGGGCAAGCTCGCCGATTGCAGCTCGTCGGACCCCGCAGTGTCCGAGCTCTTCATCGTGGAAGGCGACAGCGCCGGCGGCTCGGCGAAGCAGGGACGCGATCGGAAGACGCAGGCGATCCTCCCGCTGCGTGGCAAGGTGCTCAACGCCGAGCAGGCGTCGCTCAAGAAGGTGCTCGAGAACAACGAGCTCAGCGACATCGTGAACGCGCTCGGCTGCGGCATCGGGAAGGACCTCGACACCACGAAGCTCCGCTACCACAAGGTCGTGCTGTTGATGGACGCCGACTCCGACGGCCACCACATCGCGACCCTCCTCCTCACGTTCTTCTACCGGCACATGAAGCCGCTGCTCGACGGCGGCTACGTCTACCTGGCACAGCCGCCGCTCTACCGGATCGAAGTCGGCAAGGAGACGTACTGGGCCGCGGACGACGCCGAGCGCGACAAGATCGTCAGCAAGCTCCCGGCGCGCTTCAAGCCGGAGATCAGCCGGTTCAAGGGTCTCGGTGAGATGCCGCCGAAGACGCTCTACGAGACGACCCTCGATCCGCAGAAGCGCCACCTCCTGAAGGTCTACGTGCCGGACGGCGCCCAGCTCGAGACCGAAGGCACCATTGCGAACCTGATGGGGAAGGATCCCCAGCTCCGGTACCAGGCCATCGTGGATTGGATGGAGCTCGTGGACGAACTAGACGTCTAGGGCGCGCTGGTTTCGAGGGGCTGTCGGCTCGTGAGGGTCACCCCGTCGAGCACGTCCGGCTTTTCGAGCATCGGCACCGGGAACTGCATCAGGTGCCGCATGAAGAAGGCGAGCAGGACGTCGCGTGCCGAACGGGTGCCGTGGGCCGGGTGGTCGATCGAACCGGACGGCAGGAACGATTTCGGAAGGAGGCGCGCGACGTCGGTGACGTCGAGTCGCGCGGTGCCGTCGATCTGGGCGCCATAGGCGGGACCCGTCGCCTGTGCGAGGAGCGCATCGAGCCCGGTCGGATCGTCTCCGGTCGTCACCGCGAGGAGCGGCTTCGCGAACGGTGTCGTGCCGATCGGCGGCCCGTCGATCGTCGCGGCGGCGTCGCAGCGGTCGTCGTCCTGGCAGGCGTAGAGCGCGGCCGTTCCGCCGAGCCCGTGGCCCGCGAAAGCGACGTCGCCGACGCGCACCGACATGAACAGCGGATCGAGCCGATCGTGCGCCTGCGAGTTGATCTCGTCGAGCGTGAGCGTGATGTCGTCGGCCGCGATCTCGGCGGCCGCGCGGTACCGCTCGTCGGTCGCCGCTCGCGACCAACCGTTCGCGTCGCGGGCCGCGGCGGCCGCCCGGCCGGCTCCGTCCCAGCGCTCGACGCGGTTGGGGAATCGCGAGAAGCGCTCGATCCCCGGCAGCCCCACGGCGGCGACCACGAATCCTTGTGACGCCAGCTCGTACGCGAGCGAACGGTAGAGCGAAGTGCTCGACCCCACGTCCGGCGCGAAGACGACCAGCGGATGCTTCCGCGGCTGCACCGGTGTCGCGCGGGCGATCACGTGGCCGGCGGGCGTATCGGCCGCCGGGTACGCGAAGGCGACCGGAATCGACCGTCCCGTCTGCTCCGACGTGAAGACGACCGTGCGCGTGCCGATGCCGTACCGCCCGCTCGGCTCCAGCACCGCGGCGTCCACCCGCGACCAGAGAATCGCCGCCAGGACGACCGCCACGGCGACGACACCCGACAACACCCAAGCCCAAGTTCGCATCGGGCCCCGTTATCCGGAGGCCGGCGACCGCGCGCTCCACGGATGCGCGCGGATTAGGAGGCGGCCATGTCGCTCACCGTCGAACAACTCGTCGCCATTCCACGCGTCCAGCAGGTCGTTCCTTCGCCCGATGGCGCCTGGGCCGCCGTCGTCGTTTCCCGTCTCGATGCCACCGGCAGCAAGTACGTGACCGACCTCTGGCGCGTCCCGCTCGACGGGAAGGCGCCGATCCGCCTCACGGATGGGGACGCGAAGGACTGGGGCCCGGCGTTCCGATCCGACGGCGGACTCTACTTCCTGAGCAACCGACCCTCGCCCAGGGATCCGGAAGCGAAGGACGACGACTCGCCGACGCAGATCTGGCTCCTCGGCGCCGGCGAAGTGGTGCCGACGGTCGTCACGGACGAGCCGCAAGGCGTGCTCGGATTCGTGGTTGCACGAAGCGCCGATGCCATCCTCGCCATGGTGCCGTGGCTCCCGGGGATGGACGGTCCCGCGCAGCGCAAGCACCTGCGCGAGCGCAACAAGCAAGGCCCGAGCTCGAAGCGGTACACGGCGATGCCGATCCGGTTCTGGGATCACTGGCTCGGCGACGTCGTCCCGCACCCGGTCGTGTACCGGAACGGGGGCCGCGTGGACCTCGGGCCGGACGTGAAGGACAACCGCCACGACGAGACGTCGTACGCGATCTCGCCCGATGGTCGGCTGGCAGCAGTGACCCGCAAGGAGATCGCGAGCGATCGGATCGAGCAGGGCGTCGTCGAGGTCCACGATCTCGACGCGGGCAAGATTCGCGCGCGGTTCGGTGAGCTCCGCGCCTTCGTCGGCGACATGACGTTCTCTCCCAATGGCGAGTCCATCGCGTTCGTGCGCGCCACGCGCACGGACGACGCTCCGCCGCCCGACGTGGTGGTGCGGTGGGATCTGGAGACGGATCGGAAGACCGATCTCGGCGAGGGCTGGGAGGGCTGGGCGCAGCACGTGGACTGGGCGGCCGACGCCATCGTCGTCACCGCCGACGAGCAGGGGAACGTGCCCGTCTTCCGGATCGATCCGACGTCCGGGTCGGTCACGCGGATCACCGAGGACGGCGGCTCGCACGAGAGCGTGCACGCCGCGCCGGGCGGCCGCATCGTGGGGATCCGCCACACGCTCTTCCAGCCGCCGACCGTGTTCGCGCGGGACGCGAAAGGGACGCGTCTCCTGCCGATCGGCGCACCCGCCGAGGACTACGCGGCGGAGGTCCGCCGCGAGGATCTGTCCGTCGAGTCGGACGGCGTTCCGGTGCAGTACCGGCTCCTCACCCCGAAGGGGAAGGGCCCGCACCCGACGCTCTTCTGGATCCACGGCGGACCCATGGGAGCCTTCGCCGACGGTTGGCACTGGCGTTGGAACCCGCTCGTCTTCGTGTCCCAGGGCTACGCCGTGGTGCTCCCGAATCCGCGCGGCTCGACGGGCTTCGGATTCGCGTACACCGCCGGGGTGTGGGGCAACACCTGGGGCGACGGCTGCTACCGCGACCTGATGCGCGTCGCGGATGCGCTCGAAGCGCGCGACGACATCGGGCCGATGGCCGCCATGGGCGGCTCGTTCGGCGGCTACATGTCGAACTGGATCGGCGGCAACACGACGCGCTTCCGCTGCATCGTGACGCACGCGAGCATCTTCTCGAACTGGATGTTCCACGGCACGACGGATCACCCGGCGTGGTGGGCGCTCGAGATGCAGTCGACGCCGTACACCGATCCCGGGAACCACGACCGCTACTCCCCGCAGCGGTTCGTCCAGAACTGGAAGAGCCCGACGCTCATCATCCACGGGGAGAAGGACTACCGCTGTCCGATCAGCGAGGGGATCACGCTCTTCGAAGCGCTCCAGTCGCACGGGGTGGAGAGCGAGCTGCTCGTCTTCCCCGACGAGGGGCACTGGATCATGCGCCCGAAGAACATCGTGAGCTGGTACACCGCCGTGGCAGAGTTCGTGGGGCGGTACCTGCGATGATCCTGCCGAGCATCCTCGACGACCCGAGGGTGCACGCGATCCTGGTGGCGTGCAGCGCCGTGGTCGCGGCAGTGGTCGTCGACTGGATCTTCCGCGTAGTCATGCGCCGCCTCGCGGGCCGCACGAAGACCCAGGTCGACGATGTGATCGTGAACGCCATCCGGCGCCCCATCGCGCTCACGGTGCTGCTCTTCGGGCTCTGGATCTCGCTCCAAGGACTGGCGCTGCCCCACCCCGTCCCGTTCGTGACGCGCGGCCTCCTCATGTCGATGGCCACGCTCTACTGGGCGATTGTCGTCGCGCAGATCCTGTCCATCATCCTCGATGCGCTCGCGCGGACCCAGCGGAGCGTGGTCAACGTCCGAACGCGGCCCATCTACGCGCTCGGGGCCCGCATCATCGTCGTCGGCGGGGCCGCCTATTTCCTGCTGCTCGCGTGGGAGGTCGACGTCACGGCGTGGCTCGCGTCCGCCGGCATCATCGGGATCGCCGTCGGCTTCGCGGCCCAGCAGTCGCTGGCGAACCTGTTCGCGGGGGTGTCGATCCTGACGGACTCGCCGTACAAGATCGGCGACTTCCTCGCGCTCGAGAACGGGATGCGGGGACGCGTCACCCAGATCGGGTTCCGCTCGACCCGCATCCTCACGCGGGACGACGTCGAGGTGATCATCCCCAACGCGACGCTCGCGAACGCGGTGATCGTGAACGAGAGCGGCGGTCCGTACGAGAGGAGCCGCATCCGGGTGCCGGTCTCGGTGGCCTACGGAACGGAGATCGAGGAGGCGCGCGCGATCCTGCTCGACGTCGCGCGCACGGCGTCGACGGAAATCGTGCTCGACCGACCCGAGAACGAGCCGGTCGTGCGCTTCGTCAAGCTCGGGGAGTCGGGCCTCGAGCTCGAGCTCCGCGTGTGGATCGTCCTGCCCGAGGCGCGCGGGCGCGTCGTCGACGCGCTCAACACGCAGGTCTACGAGCGCCTGCGCGCGGCGAAGATCGAGATCCCGTACCCGAAGCGCGACGTCTACCTGCACACCGTGGCCGCGGACGACTGATTGGCGGGCCGCATCGAGCGCCAGCTCGCGGCGCTCCGCGACTTGCCGGAGGACGAAAGCGCCGCGCGCGGGCCGCTCGAGAAGGCGCTCGAATCCGGGAGCGGGCTCGTCGTGGCGGCGGCCGCGCGGATCGTCCGGACGCGCGGCTACGCGCGACTCCACCCGTTGCTCGAGGCCGCGTACGATCCGCTGGCGGCCGGCGGGCGGAAGACGGACCCGGGCTGCGGCGGTCGCACCGCCATCGTCGAGGCGCTCGCGGAAGGCGAGCAGCGCGCTTGGCACGTGTACCTGGCCGGCGCGGCGACGATCCAGGTCGAGCCGGTCTGGGGCATCCCGCCGCACGAAGACACCGCCGGCGAGCTCCGGGCGCGTTCGCTGCTCGCGCTCGTGCACACGGGCTACGCGGGCGCCCTCGATCTCGCCGCGGAGGCGCTCGCGGATCCACTGACGCGCGTGCGAATCGCCGCGGCGACCGCGATCGGCGACACCGGCGCGCCCGGCGGCGGCGCAGTGTTGCGATTGAAGATCGCGATCGGGGACGACGAACCCGAAGTCATCGGGACCGCCGTCGGCGCGCTGCTCGCGCTGGACACGGCTGCCGGGCTGGGGGTGGCCGAACGGCTGCTGGGCTCGGAGAGCGACGCACTGCGGGAGCACGTCGGCCTCGCGCTCGGTGCATCGAGGAGCGCGGGCGCGCTGCCGCTCCTCGAGCAGTGGTGGTCACGGGCGGTGCTCGCGCCCGAGCGGGAGACGGCGCTCGTATCGATCGCACTCCTGCGTTCCGCCGAAAGCGTCCGGTTCCTCGTCGGCACCGTTGAGGGGGCCGATCCCACGAACGCCCGAGCCGCGCTGAAGGCATTGGCGCCGTTCTCGCACGATCGCGCTACGGCGGAAATGGTGCGTGCCGCGGCGCGGAGGGGAACGGTCACGCCGGAGGATCTCGCCGCGCACGGGTTCTGACCTGCGCGCTGCTCGACCACGGGCACGTCCTCGATTCACGAGCACGAGCACGCCCACGATTCACGAGCACGCCTACCTCTGGCAGCGCGGGCAGAAGTAGGTCGACCGCGCCGCTTGCACGATCCGGCGGATCTTCCGGCCGCAGCGCGGGCACGGCTCGCCGGCGCGGTCGTACACCACGAAGCGATTGTCGCCGCCCTCCTCGACGAGCGACACCTCCGGCGCGCGCTCGGCGTCGATCGTGTCCTGGAGGAAGAGGGGTGTTTCGCGCGCGATCGCCTCCCACGCGCAGCGCGAGAGCTTCGCCACCGAACGCTCGGGATGGATCCGCGCACGCCAGAGGATCTCCGACGCCGCGATGTTGCCGAGCCCGCTCACGCGATCCTGTCGGAGCAGCGCGGGCTTGATCGGGCCGCGCAGGCCGCGGAACCGCTCGCGCCACCAGGCGGCAGTCTGCGGCTCGGGCCACGGTTCCGGTCCGATGCCCTTGGATTCGAAGAAGGGTGCGACTTCGGCTTCGGTCAGGATCCACGCTTCGCCGAGCCGCCGCGAATCCTTGAACGCGATGGCATGCTCGGGAAAGACGAGACGGGCGCGCACGCGCCCCGTGGTCGGCTCGGGAACCGTCTTGCCCGTCATCCGGTAGTGGAGCACGAGCGTCCGGTCGCCGAGCTCCACGACCGTGTACTTCGCCACGCGGCGCACCTTCCCGACGCGCCGACCGCCGAGCTCCGCCGGGTCGCCCGCGAGCACGAGCTTGTCGTCGAGGACCTCGAACTCGCGGAGGCGATGGTTCGCGATCCATCCGCGCAGGTTCTCGGTCATGATCTCGACTTCGGGGAGCTCGGGCACGCTCGTCGAGTAACCACGGCGTATGCTCCGCGCGCATGATCCCCGTGCGGTCCGGCGTGCGAACGCGCTCGTTCCCGGTGGACGACGCTCGGTCTCTGCCTCGCCTGCGTCGGCGCCTTCCTCCTCGAGCCGCGCATGCCGATCGATCGGCTCTGGCTCGTCCCCTCGACGTTCGTGCACGCGCTGACGGCGGCGCCGGCGCGGGTCGACCTCTGGCTCCTGCCGCTCCTCGCGTCGATGTTCCTCCACGCCGGCGGGGCCCACCTGCTGGGGAACCTCCTCTTCCTGTGGGTGTTCGGCCGCGTTGTAGAGGCAAGTCTCGGCGCGCGGCGGTTCACCGCGTTCTACGTCTTGGCGGGCGTTGCGGCGGCCATGACGCACGTGGCCACCGCTTCGACGGACCCCTCCAGCTACACAGCGCCGCTCGTCGGAGCGTCGGGCGCCATCGCCGGTGTGCTCGGCGGCGCGCTCGCGCTCCATCCGCGTGCTCCCGTCACGGTGATCGTGCCCATCCTCGTCGTCCCGTTCCTACGGAAGGTTCCCGCGTTCGTGTTCCTGTTCGTCTGGTTCCTCGAGCAGGTCGTCGCGGGCACGATCGATCGGATGCTCGCGCACGCGCCGGGCGGCGTCGCTTGGTGGGCGCACGTCGGCGGGTTCGTCGCCGGGTTCGCGCTCGCGCCGATCCTGCGTCGCCTCTGACCTACAGCGCGAAACGGATGCCGACGTGCCCGCCGACCGTGTCGTTGTCTGCGACGTTCAGCTGGCCGTAGAGCTTGATCACGAAGACCCGGACCTCGGCTCCTCCGAACGCGCGGAGCATCTGCCGGTCGCCCTCGGCGTCCCCGTCGAGCGAGACGGTCGCGGTGCCGAGCGATGCGTCCTGGCCCGAACGTGTCGCCTCGACGGGCCCCCCGAGCGCGGCGGTCCGGGTGGCGCTGGCGGTCACGAAGTCGTAGCCGGCGCCGGCGAACACCGTGATCACGAGCACGCGAAACGCCGTCGATACCTCGAGGGGCACGCCCGACGTGGTCGCGTCGATGTCGTAGCTTCCCGTCGCGTCCCAGCCGATCTCGGTGCCGTCCACGGTGGTGTCGATCGGCAAGTCCGACTCGAGCTTCAGGTGGAACAGCGTCGCGTTGTAGCCCCCGGTCAGCGCCAGCCCGTTCCAAGCGGCGACCTTGAAGTCCGCGCCCTCGATGACCTGGAGCTGGAGACTTCCGCCGAAGTTCTGGAGCGAGCCGGTGAGAATGTGTTGGCTCGGCATGTCGAATGCCATCGCGTGCAGGAAGATGCGCACGCGATCGAGGAAGTTGTCCCCGGGGATGAAGCCGCCCGGGCAGACCCCGGCCATGAACGAGAGTTGCGCAGAGAACCCGCCCGCAGGGACCGGCTCGTCGTCGCCGCGCCCGAGGAGCGATCCCGTGTACGCGATCCCCGAGCCCACGCCGACCCCGGCGACGAGCTTCTTCACGTCCAGCCCGTAGTCGACCCCCATGCCGCGCGCGAGATGGCCGTCGCGTTCGCCATCCCCGAAAGGAACCGTGGCTGCTCCCCGGCGAGCAGCTTCTCGTCGATCTTCGCGCCGAGCTCGTCCTCGACCTCCTGCGGATCGAGCCCCGCTTCCTTCAGCGCGGCGTCGTCGAGGTCGAAGTTTGCGGCCCGCGCCTGGCCGACACAGAGGAAACACAGAAGGAACAACCGGTTCATTCTCCCCACCCGACGGCCCATGCTACGTCATTCCTGCACCGCGTGGGGTGCGCCACGTCGAGGCCGTCGCGCCGTATCGACTTCCGGGAGACCCTCGGTCGGGGGGGCTTCGGCGCCGTGTACCTGGCCGACGTGTACGGCGAGAACGACTTCGTCCAACGGCTCGCCGTGAAGCTCCTGAGCGAAGAGGTGAGCGAGCACCCCGACCTCGTGGCGCGCCAGCGCGACGAGGCGCGGCTCCTCGCCCAGCTCAACCACGACCACATCGTGAAGGTCTGGGACCTCACCGAGATCGGCGGACGCCCGGCGATCCTCATGGAGTACATCGACGGGATCGACGCGAACCATCTCTACAAGCGCGTCCCGTTTCCGCCACGCGCCGCGCTCGAAGCAGTGGCGGCCGCAGCGAGCGCGCTCGCCGCGGCGTACGGCACGGTGAGCCCGCGCACCGGCAGCGCGCTCCACGCGATCCATCGCGACATCAAGCCGTCGAACCTCCTGGTGTCGGCGCACGGGGGACTCAAGGTGCTCGACTTCGGCGTGGCGCGCGCGAACTTCGATCGCGAGGGCGAGACGGAGTCCGTCCAGTTCGGCACGCCGCGCTTCATGGCGCCGGAGCAGTGGCTCCGGGGGGACGTCGGCCCCGAGGTCGACGTGTATGCGCTGGCGCTCACGTTCCTCTCGCTCGCAACCGGAAAGGAGCACGAGCGCCTGCCGCTCGATCCCGTTCGCTACGAGGAGGCGAAGCGCCTTCTCCTCGCGGAGCTGCCACCGCAGCCGTTGCTCGTCGACGTCGTCGATCGCATGCTCGCCTACGAGCCGCGACTGCGCCCCTCGGCGGCCGAGGTCCACGAGACCTTCACGGCGCTCGCCGAGCAGACGCAGGGCGAAGGGCTGGCGCGGTTCGCGCGTCGCGTGGTGCCGTCGCTCGTCGCCGAGCGGCGCGAACGCTGGGCGGCGGACTCGCCCCCGGATCTCGGCGCGACCTCGCTCCGATCGACCGCGGTGCTCGCGCCGCCAAGACGTGCTCTCGTGCGAACCCTCGTCGTGGCGAGCGCTGCGCTCGCGATCTTCCTCGTCGGTGTCATGACGCTCGCGATCGGCGTGGCGTTCCGCGAACGTCGTCCCTCGATCGAACCCGCGGCGGCAATGGTTGCGCCGCCGGAGCCCGAGGTGACGTGGGCGCCGGTCGAGGCCGTCCCCGCCCCGGCACCTTTGGCCCAGACGGAGCCGGTGGAGCGAGCGCCCGCGGCGCCGAAGCCGAAGCCGGCCCCCGCCGAAGCAACCCTGGCGCCACTACCCGCACCCGTCGAGCCAGTGCCCGAGCGAGCCGCGCCGACCTACGACATCACGGTCTCGTCTCGGCCCCTCGGCGCGTTCCGCGTCCACGTCGACGACGTGGACCGCGGCATCACGCCTGCGATGAAGCTGGCGCTTCCGGAGGGCAGGCACACGCTCGTGCTGGTCGCGGACGATGGCACCCGCACGCCGCCGAAGACGATCGACGTGGAGAAGTTCGCGCCCAAACATTGGACCTGGAACACGGAGACCGGTCGATGGGACTACTGATGGCGCCCCCTACGCCCCTACGGGTATGGTTTCGAGCATGCGCGCCTTGATCGTGTGCCTCGCTGCCTGCATCGTTCCCAAGTCCGACGACAACGAGACCGGGATCGAGCCGGACGTGGACGTGGACGGCGATTCGGACAGTGACGCCGATGGCGACACGGACACCGACACGGCCACCACCCCCGAGCCGTGGAATGCCTCGGCGATCAGCTTCGACTTTTCCGGCGCCATCCTTGGGGGCGAAATCGTCGATGGCGCCATCCTCTCGGGGAAACGCCACGACGCGACCTTCGGTCTGTCGCTCATGTCCACGTCGGAGAGCGGGCTGCGGAACTGCAACGTGCAGTACCACGTCGCCAACACCCCTTCCTCCGTGGAGCACGACGACTTCGACTCCGATTATTGGCGCTCGTGGGACTTCTCGAACCTGGCCATCGAGGAAGCGGGAGAGGACTGCGCCTCGCTCTACTCCGTGTTCCGCCTGCGGCTGGAAGATCACAGCGGGAGCCTCGAAGCCCTCCTCGACTACCTCCACATCCAGATGGGGCTGGAGGACATGTCCGTCGTGCCCAGCTACGTCACGGACGAGTGGGCCGAGCACTGGAGCTTCGGCGACTGGGAGACCGACGAGCCCTTCCTCGCGGCGGGCGGCCTCTACATCGGGCAGCCGTTCGGCGCGGCGTACGAGATGAACGTGTTCCAGGGCTTCGCCATGGATCCCGAGACGATGGAGGTCGAGGGCGAGGGCTTCGACCTGGTGCCCCTCCAGATGAAGGGCGCCGACGACGTGCCGGACGGGTTCTACACCGCGAGCCCGATGTTCGTGATCGGCACGGACTGGTGACCCGACCGGCGTGAACGGAACGCTGGGGCGGAACCACTCCCCTCGGGTTGGCGACGTCTGGATTGGCCCCTTACGGAGAACCCTTCCCGTATGAGCTTGCTCGCGCGAACGTGGCTGTTTCCGATCGTCCTCGCCGGCTGCACCTCGGGGGGCACGGGGGACGACTCCGCCTCGCTCGTGGACCAGGACTGGGACGGCTACAGCCTCGAGAGCGACTGCAATGACGCCGATCCACTGATCCACCCCGAGGCAGCGGAGGTCTGCGACGGCGTCGACAACGACTGCAATGGCGACGTCGACGACCACCCGGTCGACATCGGCTCGTTCTACCTGGACGCCGACGGCGACGGGGCCGGCGATCCGACCACCGCCGTGAGCTCGTGCGACGAACCGAAGGGCTACGTGCTCAACGATCTCGACTGCGACGACTCGAACGCGGAGGTCCGCCCGGGTCTCGACGAGGTCTGCGACGGAATCGACAACGACTGCGACGTCGACGTGGACGAGGAAGCGTCGGACGCGACCTACTGGTACGCCGACCTCGACGGCGATCTGTACGGGGACGCGCAGAGCGACACCGTGATCCAGTGCGAAGCGCCCAAGGGCTACGTGACGACGCCGACCGATTGCAATGACGAGGATCCGACGATCCATCCGGACGGCATCGAGATCTGCGACGCGAAGGTGATCGAGGGCGTTCCGCACACCGACGAGGACTGCGACGGGGTCGCGGACGACGAGGACGACAGTGTCACGGGAACGACGACGTTCTACGAGGACACCGACGACGACGGTCACGGGAATCCCGCGAAACCGATCGACGCGTGCGTCCTGCCCGACGGCTACGCCGCGCTCGGCGACGACTGCGACGACGGCGAGACCGCCGTGCATCCCGGCTCCGCGGAGCTCTGCGGCGACGGACTCGACAACGACTGCGACAAGGCGATCGACGAGCCCGGCGACGACGCGCCGACCGAGTGGTGGGCGGACGACGACGGTGACGGGTTCGGCGATCCGGGAGATCCCTTCGGCACGCTCTCGTGCGAGGACCCGGGCGGACAGGCGAGCAACGACGACGACTGCGACGACGGCGACGTCAGCGTGCACCCGGGTGCGGTGGAGACCTGGTACGACGACGTCGACTCCGACTGCGCGGGCGACGACGACTTCGATCAGGACGCCGATGGTGTCCGGGCGGAGAGCTGGGGACTCGATTGCGACGACACCGATCCCACGGTCCTGCCGGGAGCGCCCGAGACCTGCGCGAATGGCGCGGACGAGGACTGCGACGGCGTCGCCGACGAGTGCAGCGCGATCGGCTGGATCTACGGCGACGATCTCCACGACGAGGCAGGCACCGCCGTCGCTGCGCCCGGAGACGTGTCCGGGGATGGCGTCGCTGATCTCCTGATCGGCGCCGACCTCCACGCCGACGTCGGCGCCCTCTACTTGCTCGAGGGACCGGTCACGGGCACGGGCGCCATCGGCGGCGCCGCCGTTCCGATCCTCGGTGTCACGAGCCTCGACTGGCTGGGGCGGAGCGTCAGCGGCGCGGGCGACGTCGATGGGGACGGCACGAGCGATTTCGTCGTGGGCGCGCCAGGGGTCGACGACGGCGGCGGCGACGCGGGCGGTGCGTACCTCTTCCTCGGGCCGGTGGATCCGAAGTGGTTCACGCTGGACGACGCCGACCTCGCGATGCAAGGCGAGTCGCCGGACGATCTCGCCGGCTATTCGGTCGCCGGCGGTGGCGGCGATCTCACGGGCGACGACCGCATCGATCTCGTGGTCGGCGCGGTCGGGCGCGCGACGACAGGCGCCGACGGAGGCGCGGTCTACGTCGTGAGTGGCGACGAGCGCAGCACCCTCGACCTGGTGTTCGCCGAGGCGCGCGTGCTCGGCACGGACGGCGGCGATTGGGCGGGCCAATCCGTGGCGAGCCCGGGCGATCTCGATGGCGACGGGCTTGCCGATCTCCTCTTCGGGGCGCCGTACGCCGACGGCGACGTCGCCTTTGCGGGCGCCGCGTACGTGTTCTTCGGCCCGATCACCGGCTCGCTCGACGCAGACGACGCCGACGTGGTGCGGTACGGCGATCTCGCCGCGGACCTGGCGGGGTTCGCCGTGGCCGGCGCGGGCGACGTCGATGGCGACGGCGCCGGCGACTTCCTCGTCGGCGCACCCGAAAACGATGCGCACGGGAGCGGCGCCGGCGCGGCGTACCTGTTCGTGGACGTGACCAGCGGTACCGACGCGGTCTCGACCGCCGAGGCACGGATCGAAGGCAGCTCGCCGGGCGACAACGTCGGCAGCGCGCTCGCCGGCGGCGCGGATTTCGACGGCGATCGGTTCGCCGACCTCGTCGTGGGTGCACCGCTCGACGACGGCGTCGAGTCGGACGCCGGCGCGATCTACGCGTTCCTCGGTCCGCTGTCCGGCGCGTACGGGCTCTTCGATGCCGACGCGCAGTCGTGGGGTGCCGTCGGGGATTCCCGGTTCGGCGCGAGCGTGGCGGTGCTCACCGACTCCGACGGAGACGGCGGCGACGAGATCGTCGTCGGAGCGCCGAAGGACGCCCAGACGGGGGAGGAGAGGGGCGCCGTCGACCTCCTCTCGTTCGCGGAGACGCCGTGATCGCGGTGGCGTTGGTGGCGCTGTCGCTCGCCGCGGAGCCGACCTCCGTGCCGGGCGAGCCCGAGGCGGCGCCGGCGCCGGCGACCGAGCCGCCGCCGCTCACCACCGAGCAGCGCCAGCGACTCCAGGACTTCCGCTTCAAGACGCTCACCGTCGAGCCCTCGCGCGATTCGTTCCGCGTCCACGACGGACTCGGCGCGACGCTCGGCGTGTCGTCGTTCGCGAAGACGACCAACGACTCGGACACGCTCGCGCATCTCGCGCACGATCGGAAGCGCGCGAACGACCACAAGAAGGCCCTCGTGTACTCCGGCGTCGCGCTCGTCCTCGCGTCCGCGACGACGCTGGCCGTCGGCCTGCCCGGGCAGGAGCCGGAGGTGCGCGAGGACATCGCGTACACGGCGGTGTTCCTCGGGGTCTCGGGTGCGCTCCTGTGGTGGGTGGCGCCCCTGGCCGTGGAGGCGAAGGCGAGCCCGCCGATCGACCAGTACTACACGCGCACGCAGGCAGAGTCGCGTGCCGACGCGTACAACGACGCCCTCCGGACGCGACTCGGGATCGACGCGATCCCACAGCCGCCGGCGGCATCCCCATGATCCTCGCGTGGGCGGCGGTCGCGTTCGCGCAGGACACCGAGACGGACATCGAGCTCGTGCATCCCCAGTTCTCGAAGGACGGCTTCCTCGGCCTCGACGCGCCCGACCTCGACGAGAACGGCACCGTGCGCTGGTCCGTGATGACCGTGTACGAGCGCGATCTGCTCATTGCCTACGAGACCACGCCGGTCGGTGGGGTCGACGAGGTCGGCGCCGTCGTGGCCAACCGGCAGGCGCTCCACCTCGGCGTGTCGACCGACTTCGGTGATCGGTTCAGCGTTCGCGCGGTGCTGCCGCTCAACGCGCAGTGGGCCTCCGACGTCCCCTCGCTCGCGGGAGACGGCGTCGGCGCGGGCGATGCGAACGCAGGCGGCCGCCTCCTGTTGGTCGACCATCGGAAGCTCGACCTGGCGGCGCGCGCCGACCTCTTCCTGCCGGTCGGCACGAACGGCGCCTACATGGGCGAGGCGAACCCGCGCGTGCAGGCGGGCCTGCTCGTGGACGTGTCGGTGCCCGGCTTCACGTTCTACGGCGACGGGTCCCTCGTCGGCCGCACGACCGTCGTGACGGCGCACGACTTCACGCTCGGGCCCGAGCTCGCGCTCAACCTCGGCGTCCGCCACCCGGTCTTCCCCGGGAAGGCCGACTTGTTGGCCGCACTCGTCACGCGCAGCACGCTCACGACGGACTTCTGGAACGGCGGCGCCGAGAACTCCTCGGAGCTCCTGACGGGCCTCGACCTCTTCGTGAAGGACGATCTCAAGCTCGACCTCGGCGTCGGGAAGGGGCTGTCCGACGGCTACGGCACGAGCGAGTTCCGGGCCCTCCTCGGTCTCCAGCTGCTGCACCATCCGCCTCCGCCCGCCGAGCACGTGATCCGGTTGCCGCCCGAACCGATCCCAGAGGTCGTGAAGAAACCTCCCGAAGAGATTCCGTGGGAGCCGAACCAGCTCGCGCGCGTCGAGCGGTCGCAGATTGTGATCCGCGATCCGATCCAGTTCGAGCTCGACACCGCGCGGATCCTTCCGGCGTCCCTGCCGACGCTCCAGGCCGTCGCCGGGATCATGATCGCGCACCCCGAGATCGGACACCTCCTCATCGAGGGACACGCCAGCGAGGAGGGTTCGTACGAGCACAACTACGACCTGTCCAACCTCCGCGCGCGCTCGATCTACGAGGAGCTCGTGAAGGCGGGCGTGCATCCCAAGCGCATGAGCACCCGCGGCATGGGTGAGGTCGAGCCCGTGGCCCTCGGCGACGAGGAGGCGCGGCTCGCGCTCAACCGGCGCGTCGACTTCCACATCCTCTACTACCTGCAGACGCAGGCGGACGTGCCGCAGCTCGAGACCCAGATCGTGCTGCCCTGGAACGGGGAGCAGGAAACCGTTGCGCCGCAGGACAAGCTGCCCGAACCGAAACCACTCACGCCCGACGACGTGCTGGATCCGAACCAGTTCGACGACGAGGGCGACGAGGAGGACGCGCCATGACGTGGCTGTTCCTCGCGAAGGTCGGGCTCGCCGCCGAGTGCGGCACGGTCCTCGAGCAGGACTTGAACTGCAACTCGATCGACGTCTCGGAGGAGCACCCGGTCGATCTCGCCGACCCGCAGTGCCTGAAGAACGTCGACGACGCGGGCACGCCCTGGCCGAACGCGGACTACTACCTCGAGTACGACTCGGTGGGGTGCGCCTTCCCCGTCGTGACCTTCGACGGCGACGACGACGGCTTCTCGGCGGGCACGGCCGCGTTCCCCGAAGGAGCGAAGGTCCCGACGCTGATCGTGATCCTCGACTGCGACAACTGTCCCGAGGACTACAACCCGGATCAGGCCGACACGGACTGCGACCTCGCCGGTCAGGTCTGCGACAACTGTCCCGACGACTACAACCCGGACCAGTTCAACAGCGACGGCGACGTCTTCGGCGACGAGTGCGACAACTGCGCCGGCGCGACGAACCCCTTCCAGGAGGACGTCGACGGCGACGCGATCGGCGATGCCTGCGACAACTGCCTCTTCGCGCAGAACTCGGAGCAGGGCGACGTCGATGCCGACGGCGTCGGCGACCTCTGCGACAACTGTCCGGTGGGCGCGAACGAGTCGCAGTCGGATGCGGACGGCGACGGGATCGGCGACGCCTGCGACGACTGTTTCGAGCTCTACGACCCCGAGCAGGTCGACTCGGACTCCGACGGCTGGGGCGACGCGTGCGACAACTGCCTGGACGTCTACAACATCGATCAGCTCGACACGGACGAGGACACCCTCGGCGACGGCTGCGACGCCTGCCCGCTCATCGCGGCGAGCGCAGAGGAGCAGATCGACCAGGACGCCGACTCGCTCGGCCTCGTGTGCGACAACTGCCCGCTCGTCGCGAACCTCGACCAGGAGGACGAGGACGACGACGGCGCGGGGGACGCGTGCGACAACTGCCTCGGTCTCGAGAACGGGTACCAGGCAGACGCGGACAACGACGGCATCGGCGATTCGTGCGACAACTGTCCGCTGGTCACGAATGCCGACCAGACCGACTCCGACGAGGACGACGTCGGGGATCTGTGCGACTCGGTGGTGTTCCTCGGCGGAGGGAGTCGGTGCGGCGGCGGAGGGCCGCCGAACAGCATCGTGATTCTAGTGGTCATGTCACTCATTGGTGTCGTTCGGCGCTCTCCAGCTCGCCGATCAGCGGATCGCGCGAGCTCCGCACAATCTTGTCAGGCCTCACCGCCACCAAGCGCTTCGAGTGGTGAAAAGCTCAGGTGCGAATATTGACTCCTTGCCCGGCACTGTGCTACCCAATCCACAGCTGGCGATCAAGTCAAAGGCTGAAGCGCAGAGGAGGTATAGAATGAGCAAGCCCCCTTCGACCGTGAAGGTCCGGCGTCAGGTAGAGGCATCCGCATCGACCTTCCGAACCAAGATATGCACGCCATGGTCACTCGTTGTTTGCGACGGGTCGCCGGTGCGTGTGCTCGACGAGCTCGAAGGATTGACGGCCAACTATCAGCACAAGGTCGGATTTCGCACCGCCACCGCCGATCCATCATTCCCTGATAGCTGGCAGCTCTCCGCCAACGTGCGCAGTGCCAACGGCATAAATACGGAAGATTTTTCGCCATCGGTGAACAAGATCTGGATACAGTTCTGCATCGCGGCCGCAGCATCGAGTGGGACGGGGGAGGCGCTCGCCTCCGTTCAGGGGATGTTAAGCCCGCATGATTTTCTTGTTGGGACGCGTAGAATAGAAGCGAACCCGGACGTGAATGCTGGAGAAAACGATGTGTATCGTATCGGACGTAAGTTTCCAGCGTTCATGCTATCAAAGGTAATGTTGGCAGTAATCTATACCGGAAGCAGTTCCGGAACTCCAACAGTTAACTACGTACCTGCCGTTCGCTACTACAATCGATATGAAGATGCGGGCACATGGTCGACGGCAAACTTTGCTCCCAGTGGGCCCGTAACCGCCAATGAGCGTCGTAACTTTCTGCCTACCGTGGCCCTGACGCCGGGCCCTAATCTGTGGGCGGAGGTCGGCCTTTCGATCTCAACGGCGACTCGCGGTACTTTCAGGGTTATCGCGATGGCGAAGTACGCGTAGGCCATCACATGTACGGGTACACTCGGAAGAATGCGTACGATGTGGCCCGCGCCACGCGATCCTTGCCCCGAAGCCTGCCTGCTGGACCCAGGCTTGTGATTGTCATCCCGGCTGACGGTCTGGGAGGCTGGAACCCTATCACTGACGGTCAAGGCTCTTTGCGCGCGATTATTGAGGCCAAGCTCGCGGGCAGCCCCGTTATCCAAGACGCCTATGGCGACAATCTGGGGGGTTCGAGGCTCCACAATCTGTCTCAGCAGATCGCAAGCGGCATCTACGCGAGCTACGTTAGGTCTACTCGTGCTGCGAATACCCCGGCTGGTGATTTGCGAATTCTCGTTGGAATCGAAATCTATATTGTGCCAAACAGCGATCAGTTGATCCAGATCAGAGACATGTGGCGGTTTATGTTTGAGGACATTCCTATCGAGGACTACGGACGGGACCCACCCGATATCCCCGAGACTCCCGAGACACCTACTGACCCTGGCGCACACAGCGGCCTTGGGGAAACTCCACCAACCGGAGATGACGAGCGCTGGTCGGACCAGGGAGAAGCATATCTTGTGCGGGACGACGATGGGAGTGGCACTGAAATCGGCTGGCGCGAGGACAGCGGCGAGACCTACCCTAGTGATGGCACTGACAATGACGAGGCATGGACTGATCCAGACTATTGGGACGACGAGGAGGATGGCGATGAAAGTGACGATGATAGTGAGAATAGTACCGGAGACGATACGGAAGATGAGAACGGCGACGACACGGACGACGAGTCAGATTCTGATCCTGACGAGGATAAGGGGAATTGCGTACCCCCATGGGCGCTGAGGTTCAGCGAGACAATTGAGCAGCTCTTCGACTCTCTCTGGGTCGGTGGTGATTGGCCGGACAGCGACAGCGACGGCGACGGTGCCCCGGGAGATGCAGGGGATGACAACGGGCCCTTTGGTGATGGAGCCTATGAATTTTCAGCCACGAACGGCATCACAACGCGGTCACAGATTCAAACGGTTCGTCTCTCGGCGTACGACTTTTCGATCGCGATACAGACCTACTGGCGTCCAATCTAACCTGGAGCGGGTGGCGCTTTTTGGTCGACGATGGCGCAGAAAGTGAAATGGGTAGTGGTGCGGGTGCCCTTCCGGTGTGTCATTTTGACGGCTTTATTGTTTGTTGCCGACGTACACGCCGAACCACGCTTTGTTGGGTCTCCTGAGGCCGTAGATTTCGCAGAGCTTGCGTGGCGAGCAGGGGTTTCATGCGCGGGCTTCGAGGCTCGGCATCACGAAACTGTCGAGATCGTGGTAGATAGTGACCTTGGTATTTTGGATGGCCGGGCAATGGTGGATTCCCAAGGTCTTTCGGCCATTCGCATGGCGAAAACAAGCGATTGGTACCTGATGAGTCATGAGGTCGCACATGCATGGGTATTCGGCCCGCCTGCTGCTTTCACAGAAGGCGTGGCTGAGATGCTATCGGCTTGTATGTCACGGTCACGTTCCGTATCCCCGAGGCCGGACGACGGCGGGGTTCTCGAGATCGATCTCTTGGAGCCGGACGCCTTTTCGCTGAACACGCCGCAGTCCATGCATGATGCATATCGGCAATCGTGGCGCTTTGCGAGAAGTCTCGAGATGGTTGTGCCGATTTCCGGAATTTTGCGCACGGCTGCCGAGGTGGGAGGCGACTGGTCGTCTGTGATGTTGATGCTGTCCACGGAGGATGCGCGGCTAGGTGACGCGCTGGAATGGTGGGCTCGAGTCGACGGCGAAATGAGAGCGATTAGCCTTAGCGATGGTGATCTCGACGGGGTTCCGTGTCTCGGCGAATGGCTAATCGGGACTGATCCGACTGAATGGGATACCGATGGCGATGGATGGTGGGATGGCTCGCGCCGCGAAAAGCTTCCCGGCGCCCTTCCACTCAAGGGCGGCACGCCGATCTGCTTTTCTGACGCGGGTGCCGTTGATTCAGCGCAAGCTTTCTTGGGCTCGTGGAACCGAACTCTCGTTTCGGACCCCCGATCGAAGCCAGATCCATTTGGTCGATTTGGCGCGCTTCCTCGAGTTGCGGGGGGTTTCGTTTTGCACACGCAAGGCGCGCAGTGCGTGCCCATAGCAGGTGTTTTCGTTGACCCGACAGTTGGGCGAAGTCAAGCAAAGTACGTCGCGCAGAGAATTGCGAGGAGCTACGCTGGAGACCTGGTATCGGCGATTGAAGTCCGGGGCGAAACAGCTTCATACGAAGCCGGAATTCTCACAGTTCCTTCGTGGATGCTTAATCGTGGGCGACGGAAGGAACTGGACGATGGGGTCGCGCGTCTGGTCGAAGCGGCTGCAGCGCGGGATCATCGGCTTCGACACGACGGCGTCGAGTCGAAGGGGTGTAGCTCATCTCCGCCGTGGTAGCAGATGACTGCGAGATACCCCGTTCCTTAGATTTGGAGTCGACCTTCTGCGGACCACGGTGACAGAACTGAACAAGCGCGAGAGCACGTCGACTCGCCGGTCAGTCTTGGTTGGCTCGGACAAGGCTCGATGTACTGCAGGGGACCTTCGGTGCGGTCTGCTGGCATTTTCCAGCTAGGCACTCGCGCGGGCGCAGGCCCGTTCCCACGCCTCGGGCGAGATCCGCCGCACGACGATCTCCGCGTTCGCCGGCGTGGTCTTCCCGATGTCTTCGTCGGAAACGCCATCGAGCAGTCCCACGACGACGCGCATGACGCCGCCGTGGCAGACGAACAGGACGCGCTTTCCGAGATGGCGGGCGAGCGCCGGGAAGACACGGCGTGCGAGGTCCTGGTGGCTCTCCCCGCCACCGGGGGCCCGGCCGTGCCAGCTGGCGAGCTTCTCGAGCTGCCCCTGCTCCCGGAGGAACGCGCGAGGCTTCCCCTCCCAGTCGCCCACGGTGCGCTCGCGCAGTGCGGGATCGATCACCATCGCGGGGATCGGTCGACCGGTGTGCTCCGCCCAGCTCGCGAGCGCGAGCTCGGCGGTCCGTCGCGCGCGTTGGAGATCGCTCGACACCACTTCGTCGAAGTCGATGCTCGCGAGCTCCTCGCCCGCCTCGCGCGCCTCCCACTCGCCGCGCGGGGTGAGCGGCGCGTCGGTCCACCCCGCGAGCGTACCCGCGAGGTTCGCGGCGCTCTGCCCGTGCCGCAGGAAGGCCCAGACGGTGTCGCTCACGCTACTTGGCGGGGACCCGCGCCGAACCGTTGGCCGGCTTCTTCGACTGCTTGCGCTTCGACGTCAGGGCGGCCTTCACCCGCGCGACCTTTCCCGGTCGCTTCTTGGGCGAGGTCTGCCGCGCGACGAGCGCGCGCACGCGCTCCTGCGCGACGAGGAGCGTCGCCAGATCGGGCTGCGTGCCGAGGATCCGATCCATCTCGACCTGGATCTCGCGCAGCTGACCGCGTCCGAGGCGCTGGGCGAGTCTGTCGACGCCGAGTCGCACGTGCTGCCCGACATCCACTGCCTGCACCAGCTCGCGCAACAGGAGCGCGTACCGGTAGCGCAGGATGCCCATCGCGACGGGGTCCCACGGACCCTGGCACTGGCGCGCTTCGATGCGTCGCAACGCCGGGAGGATCCGGCTCGCTTCGCCGACGGCGACGTACTGGACGGTCGCTTGGCTCACCGAGTCGTCGTCGAAGGCCGGCAGCCGAGCGATCTCCCAGGCCATCGCGAGATGACCGAGCAGCGCCGTACGGTGCGCTACGGTGGCCGGCATCTTCCGACGCTCGTACCGCTCGATGCGCGCCAGGAAGGCCTCGTCGGCCGTCGAGCCCCAGAGGCGCGGCAGCTTCGTCAGGACGTCGTTCATGCGCTCGATGTCCGAGTCGGTGGTCGGACGCTCGCCCGGCGAGAGCGTCAACGCCGTCAGCGCCGTGATGCCGTCGGTGACCCACGTCCACGAGCGGTACTGGTGCTCGAGCGCGGCCTCGGAGCCGTCGATCTGCTTCCGGAGGTGCTCGAGCCCGATCCGATCCGAGATGCGGAGCCACGTGTTCGCGATCGCGACCGGCGACGCGGCGGTGAGGTCCATGAGCATCGGGAAGACCTTCACGCCGGCATCAGCCATCACGTGCGTGAGCACGACCGTCATCCCGATCGCGCGGTGCAGCATGTGGTGCTGGATGTCGTCGGGCCAGCGCTTTCGCACGGCAGTCGGGAAGTAGTTCACGACCCAATCGTCGAAGCCCTCGATCGTCTCGCCCGAGGCGTCGTTCATCATCGCTTTGAACACGTGCATCTTCACGTGGCCGTTGAGCACCGCGAGCTCGGGGCGGGTGATCCCCTGGCGCGCAGCGGCGCGACGCTGGAGGGTGTCCTCCGTCGGGAGCTGCAGCTCCGTGCGCGAGCGTCCCGACATGCGCGTCGCGTAGTCCACGACGGGCGAGTACGACATCGGATCGAGCGCGCTCCGCACTTGATCGAGCGACAGCTGGCGGGCGTGCGCGTCGTTGTTCGCGAGCACGAAGTGCACGACCTCGTCGGTCCAGGCTTCGAGGAGCTCGTTGCGCTTCGCCTCGCTGATCTCCTTCCGGTCCACGATCGGATTGAGCAGGATCTTGAGGTTGACCTCGTGATCGCTCATGTCGACGCCGCCGGAGTTGTCGATGGCGTCGGTATTGATCCGTCCGCCGTTGAGCGCGTACTCGAGGCGCGCCGCCTGCGTGAAGCCGAGGTTTCCGCCCTCGCCGACGACCTTGCAACGCAGGTCGCTGGCGTTGACGCGCAGCTGGTCGTTCGTCGGATCGCCTGCGTCGAGGTGCGTCTGCGTCGACGCCTTCACGTACGTGCCGATGCCGCCGTTCCACAGCAGATCGACCTGCATGCGCAGGATGAGCCGGATCACCGCGTCGACGGGGAGCTCGTCCTGCAGCACCTGGAGCATCTGCTTCAGCTCCGGCGTGAGCGCGATGCTCTTCGCGCGGCGATCGAAGATCCCGCCACCCGTCGAGATGAGGTCCTGGTTGTACTGATCCCAGCCCTTCACCTCCTTGAACAGGCGGAGGCGCTCGTCGTAGGACTTCTGGGGATCGGGATTCGGATCGAGGAAGACGTGCAGGTGGTTGAACGCCGCCAGGAGCTTCATCTTCGGCGTCTCGATCACGCCGTTCCCGAACACGTCGCCCGACGGGTCGCCGATCCCGACGCAGGTGAACACCTGCTCGTACGGGTTCACGCCCATCTCGAGGAAGTGCCGCTTCGCGGTGACCCAGCCGCCGCGCGCGGTGATGCCGCACTCCTTGTGGTCGTAGCCGTGCGATCCGCCCGACGCGAACGCGTCGCCGAGCCAGAACCCGTACTCCTTCGAGATCGAGTTCGCGGTGTCGGAGAGGTGCGCCGTTCCCTTGTCGGCCGCGACGACCAGGTAGGGGTCGTCGCCGTCGTGTCGCACGACGCGCGGAGGCGGAACGACCTTGCCGTTCACGATGTTGTCGGTCACGTCGAGCAGCGCGCGGATGAACGTCTGGTAGATCGTGTCGGCGTAGCGGCGCCGCTCCTTCGGATCGCGAATCGGCTTCTTGATGTAGAAGCCGCCCTTCGCGCCCTCCGGCACGATGAGCACGTTCTTCACCATCTGCGTGGTGACCAGGTCGAGGATCTCGCGCCGGAAGTCTTCGCGGTCGGACCAGCGGAGCCCACCGCGGGCGATCGGACCGCCGCGCAGGTGGAGACCATCCATCTCGCGGTGGTGCACGTAGATCTCGTACATCATCCGCGGCGTCGGCATCAGACGCACGGACTTGCAGTCGATCTTGAACGAGATGTAGTAGCCCTTGCGATCCGTCCGGTAGAAGTTCGTCCGGATCGTGCTGTCGACGAGGTTGAACAGCGTGCGGAACGCGACGTCCTGGTCGTGATCGGGAACGCCGCGGACCTGGTCTTCGAACGCCTCGCGCGACCGCTCGATCGCCGACTCGCGCTTTCCGGCGAGATCGGGATCGAACCGCGCCTGGAAGTACTCCCAGAGGAGCGAGACGAGGTGGGGCTGCGCGAGGAGGATCTCCTGGATCGCGTTGAGCGTGAACCGCAGGCCGAGCTGACGCGCGTAGCCGATGTACGCGCGGAAGAGGTCGACCGCCTGCCAGGGGACGTTCGCCCGGAGGAGGATCCGGTTCAGCACGTCGTCGTTGACGCGCTTCGCGAACACCGCCGAGAGCCCGTCGACGAGCAGCGGCTCGCGGTCGAGGATGTCCCGCGCCTCGAGCCCCCACACGCCCTGGAGCCGGAACGTCTGGATGCGGCGCTCGGATGCTCCCGCGGGGCGGACGACGTGACTCCACTGATCGATGATGATGAGCCCGAAGTTGTCGAGGATCGGGAGCACGTCGGACAGCAGCAGCTCGGTCGTGTGGTAGATGCGCAGGTGCACGCGGTCGTTGGCTTGGTCCTGGAACAGGTCGACGACGATCGGGCGTTCGTCGCTCAGCTGATCGAGGGCTTCGAGATCGCGCAGCGTCTCGGCCGTGATCGCGGCGGCCCGATACGTCTCGTCGAAGGCGCTGCCGTAGCGATCGATGAGCTCGTCGGCGCGCTTCTTCCCGACCTTCTCGGTGAGCGCTTCGAGGATCCGGTCCTCCCACGTCGTCGCCATCTCGGCGACGCGCTCCTCGAGCTTGTCGATGTCCTTGTCCGACAGCAGCCTCGTGCCCGTGAGGAAGAAGTGCTGGAGCACCGTGTCGTGGCGATTCACGAACACGCCGTTGTCGGCGTAGCTGGCGCCCGTCGCCGCGCGGACGACCTGCTCGATGTCCTCGCGGAGGCTGTCCGACCAATGCTCCTTCGGCATCGCCGTGAGCACGAAGGTCACGTCGCCTTCCCCGGACTGGGTGACGTGCACCGAAGCCCGCTGCTCGTGCTCGGCCTCGAGCATCTGCTCGATCATCTGGCCGATCTCTTCGCGCGGCGTGGTGAAGAGCAGCTCGGTCGGGAGCGAGTCGAAGAGGTTCGCGATGTTCTTGTACCGGAACGAGCCGGGCTTCGAGTCCTGGTTCTTGAGGATCCAGGCGAGCGAGCGGCGGAGCAGCGGCACGTGTCGGCTCGGCTGCGTCACGCCGCGTCGCGTGAACATGCCCAGGAACGAGAGCGCTGCCGCAGTCTCGCCGTCGTCGTCCGGAACGCGGACGCGGATCTCGTCGAGACGGCCCGCGCGGTGCACGGGCGACTCGAGCGCGCTCTTGCGGACGTCGACGCCCGGCTCCCCCCCGTCGTCCTCCCCGGCGTTCCATGCCCCGAGCCGCGCGAAGCCGAGGGACGAGCCGTCGCCCTCGGCGCCCATGAACACGAAGTTGTCGGCGACGAGCCAGCGAAGGAACGCGGCGATCTCGCGGAAGTCCTCGCCCTTCGCGCCGAGGCGGTCGCCCTTGGTCGCGAAGCGATCGGCGGCGCTCTCGACGAGGTCCGTGATCGGATCGAAATCGGCGACCATCCCTTGCGCGAGCACGAGCGCCTGCTCGACGTGCTGCAGGACGGCGGGAAGCTGTGCCTGGTCGATGCCCTCGGCCTCGGCGCGGACGACGCTCACCGTCGGGTCGTTCGGATGATCGAATCGCGTGATCCGCCCGCGCCCGTCGCGCGCCACGCCGAGCACGGCGTTGAGCGTCACGACGTACTCGGCGCCGGCGCTCTTGAGCGCGTGCCGCAGCGTGTCGATGATGAAGGGCTGGTCGGGCATCGCGCTCATGATCGCGATGCCGCCTTCGATCGGCTCGCCTTCGACGATCAGCTCGTCGCCCTTCTGCCGCTGCAGCAGGCCGTAGAGCTCCTTGAGCTGCTCGATCACCTGCGCGGGCGCGTGTCGCGTCGGGTACGGCGCGCGGATCTGGCGGCCGACGATCTGGATGAACTGCGACTCGAGCGCGTTCTTCTTTCCCGCTGGGATCAGCGAGGTCAGTCGTTGCACATACGTCGTCGCCATCGGGCCCTCTCAACGGTCGTCCGGGGGGGCGAGCCTAACACCGAGCCGCCCTGCCGGATGGCTCCGTCAGGGCGTCGTCGCGGCCTCGCCCCCGAGAGCCCGTGCCCCCCGCGGCCCGATCTCCAGGACGCCTGGATCGACCGAGCCGCCCACCCACCATCCTCGGCCTTCGCAGCGGGATTCTGGCTTGCCGGAGGGGGGAGCCGCGTGGCCGACCACCAGCCGCTCTGCGCTCCTCGCGGCCAGGACCTTCTCGAGCTCTCCGCACACGTCGACCGCGTTGGTCCGGAGGAATCCCCGATAGCGGAGGGGTCCCTCGGCGCCGAGGACGAACGCCGGCCCGGTCTGGGCGACGGCCGCCCGCACCTGGCTCGACATCACGGCGGAGTCGACCCCCGCCCATCGCTCGTGGATGCCGCCGTGCACGAACACGGTCCCGGCGATCTCGACGACGGCGTCCCGGCTCCGGAGCCACGTCCCGATCGGTCCACGCTCGGACATCGCCTCCTTCCGCATCCCGGCGTCGCCGAAGGAATGGATGTCGGCCGGTGCGATCTCCTTCCATTCGCCGAGCAGATCGAGCGCTTCGTGCTCGCCGAGCACGACGATGACCTTTCCCCCGGCGGCTGCGGCCTCGTCGGCGAGCGCCATCCATCGCTCGACCACGGCCTTCGTGTCCGGTCCCGGATCGATCAGATCCCCGAGCTGCACGAGCACCGTCGAGCCCGCGTTCCAGTGTCCGTCCGCCGAAAGCACGCCCGCGAGCGCCAACGCGCGATCCGATCGCCCGCGATCGCCGAGGAGATCTCCGACCACCACGATGCGCGACGGGATGTCCATGGGCGCCGCTGGACCGGCCTCGGCCGGAGTCGGGGCCGGAGGCGACTCCTCGACCGGTGCCTGGGGTGCGCAGTCGAGCGCCAGGACCAAAATGGATAGAATCGGGCGCCGCACGCGCGGCTCCTAACACCGGCCTCTTCGGGCGCGGCGTTGGAACACACGGAGGTCCTGGTGAGCGAGCTGAAGCGGTTGACGGGTCGACTCATGAACCGCGCGCGTGATCGGGGCGTTCTCGGAATCGAGATCCTCCTCGCCACCCAGAGCACGCTCGCGCTGTCGTCGCACAACCTCTACGTGCCGCCGGCGCCCACCCCCCAACGCTCGGCGCAGCTCCGCGTCTACCAGGCGAAGGGCAAGCTCGGCGTCGCGCACGGCCGGTTCGACTCCGAGCCCGATCTCGAGGCGCTCCTCGCGACGGCGCTCGCGAGAGCCGACGCCTCGGCAGCCGACGAGCTCGAGGCGCCCCCGGATCGCATGGACATCTCCGAGCGCGGGCTCGGCATGAACGACCCGCGGCAGGCGATGCTGGAGCACGCGTGGCGCGAAGAGGTGCTCACCTCGAACGAGACGGCGTGTCGGGGCATGGGGGCGAACCTCGTGCCCGGCGAGTTCTCGTACGCGGAGACGCAGGAAGAGCGCTCGTTCATGTCGAGCCGCGGCGTCGAGGCGATCGAGACCTCGACCCTCTACCGCCTCAAGGGGTCGGTCCAGCTCCTCGATCGCCCCGACGTCGACATCTCGGGAGAGGTCGTGTCGCGGCACTTCGCGGATGTCGCCAGCGTGCCGCTCGGGGCCGACCTCGCGAAGCGCGCGCTCGCGCTGGAGCGCACCGCGAAGATGCCCGACCGCAAGCTGCCGATCATCTTCGAGCCCCGCACGGTCGCGAAACTGATGCCGCGCATCGCGCTCGCGTTCGATCACACCTCCGTCGTGAGCAAGAAGAGCTTCCTCCACGGACGGATGGGCGCCCAGATCGCGAGCGACAAGCTCCACCTGATCGACGACGCGACGATGCCCGGCGCGCTCGCGACCCGCGCGTTCGACGACAGAGGCGTGTCGCCGCTCGTGCTGCCGCTGATCCGCGAGGGCCACGCGGCGACGGAGTACCTGAGCCCGTACGACGCGCGGCAGTTGAACACGCGACCGACCGGTCACACGCGGAGCGACGGCACGCCGTGGCCGGGCAATCTCGTCATCCGGGCGGGCGCGCGCTCGCGCAACATGATCCACGCCGACCTCGGCCCGTACGTGATCGTCGAGGACATCCTCAACACCGCGGGCATCGATCCGAAGAGCGGACGCATCGACGTGCCCGTGCGCCTCGCGCTCGGCGAGTCGGGGAAGGTGCTCGGATTCGTCGGCGTGCGGCGAATCAACCAGCCGTGCGAGGACGTGTTCAAGAAGATCGTCGAGATGGGGAGCGACCAGGAGCGCTACGGCACGGTCGACGCGTGCAGCTGGGTCCTCGAAGGTCTGACCTTCGACGAGTAGCTCAGCGCTCGTCGTAGACGAGCGGCAGCGATCGCAGGTCGCGCGCGAGCTGGTCGAAGGCCGGCGTCCGTGGATCGCCGCGCATCCAGAGCAGACGGAACACGTCCGATGGCAGCACGACGTCGGCGAACGCGCGCACCAGGGTGCCCCGGGCGAGATCCTGCGCGACGAACGCCTCGGGCAGGACGGCGAATCCGCGCCCCATCCGTGCGCGGCGACGGATCGCCGCGATCGTCCCGAGGTGCTCGACCTTGCTGAAGTGCCAGGGCTCGCCGCGCCCGACCGCGTCCGCGAGGTAGCGAAAGAGCGGCAGCTCGGGCGCGGTGTCGAGGAGCGTGAGGCCCTGGATGTCGTCCGGCGCGTTCGGCACGCAGCCGAGCGACGGCGCGACGACCGCCACGTAGGTCTCGTCGTGGAGCGAACGGATTTCGAAGGGCTCGTTCGACAGACGGATGCTGAGCACCGCAGCGTCGGCCGTGCCGCGTCGCAAGGCCTCGACGAGCGAGCGGCCATCGCCGAAGAGCAGGTCGATGTGGCGCGCTGGCTCCATGGCCGCGAGATCGTCGAGGTGCGGGACCAGCCATCCCATCCCGAGCTCGTGTCGGGTTCCGAGACGGATGTCTACCTGCAGGGTGCCGGACTTCGCGGCGCGCAGGCACGCCTGGGCCGCGGCGATGCACCGCTCCGCCTCCGCGAGCACGGCCGCGCCCTGGAGCGTGAGCTCCACCCGTCGCGTCGAGCGGGTCAGCAGCGTGGCGCCGAGATCCGCTTCGAGCCGCTGGATCCGCCCGCTGACAGCCGCCGGGGAGAGCGCGAGCTCCCGTGCCGCCACCCGGAAGCTCCGACGACGCGCGACGGCTTCGAAGCAGCGGAGCGACTCGAGGTCGGGAAGCATCGCCGGAGTGTTCAGCCGCGCTGAACGAACGTCACCTCAAATCTTCGCGTCCGAATCGCCCGGCGAGCGCCTATCCCGCGAAGCCGAGGATCTTCCCGCCTTGGTAGACGGCGAAGCTCATGCACCAGGCGAGCGCGGTCATGTACACGAAGAGGAACGCGGGCCAGCGCCAGCCCTTCGTCTCGCGCTTCACGACGGCGAGCGTGCTCATGCACTGGCACGCGAGCGCGAAGAAGATCATGAGCGACAGCCCGACGAGCGGCGGGTACGCGGGTCGTCCGTCGGCGCGCGTCTCGGCGCGCAGCTTGTCGCGCAGCGACGCGTTCGTCTCGTCGGCGTCCTGGCCCACCCCGTAGACGAGCCCCATCGTCGAGACGAACACTTCGCGCGCGGCGAAGGCGCCGACGATCCCGACCCCGATCTTCCAGTCGAAGCCGAGCGGTCGGATCGCCGGCTCGATCGCCTTGCCCAGCTGGCCGGCGTACGAGTGCTCGAGCTCGTAGGCGGCCACCTCGTCGGGCGTGACCACCGCGTCGGGTGGGATCGGAACCTTCGGGTAGCTGAGGAGCGCCCACAGCACGAGCGTGCAGCCGAGGATCACGGTGCCGGCCTCGGTGAGGAACACCCGCGCGCGCTCCCACATCTCCCGCAGCGTGACGCGCAGCGAGGGCCACCGGTACGGTGGCAGCTCGAGGAGGAACGGCACGCGCCGCCCCTTCAGCACCGTGCGACCGAGGACACCCGCCGCGAGCAGCGCGATGCCCGTGCTGAACAGGTACATCGCGACCATCAGGAGACCTTGCACCGGGGCGCCGTGGAAGAACGCCGACGGTGGGAACAGCGCCGCGATGACGAGCGTATAGACGGGCAGCCGCGCCGAGCAGCTCATGAGCGGCACGACCATCATGGTGAGGAGGCGATCGCGCTGCCGCTCCATCGTGCGCGTGGCCATGATGGCGGGGATGGCACAGGCGTAGCCCGAGAGCATCGGCACGAACGCGCGCCCGTGGAGCCCGAGGCTCCGCATGATCCGGTCCATGAGGTACGCGGCGCGCGCCATGTAGCCGGAGTTCTCGAGCAGCCCGATGAAGAAGAAGAGCAGGAGGATCTGCGGAAGGAAGACGAGCACGCTGCCGACGCCGGCGATCACGCCCTGCACGATCAGATCGTTCAGGAACCCCGCGGGGAGCACGCGGGACACCACGCCGCCGAGCCAGCCCATCAACGCCTCGATGGCATCGATCGCCGGGTCGGCCCACGAGAAGAGCGACTGGAAGACGACGAGCATCACGAGCAGGAAGATCGCGAACCCGAAGACCGGGTGCAGGAAGACGCGATCGAGCCGCTCGGTGAGCGAGCGCGGCTTCGGCGGCTTCGTCAGCTCGCCGAGGTGCGCGTCGATGAACCCGTACCGCGTCGTGACGATCTCCTCGTCGACATCGCGATCGCGCGCCAGCGCGAGGACCTCGCGCGTCGCCGATCGCAGCCCGGGCGGGATCGCGTGGAGCTCGTCACCTTCGTCGATGCTCGAGAGGCACCAGAGCGCCAGCGCCTGGTTGCGGCGCTCGCTTCCGCGCCACGTGTCGGGAAGCGCAGGGACGAGTCGCTGCGCATCGGCGAGGAGCGCGGTCGGGTAGGGGAGCGTCACCTTCGATCGTGCGGGCTCCCGCAGCGCCCGGGCGATCAGCGTCTTGAGCTCGCCGATGCCGTCGCCTTCGCGCGCCGACGTCGGAATGCACGGCACGCCGAGGAGCTGCGAGAGCGAGCGGTGGTCGGGCGGGTGATCCTTCACCTCGTCGATCATGTTGAGCGCGACGACGAGCGGGACGTCGAGCTCGGCGATCTGGATCGCGAGGTAGAGGTTGCGCGACAGCTGCGTCGCATCGAGCACCAGCACGACGAGCGACGGCGCCTCGTAGCCCTCGAGGCCCATCACCGCGTTGATCGCGATCTGCTCCTCCCCGCTCCGCGCGCTCATCGAGTACGCGCCGGGCACGTCGAGGACCTCGACCTCCGTGATCGTGCGATCCCCCTTGTCGCGGTCGGGGCTCGGCAGCCGCAGCGTGCCCGAGCGACGGTCGACGGTGACGCCCGGGTAGTTGGCGACTCGCGCTTGCTGTCCCGTCAGCCGGTTGAAGAGCGTGGTCTTCCCGGTGTTGGGATTCCCCACGACCGCCACGAGGGGCCGCGCGGTGACCAGGGAGGGGACGGCGCTCACGGGGCCATCGAGCGCATCATGCGACCGAGCGCTGGCCCTCGCGGAGACACGCCCCCTCGGCATCGAGCGTCACCGACTGGGCTTCCTGCCGGCGGATCGACAGGCGGCAACCGCGGACCTCGATCTCGAGCGGGTCACCGAGCGGCGCCACGCGGACGAGCTGTATGGCTGTCCCAGGAACGAGGCCCATTTCCATCAGGCGCCGGCGAAATCCCCGCTCGCCGCCGACATCGGCGATGGTACCCCGACCCCCCATCTCACAGTCGGCGAGCGAAACCAGCTTCGGCACGGACATCCACGGCACCCGTACGTGACCCCCCAGTAGTAGCCATTTTGAAAATGAAAGTCAATTTCAAAATGACGGTCAGGGGCAGGAGCGGCGCGGAGCGTCCTCTTCGATGGTCCCGTCGGGGATGAAGAGCCGATCGGGGAACTCCACGTAGCCGACCTCCCAGACGTTGTTGTCCTCCATCGGGGCCGTGCGCGAGTCGGCGAGGATGCCGTCGATCCAGACGTTCACGGTCGCGGTGGTGGTCCCGCCGCCGAAGTCCTCGAAGTAGTGCACCCGGATCGGGTACTGGCCGTCCGCTGGGCTCTTCAGCCGGATGTCCTCGGGCCCGTACCCGGCGACATTGTCGAGCGCGAGCTCGGGATCGTCGTCCGAGGACTTGGTCGCCCAATCGGGGTTCTGGTTGCAGTAGTTGCAATCTCCGTCGCCGCCGAAGAGATCGACGCCCGACTGCGCGAGGTGGAGGTCGAGGTCCGAATCGTTCGTGTCCCAGGTGAGCTCGATCCAGAGGTCGTCGCCGGGGGTCACGTCGATCGTGTGTTTCGCGGGCGCGGACTTCACGCCGATCGTGTTCGTGACCGTGAGCTGCACGACCCATTCGCCCGCGACCGGGAGCCAGAGCCCCGTGGAAACGCCCGCCGGATCGGTCGGCGTGACGTCGCCGCCCCCGGGCTGGCTGACCACCTGCCATTCATAGGTGAGCGGCGTGTAGCCGGAGGGGTCGTACGAAGCGATTCCCGTCAGCGTGACGGTGTCGAGTGGATCCGCTTCCGTCGGTCCGTCGATCACGGCGACCGGGTACTCGAAGTCCCCGCCGCCGTTCCCGATGAAGACGACCCTGACCTCGGGCTCGTCGGGGTCGTTCGACTGGATCGTGAAGCTCCCGTTGTCGCCCTTGTCCCAGGTGGGCTCGTACTGGACGATCACTTCCTTCGACTCGTCGGGACCGAGCGTGGAGTCCATCGGGTCGCCGACGATCGTGAACGCGCCCGACCCCTCCTGCGCCGTGTCCGTCATGACGAGCGTGTCGTCGCCGACGTTGGTGATCGTGAACCACTGGATGTCGTTGTCGCCGGCGGCGATGTCCGCGAACTCGATCACGGTGGTGTCGAGGGTGATGTCCGGCGTCGGAGCCGGGACGCCCGTGCCCGTGAGCGGGATCTCGACGTGGGGGGTTTCCTCGTCGTTGGACTCGAACACCAGGGTCGCGGCGTAATCGACGTACGTGCGGGGCCAGAATTGGACCTCGATCTTCGTCGACTCGTCCTCCGGCACCTCCGCGGCGCCGTCGCCGGTCACGAACGCATCGTCGCCCTCGATATGGAGGTCGCTCAGCTTCAGCGGTGCGCGGCCGCCGTTGAAGACCTCGACGTAGCCGAAAGCGATGTAGTCCGCGACGACGTCGCCGTAGTCGACTTGCTCGGGCGTCACCACCATTTCCGGGTGCAGCGGGTTGACCCCGCTGTCGCTGTTGCACGCGCAACACAGCGCCAGGATCGCCCCGCCCCCGAGGCGAGCGAAATCGATGCGTCTCTCCATTCCGATCATGTAGTGGGCCCGCCGTGCCCGGCCCACTCGAAGGGCCCGGGTCGTCACCGGCGGAGGGCGGCGGGTAGATTCGAAGAAATGCGTGTGTTCGTGCTCTGGCTGGTGGTGCTGTCGTGCGAGGGGTGCAAGGCGTGCGTCACGCCGTCCATTCCCCACCCGGACGAGGGCGACGACGACAGCGCGAGCCCGGACAGCGCGGAGACCGGCGACTCGACGCCGCCCATCGACACGACGCCCGAGCCCGAGTGCGTGTTCCCAGAGGTCGAGCCCAACGACTGGAACCCGGCCGACGGGGGGGATCCGCCGACGGTGATCGAGATGGAGCGATGGGCGTGTGGAGACGTGACGGGCGTCGGCGACAACGACCATGTCCAGGTGACGGCGGACGGTGCGGTCGACTGGATCCGGTTCGACATCGTCGCCGCGGCGGAGGGATCCTCGCTCGACGCGAACCTGCTCGTCCCCGACTCCGAGTACGGCGCGGCCGTCGAGGACTCCGACGTGAACTCCGTGTTCACCGAGGACTCGAACGATCCGGTCCTGTGCTTCCCGCTGCTGTCGCCGCCCCACACGTTCGACCTCGTGCTCTCCGACGCGGACTGGCTCTCGGGCAAGGAGAACTACCACTGGAAGCTCCGCGCGCGCTCGGTGAAGGCGCCGGTGTCCTGGACCCAGAACGAGGTCGAGCCGAACGACCCCGCATTCGGGGGGCCGCCGCAGCATCTCGGCAGTGGCGACCGCGTGTTCGCGTACCTTCCGAGCGCCGTCGACGTCGACGCGTACACGTTCGACGTGCCGCTCGTGGACGAGAAGCACACCGTGTACGTGACGATCGACATCGACGCGTACCGCTACGGTTCGCCGGCGATGACGTACTTCACCGTCCAGGATCCGACGGGCGCCATCATCCACGAAAACGACCAGCGCGACGAGTACGGGCGGAAGGGCGACTCGCACTACGAGTTCAAGGAGCCGATGCCCGGGACCTACGAGGTCTTCGTGAACCTGCGGGAAGGAACGGGCAGCGACGCGTACTGGTACGTTCTCGGCGTCGACGTCGACGTGATCGACCTGTAGCCCGCTTCTCCGCGGCCCCCTCGCGCATTCGGATACCGTAGGGGTGGAGGTAGACATGCGCGATTGGAGGAGCGTTTTCTTGTGCCTTGCTTTGGCCGCCTGCAAGAAGGATTCGTCCGAGGACGACAGCAGCGGGACGGACGATTCCACACCGACGGACGACTCGGCGACCAACGACGACAGCGGCACGTGCACGTTGTCCGTCGTCGACACCGCTCCAGCCAAGGGGGAAGACGCCTGGCTCTACCGCGATCCCCTGCGGGTGACCTTCGACGAGCCCGGGGAGTCGGCGACCTTCGGGCTCGTGGACTCCACGGGCAATCCGGTGGCGCTCACGCCGATCTGGGACGACGGCTCGACGTCCGTCACGCTCGACGCCGCGCTGGCCGGAAGCACGAGCTACACGTTCACCGTGACGGCGTGCGGCGTCGTGACAGCGGTCGATTTCACGACCAGCGTGTACGGGTCGCCGCTGACGATCGATCCTGCGGCGCTCGTGGGCAGGACCTACCTGTTCGACCTCGCCACTGCGGAGTACGCGAAGCCGCCCGGCATCGGCGCGCTCGTCGCGCTCTACGTCTCGGCGCAGGTCCTGATCGGCGTCGAGGCCGCCGATGCGTCGACGATCGATCTGCTCGGCGGACAGGGGGCGATCGAGGGGGGAATGTACGAGCAGGATCTGGGCGTCGACACGTTCGCCTTGGGGGCGGACTTCACCGCAGCGCCCTTCTTCACGGCCAACGCGGACGAGATCGAGATCGTGGTCGACAACACGTACACCATGTACGATTTCTCGATCGAAGGAACCTTCGCGCCGGATGGCTCGAGCATCGGCGGAGCGCAGCTGGCCATGAAGGTCGACACGACGAACCTCGGGGATGCGATGAACCTCCCGGGCGGAGACGACCCCATGGCGGTGTGCGACTACATCGAGCCCCTGGGGATCCCGTGCGAGACGTGCCCGGGCGGCAAGGAGCTCGACAACTGCATCGCGATCGTCGCGCACTGGAACGAGGCGCGGACGGTTCCGGTCACGCTCGTACGCGTGCCCTCGAAGAAGTAGGCACCGCGCGATGACCACGCTCGCCGTCGTCCAGGTCGTCGCGGTCGCGATCTTCCTCGTCGTCGGTTCGTTGGAGCCGCGGGTCGCGGGAGGGCTCTTCCATCGCGATCTGTGGCTCAACCTCGCGACGGGCGCGTTCCTGTTCGTGATCCGCGTGACCGCGATCGCGTGGCTGACCGAGCACGTGACCGTCGGCCTCGTCGACCTCGCGGGGCTGCCGTCCGTTGTCTCGTTCGTGATTTGCTTCCTCGGCCTCGACTTTTTCCGCTACGCCATCCACTGGGCGGACCACCGCGTGCCGTTCCTCTGGTCGTTCCACCGCGTGCACCACTCGAGCGAACGGCTCGACGCCACGAGCGGGCTCCGGATGCACCTCGTGGATTTCCTCCAGCTCTCCATCCTTCCCATCGTGTTGTTCTCGGTCGTGCTCGATACTTCCGGGGTCGCGGCGTGGGTGGTCCCGACCGTCCTCGCGGTCGGCATGGTGAGCGACGCCTGGCAACATGCGAACATCCGGATCGACGCGCGGCAGCCCCTGTTCCGCGCCTGGAACACCGTCCTGAACAACCCGCACTTCCACAGCTGGCACCACGTCCGCGATCACTCGCTCGGTCACGGGAACTACGGGCAGACGCTGGTGGTGTGGGACCGCTTGTTCAAGACGGCGGTCGATCGCGACACGTCGCCCGAATCGTTCGGGCTCGCGGCGGACGACGCGCTCGTTCGCACGACCGTGGGGCTCCAGCTGCTGCGTCGCGGTGAGCTCTGAAGGGGAGGGGCCGGCTCGCCCTGGTGCTCTCGGGGACGGCGCTCCTCCTCGCGTTCGTGCTCTGGGATCTCGACCTCGACGTCGCGCGCAGCGCACTGTCGGGCGCGCGCGTCCGGTGGATCGTGCCGACGATGGCTGCCTATACGCTCGCGCATGTCGTGCGCGGATTCCGGCTGCGCGCGCTCGTGGGCGTGCCGGTCACGCAAGCACGCCTCTTCTCGGTCAACGCGATCGGCTACCTCGCGATCAACGTCGTCCCGTTCCGCCTCGGTGAGATGGTGCGCCCGTACCTGCTCGCGCGCGAGGACGGCATCCCCTTCGGACGCGGCGTCGCCGCCGTGTTCATCGAGCGCATGTTCGACACCGCGGCGCTTCTCGGGATGCTCACGATCGCGACGCTCTTCGTCGAGCTGCCGGCGAGTGGGTTCACGGTGGCGGGCATCGACGTGCTCCACGCGGGACAGCGGTCGGCCGCGGTGATCGTCGTGGTCGGATCCCTCGCCGCGCTCGCGCTCGTGCTCTCGGGCGAGAGACTGCTCACCCGAATCGAGGCGCTCCCGTACGGCGGCGTGTTCGTGCGTCGGTTCCACGAGGGTGTGCACGACCTGCTGCGCCGTCCGGCGCTGTTCCTCTGGCTCGCGTTCCTCACGACCGCGATCTGGGCCGCCGTGGTGACCGGTGTTTGGTGCTCGCTCCGCTCGTTCGATGGCGTCGCCCACTCCTTCGGGGCCGGGCTCTTCACGTGGACGGCGACCCTCGCGACCACGGCCGCGATCCCGACCCCGGGCTTCTTCGGAAGCTACGAGCTCGGCTGCGCGGGCGCGCTCTTCGTGTTGGGCGCCGACCTGGACGTCGCGCGCATCGTCGCGATCGCGGTGCACCTGATCATGTTCGGCTACACGACGATCGTCGGCGTGCTGTTCGTCGTGCTCGAAGGCATCTCGTTCCGAGCGATCGTCACGGAGAGCCAGGCCGCGGAGTGACGCGGAAGGCGAGGGGGTCGACCGCGCGGCCGCGGATGCGCAGGCCGAAGTGGAGATGCGGACCGGTCGCGCGCCCGGTCGCGCCCGAGTGGAGGATGAGCGCGTCGCGCTCGACCCGCTGATCCTCGGCCACGTCGAGGGAAGAGGCGTGGCAGTAGGAGGTCGACACGTCGTGGCCGTGGTCGATGCGCACGTAGCGGCCGTTCACGCCGTCCTCGCGGGCGCGCGCGATCACCCCCGAGCCAGCGGCGTGCACCAGCGTGCCCGTCGGCACCGCGATGTCGACGCCGTCGTGCTGCTTCCGGATCCCGAGGATCGGGTGCTGCCGCTCGCCGAACGGGCTGGCAATGGGCGCGGCGGGATCCACGGGCCACGAGAGATCGAGCGCGGTCGCGAGCGCGAGCACGTCGCCGACCGCGCGGTCCGCTCTGCGCCGGTCGTCGTTCGAGAGGAACGTGCGATGCGCTTCGTAGCGCTCGGCGTCCGCAGCGCCCGATGCTCTCGCTCGGTCGATCGCGCGGTCCCTCGATTCCGCGCCAATGGCCCACGTCTCCAGCGCGCGTTCGGGATCGAGCGTGGGATCGATCTCGTGGAGCGCCGCCTCGCCGAGTCGTGCGCCGATCGCGGTGCGCAAGCCGGGGGAGAATGCGCCGTCCGTCGGCGTTCGTGTCCTGGGGATGCGCTCGATCGTCTCCGCCAGCTCCTGCGGGAGGGCCGTACGGAAGGAAGCGAGCAGATCTGGACGCTCCGTGTGGCGTACGACCGCCACGACGGATTCGAGGACCGCGCCGACCGGCGTCCGCGTCCACGCGGCGGCGAGCACGGCTACGAGCAGCAAGAGATCGAGCGAGCCCCTCACGGGAGCCATCCCCAGATCGGCACGCCGTGCGTCCACGCGAGCCATCCGATCGGCGCGAGCACCAACGCCGATGCGAGCCCGCGCGTCCATCTCGGCGGCCGCTCGAGATGACTGACGGCGCGCGACCACGCCGGCCAGCCGAGGCGGAGCACGGCGGCAATCGCGAGCGCCGCGGCGCCGATCCGCGCGTTCGGAATCAGATCCTCGATTCCCATGGCGAGCGACCAGCCGCCGGCGAGGATCACGCCCCCGAGCGAGATCGGGAGCACCACCGACTCGACCGAGCGCACCCGACGCCACGCGCGAAGGCTCGGTCTCCGCTTCGCGTCCGTGAGCAGGATCGCGCCGGCGAGCAGGACGTCGGCCGCCAGCTCGATGGCGAGGGCGATCCACGCCGCGGCGACGACGAGATTCCCGTCGAACCAGACGATCGCGGAGAGCGCGCGGGCGATCCGATCGTCGAGCTGATCGGCCGCGAGATGTACCCCGAGGAAGACGAGGGCGACTTGCCCGAGCGTGCTCGCGTTGCGGGCAATCCACAGGGCGGCGCGGTCCCAGGAGCGGAACATGGCGCCGGATACGCACGGCGCGATGATTTCTTACGGACGGTCGGGGGGCGTGGCGGCCGGTCCGAGCGCGAGGCGCACCTCGACCAGGACGGTCGAATCGACGGGAACCTCCCCCAGCTCGTACGCGAATTGGAATCGACAGCGGAGCGAAACGTGCTCGCTCTCGCGAAATGCGGCCCAGATGTCGTCGACGGCGTAGATCCGCAGGTCGTCGTCGTTGAGGATCGAGAGGGTCCCGCCGATCCAGATGTCCTGGAGCGGGGCGAAGATCGGTGAGCGAGTGATGAATCGGGGGTAGGTCGCGTAGAACTCCACGTAGAGTCCGCTCGCCGGGAAGTGGCCCGTGGGGTCCTCCATCAGCGCGCCTTCGAGTCCGAAGCCCACCGACATGCGGGGCTGTCGGGCGGACAGCCCGAGCTTCAACGACACGTCGCGGGTCAGGAGCTCCGGTCGGTGAAGCGAATCCATGGCCGTGATGCGGAACGACGCACCGTTCGGGTTGAACCGGGCGTCGACCCCGCCGGCGAGTGCCCCCAAGGAGTCGTCGTCGGGCGCCGTCTGGACTCCCGGGCCCAGCGCGATCTCGAACCGCGACTCCTGCGCGAACGCCACGCCGGCGAGGACGACCAGCATGTGCCAACTCTACCCTGCACTTTCGCTCGCCGTCCGGGCGTACACGCCGACGCGCAGGCCGCCGTTCTGGAACGTCGTGATCCGTTCCACGTCGCGGTCCACCGCCGCTGCGAGTCGCTCGTCGGGTGCCAGGAACACCGCGTCCCAGTCCGCGAGTCGCTCGCGCAGCACGCGACCGAACGCCGCGTACACCCCGCGCACGTCCTTGCCGAGGCGCTCGCCGTACGGGGGATTCGCCACGACGAGTCCCGCGTCGCCCCCCCGTTCCAAGAGGTCGATCGGTCGCACGTCGAGATCGATCGCGACGCCCGCGCGCTGCGCGTTCCGCCGCGCGCGATCGATCTCCATCGTGGACGAGTCGCTTCCGGCGATGCCGCCGGCCCGCCCGCCTCGAGTCTCGACCGGACGCGGGGCACACGGCCAAGCGTCGGCGGGGAACTCGCGGTCGCGCGTGAACGGCGATCGGCCGGCCGCCAGCAACGCCGCTTCGATGGGGATGGTGCCCGAGCCGCAGAATGGATCGAGGAGCGGACCCTCTCCCGAGAATCCTGCCGCCACCAACAGGCAGGCGGCGAGGTTCTCGCGCAGCGGCGCCTTGCCCTGCTCCGTGCGCCATCCGCGCTTGTGGAGGAGCCCGCCGACGTCGAGCGAGATCGACACGTCTTCCGCGACGCGGACGTACACACCCTGCTCCGGCGGGGGCGGACCGGGCCGTCCCTTTCGCAATGTCGCCTCGAGCACGTGCGCGACCTTCTTCTCGACGACGTCGCGCCGACCGAGCGCCGAGCCGTTCACATGGATCGCGAGCGGCATGCGGCGATCGAGGAACGGCGCCCAGTCGATCGCGGCCACCAGATCGCCGAGGTCCTGGAGCGAGCGGGCGCGGCCGGTCGAGAGCTCGAGCAACATCCGCGACGGCGTGCGCAGCATGCGGGCCAGCCCGAGTCCTTCCGCCAGCGGTGCCGCGAACCGCACACCGCCGGGCACCGTCTCGGCCTCCCGATCGAGCTCGCGCGCCACGACGGGCTCGAGACCGGGCGGTGCCATGAGGAACCAGCTGGGCACGGCGCAGGGTAGCGCGGTGCCGTCCTGCGCGTGACCCCGGGAAGCTCCCCGGGTCGGTCCCGGGGGGGGTTGCGGCGACGGCTCGCCGTCCGAGACCCCTCCGTCGCCGCACTGTGAACACCTGGGAGCGGAACCACGGTCGCGACCTCGCTATGGTGCAGCGTAGATGCGAGGACTTCTGCGCGAAGGAATGGCGGGCGGCACCGGACCTGCGGTGGCGTTCGGTGCGATCGTGTGGATCGCGGCCTGCTCGGGTGCGGATACAGCCCCCGGTCGGCCGGCGCCTGCCGAGACCACCGATTCGGACACGAGCTGCGTCCGCGTCTCCTGGTACCGCGACGCCGACGGCGACGGGTACGGCGGCGGAGTCGCCGAGCTCGCGTGCGAAGCGCCGGGATCGGACTGGATCGAGGAGCCGATCGGGGATTGCGACGACGCTGCGGTGGACGTTCATCCGGCTGCGCCCGAAACATGCAACGGGATCGACGACGACTGCGACGATCGGATCGATCTCGACGACGGCGATCTCGTCGACGCATCGTCGGCGTACATCGACGCCGACGGCGACGGCTACGGGACCGCGCCCCTCGTGGAAGTCTGTGACCTCTTGGGCACGTCTCCCGTTGCCGGGGACTGCGACGACGGAAATGCGGACGTGAATCCCGACGCGCCCGAGGTGTGCGATCTCCTCGACGACGACTGCGACGGGCTCGTGGACCTCGACGATCCCGGCGTCACGGATCCGCTCTCGGTATTCGAGGACGGCGACGGCGACGGGTACGGCGCCGAACCGGTCGTCGTGTGCGATACGACCGGCACCGCCGCGGTCGGCGGAGACTGCGACGACGGCGACGCCGACGTGAGCCCCGCTGCGATCGAGATCTGCAACGCGATCGATGACGACTGCGACGCCGCGATCGACGACGACGACGACAGTCTCGCGACCCGGTGGATTCCCGACAGCGACGGGGACGGCTACGGGGATGCCACCGCCACCGCCGTGGCCGCTTGCGCTCCGCCCTCGGGCTACGTCGCGGCGGATCCAGCCGATTGCGACGACGCCGACGCGTCCGTCTACCCGGGGGCCGTCGAGCTCTGCGACGACGTGCAACAGGATTGTTCGGACGCGGGTTGGACGCGCGACGTGGGTGTCGCGACGTTCTACCCGGACGGCGGCGGCTACGAGGACTGGACCGCCGATCTCGCCTCCGGACTGTACGGGGCGACCGCGACGATCGTGCTCGACACGGTGGGGGATCTCGTGATCTGCGACGGCACCTGGTACGTCGACCTGGAGGTGGAGTCCGACGAGGTGACGATCACGGGATTGCACGGTTCCGCCGACACGATCCTTTCGGGTGGAGACGACACGCGGGTGCTCGGCATCGTCGAGGACTCTGCCAAGGTCAAGGTGCGTGGCCTGACAATGACCGAGGGCAACGGGTGCATGGGCGCCGTCGTATCGACCATGATCGTCGGCTCCTGCTCCAGCAAGGGGAGCAGTGGCACGACCACGACAGGCAGCGCGCTCCGACTGTCGGACGTTCGGATCGAGAACAACGATCCGGGGCTCGTCTGGATCGCGTGGTCGATGATCTACAGCACGAACGGAGCGCTGGAGCTCCTGGACTCCACGGTTGCGAGCAACTCCATCGTGGGGATCGAGCTTCAGGGCAGCTCGATGCACTGCACCGGCGATCCGACGAACGACGCGGGCATCTGGGGAAACGCGGCCGGGGTGTCCATGGACGGCTACGAGGACGAGCTCCTCTTCGAATCGGAGGGATGCGACTTCGACGGGACGGGGGGTGCCTACACGCCCTCGTACGATCTCGCGTTGTCGAGCGGCGTCTCCTTGGACTTGTTCGACTTCGGGGACGACGCGACGTTCTCGTGCGACGCGTCGACCCTCACCTGCGTGAAATAGCCTGGGGGTGGGGACCCACCGTCGCACCACGCCCCGCTGGCTCCATCGTCGAATGGCAACCCGCTGGGCACGGCGCAGGGTAGCGCGGTACCGTCCCGGCTGTGACCCCCTGGAACCTCCGCGCCCGCGTGCTCTCTCTCTTCGGCAAAGGTCCCACCGCTCCGGAAGACGAGCCGCTCCCGAAGTACGCGGTCACCTACGTGCTGCCGAACGGCGAGCCCCAGCAGGCCATGGCCATGAAGGGCGCCACGCTCGTGCTCGCGTCGGGAAACCTGCAGTGGCCGATCGACACGGGCTGCGCCGACGCCAAGTGCGCGACGTGCCAGGTCGACGTCCTGTCGGGCGGCGATCAGCTGACGAAGCGCACGGACGCCGAGGTGGCCACGCTCGCAAGAAACGGCGCACCGCCGGAGCGCCGACTCGGCTGTCGCGCCAAGGTGATGGGGCCGGGCATTTCCGTCGGAATGGTGAACGTCGTCGGCTGGGACCGGCAATGACGACGGCCGCTGCACGGTCGCGTTACGATTCGATGCCGGCTTTCCCCGCCGGGCCCCCTGGATCCCCCTTCGCATGACGAGTCGTTCGATCAGCGGCCGGGACTTCGTCCTCACGATTCGACGGGACGGAAAGCTCCTCGCGCAATGGAGCCTCGACCAGGGTCCGCTCGAGATGACGGTCTCCGACACCCGCACGGGTGAGGTCGCCTCGACGTTCCTCGCCACGCCGCCCGTCGGCACCGACGAGATCCAGCACTTCGACGAGGGTCGGCAGGACGGCGACGACATCACGCTCCCCCTCCCCGAGCCGACCGCCTCGCTCCAGCAAGTGGAGCGCCAGACCGACACGAGCGAGCCGACGCTCCACGATCCCGCCGCCGTCTGGATCCAGACCCAGGGCGAGTGGCGCTCGGCAGGCGAGCTCCATCCGAAGCAGCGCGTCACCACGCTCGGCGGTTGGATCCGCAACACGAAGGAAGGCCGGCTCGTGGTGTTCCCCGGTCCGCGACTCTCGGGCTCGGCGACGCTCCCCGACGGACGGACGATCGACATCGAGTCGGGCTCGCAGGCGCTCTCGCTTCCGCCCGGTGCGTCGGTCCTGCTCGGGGACGGAGTGCACGGCATCTACGTGCGCTCCGAGCCCATGGATACGGACCCTCGCCCGGCGCCGCGGTTCGCAGCGCACGAGCCGCGGTCCGGCAAGCACCTGTAGCGGCTACTTCGCGGGCTGCGGTTCGGGCTGCGGTTCCACGGGGGTCGGGCCGTGCTCGTGCATCGCGGCTTCGCGACGCGCCACGCGCTTCGGGAAGAAGCGACGGGCGAGGCGGTCGCGCCAGCCCGAGAACATGTCGTAGAGCGTCGGGATCACGAGGAGGCTGAGGAGCGTCGACGTGATGACGCCGCCGATCACCGCGCGTCCGAGCGGTGCGCGGAAGTCCGCACCCTCGCCGCCGCCGATCGCGACCGGCAGCATGCCCGCCACGATCGCCACGCTGGTCATGAGGATCGGTCGGAGCCGCGTGCGCCCGGCTTCGATGATCGCCTGTTGCCTCGGCACGCCCTTCTCGACGGCCCACTTGGCGAAGTCGATCAGCAGGATCGCGTTCTTCGCGACGATGCCCATGAGGAGCGTCACGCCGATGAGACTCATCAGGTTCACGGTCGACCCCGTGAGGAGCAGCGCGAGCATGACGCCGATGAGCGAGAGCGGGAGCGAGACGAGGATCGAGATCGGATCGAGGAAGCTCCCGAACTGCACGACGAGGATCAAGTACATGAGAAGGATCGACGCGGCGAGCGCGGCGCCCATCCGCCCGAACACTTCCTTCTGCGACTCGACGTCGCCGCCCTGGATCACGCCGTAGCCGGGCGGCATCTTGTACTCGTCGAGCTTCTTCTGGATCCCCTTCATGACTTCGGACAGCGGGATGTCGCGCGTGTTGGCGTCGACCGAGATGACGCGCCCGCGATCGAGGTGATCGATCTGCGCCGGGCCCTTCCCTTCGACGATGCTCGCGATGGTCCCCAGCGGCACGGTCTTCTTCTCGCCGCTCGGCGTCTGCAGCACGAGCGGGACGGTCGCGAGATCGGCCGCGTTGCGCCGCGACTCCGGCGCGAACCGGACGCGCACGTCGCGGGTCTCGCCCTGCGGGTCGACCCAGTCGCCGACGTCGATCCCCGCGAACGCCGGGCGCATCGCCATGGCCACCTGACCGACCGAGATTCCGAGGCTGGCCGCCACATCGCGGTGGAGCTCGACCTGGAGCTCCGGTTTCTGTCCGCCTGTCGAGAGGCCCACGTCGGACGTTCCCGGCACCGTTTTCACGAGCGCCTCGATGTCCTCGGCGATCTTCGCGAGGACCTCGATGTCTGGGCCCTGGAGCTGGAGCATGATCTGTTTCTCGGGACCGAAGCCCGAGAACACGGCGGCCTGCACGCCGGCCATCCGATCGATCTCGTCGATGACGACCTTCGCGATGTCGTCCGCGTGGACGTCCCGCTCCTTCTTCGGCGTGAGCTTGACGTACAGCTGCGCGTGGTCGACGGTCTGTCCCTCACCGCCGATCGTCGCGTACGTGTACATGACGCCGGGTTGCTTCAGCGCGATCCGCACGGCCTCTTCCGTCTTCGCGCGCGTCATGTCGAGGCTCGCGCCGGGCTCGAGCTCGAGCGCGATGATGAGCTCCGAGCGGTCCTCCTTCGGGAAGAACGACGTGCCGATGACGCCCGTCGCGGGCAGCGCGATCGCGCCGAAGAAGGCGACGAGGGCGAGCAGCACGATCGCCCAGCGATGCTTGAGCGACCAGGCAATCATCCGCGTATACGACTCGGTCCGCTGCTCGAACCACACGTCGAACCGGTGGATGATGTCCATGAGCCAGCCGCGCTTCTTGCCGGCCTCGAGGACCGGGTCCGCCCAGTAGGCGGAGAGCATCGGGTCGAGGGAGAAGGACACGAACAGCGAGACCATGACCGACGCCGCGATCGTGAGCGCCATCGGGCCCATCCACTGCTCGGCGACGCTCCCCATGAAGGCGACCGGTACGAACACGACGACGATCGAGAAGGTGGTCGCGGCGACGGCGAGCCCGATCTCCGCGGTGCCTTCGTGCGCTGCGGTGTAGTGGTCCTTCCCTTGCTCCATGTGCCGCACGATGTTCTCGCGAACGACGATCGCGTCGTCGACGAGGATGCCGATCGCGAGCGACAGCCCGAGCAGCGACATCGTGTTGAGCGTGTACCCGAGCGCCAGAACGGGCACGAAGGAGGCGAGCACGCTGACGGGCAGCGCGAGGCCGGTGATGACGGTCGAGCGCCACGAGCCGAGGAAGAGGAACACGACGAGCACGGTGAGGAAGGCGCCCTGAAGGAGCGTCTTCTCGACGTCCTCGACCGAGTGCGAGACGCGCGTTCCCGCATCGGTGACGACCGTGAGGTCGACGCCCTGGGGGAGCTTCTTCCTCAGCTCCTCGACGTGTTTCAGCACCCCTTCGGAGACCTGGGTCGTGCTCGTCCCGTCGGCCTTCAGGATGTCGATTCCGACGGCCTGCCTCCCGTCGAAGAGCGCGAGCGAGCGCGCCTCCTCGGTGCCTGCCTTCACCGTCGCGACGTCGCCGAGGCGCACGAGCTTGCCGTTCGCGCCCGCCACGGTGATGGCTTCGAATGCGGAGGCATTCTCGAGGCGGCCCTGCAGACGGATCGTCCGTTCCTGCCGCTCGGTGGTGAGCGCGCCGACGGGTGCGGCGAGATTGGACGCCTGGAGCGCCTGGACCACCTGATCGACGCTCACCTGCGCGGCTTGCAGCGCGTCCGGGTGGAGCTCGACCGTGAGCTCGGGCTGGACGCCGCCGACGAGCTTCACCTGCGCGACGCCGTACACCCCCTGGAGGTCGCCCTTGATGCCGGGGTCGGCGATCTTCGTGAGCTCGGCCGGAGAGAAGGTGTCCGACGACAGCGTCAGCGAGATGATGGGCCAGTCCGAGAAGTCGAACCGCGCGACGACGGGCTCCTCCATCTCGGGTGGCAGGTCCTGCCGCGCGCCCGAGATCTTGTCGCGCACGTCCTGCGTCGCCTGCTGGAGGTCCTTCGAGAACAGGAACTCGATGACGATGATCCCGTAGTTGTCGAACGAGTTGGAGTGGATCTTGTCCACGCCGTCGATCGAGGCGAACGCATCTTCGAGCGGCTTGATGACCTCGCGCTCGACCGACTCGGGCGAGGCCCCCGGGTACGGGATCGAGATCGCCACCACGGGCGGGCTCACGTCCGGGAACTCGTCGGTCTGCAACAGGAGCAGCGAGATCCACCCGAACACGACGAGCGCGAGCATCGCCGCGACGGTGACGATCGGATTCTTGATCGCGAAACTACTGATCCACATGGGTCACCGTTCCGCGCTGGCCGACGCGTCCGCGGCGGCGGGAGACGTTGCATTCTGGTCGCGGAGCTCCACGTGCGCGCCCGCCTTGATGTCGCCCTTTCCCTGCATGACGAGCTTGTCGCCCTGCTGGAGTCCGGACTTCACTTCGACGAGCTCGTCCTCGGTGTCGTGGATCCCGATGTCGATCTCCACGAGCTCGAGGGTGCCGTCCTTCAGGCGGAGCACGGAGGGGCGGAGCCCCGTGAAATCGACGGCGCCGGACGGTACGACGAGACCTTCGTGCGTGTCGGCGGCGACGCGCCCCTCGGCGAAGAGACCGGCGAGCAGCCGGCCCTCGGGGTTCGGGATGCCGACGAGGATGGGAATCTGTCGGGTCATCGGGTCGACCGCGGGGGAGATCCGCTCGATCTTTCCTTCGAACGGCTTGCCCTCGAATCCCTGGACCTCGAACTTCACGGGCGTTCCGATCTGGAGGCTCGTGGCGGACGCAGCCGGCACGGCGCCCTCGAGCCGCAGGCTGGACGGCTCGATGACCGTGAAGAGCGGCGTGCCCGGAGCGACGATGTCGCCGAGACCGACCGAGCGCTCGCTGACGATGCCGTCGATCGGCGAGCGCACCGTCGTGTTCCCGACCTGCTCCCCCATCTGCGCTTCCTGCGCCTTCGAGCCCGCGAGGCGGGACTCCGCCGCCGCGAGCGCGGCTTCCGCGGCCTCGACGTCGTGCGGTGATACCGCACCCGCCTCGGCGAGGCGTTTCACGCGCTCCACCTCGCGGCGCGCGTTCGTCGCGTCCTGCGTCGCCGAGGCGACGGCCGATTGCGTCGAGAGGTACGCCGAGCTGGCGACCTGGCTCTCGATCTTCGCGAGCACGGCCCCCTTCTTGACGTGATCGCCGATCTCGGCCTGGAGGTCGACGACGGAGCCCGGCATCTCCGCACGCAGCGCCGCGGTGTCAGCCGCCGTCAGCGTCCCGGAGATTCGCGGCCCCGCAGAGATCGGCTGCGTGCGCACCTCCGCGAGGTCCTCCGGAAGGAGGATCACGCCGGGGTCTTCCGTCGGCTTCTCGGTCGAAGCGTCCGAGCCGCACCCGGTCAGGAGAAGAAGAAGGAACGCATGCATGAGAGCCTCGATCACGGGGAACCGGAGAGAGGGAGAGCAGGGAGGAGCGCGAGACGGATGCGGGCGAGCTGGAGATCGCGCGCGGCCTGCGCGCGGTTCGCCTGCGCCTGTTGGAGGAGGATGCGCGCGTCGGCGAGCTCGGACTGCGTGGACACGCCTTCCTCGAAGCGGACGCTCGCGATGTCGTAGGTGCGTTGCGCGACTTGCACGGTGCCGGCGGTCGCTTCCCACTGCGCCTCGGCCGTCTCGAGCGCGAGCTGCGCGTCCCGGGAGTCGGCGATGGCGCCTTGCTGCGTGAGCCCGAGCCCCGCTTCGGCCTGGTGTTGCGCGGACTTCGCGCTGAGGTTCTCGCCGTAGGCGCGCCCGAAGCCGAAGAGCGGCACCGTCAGCTGTGCGCCCACGTAGAAGTTCGGGTGCCACGCGTGGAGCGCGTCGTACAGGTCGTCGGGGACGAACTGGGTGTCCTCCGTGCCATGGTCGCCCTGTCCAAACGGATCCGGCTCGTCGAAGATCCAGGGATCGTCGGGGTAGCGGACCTGTTGGTAGCTCGCCGTCGCATGGAGGGACGGAAGCGCCTGCGAACGCACCATCCAGACGTTGTCCTTCGACATGCGCACGGATTTCTCCGCGCGCTGGACGGCGAGGCGCGTCGACGTGTTCCGCACCCCCGAGACCGTGGCCGCGACGTTGCCGATCTCGGGCATCGCCGCCGCGTCGAGGGGCGAGGTGAGGTCGATGCTCGAACCCTCGGGGACGTGGAGCACGAGCGCGAGCTGGAGAAGCGCCTGCTCGCGGCCGCGACGCAGTTGCGTGACGGTGACTCTCTGGTTCTCGACCTCGACCTGCGCCCGGAGGAGCTCGTACTCCGACTGGCGCCCGAGATCCTTGGCGAGCTTCGCGTGCTCGTACGTCGTCTTCACCTGCTCGAGGGTGGCCTCGCCGATCGTGAGCAATTGGCTGGCGAGCGCGGCGTCGTAGTAGGCCTGCGCCGCGGACAGTGTCGTCGACGCCCGCGTCGACTCGAGATCGAGCTTCGCGACGTCGAGGGCGGCGTTCGCGTAGCGGGTCTGGTAGATCGCGAGCGGCTCGATGATTGCCTGGTCCGCGTTGATCCCGGCCGTCCAGGTGTCTTCCTGGCCGAAGAAGATCGTCTGGATGTCGAAGGCCTCGCCCTTCTTCGGCTCTGCGTTCGGGTCTACGAACGGCTCTTCCTCGAGGTAGTCGTACTGCGTCTGGAAGGCGTGCTGGTACGAGAGCTGGCCGTACACCTGCGGCCCGAATCCACTGCGCGCGGCCCAGGCCTGACCACCCGCGGCGCTGACCGCCGCCTCGGCGGAGCTGACCTGCTCGCTCGTCTCGAGCGCGCGACGGAGCGCATCCTCGATCGAGTAGGACGCGGCGTCCTGCGCGAGAGCGAGGCGGGAGAGGAATAGGATCATCGCACGGACTCCGTTCGGGGCACGCCGATCGCGTCGAGGAAGAGATCTGCGAATGCCTCCGCGACCTCGTTCGGATCGCGGTCGTGTCGATCGGGCATGACGTCCTTCGCGATCGCTTCGGCGAACAGCGAGTTCAAGAAGAACGAGGCAGCGACCCGCGCGTCCCAGCGCGACTCGGACTTGCCTCTTTCCTGGAGGCGCGCGAGGTAACCCGAGAGCTCGCGGTACGTGCGCATCGGTCCGTTCGTCGCCATGGCGCAGAGGCGAGGATGCGACTCGGCCTCGGTGAAGCTCGAGTGCATCACGTGTCGCCAGCGCAGGAGTCGCGCCATGTGCGCACGAGCCCACGCGCGAATCTCGGCACGGGGATCCACCGGATCGTCGGGAAGCGCTGCTTCGCGGGGCAGGTCCTGCGCGCGACGCAACGCCGCGAGCAGCAACTCGTCCTTCGTGCCGAAATGGCGGAAGAGCGTGACCTCGTTCACGCGCGCCTCTTCGGCGATCCGCCGTGTCGTGGCGCCGCGGAACCCCGCTTCCTCGAACACGCGGAGCGCGGCATCCAATATTCGGTGCTGGGTCGTCATCGGGGTCGCCTGGTAAGAAGGCCCGACCGGGAGTGCAAGCGGTTGCTTGCATTTCGTGACGATCGGCGTCACGACCCCAAATCTCCCTACCGACGCCACGCGATTTCGGGCGTCTCGTAGTAGCCCACACCGAGCGCATCGAGGCGCTCCCCATGGAGCGGCATCCGCTCCACGAAGTCCGTCCAGTCCGGCTCTGCGGTCCAGCCGACCTCCGCGATGGCGCAGAGCCGCGGCCAGGTCATGAAGTCCATCTTCTCGACCGTGTCGATCCACTCGGTCCAGAGCGCGGCCTCCACGCCCGCGACGTCGATCTCGTCGACGCCGCCCCGCACGGGATTCCAGTCGTAGGCGTCCTGCGTCGTGACGATGCCGGCCCAGTCGTCGCCGTACGTCGCGTCCGCGCTCTGGATCATCTCGAGGTAGGCGTGCTCGGGGGGTGAGGAGATGATCGTGGCGCCGTTCGCCGCCGCGTCGGCCGCCAGATCGGGATGCCACCAGAGCTGCGCGAGGTATGGCGGCTCGAGATCGACCGAGCCGATCTCGTCCCAGCCGATGGGCGTCTTGTCCTGCGCCATGATCACGTCCCCGAGCCAGGTGAGGAACGCTGCATACTCGTCGGGGGTCGCATCGATTGCCTCGTCGCCGCCGATGTGCACCCAAGGCCCCGGCGTGATCGCAGCCATCTCGGTCCAGACGTCCTCGACGAATGTGTAGGTGATCTCGCCGTCGAGCCAGAGCGGCGTCGTGATCACGCCCTCGCCCGTGTAGAGATCGAGCGGCACGCCGTCCTCGTTCAGCTGGCCGTACGACGCGAGCGCGGCGTGCGAGTGACCCGGGAAGTCGATCTCGGGGACGAGTGTGATGTGGCGCGCCGCGCCGTACGCCACGAGCGCCTGCCATTCGGCCTGCGTGTAGAAGCCGCCCGCGCCACCGCCCACCTCCGTGCTCCCCCCGATCGCAGTGAGGTCCGGCCAGGCGCTGATCTCGATCCGCCACCCCTGATCGTCCGTGAGGTGCACGTGGAGCCGGTTCAGCTTGTGCAGCGCCAGGAGATCGATCAGCCGCTCGAGATCGGCCACCGGGAAGAAGTGCCGCGCGACGTCGATCATGAAGCCGCGCCACTCGAATCGCGGCGCGTCCTCGACGTGGACGAACGGAATCGTGGGTGCGACGGCGGTCTCGTCGGCGCCGAGCGTCGGCGGCGGAAGCAGCTCGCGGAGCGTCTGCGTCCCCCAATAGAGCCCCGCCGTGTCGGGCGCCGTGATGGTCACGCCGCTCGGGTCGACGTCGAGCTCATAGCCCTCGAGGGGAACATCGAGCGCTGCATCGAGAACGAGCCGGACGTCGCCGTCGCCCTCGACCACAGGGAGTGCCCAGCCCGTGGAACCCCGGAGTGCCAGGGCGAGCAACTCGGCCTCGCCTTCTCCGCCACCCGTCCAGGCGATGGAGGCGCCCGCATCGAGCACGAACTCGCCTTCGCCGACGTCGACGATCTCGGGGATTGGCACGAGCCCCAGCGCGGGCACCCGCGCTCCCGTGTCGTCCGCGGCGCTGTCGTCGATCCCCGAGTCGGGAGCAGAGTCGCCGGCGTCCTTGTTGCACGAGACGAAGAGGGCGAGAGCGAGCACGGAATCCTCGAACGGAGGGACGGACTACCCCACTCGCGCGCCGAAGGAAGCAGGCTCGCGTGAAGTCCGCGGCGCGCTAGAACAACATCGAACGCGTGCACCGCCGTCGCGGCGCGGCGGGCAACTGCACCCCCACCCCCGCTTCGCGGGACCTCCCCCCCCTCACGCGCGGGGGAGGCGGAGGGACGACACCAGACGGCTTCGCAACGGATAGCGAGGGGCGGTGCTGCGCTTCGACGACGAACATCGGACCCTCGAGCTCGGCGTGCGCGATCTGCTGGAGATCGGACCGCGCCGCGGCGACCTCGAGCTCGATGCGGTGATCGCGAGCCGCGCGCGCCTGACCGCAGGGGTCGAGGCCCACGTCCAGTGGCAGTCCACGCGCGAGCGCGAGGACGAGCGGTTCCAACGGGAGGTGGCGATCCGCCATCGCGTCGTCGTGAAGGGATGGGAGGTCACGATCTCCGGGCGCATCGACGGCCTCACCGAGGAGAGCGATCGCTGGGTCGTCGAGGAGCTGAAGTCCACCGCGCTCGACGCGGATCGGCTCGCGCTCCTGTCGGTCGACGACTTCCCGCTCTACCGCGAGCAGCTCGTCGTCTACTTGCACTTCCTGGAGGCGCGCGGCCAGCCGGCGATCGGGCGGCTCGTGCTCGTCTCGCTCGCCGACGCGAGCAAGAAGGTGTTCCAGGTCGAGCCCGATCCGACGCGAGGCGCGCGGATGCTCGCCGATCTCGTCTACGCGATCGAGCGACGCGAGGATTGGCTCCGCTGGATGGCGGTGCGTCGCGCAGCGCCGGTCTCGTTCTCGCATCCCGCATTCCGCGACGGGCAGGAGGAGCTGATTGCGACCGTCGAGGAGGCACTGCACCACGGCCGGCACCTGCTCCTCACCGCCCCCACCGGGCTCGGGAAGACCGCAGCCGTGCTCCACGCGGCGATGCGTGTCGCGTACGCGACCGATCGCAAGGTCTTCTTCGCGACCGCGCGCACGACGCAACAGAAGCTCGCGCTCGACACGCTCCAGGCGATCGCGACCGCCGGCACGCCGCTCCGCGCGGTCGGTCTTCGCGCCAGGGAGAAGGTCTGCCTCAACGACGTCGTGCTCTGCCGAGCAGAGGCCTGCCGCTTCGCGGACGGGTTCCACGATCGCATGAGCAGCGCGGCGGTGCTCGCGCATCTCTGGGGGCTCTCCGTGCTCACGCCCGAGCGCATGATTGCCGCCGGCGAGCGCGAGACGGTCTGCCCGTACGCAGCCGCGGCGGAAGCGAGCGAGCACGCCGACGTCGTCGTCGGCGACTACAACTACGTGTTCGATCCCGCCGTGCGGCTGCGCCGGTTCTTCCACGAGGAGCCCGAGCAGTGGATCGTCGTCGTCGACGAGGCCCACAACCTCGGCGAACGCGCGCGCGGCTACGGCTCGCCGATCCTCGACGCCCAGACGGTGGCGAGAGCGCTCGCGTGCGACGACGAACGCTACCGGCCGTTCCGCGATCTCGCCCAGACCCTGCGCGACTGGCTCGGGAGCCTCGCGTCGTTCTACGACGATCGCGAGGTGGCGCTCCCCCTCGAGGACCTCGACCTGCGCGGCCTGCGCGCACTCGCCGAGCACGCCGACGCGCTCGCGCTCGACTACTCGCTCGCGGCCGCCTCGTTCCCGTTCTTCGCCCGCGACGAGGACCCCTGGATCGCGATGGTGCGCGAGCTCCTGCGACTCCGCGCCGTGGTCGATCGCGCCGGCGCCGAAACCGTCGCGCTCCTCTCCCCCCAGCGCCTCCAACTCCTCTGTCGCGATCCGTCGCCCATCGTGGGGCCCGTGTTCGAAGGGCTCGCCGCGAGCGTCCTGATGTCGGCGACCCTCACGCCGCCCGACTTCCACAAGGAGGAGCTCGGGCTCGGCGCGCGCGCCGCGAGTGCGTCGTTCCCGTCGCCGTTCCCACCGGCGAACCGCAAGGTCCTCGTGGTCCCCGACGTGACGACCGAGTTCCGTCATCGGCGGCGCGACCGCGATGCGACCGCGCGCCACGTGACCGCGGTCCTCCGCGCGGTGCCGGGCAACGTCGCCGTGTTCTTCCCGAGCTTCCAGCTCCTCGACGAGATCGTACCGCTCGTCGACGTCGGCTCGCGTCCGGTCCTCCACCAAGCGCGATCGATGGACGAGGAGGAGCGCGCCGAGCTCCTCGCCGTGCTCGCGCGCGGGGAAGGCCACGCGCTGTTCGGCGTGCTCGGAGGGATCTTCGCCGAGGGCGTCGACCTCCCGGGTCAGGGGTTGTTGTCGGCGGTGATCGTGGGACCCGCGCTCCCGCCCGTCGGTCTCGAGCGAACGCTGCTGCGCGCCTGGTACGAGGAGCGCTATGGAAGCGGCGCGTTCTACGCGTTCGTGCAGCCGGGAATGACGCGCGTCGTACAAGCGGCAGGTCGCGTCGTGCGCACGCCGCAGGATCGGGGCGTACTCGTGCTCCTGGACCGGCGATTCCTGCTCAAGGACTACGCGCGGCTCTTTCCGGAGGACTGGGCGCCAATCCGCACGCGCGACCCGGCGTCGGAGATCGAGGGCTTCTTCGATCCGCCGACGCCGTATGAGGCCGGACCTGGCGCTGCGCGCCCGTCCGGTCGGTCGGAGCGGGAACGCCGTTGACGGCGCCCGCTTTTCCGTGAGACGCGGCTGCCGTCGTTTCCGGCGCATCAGAACACCACTACGGCGACGCCGTCCGCGAAGCTCCATACATCACGGCCCTCGTCGTCCACCTCGAGGCGAACGAACTCCTCCTTCGTATGAATCCCGCCGCGGTGGCATGCCCGGCACGGAGACGAAGCGTTCTCTGGTTCGTTTCCGCCGCCGCGTGAGCGCCGCTTCTTGTGGTGCCCCTCGCACGTGATTTTCGCAGGTCCACTCCGCGCGCTCCTTCACCGCCTCGAATCCGTACTGCTTCGGGATCTGCACGTGGGCGAGGTACCAGTGCGCGGCCTCCATCTGATCCGGATGCACGCCCTCGATGCGTTTGGGCGGGCGCGTGGGTCGCCGCGCCGCCCGCAGCGCCACCCAGTGGTGCGCGGAATTCGTTTTCGACATGGCCCACTCGGCCGATCTCGATCGTCCGCATCTGCTGCCTGCTCGAGGATCCGGCGCGCGTCCATCTCGTTCTTCGGCACCTCGCGCGGTCCGAGGATCGGCGCCGCGGGATCGATGGCCGTGCTCCAGTCGATGGGCTCGAGCGGCGGCGGCGGATCGCGCGGCTTCATCGCGCGGCGGACGACGTCCTTCCCGTCGCTCTTGTTCCGCCACTCCTTCCGCATCTCCCGGTCGGCCACCTCGTCGCTGCAGTTCCCACCGACCATGGTCCGCGCGCGCTTCCGCGCTTCGTGCAGCACCGCCGCGTCACCTGGATCGTCGATGTCGACACGGGGTCGGTGGTGCGCGGATTTCGTTTCGCGCCGGATCTCGCCCGACCGCACGCCTTGGACCCACGCGTCCTCTTCCTCCGGTCGGCCATGCCACACCAGGGTGCCAACCAAAATCCAAGCTGCTGGTCCGTTCAGGCATGAAACAAAGTTGTGTCGGTTTCAGGCGGATCCTCACCGACGGGGATCGGCGCTCCGACCCGGCCCGAGCGCACCCGAGATTACGGCAAGAAGCGCGCGCGGTCCTCGGGCGCGGGAATCCGACACGCATCGATCTTCCCCGCCACGACGTAGCGGTACCGCGCGAACAGCCGGTAGAACGGGTCACGCAGGAACCGCGGAATCCACACCGCGCGTGAGAGCGCGCGCCATGGTTGACCGAGCCGAGCGAGGATCGCGAGCACCGCATCGCTGCGCTCGAGACGCGTGGGCGTCGTGCCCGTCAGCACGAGCACGACCGACGTCGGGTCGTGCCCTTCGGGGCTCACGCCGTAGCGCTCCGCGGTCGTTCCCTGGAGCGGTGCGAAGAGGAACGCGCCGCGCTCGTCGTGACGGAGGAGCCACTGGACCGACCAATCGCAGAACCCACAGGTCCCGTCGTAGAAGACGATGCCGGGCTCGGACAAGGTTCCTCCTGCGTCCGAATAGCCCGCCGTTGGCCAGGTCTGCATCGATCGCGCGAAGGAGACCGGGGCCCTGGCGCGAGTGACGCGGTCTCACATCGCGAACACGTACATCACGAGCGAGACGTACCAGCCCGTCGGTGCGAACCCCTTGGTCCCGAGGTCGACGTAGGTCCAGGTCTTGGTGTCGACGTCGACCTCGACCTCCCGTGTCTCCGGATCCATCGCGACCGCGAACATGATGTCCGCATCAGCGGGCGGCTGACCGCCCATGGTGAACGCGCCGCCCGCGAACGTCGCGTACGCGTCGTCCCAGCTCTCGTCGTGGCCCGCGTTCCAGGTCGCTTCCCACTCCTCGAGCGCGTCCGGATCGACCTCGGAGATCGGTTTCACGCCGAAGCCCATTCCGAACTCACGCGCGAACTCCGTGACGTCCTTCGATCCGCGCGGCATGCCCATGAAAGAGCCGACGTGATCGCAATCGCCGTCGTCCCACAGCTCGACCGGCGCCTGCGACAAGTCGAAGCTCAACCAGTAGCTGCCGTCGAACGCATCGTTCGCGTCGATGGCGCCGGCGGGGATCGGCCAGCTCACGAAGCAGTACTGCGTGGGCGTCCCCGTGAGGAGATTCGCGTGGTTGGCGATGGTCGCGAGAATCAGGTTCGGCTGCGCCTCGCCGTCGACGATCCCTTCCACGATCGTCCCAGCATCCGCGTCGTACCCGAACCACGCGTCGACCATGATCACGTCCGCGTCCCAGAGGTCCGCGTCCGTGTCGGTGTCCGTGTCGCTGTCGGTGTCCGTGTCGCTCTCGGTCTCGGCGACGTCGGAGTCGCCGGCGCTGTTCGCACACGAGAGCACACCAGCGGCAAGAGCCAGCACGATCTTCCCCATGTCGTCTCCGCTTGCCCCCCTCGGCGGCGGCGTTCACCGGCGAGGCACGTGACACGGTAGGCGCCACCAGGGACGCGGTTAACGGCGCGAGACGGTTCGTCGCGCGCGTTCCTCGGTGTCCCTCTCGCCCGTGTCGCTATCGCCCCCCGGCGTGTGGTCGTCTGTGTCGGCATCCACTTCGGTGGGAGCGGTGCCGAACCGATCGCCGTTCAGCTCGCGCCCCGGGTCCGCGGGAGGGCACGCGAGAAGAAAGAGGATCGATGCCATCGCTGCGATCTACCCCGTCCTCGCACGCCGCCGGGGAAGCACGTCCACGGTAGGGCGTACCGTGGACGTGGGTTGTGCTCAGTCCGTGCCGCCGAGGGCGTACATCGCGAGCGACTGGTAGTACCCGGTCGGCGGCGCCGTCACTCCCGTCATGGGGACGAGATTGCTCACGCCCGTCTTCGGGTCGGACGGAACGTCCCAGGACTCCTCGTCGACGACGAACGCCATCATGACGTCCGCTTCGTTGGGCGCCGAATCGAGCATCGTGACCGAGCCGGCCGCGAATCCGGCCGAGAGCCCGTTCCACGGACCGTACGTCGTCGCGTAGTTCGCCGGCCAGGAGTTCGTTCGCCAGTCGTTGACCGTCGCCGGGGCGACGTCGGCGATGCTCTGGACGCCGAATCCGATCCCGAACGTCGCAGCGAAGCTCGCGAGGTCGGCGGAGCCGCGCGGCAGTCCGAGGAAGCTCTGCATGCCGTCGCAATCGCCCTTCGGCCCCGTCGCCGACGTGACGCCGCTGTAGGCGATCTGCGCGCCCGAGAGATCGAAGCTCATCCAGTACTCTTCGGGAAAGTCGCCGTTGGCGGCAATCGCCCCTTCCGGCAGCGTCCACGTCACGAAGCAGAACTGGGTCGGGCTCGCCGTGACGGCGTCCGCCTGGTTGTAGATCGTCGCCGAGACGGCGTTCGGCAACGCCGAGCCGGTGTACGTCATCGTCCGGATCATGCCCGTCGCGGCGTCGAAGCCGAACGCGGCATCGACCCGGATCGTGTCGGCGTCCCAACCTTGCGCGTCCGTGTCGCTGTCGGCATCCGTGTCCGCATCGGTGTCCGTGTCGCTGTCGGCGTCCGTGTCGGCGTCGCTCTCGTCACCACCACCACCACCACCGTCGCCGTTCCCCGACGAGTCGTCCCCCTGGGCGCACGACACCACCGCCAGCCCCGACAGGGCCAGCCACATCTTCCAAGTCTCCATTTCACGTCTCCAGTTGCCCGCGCTCGGCGGCGGCGTCCGGCCGGTCAGGCACCTCGCGGTGCGGACTGACCACGACGCAGTAAACGCCTACAGCCCGATCCCTTCGATCGACAGGGCGGTGTAGTAGGCCGTCGGGGCCGCTACGGCCGTGCCGAGGGGGAGGAGCGTGGACGGATCGATTTCGCCACTGACGGGATCGACCGGCGATGCCCAGACCGCGTCGCCCGCCCACGGCGCGGAGAAGGCGGACACGAGAAATGCACCGGCAGCGAGGTGGGGGAGCATGTCGGACCACGGATCGCAGTGCGGGCACGCGCTCGGCCAGGACTTCTCCCACCGTGCGAGCTGTGTCGAATCGACTTCGTCGAGGCTCTCGATGCCGAACCGCAGGTCCCACGACGCAACGAACGTCGCGAGATCCTTCGACCCGCGGGTGAGACCCCCGAGGCCGAGCATGTGCTCGCACGTGTCGCCGCCCGTGGCGTCCTCCCAACTCACCGTCGCCGCCGACAGATCGAATCCGAACCAATAGGGCGCGCCGAATTCGGCAACCGGGGCGATCGGCCCGTCCGGCAGATCGAAGCGCACGATGCAGAGGGGGTAGGGCGCGTAGTAGTTCAGCGCCCACGCGAAGACGACGTTGGGAAGCGCCGACCCGTCGCTCGTCATCGTGCGGATCTCGGCGGTGTCGGCATCGAAGCCGAACGTGCCGTCCACGAAGATCGCGTTCGCGTACCACCCCTCCGGATCGGTATCCGAGTCGGTGTCCGTGTCCGTGTCGCTGTCCGTGTCGGAGTCCGCGTCCGTGTCGGTGTCGGCGTCCGTATCGGTGTCGGCGTCCGTATCGGTGTCCGCGTCGCTCTCTTCGTTCGGCGTCGCCGTGGAGTCGCCGTCTTCCGAGCACGCCGCGCACACGATCAGCGCAGCGAGGGGAGATGATCGCATCGTGCCTCCGGATTGACCGCGCAGGGGCGGCGTCCGCCTGCTCGGCATCGGATCAGTGCATGGCACGAATGCGAGGTAAACGCAGCTCTATGGCGAAGTAGCTTCCATCGACGTGTAGGTCTTCAGCAGCGAGTTGACGTCGAGCTTCTGCACGTCGACGGCGCTGCTGCCGCCCGGCAGCACGACGATCCTCTTCCCCTGCAGCGCCTCGGCGATCCGCCGTTTCACCATCACGCGGCCGCCCGATCCGGCGAGCGCCTGGTTCATCTTCTGGATGCCTTCCGCCGACGCCGTCTTCTCGGCGACGATGGCCTCGGCCTCCTTCTGGCGAGAGATGTAGTAGGCGTCGGCCTCGATCATCTTCTGCTGCTGCAGACCGTTCTGTTGCGCGATCTTCTTCTCGACCTCGCCCTTCGTCGCCTCGAGCTTCGCCTCCCACTCGCGCTGCACGTTCTCGGCCGCGCTCTGGAGCGTGTTCGCCTGCTGGTCGAAGACCTTCCGATCGTTGATCGCGGCCTGGTAGCGATCGTGGAACCGGTGGTCGCCGAGGATCACGTTGTCACAGCGCAACCCGTACGGCGTGAGCGCTTCGTCGAGCGCGGTGCGCGCCTTGTCGGCCGCCTGGAACTTCTTGCCGGCGTAGACGTCCTCGCTCGTGAGCTCGTTGAGCACGTCGCGGATGATCGAGCGGGCGAGGGGACGCACGATGCTGTCCTTGAGACTCTCGTCGTTCCGCGCGACCTGCGTGAGCACGTGCTGGGCCTGCTCCGGCACCAACCGGTAGATGACCGTCACGTCGACGCCGATGTCGTTGCCGTCGCTCGTCTTGAACTCGAGATCCCCGGACGCCTCGGCGCCTTCGGTTCGCGCCGCGGTCATCTCGAGCGTCTGCGCTTTCGTCGAGAAGGTGTACCAGTCCGACAGGATGAACAGGAAGTACGTCCCGCCGGGCGGGTAGATCTCGGAGTCGAGTCCGGTGAGGAGATTCACGCGCACGCCGACCTCGTTCGACTCGGTGCTGTGCATGGCACAGCCAGCGAGTGCCAGGAACAGGGCGAACATCAGCGTCCCTCCATGTCGAACATGCGGAGCGTCTGGTTCAGATCGAGCGGGTTCGTCCCACCGGGTCCGCCCTGCAGGAACACGACGTCGATCCCTTCGAGGACCTTCGCCATGTCGAGTCCCACGAGGTTGTCGGCGCCGGCGCTCGTCTTGTACGCGGCGTTCTCGAGCTCGGTGCCCTTCGCCTTCGCGAGGCTCACCAGCAGGTCGCCCTCCGCTCGTTTCTTGCGGCTGTAGAGGTCCGCCTCTGCCGCAATCTTCTGCACCTCGGTGTCGCCGCGCTTCTGCTCCAGGTCCACGCGGGCCTGCCCCTCGGCGTCGATCTTCACGCGCGCCGCTTCCATCTTCTTCGCCTCGGTCATCGACTGGTTGGTGAAGACGAGCTGATCCTGGACCTTCCGCTCCTCGATCTGGCTCTGGTACTCCTGGAGGTACCGGTACTGCCGGACCAGCACGTGCTCGACGACGAGGCCATACTCCTTCACGTCGGCGTTGAGCGCGTCGCGCGCTTTGTTCGTCGCGTCGACGCGGAGCGTCTCCGAGTAGAAGTCCTCCGCGCGCAACTGACCGAGCGCTTGCTTCAGCGCTTGTTGTCCCTTCGGGATGAGCGCGTTGTCCTCGAACAGCCGCCCCGGCCCGATCTTGGTCATCACGGTGTACGGATCCGTGATCCGGTAGAGGATCGTCGCATCGATCTGGATCTTCGATCCGTCGGACGAGTCGACCTCGAGCGAGGGAATCGTGCGTGCGTCGTCCGAATCGTTGTTGTCGCCTTCCCCGCCCGACGTGCTGAGGTTCAGTGTCTGCACGACCGTCGGGAAGAGATGGTAGGTCACGCCCGGTCCCGTGAAGACGAGCGCCGGTCCGATCTTCGCGGCGGCGTCGATGCCGCCGGTGTAGCGCGACTGCCGGATCCCCGACTCGTAGGGTCGGATGTAGGTCGTGATTCCGGTCGTCACCATCCAGACCAGGAAGACGGCGCCGATGACGAGCACGCCGATGAACAGCGCTCGTCGCCGTTTCGGGTTCGCGTTGACGTTGTTCAACAGATCCAGGCGTGCCATCGGGGCTCCTACGGCAGGGAGTCGAGCTCTTTCTGAAAGCCGGCAAGGCGTCGTACGGCGCTCTGCAGGAATGGTTGCGTGCCGACGAGCAGTCGGGGGAGCGTGGCGCCGAGTGCGGCAAGGAGCGCCACCATCAGCGGGAAGTCGACGTAGGGCGGGAGCGGCGTCACGCGGGACGCGAGCACGCTCAACGGAAGGGTGACCACCACGGTTGCGAGCGCCATCAGGACCGGGCTGTCGACGACGAAGGTGACGAGCCCGCGTTCGAACGCGTCACGGGCTTTCGCGTACCGAGCGTAGTCGTGGACGAACGCTCCCTCGAGGAAGCCACGCAGCTGCTGGATGTAGCGTGGGCTCCGCTCGCTCTCGCCGAGCCGCGCGCCGTCGAGCCACTCGGCCATGGCCTTTCGGAGACTCTCCTCGTCGGCGCGACCAGCGCGTCGCTCTCCGTCGAGCATCGGCAACGCGTCCGCGATGACAGCCGCGAGCGAGGACTCGGGGGCCTCCTCTTCATTGCGGCGGCGCAGCGCGTGCGTCTCGAGCGCGAGGTTCGCGCCGAGCGCCTTCAGTGGCGCGGCCACTTGCCGCACGTAGAGCGGGTGCACGACGAATGCGCCGAAGAGGGCCAGCACCGCGAGGAGGATCGGCGTCGAGATCGGCATCGGAATGGTGAGGAGTCCGGGGAGTGCCACGAGCACCGCCATGAGCACGGGCGAGCGCAGGAGCGCCCCTTGCAGCGGTCGGTCCTCGCGCGCGTTGATCCCCGCCGCGGCACGCGCGAAGCCGGGCACCGTCCGGCGACGAACGGCGTGTTCGAGCGCCGTCCACGTCGCGACCTCGGCGTCCGATCGCGGAGGCGCGTTCCGCTTGAGCACCTCGAGCGCGCCGTCGGCGGCGGCCGCGACGCGACCGGGAAGGAGCTCGGACGCAGGCTCGGCGAGCCGGGCGGCGTCCATCACGCGGACGAGGCTCGTCGCGATGCCCTCGTCGTCGACCGAAGCGGGGAGTGTCGACAGGAGCTGCGTCGTGCGGAGCGCAGCCGCGCGATCGCCGAGGGCGAGGATCGCGCGGCGCACGACGGAGCGATCCACGAGATCGAGGCGTGCTCCCTGCGCCAGCGCCAGGATGCCCGGGTCCTGCGCGGCGCTCTGGTCGCCGTTCGCAACGGCTTCGAGCTTCAGGATGAGCTCCGAGATCTCGCGTTCGTCATGGAGCGTCAGGACGTACTGGCGGAGGGCGTCCGGAAGCTGGCCGTGCCCGCCCGCGACCGTGAGCGTGGGCTTCTTCCGGTGGGTTTCCTCGGGCACGAGAGCACCTATCCAGAAGGTCTCCCGGTCCGCCCTACGCCGCAGGCAGCGGGGATCGAAACCGCTGGCCGTGGCCGGCCCGCGGCGCGGCGGACGCCGTCGAGACTCGGCGGGCGTGCGTTCGGCGCGCGAACGGCGTTCGGCGTGCGAACGGCGTTTGAAGAAGCAACGGCGCAGTCGTTCGAGCGTGAACCGCCGTTCGCGGGCGAAATGCATTCCAGGAAGCCGAAAACGCTGCGTTTCGATATCGAACGGCTTGGACTTTCCCGAATTCGTGCCCCGAACGGCGTTTGGACGGCGAACGGGCGCGCCGTTCGCACCCGAAGCGCCGTTCGCGCCCGAAGCGCCGTTCGCATCCGAAGCGCCGTTCGCCCCCGAAGCGCCGTTCGCGCCTGAAGTGCCGTTCGGGCCGGGAGCGATCGCGCGCCGCGCGGTGGGCAGGGCCTCCTAGCCGCGCTCACTCTTTCGCGAGCGCCCCATGAGATCGCGGAGCGCCTCGCTCACGGGCTTGTTCTCGTAGAGCATCAGGTAGATCTCTTCGCTGATGGGCATGTCCACGCCCCTCTTCTTCGCCAGGTCGTGCGCACTCTTCGCGGTGACGACGCCTTCGGCGACCTGCCCGAGCTCCTGGAGGATCTGCGGGAGCGTCTTTCCATGCCCGAGCCCGAGCCCGACGCGACGGTTTCGCGACAGGTCGCCGGTGCACGTGAGCACGAGGTCGCCGGTGCCGGCGAGCCCCGCGAGCGTCAGCGGGTTGCCGCCGAGCGCGACGGCGAGGCGCGTGATCTCCGCGAGGCCGCGGGTGATGAGCGCGGCGCGCGCGTTGAGGCCGAGGCCCATGCCGTCGACGACACCGCACGCGATCGCGATCACGTTCTTGAGCGCAGCGCCGATCTCCGCGCCCGTCACGTCGTCGGTCGTGTAGACGCGGAACGTCGGCGTGTGGAGCGTGTCGGCGACGCTGTGCGCGACCGCTCCGTGGCGTGCAGCGACGACGACAGCCGCCGGCAGCCCCTGCGCCACCTCCTTCGCGAACGAGGGTCCGCAGAGGAACGAGAGCCGTGCGAGGTACGCGAGCCCCAACGTCTCCTCGAGCACCTTCTCCATCGTCTCGAGCGTTTCGTTCTCGACGCCCTTCGAGGCACAGCAGATGAGCGCCTCCGACGACAGGAGCTTTCCGTTCTCCGCCCAGAGCGCGCGCGTCGCCTGGCTCGGCACGACGCTGAGCACGAACCCCGCGCCGTCGAGTGCCTTCCGGAGGTCGCCCGTCACGCGAAGGGCGGGCGGCAACCGCACGCCGGGCATGTACTGCGCGTTCTCCCGCGCGGTCTGGATCCGCTCCGCGCGTGCCGTGTCGTGGTCCCAGAGCACGACCTCGTGGTTGTCTGTCGCGCACAGGGACACCGACAGCGCCGTTCCCCACGAGCCCGCACCGACCACGGCGCACTTCATCGGGTGCGCCTATCCCGCTTCGCCCCACTCTTCGAAGAAGCCGATGCGAGTCCGGTTCGTGCTTGCCGGGCGGGCGCGCGTGTAGGCCCACTCGCGCAACTCCTTCAACCGATCGTCCATCGTGACGGCGAGCGGAACGCTCTCGCGCGCGACATCGAGGAGGTCGTCCATCTGCAGGTCGCGCTCGTTCGCGAAGGCATGGAACATCGCGGAGATGACCAACTGCTCGAGCTCCGCGCCGCTGCTTTCCAGCACATTGGGATCCTAAGCTTAGAATTCCACGTGGACAAGTTGTCGCG
>JADMIO012752755.1_pt1 | contig 80446 bp, 74 predicted proteins | sample 8958161 | NCBI WGS metagenome assembly JADMIO01 (sample SAMN16585339, study PRJNA669376) | soil metagenome | isolation source: Crop rotation soil | place: USA: Cullars Rotation, Alabama | collected 2011 | reverse complement strand
CTTTCCCCAGCACATACGACATTAATCGTGCCGATACCCAGGTTAGGCGCGCTGTCAATAACTATGACATCATAGTCATGAGCAACAGTTTCAATGGCCAGTCGGAGCATCAGGTGTGGATCGGTGGGCAGTTTACCTTCATCAAATTTGCCCATTAACTCAGTTTCAATACGGTGCAGAGCCAGACAGGAAGGAATAATGTCAAGCCCCGGCCAGCAAGTGGGCTTTATTGCATAAGTGACATCGTCCTTTTCCCCAAGATAGAAAGGCAGGAGAGTGTCTTCTGCATGAATATGAAGATCTGGTACCCATCCGTGATACATTGAGGCTGTTCCCTGGGGGTCGTTACCTTCCACGAGCAAAACACGTAGCCCCTTCAGAGCCAGATCCTGAGCAAGATGAACAGAAACTGAGGTTTTGTAAACGCCTCCTTTATGGGCAGCAACCCCGATCACCGGTGGAAATACGTCTTCAGCACGTCGCAATCGCGTACCAAACACATCACGCATATGATTAATTTGTTCAATTGTATAACCAACACGTTGCTCAACCCGTCCTCGAATTTCCATATCCGGGTGCGGTAGTCGCCCTGCTTTCTCGGCATCTCTGATAGCCTGAGAAGAAACCCCAACTAAATCCGCTGCTTCACCTATTCTCCAGCGCCGGGTTATTTTCCTCGCTTCCGGGCTGTCATCATTAAACTGTGCAATGGCGATAGCCTTCGTCATTTCATGACCAGCGTTTATGCACTGGTTAAGTGTTTCCATGAGTTTCATTCTGAACATCCTTTAATCATTGCTTTGCGTTTTTTTATTAAATCTTGCAATTTACTGCAAAGCAACAACAAAATCGCAAAGTCATCAAAAAACCGCAAAGTTGTTTAAAATAAGAGCAACACTACAAAAGGAGATAAGAAGAGCACATACCTCAGTCACTTATTATCACTAGCGCTCGCCGCAGCCGTGTAACCGAGCATAGCGAGCGAACTGGCGAGGAAGCAAAGAAGAACTGTTCTGTCAGATAGCTCTTACGCTCAGCGCAAGAAGAAATATCCACCGTGGGAAAAACTCCAGGTAGAGGTACACACGCGGATAGCCAATTCAGAGTAATAAACTGTGATAATCAACCCTCATCAATGATGACGAACTAACCCCCGATATCAAGTCACATGACGAAGGGAAAGAGAAGGAAATCAACTGTGACAAACTGCCCTCAAATTTGGCTTCCTTAAAAATTACAGTTCAAAAAGTATGAGAAAATCCATGCAGGCTGAAGGAAACAGCAAAACTGTGACAAATTACCCTCAGTAGGTCAGAACAAATGTGACGAACCACCCTCAAATCTGTGACAGATAACCCTCAGACTATCCTGTCGTCATGGAAGTGATATCGCGGAAGGAAAATACGATATGAGTCGTCTGGCGGCCTTTCTTTTTCTCAATGTATGAGAGGCGCATTGGAGTTCTGCTGTTGATCTCATTAACACAGACCTGCAGGAAGCGGCGGCGGAAGTCAGGCATACGCTGGTAACTTTGAGGCAGCTGGTAACGCTCTATGATCCAGTCGATTTTCAGAGAGACGATGCCTGAGCCATCCGGCTTACGATACTGACACAGGGATTCGTATAAACGCATGGCATACGGATTGGTGATTTCTTTTGTTTCACTAAGCCGAAACTGCGTAAACCGGTTCTGTAACCCGATAAAGAAGGGAATGAGATATGGGTTGATATGTACACTGTAAAGCCCTCTGGATGGACTGTGCGCACGTTTGATAAACCAAGGAAAAGATTCATAGCCTTTTTCATCGCCGGCATCCTCTTCAGGGCGATAAAAAACCACTTCCTTCCCCGCGAAACTCTTCAATGCCTGCCGTATATCCTTACTGGCTTCCGCAGAGGTCAATCCGAATATTTCAGCATATTTAGCAACATGGATCTCGCAGATACCGTCATGTTCCTGTAGGGTGCCATCAGATTTTCTGATCTGGTCAACGAACAGATACAGCATACGTTTTTGATCCCGGGAGAGACTATATGCCGCCTCAGTGAGGTCGTTTGACTGGACGATTCGCGGGCTATTTTTACGTTTCTTGTGATTGATAACCGCTGTTTCCGCCATGACAGATCCATGTGAAGTGTGACAAGTTTTTAGATTGTCACACTAAATAAAAAAGAGTCAATAAGCAGGGATAACTTTGTGAAAAAACAGCTTCTTCTGAGGGCAATTTGTCACAGGGTTAAGGGCAATTTGTCACAGACAGGACTGTCATTTGAGGGTGATTTGTCACACTGAAAGGGCAATTTGTCACAACACCTTCTCTAGAACCAGCATGGATAAAGGCCTACAAGGCGCTCTAAAAAAGAAGATCTAAAAACTATAAAAAAAATAATTATAAAAATATCCCCGTGGATAAGTGGATAACCCCAAGGGAAGTTTTTTCAGGCATCGTGTGTAAGCAGAATATATAAGTGCTGTTCCCTGGTGCTTCCTCGCTCACTCGACCGGGAGGGTTCGAGAAGGGGGGGCACCCCCCTTCGGCGTGCGCGGTCACGCGCACAGGGCGCAGCCCTGGTTAAAAACAAGGTTTATAAATATTGGTTTAAAAGCAGGTTAAAAGACAGGTTAGCGGTGGCCGAAAAACGGGCGGAAACCCTTGCAAATGCTGGATTTTCTGCCTGTGGACAGCCCCTCAAATGTCAATAGGTGCGCCCCTCATCTGTCAGCACTCTGCCCCTCAAGTGTCAAGGATCGCGCCCCTCATCTGTCAGTAGTCGCGCCCCTCAAGTGTCAATACCGCAGGGCACTTATCCCCAGGCTTGTCCACATCATCTGTGGGAAACTCGCGTAAAATCAGGCGTTTTCGCCGATTTGCGAGGCTGGCCAGCTCCACGTCGCCGGCCGAAATCGAGCCTGCCCCTCATCTGTCAACGCCGCGCCGGGTGAGTCGGCCCCTCAAGTGTCAACGTCCGCCCCTCATCTGTCAGTGAGGGCCAAGTTTTCCGCGAGGTATCCACAACGCCGGCGGCCGGCCGCGGTGTCTCGCACACGGCTTCGACGGCGTTTCTGGCGCGTTTGCAGGGCCATAGACGGCCGCCAGCCCAGCGGCGAGGGCAACCAGCCGAGGGCTTCGCCCTGTCGCTCGACTGCGGCGAGCACTACTGGCTGTAAAAGGACAGACCACATCATGGTTCTGTGTTCATTAGGTTGTTCTGTCCATTGCTGACATAATCCGCTCCACTTCAACGTAACACCGCACGAAGATTTCTATTGTTCCTGAAGGCATATTCAAATCGTTTTCGTTACCGCTTGCAGGCATCATGACAGAACACTACTTCCTATAAACGCTACACAGGCTCCTGAGATTAATAATGCGGATCTCTACGATAATGGGAGATTTTCCCGACTGTTTCGTTCGCTTCTCAGTGGATAACAGCCAGCTTCTCTGTTTAACAGACAAAAACAGCATATCCACTCAGTTCCACATTTCCATATAAAGGCCAAGGCATTTATTCTCAGGATAATTGTTTCAGCATCGCAACCGCATCAGACTCCGGCATCGCAAACTGCACCCGGTGCCGGGCAGCCACATCCAGCGCAAAAACCTTCGTGTAGACTTCCGTTGAACTGATGGACTTATGTCCCATCAGGCTTTGCAGAACTTTCAGCGGTATACCGGCATACAGCATGTGCATCGCATAGGAATGGCGGAACGTATGTGGTGTGACCGGAACAGAGAACGTCACACCGTCAGCAGCAGCGGCGGCAACCGCCTCCCCAATCCAGGTCCTGACCGTTCTGTCCGTCACTTCCCAGATCCGCGCTTTCTCTGTCCTTCCTGTGCGACGGTTACGCCGCTCCATGAGCTTATCGGGTCCACTCGCGAACGCAGAAAGGCCCACCCGAAGGTGAGCCAGTGTGATTACATTTGCGGCCTAACTGTGGCCAGTCCAGTTACGCTGGAGTCACTAGTATTTAGGTGACACTATAGAAGCGGCCGCGACAACTTGTCCACGTGGAATTCTAAGCTTAGGATCCCAATGTGCTGGAAAGCCTTCAACGGTTGCGGCATATTATCGAGAGTAGCATGATGCATGCTTTCAAAAAAACCCGAGATAAATCCTTCCCTCTTGAATGCCGCTGAAACAATAACAATTTTGTCGACGATCTCTGGATGCCGAATGGCGATCTGCATGGTGGTTGTACCCCCATTGCTGAAGCCAAGAAAGTTTGCCTTTTCAATTTTCAGATATTCAAGTAGGCCCGCTACATCATCAGCGTCCTGTTCAAAGGACTCTGGAGTATTTCGATCACTCGTCCGTCCATGTGCTTGCAATTCTACGCCGATTATTTTTCCATAATCCATAATCAACGGCAGTAATTCACCGAAACTGGATTGAATCGTAGACCCACCACCATGAATGAGTACGAGCGGGATTTCACCTTTGCCGTAGAGCTCATAGTACATGCTTATCCCATTGATCGGAGCAATCCCGGTACGCTTTTGCAATTTTTCCTGATGCATAATTTCCGTTGGATACAAACTTACATTATAGGGAGATCTCCACTTTCTCTAGTTTCGCACGAAGTGCGAATGCTCCAAATTGAACAGCAGCTGTATTAAAACCGCACACTTTCCCAAAGCTCAAATGCTCTAACACGTTGGGCCACAAATTCATCTGTTCTGGCACCTTTTTAGAAATTATAGCCCAACCTTACATTCAAGACCTATGTTTTTGAACTACCTTAAAATAGCCTGGCGGAACCTCACCCGCAATAAAACGTTCTCCGCGATTAATATAATTGGTTTATCGTTCGGACTTGCCTGTAGCATCCTCATCATGTTGTGGGTAATCTCCGAAAGAAGTGTTGATGCGTTTCATGTAAATAAAGATCGTCTCTTCGTTGTTTATGAGCGCCAGTACTACGATGGAAAAATTGAAGCTGGCTACCCAACACAAGGAATGCTTGCCGAAGAATTGAAAAAATCTTTTCCAGAGGTTCAATACGCAGCGGCAAAGGAATACGCCGCAGCCCCGGGATCGCTCAATACTTTCCAGGCAAATAATAAGGTTCTTAAAATGAGTGGATGCTTTGCCGGTGATGACTTCTTCAGGATGTTTACCTATCCTTTGCTGGAAGGAAATCCGGAGTCGGCAATTGCAGAAGAGAATACCATTGCTATTTCAAAAAAAATGGCGGAAGCATTTTTTGGAAGCCAGAAAGCTGCGATAGGTAAACCTATCAAGTTCGAAAACAAATATGATTTGCAGATTACTGCTGTGTTCGATAATGTTCCCGCGAATTCTTCTGATCAATTTGATTTTGTAAGAAACTGGAAGGACTTTGTCAAAGAGAATGATTGGGTTCACCATTGGGGAAATTCTAGTCCTGTAACATATGTTCAGTTGAGATCCGATGCAAATCGCGGTTTGGTGGAATCCAAGATCAAAGACTTCGTGCATCGCTTCACTCCAAAATCTGAAGGGTTCCGTATGGAACTTGCCCTTCAGCCTTATAGCGAAAGATACCTGCATTCAAGATTTCAAAATGGCAGTATCGACGGAGGGCGGATTGAATATGTACAAATGTTTACCATAGTAGCTATAATTATATTGATCATTGCCTGCATCAACTTTATGAACCTTGCTACGGCTCGCTCTGCGTCCCGTTCGAAAGAAGTTGGCGTCAGAAAAGTTATTGGTGCAGGTAAGGGAATGCTCGTTCGACAATTTATGGTGGAAGCGTTTGTGTTAACATTAATTTCTGCAATGGCCTCTCTCCTTCTTGCAAGCTTGTTCTTACCTGTATTCAACCAACTTACCTTAAAGCAACTTTTCCTTCCCGTTGAAGTGCCGAAGTTTTGGATGGTATTCATTGCGCTGTTACTTGTCACTACATGTATCGCTGGTACTTATCCTGCGCTGTTTCTTTCCACCTTTCATCCGGTAAAAATTCTGAAAGGAAGTTTGAAGTTCAGTTGGCAGACAGTTTTTTTCAGAAAGGGATTAGTAGTATTCCAGTTTGCTATTTCCATCATCCTGATCCTTGGCGTGATTGTTATTTTTCGCCAGATGAATTACGTGCAATCGAAGAATTTGGGATACGATCGTGAAAATTTGGTATACGTTCCAATAGAAGGAGATTTAGTCAATCGATACAGTCTATTCAAACAACAGATGTTGTCGCATTCATCGATAGCTGGAATCTCAAAAATGCGAAACTCTCCAACAGTCATTGAACACCACACAGGAAGCATTTCATGGCCAGGAAAACCTGATGGTTCAGAAGTTTCTTTTGCTGACGGTGTAGTTGGCTACGACTTTCTCAAGACAATGAAATTGCAATTAAAGGATGGACGCGACTTTTCTCCGTTATATAATGATTCGACAAGCTATTTGCTGAACGAAACTGCGGTTGCAAAAATGGGATTTGACAATGCGGTTGGAAAAATTGTTTCGTGGGGTAACCGTCCCGGTAAGGTGATTGGCGTAATCAAAGATTTTCACTTCAACTCTATGCACCAGGCCATTGAACCACTGATTATGCGATTAGATGAGCATTGGACATGGGGAACCATACTCGTGCGCACAAAGCCCGGTCAAACAAAGCAAGCGATTGATGACCTGCGTAAGGTTTGTCGTGAGTTGAATCCTTCAGTGCCTTTCACCTACCAGTTCAGCGATCAGGAATTTGCAAAACTCTATCGCAGTGAAGAAACCGTAGGAAAGCTGTCCAGCTATTTTGCCTTCCTTGCCATATTCATTTCCTGCCTTGGATTATTTGGCATGGCGATGTTCGCAGCGGCGCAACGCACAAAAGAAATTGGTGTAAGAAAGGTGTTGGGCGCTTCTGCACCGGATGTAATGCGCTTGCTCACCGCCAATTTTTTAAAACCAGTAGGCATAGCGATTGTGATTTCGTTTCCTGTTGCTCATTATTTATTGAATCAGTGGTTATCAAACTTCGCTTATAGAATCAACATCGAATGGTGGATGTACGCCGTAGGCGGTTGCATTGCGGTTCTCATTGCTATTATCACCGTCAGTTCGCAAGCGATAAAAGCCGCTATGATCAATCCTGTCAAATCATTGCGGAGTGAATAGGATTTGTAGATTTGGATGGGCCATTGCATATGAACCATTCAACCGCAACCAGCAAAAAGGGTGATTCAATCGATGAATTAACCGATATAGGTTTCTTATCGCAGCTGTTTAGTGATATTGTATCCATCGAAAAGCAAATCCTCAAAACTTCCGGATTTTCGGGTTCCAATCATGCCAAGATATCACTTCATCTAGCAAATGGTAACATTGTTTCTCTAGTATTGAAACGCGTTGTTCCGTTAAAGGATATGACCATTTGGAGATCCGGCAATGTGATAGATCGCGAGGTGCGGCTAATTGAAAATGAAGAATTGAAAGACGTTTGGAACATCTTCAAATCGCCATACATTGCATATGCCAAAGAAGGAGAAGATTCCGCTTTGTTAATGCTTGACTTGTCTGCCTCATTGTTTCCAGATGTGCGTGAGCCAATTAGTATTGAACAGGAAGATTTAATTCTGTTAGCGCTTGCGCGATTGCACGCAAAATTTTGGGAACAAAAACTTGCATCCACCTCCTGGTTAACCACCGATGAGATATTTTTTGATTTCCTTGCACCGCAATCAAGTGGAGAAGTAAAAAACGAAGGTCGTGAGCACCCAATCTTTACTGCCGTGCAAGCAGGTTGGCATTTAGCATTTCAACTAATGCCTCCTGAATTGAGATCGTTTGTATTGGAACCGCCGATCCGAGAAATGCTCGCGGACCTTCCCAGGACTTTAATTCACGGCGACTCAAAACTTGCGAATTTCGCCATCATTCCCAACGAAGAAGTTTCAGCTTTTGACTGGACAGTGGTGGCTTATGCATGTCCAGCAATTGAAATTGGATGGTATGTCGCGGTGAATGCCTCAAGACTTTCTCGACCAAAAGAAAAAGTATTCCATCAATATCGTCAATTTCTTCAACGGGAATTGGGCAAGGAAATCAGCGGTGAAATCTGGAACAGGATGATGAATGTGGCCATCATGGCCGGCGCCAGGATGCTATTATGGAATAAAGCTTTGAATGTTCAAAAGAATATTGCGGGTGCGAAGGACGAGTGGGATTGGTGGATCGAAGAGTTAAAAAGAACCAAGATACAAGATACAAGAACCAATTAAGGAAAATCAAATAAGAAAAATAGAACCTAAAAAGACACTCAAACCTTAAGATCACTGAAATCGTTTATTCTTGTTAGACCCAGGTTCGGATAGAGATTTTCCTTGTCATATAACACAACATCTATTCCTAAATCCTGCGCGGCTTTGATTTCGGATTTAGGATCGTCGCCAATAACTAGAACTTCTGATTTTTCATAGTGATGACGACTCATGATATTAGCGAAAACATCTTTTTTTGTTTGTGTAGAAGAGGTGGGATCAACGATATGAATTTCTTTAAAGTCGTTCTGAATTTTCATCCCGCTGATTTTGCTTTGCTGCAATTGCAGAAATCCTGTAGTCACAAGAAACTTGTCAATGTTTAATTTCTTAACCTCGGAATAATCATCAAATGGTTTAATCTTTCCGCGATAAGTTGCGTCTTTAAAAAAATTCATTCCCTGCGCTATTAATTCATTAGAGAAATCAAACTCCTTCGCAACGAGGTGGAAGGGACGACGCATGATTTCTTTTTTGATCTGATCAAATTGATCCTCGTGTGTTCCATCTCTATGAATTAAATCAAACAGTGGAGGAAAAAACTCATCAGCAATTGATCGAACGGAATAAATGGTATTGTCCAGGTCAAGTATGATGGCTCTTTTGCGCATGTGATCGATTTGAATTCAATTCCACGGATCCAAGCCAAGTAATTTTCTACCTAGTGGAGATAATTCGGCGGTAGAATATTTTGTCTGTTCCCAATTTCTCGGATCGCCGGGAAAAGCATATCCTTCGGGCGCCTTTCTTTCTTTCCAGGAAGTAATTCTCCATTCCCTCAATGCATCATTATCTTCTTCCGCAGGCATCATGGAAATATACTGAGCCATGCGTACTTTATTTTCACTTCTATTGGCTCTGATGCCATGTGGTTGGAGACTATTAAAGATCAGCAGATCGCCAGCCATCAATGGAACCTTTATAATTTCAAATCCTGTAACGTCAGGCTTGAAGTGATCACGATCTTCTGGTTGCGTTAATTTCCACGTGTCATAAGTGCGAAATAATTCAGGCACACATTGAAAGCCGCCCATGTTTTCGTCTGTTTGATCCGCCAATGCCAATACCCCTTGAACATTCTGCGGTCGTGTTTCGGGATCATAATCCCAATGAATAAAAGCCTTGTATTCAAAACCTGGACGAATGGGGAAATTCAAATTCGCGCGATCGATTGTAACCCACAATTTTTCTGTTCCCCATATATCTGCAAATGCTTTGTGGACTTTTGGAGATTGTCTGTTATCCCAGAGATATTGATGATTATACACTTCAACCATCCCCGTATTGGTGAGCTCTTTCATTTTCATTTCTGCCCGCGGCGGTGCGTACCATGTTTCCGCATCGTTAGGATTCTTCTCCTCAAACTCCCAGAGAAAATTTGCGAGTCGCTCCACTTGTTCTTTCGGAACTGCGTTCTTAATAACAACGTAACCATTCTCTATCCAAAATTTCCAATCGTCCTCACTCAATATGCGCAGCGGTTTGCCATCACTTCTATCATTGAGTTTAACCTTGCTGCTTTTTGCAGTGGATGGATTACCGGGGATATCCTTATGCGCATTGGGAATCATTGTAGGCGCCATCGTTTGTTGTTGCATATGAATTTGATTGATGACCCAAAGTTCTGTTTATAGGAAGGCGTTTCCTTCTCCTACAATGACCAATATTTGCTCTATATTGACCTTTTTTATCAATTTTACAGAAATTATTGAGCTTTATAGGAAAATTTAAGAGTGAAGATTCAAAAGGAAATAGTATTACCAGATCCTGGGCAGTCATTCAAATTATTTACGCCGAGCCTGAGGAATTCCTTTTTCTGGCATTATCATCCAGAATTCGAATTGGTTTATGTAGAAGCCATCACTGGCATACGGCATGTTGGTCAACACATATCGAGTTTCATGGAGAGTGACCTTGTATTAATTGGACCCAACATACCGCATTTGAATTTTGATTATGGTATTGAAACCGAGTATCATCAGATAGTAGTTCAACTTAAAGAAAACTTTTTAGGCGATGCGTTCGAACAAACGCCTGAATTCTCACGAATAAATGCATTGTTTTCAAAAGCATCTCTCGGACTTTCATTTGGCGGTAAAACAAAAAAACTGGTTGCTGAAAAATTACACCAAATGCGGGGCCAACAGCATTTTGAACAATTATTGAACTTGCTGGAGGTTTTTCAGTTGCTTGCAAACTCGCGAGAAGTAACTCAACTCAATGAGCAAGACACCAGCGTTAAATTATTTTTCGACGATAAGATCAGAATGGGGTCCGTGTATAAATATATTCATGCCAACTACAACCAGCAGCCAGATGTAAATGAGGTGGCGCGCAGTGTACATCTAAGCACTCCGGCCTTTTGCAGGTATTTCAAGAAACAAACAAAAATGACATTCACTGATTTTCTGAATCAATACCGCATCACCCAATCAAAGACGTTATTGTTGAAAGGTCTTACAGTAACAGAAGCTTGCTTCGAAGTAGGATTTGAAAGTTTATCGTATTTCAATAAACTGTTCAAACGACTGACGGGAGAAAATCCATCGGCATTTAGAAAGCGCAATTCGGAGCTTCTAGGTCACGAAGTGCACGACGGAGCACGAAGTGCACGTGATTTTTTTGATGGAAGACGAGTAGAAGATTACATATTACCAGCTTACTGAGTACGAAGAGCAAAGTGCACAAAGCGGCGGGACTGTCTGCGACAGTCCTCACGTTAGCTTATGTTAGTCGTCATCTCTGGAGCCTGATTTTGTTTTTTGCTTAATGCCTCTCTCACCTTGGGTGCTATTTTCGTTCCGAAGATTTCGATTGACTTCATCATGGATGCGTGTGCAGGTCCGCCGACATCCATATGTGCCGAAAATCGAGTGAGACCGAGTAGTTCCTGCATTTGTAAAATTTTATCGATGGATTCATTTGCATCCCCAATGATCAAATGTCCTTGAGGAGATCTTCCTGTTTCATATTGTTGCTTCTGATAAGGTGGCCATCCCCTTTGGCGGCCTATCCGATTCATTTGCGCACTGTATGTTGGGTAATATTCTTCCGCGGTTTGTTTTCCATTCTCTCCAAAAAAGGCATGCATGTGCACACCAATTTGCATAGCTTCTGCCTTGTGGCCAAAATGCTTGTATACCTCCCGGTAATAATCAAAAAGGGGTTTGAAATGCGCGGGATCTCCACCGATGATCGCGAAAATAGCAGGCACTCCAAATTTTCCAGCACGCAAAACTGATTCGGGAGTACCGCCAATGGCCACCCAAATATTGAGATGATCATTTACCGCGCGAGGAAGTACTTGTTGATTCTTCAATTCAGGACGAAGCTTCCCTTTCCAGGTGACGGTTTTATTTTTGTTGATCTGCAACAGCAATTCTAATTTTTCTTCAAACAGTTCGTCGTAATTGGCAAGGTCATATCCATAGAGTGGAAACGATTCAATAAAACTTCCGCGACCAACAACAAGTTCCGCTCTTCCACCCGAGATTAAATCAATGGTTGCAAAACTTTGATAAAGCCTCACGGGATCAGATGAACTGAGAACTGAAACTGCACTGCCTAATTGTATCTTTTTTGTAACGGTAGATGCCGCGGCCAAAACAATTTCCGGTGTTGATACGGCATAGTCGGGACGATGATGTTCACCAATACCAAAGAAATCCAATCCCACCTGGTCCATTAGTTTAATCTCTTCAATCAACTCCTGCAACCGTTGCTGCGTAGGTTGTATTTCTCCTTTGCTATTGATATTAAGATCGCCAAACATACCTATGCCCAGTTCCATATAAATGAATTTATCTGCGAAAATACTTAAGATGTGGGTGCTTGTCATCGCCTTTCCCAAACTGGGAAGCACACTTTATCACGGTGTTAGGAATAATTCACTTATATTTGCCTTCTCTTATTAGTTGACTTAGATAAATTTCTCTCCCTTTTTTGTAGAAGCTCATCTGGTCCTTGTTAGAGACCGAACGCTCCATCAGAGCTATTCCAAATAAAATCAAATTTTGTAATGTTATTTGAACAATTAGGTCTAAGTGCGCCTATTTTAGAAGCACTTCAACAAGAAGGTTATACCCAACCCACAGCCATCCAGGCACAAGCTATTCCACCCGCATTAAAAGGACAAGACATACTCGGACTAGCGCAAACAGGAACCGGCAAAACTGCCGCGTTCGCTTTACCGATTCTTCAATTGTTGAACGATAAGCAACTCAATGGATACAAGCATACGCGAGCATTGATCTTGACTCCTACACGGGAGCTTGCTTTGCAGATTAGCGAAAGCTTCCAGACCTACGGAAGATATACTAAAGTAAAACAAGAAGTAATCTTCGGTGGGGTTTCACAGCACACGCAAACAATTGCGTTGCGAAATGGAACCGATGTTTTGATTGCAACACCCGGTCGTTTGTTAGACCTCATGAACCAGGGATATGTTCACCTCGATCATTTAGAGTTATTCGTACTTGATGAAGCGGACCGCATGCTGGATATGGGATTTATCAATGACGTAAAGAAAATAATGAAGGCATTACCGCGGCAAAAGCAGACGATGCTTTTTTCTGCAACCATGCCGCCACAAATTAAAGAGTTAGTAGCTTCCTTATTGCGCAATCCTGTAACGATTCAGGTAGCACCAGTATCATCTACTGCCGAAAGAATTGATCAGTCTGTTTACTTCATTCCCAAACAAAGAAAGCAGTCGTTATTAGTTCATTTGTTGAATGAGAAAAAGATAAGACGCACACTGGTGTTTACGCGTACAAAACATGGAGCCGACAAGATTGCAAAGGAATTGAAGAAAGCAAGCATTCGTGCGGAAGCGATTCATGGAAATAAATCGCAAAACGCGAGGCAAAGTGCATTGTCGAACTTCAAGGAGGGTAAAATAAAAGTATTGGTAGCTACCGATATCGCTGCGAGAGGCATTGATGTTGATGCCCTGGAGCATGTTATCAATTTTGATTTACCTGATGTTCCGGAGACTTATGTGCATCGCATTGGTCGTACCGGCAGGGCTGGCGCAAATGGTATTGCCATTTCATTTTGCGATACGCGCGAGGAAATGGGCAATTTAAGAAGCATCAATAGGCTGATAGGTTTAAAAATTCCTGCCGTTGCCCATCCCTTCGAGAATGCGGTTGCGTAGTCCAGGTTTTGCCCTTTTTTAAATCACAAAGTTTGGGTTTTCTCAATGTCGAAGAGTACGGAGAAGATTAAGGAGGATCCCTCTTGATATTCGAAGATCCTTCTGCTGAGTTAATCCAAACGAATTGAAATCCCAAAAAGACCACAAAGGGCCATCTGCGATGGCCCTACATCCATGTGGCCGAGCGTGAAGTTTTTACTTCAATTTTTTTACCACGAACTCGCACCAAGCAACCTTATATGCTCCTTCCTCTCGATGCAGCCACCACCCAAGCTCTATGATAATAATAAAGCGTGATTGCCGGAGGCAATTGCTCGAAGCCTAACCTCTTTTGCGGAATTTGCAAATTTCCCTTCCCATCCCCTCTTTTTTGGGAAATTATCCCACCGGCAGACCTCAATTCCCCCTTTCCCTGCAATAACGCCCGAAACGGCCACGGGTACCCGATAATTCAATTTAGAATCGGATTCCCGGGAAAGTACTTTTCATTCAGAATCAAACGAACAAGTTTCTAAACCCAAAAAACAACTAAAATGAAAAAGGTTCTTTTCCTCCTGCTTGTTTCCTTCGCAACTATTAGCCTGTTTGCCCAATCCCAAACTTCGTCTACGGTTAAAAAGCTCTATGTAGAAGGTGGGGGCGGTATTTCAAGTTATCAGGGTGGCTTTGGAGAATTGGGATTAACTGCAGTATTGAAAAATGACTGGATTGCGTCTATCTCTTCTTATAATTTCGATATCAACCTCAAAAATCTTCCTTCCAATTACCAACAAGGTTATACAATCTTCATCATCTTCCCCATTCCAGATGCTATGCCTTCCCAAAACCTGAAGCTGGTAAATCTTACCGCAGGAAAATTATTCCAGTGTGGAAGAAAAACATGGTTTAGCACTGAGGGCGGTTTATCAATTGTCAGTGGAAAAAAATTCTCTTTTACTTCACAGGAAATAAAAAGTGATTGGTGGTATACCAGCTCCAACTATTCTATCAAAGAAGAATCTACAACCACGGCTGGTCTGATGTTGAAAAGCAATTTCACCTGGGCTTGCACACCGTATTGCGGTTTCAGCATGGGAGCATTTGCAAATCTCAATTCCATTCAGTCACCAGTAGGCGTAGAATTTAAATTGATTGCCGGATGGTTGAATACGAAAAGAAGAAATCATTAATATAATTTCTAACAAACAACCGATAAACACATAGGTCAATAAAAGATTTAATAACCCCGCCTTTCAAGGCGGGGTTTTGATTGCGGTCATCTTTCAAAACCTATAAGGTTTTATAAACCTTATAGGTTTCGGGTTAGTAACAAGACGTTCCTCAACAACTATTGCTGAGATTCCTTGTATAAATAATTGCCTGCTTCAACCTAAATTTATCATTCAGCAATAAATAATCATATGGAAGCAGTAAGAACATTGGCAGAAGGAACCACCACCGTTAGAGCAAAAGAGGTAAGGGCGTTTGGAACGGAAGCAGCAGATGCACCTTTACAACAGTTAAGTATCCAGAGACGAAAGCCTACACCACACGACGTGGAAATTGAAATATTGTATTGCGGGGTTTGTCATTCCGACCTTCACACAGCAAGAAACGAATGGCATGGCACCATTTATCCGTGCGTGCCCGGTCACGAAATTGTTGGCAAAATAGTAAGCGTGGGCAATCACGTTAAGAAATTTAAAGTAGGTGATCATGCCGCGGTCGGTTGTATGGTGGATAGTTGTAGGGATTGCGACTATTGCAAAGAAGGACTTGAGCAATATTGCGAAGTGGGCAATATCGGAACCTATAATTCTCCCGATAAATACCTGGGCACACAAACCTATGGCGGTTACTCCGAGAGCATAGTTGTAGATGAAAATTTTGTTTTGCGCTTGCCGAAAAATCTTGATCTCGCGGCTACAGCTCCACTGCTCTGCGCAGGGATCACTACGTATTCACCTTTGAGACATTGGAAGGTTGGCCCTGGTAAAAAAGTTGGAGTGGTTGGTCTGGGCGGATTGGGACACATGGGCGTCAAACTCGCGAAAGCAATGGGGGCAGAAGTAATTGTATTTACCACTTCCACCTCAAAGGTTGAAGATGCGAAACGTTTGGGTGCTCATGACGTAGTATTGTCCAAAGATGAAGATCAAATGCAACGGTATGCGGGCAAACTTCATTTTGTGTTAGATGCGGTATCTGCACAACATGATATCAATGCTTATTTAAGTTTATTGCGCGTAGATGGATCGCTGGCATTGGTTGGCGCGCCTGAATTTCCACTTCCCGTAGCTGCGTTCAGCCTCATTCCTTATCGACGGAGTTTTGCCGGATCAATGATTGGAGGCATTCCCGAAACGCAGGAGATGCTTGACTTCTGCGGAAAGCACAACATCGTTTCGGATATTGAAATGATCAACATTCAACAAATCAATGAGGCGTACGAAAGGTTATTGAAGGGTGATGTGAAGTATCGGTTTGTAATTGATATGGCGTCGTTGAAGAAATAGACATGCGGGCCCTCAATTACATTAGCTTAATTCAATTGAATAAATAAAGTCCTAAATCCAGGACTTTATTTTATTAAACCCGCAGGTGAGCTTTAGCTGCTTGCGGGAATTGGCGTCGTATTGGTCGATTTCCTTTTTAATATAAGCGCACTGATAAGTGTCACTACCAATCCAACAGGCAAAATTTCAACATAGGTCATCATTGCATTGAAGAACGGATTCTTAAGCATCGCAGTCATGTTGGCCATTTCTGTTGTTTGCTTATCAATTTCCACTTGACTTGCACCACTTGCTTTCAGCTCGTTGAGCATAGAGGCTGAATATTTATCCATAAAATCAGGCATAAAGAAGTAGAAGTCGATCAGCCACGCCACCACATAAATAGTGGAGGCGATTAAAACAATGAACAACCCAATCCTAAAAGCCTTTCCAAAACTGATAACCCCATTATTGTATTTATCCCGGTAGTTGCGAATGCCCACAAACACAAGTGAAAAAGCCACGAGCATGGAAGCGTACCCAATGAGCAAGCTGGTGTTGTAATCGATGCCACTGCTATGGCTGAGGTAGTTGACCGAAAACAGCATCAGAACGGAAACGATTATGCCTGCAATGAGTCCGTAGATAAGAATATTCTTTTTCATTTTGGTTTTGATTTGCTACAAATCTGGCCCTTGCAACAATTTTTTCAGTCATACTTTCGGCCATTTTTCTGCATTCGCGCCTGATCTCATTCTAAAGTACGAGTTCTCGTGTGGAATTTTTCAGATCCCGACTTCGTCGGGATTAAAGAAGTACCACAATGATCACCAGGGACGCATAAAGGGCACAAAGTATATATTGAATCGGTAGTTTAGGTAAAATAGGAATAACCAGCTATTCGAGAGATCAAAGCTCACAACGCGATAAAGCGTGCCTTCGGCGCGCCACTTGTGTTCTTGTTTCTCTCAACTAAGCAGGCCTTCCAATTAATAATGTGCTTTCGAACTCTTCTTTATATTTCCTCGTGATCCTTGTGATTTCTTTGTGTGCCTTGTGGAATTTCTTGATCCCGGCGAAGCCGGGATTAAGGAATAAGACTCAACCGCTTTGCCTTGTCAACCGCCTGCGTCCGTCTTTTCACATCCAATTTTGCGAAAATATTTTGGTTATGCGTCTTGACCGTGCTTAGTGAAACGAAAATCTTTTCAGCTATTTCTTCATTGCTAAGGCCTTCTGCCATTAAACTTAAGATTTCCAATTCCCGTTTGCTGAGTTCGAATTTCGATATGAGGGAAGTATTGGGTGTAAAATTTTCACGTCGACCGAGGTACACTTCTTTTTCTATTAATACTGTTTCAATTTTAGGCTTCGAAAGCTTCAGAGCAAGCCATATACCTAAGGCAGTAAAGAGTAGTGCAATTGCTCCGATGTAGATCTCAAAGGAATGACGATATATGATGAACCGAAGTTCCAGCCATTTCAATAAGAAAAGAAGAAAGGCAAGGCTTATACTGTAAAGTATAATGGCCTTATACCTGGCAAAAAAGTTTCGGTTATCTGACATACGATAAATGTCCAAAATCTGGGTTTATTTTAGTCTCTGGTGGTTCTAGCGTTTATTTTCCAGGATATTTTTCAAGGTTGCCAAACTAATATCCATATCCCTGGCAAAATTCTTTTCTGCCATCGGAATCATAATGTTCAATGGGTATCTCAATGTGCCAGCGTTGGTAAAATTTACTCTCGTTTGATTATCGGCTAAAGGCTCTGTTTCCATGGTGACAGAGGCCTTTGCTTCCATGGGTTTTACAAAACGAATCTCAGTCTCTACTTTTTTCCCTTCAACGATGTTCATAATCTCCTTCTCACCTTCACCGGCCATTCTACCGCCCTTCCACGAATAAACAAAACCCACCGTTCCGTCTGTTCCTTTAAACTCTTTTATCCTTTCGGGACCTGCAGTTGCCCATTGGTTGAACTCGTCCTGGTTTTTGAGCAGTCTTAAGAAGTCAAATACTTTCTGGGTTGGCGCATTAATAATAATTTCTCTTTTCACGTAATGCTCTTTCTTCATAAAAAGCGCAATGATCAAAAGTACGGCAACGATACCTGCTATTGATAGTAGAATGGTAATGATGATACTCATTTTATTCCTTTTAATTGGGGAAGCGTTCTGGTAATTAAAAGTAATAAACAAAAGAGAACATTGAAATAAATAGAGCTCACAGTTAAAAAGGAAATATCCAACTAGAATGTCGGCGATATGCCTATTAATAGCGGTGCGATACCGGGCCCATTGGCATATTCGCAGGGGGTGTTTTTGCACTCATGATGACGATGTCTCTTACTCCTCTGCCATTATTTATTTTAGGATCGGCAACTTTCAATTCGGAGCCGTAATGCCAGACTTTTTTATCGTTCCAATAAATCAATTTTCCAGGAGGGATTACTTCATCAAAAATTAATTCATCTGATTTCTTACCATTATCGTCCATTGCATATTGACTCACGCCTGAATCATTTGTAATGTTGTTTCGGTTTACCACCAACATACCAACATGGCGATTTCCGTCTTGATGGAAACCTTCAACCGTTGGCAGACCGATGCGCGATGTAAGACAATCCACACGTTGAAATTGAACCAAGACAATGGCATCGCTCCATCCAAAAAAAGAAGCGTAATGGATTAACAAATTATGGAAGTCCTTGCTCTTCGTGATTGCTTCACTTATAGGAGGATACTCGCGACGCATATCACCATGCACAGGATTATATTTGATGGATTGCTGCATGGCGTACTGTGGCAAATTCCAAACGCTATATCCTGTTTCATCAGAATGCCATGGGGGCTTGCTGTTGCTCAAGTATTTTTTACTTTCTTCTTCATTCATTCCGCTTAATTGATTTACTGTAGCAATGCGTTCATCGATTCCGTCAATAGCATCTGCCTTATCATGCTTTACGCGAAACCACGCAATGGCTTTGTATCGATAGCCTTCCTTGATATAAGGATCAACCGGAATAAGATCAAAAAACCTGGACCAACTTGTCACATCAATGAAAGATGATGGATCGATAGCCTCATACAAAAAGTTGGGTAAATCCAATTCCTGTGGAGGGAAGTTAGGATCAACAACGGCAGGATGATAAGAATGAAGTGATGTACTATTTTCAATTGGCATGAGAAAAAGTGTAGAGCAAAGTTATTCAGAGATTTTAATGATCAAAGCATTTGCTATGTTACCAATGAGAATGGGTATTTTCTTTATATTTGCCGCCCTTGCCCAGGTGGCGAAATTGGTAGACGCACCGTCTTCAGGTGGCGGCGCCGCGAGGTGTGCTGGTTCGAATCCAGTCCTGGGCACAATGACCCCGACGATAGTCGGGGATTTTTATTGAGCTAGGTTTCATTTTAGACGGTCACGGGTTCGTTTATTATCTGAATGCCAGCACGCCCTCCAATCTTAATCTTACTCTTCCACGGTATGATGCCGGGAGAAAACAGCAAAACCAAATAAATAAGTAGTGGCAATGCCCCATATGCAACCGTGTCACCCCATATGGTTCCAAAAGAATTTATGCGTGCATTGCCCGGATCGTTCCTTTGAAACCGCACTTCAACAGACTGGCCTTTTTGAAGAGAAAGATTCATATTTCCATTAAAATGAAATATGCTGTCCCCCACTTTGAATTGAACAACCGGATAAGTACTCATTCCTAGAACAGATCCAAGATTGTCGTGACCTACAAATTCCATGATGCCAATCGTCTTTTTAGAATTGAGCACCCAAATGGTTTTGGGGATAAACCATGGAGTCACCAATATGAAAAAAAGGATAATGAAAAAAGTACTTCTGGAGAGAATCATCGGTGACAATTATCTTTTTTCAACTTTTATAATTCTGATTTTTCCTTGCAAAAATGAAGCATCATTTCTGGGATGTTTTACAAGATATGCATCGCCTTTAGTTGGCGAAACAAGTAAAGTGTGAATGTTGCTTCTCTTTTACTCGCAAATAGGGATTATGTTTGCTGTATCCCCCTTTTCAATTTACACAATATGAGAAAACTTGTGTTGTCAGTGGCGGTAAGCCTCGATGGTTTTATTGAAGGACCAAATGGAGAATACGATTGGTGTATTCCTCCTTCTCCTGCAGATTGGAAAGCTTTTCTTGACAATATTGACACCATTTTTGTTGGGCGAAAGACGTATGAAATGGCGCAACAAATGCAAGGAGGACCGGCAGGATTCCCCAAATTCAAAGAATATGTTTTTTCAACTACGCTCTCAAAAGTAAAGGAAGGAACTACCTTGATCAGCAGCAATGTCAAAGCTGAAGTGGAAAAAATCAAGAATGCAGATGGGAAAGATATATGGCTTTTTGGCGGGGCAAGCTTAACGAACTCCTTATTGAACCTGGGTTTAATTGATGAGTTGCAGCTTGGCGTTTGCCCGATCATCCTTGGGAAAGGCAAGCCTTTGTTTAGCGATGCTAATAAAAGAGTTAAGCTTAAGCTGATGGATTCAAAAAGTTATTCATCAGGATTACTTATGGTCACATATAAAATTGCCAATGCAACAAAATGACTTTACTCCTCAAAACTCATCTGTCAGCAATGACAATCTGGAAAATTCCGCACCGTTAAAAATGCGTGCCAAATCATTGCGTTTGGCGTTCTGAAAGGCTTCGAAATTATTGCGGGTAACTATGCGCCAAAAATTCTTTGAACTGAGATATCCAAAATCGTCAGACACGATAAACATCCCGTAAAGTGCAGGCCGTTTATTGAATTGAATCTTTACATACTTGTTGCTCTGGGTTACCTTGGTTTCGATGAATTTTTTAATGTCTTCCGCCTGCATAAAGTAATATTAGAATTAAACGATAAAATCAGTTAAACGAATTCGATATCCGTTGTCAACGAACATCAAATCCTGCACTGAAACTTCTTTGATTAAAACATTTTACAATCAAAAAATAAAACCTCTTTCTCAAGAGGTTTTGCCTGTATGGTTATTCTTACCAACTATTCTTTTTGTATCCGCCGCCGCCATTTGAACGGAAGGAACTATTGCCCTTTGAAGACTTGTCGTCCTTGGGTCTTGCTTCAGAAACCCGAATATTTCGGCCTTCCACCATTCCATTGTCTAGTTCGGCAATCGCTTTTTTCGCTGCTGCATCATCTGACATTTCAACAAAGCCAAATCCTCTTGATTTTCCAGTGAATTTGTCATTGATGACTTTTGCAGATGTAACTTCCCCATAGGGAGTAAAAAATCCTCTTAGATCTTCGTCTACAACGTCGAAGCCTAAGTTGGACACGTAAATGTTCATACTTGATAGTTATAAATTGATAAATAAATTGAGTAAAGCAACAGAAACTAACTAAAATGCTGAGCAGGATAATTAATGATTGCTGAATGCGAAGCTCAAATTGACCCTGCGAAGGTATCCCATTATTCTGAGACGACCCAATCGATTTGTAATCTTGACACACTATTCACATCTTACCTTTAAGCAATGAACCGCATTGACCGACTGGTAGCCATTCTTTTGCAACTGCAATCAACACGACGGGTAAAGGCAAAAGACATTGCAGAGAAGTTTTCGCTTAGTCTCAGAACGGTATATCGCGATATAAAAGCACTCGAAGAAGCGGGCGTCCCAGTGATTGGTGAAGCGGGCACAGGATACAGTTTAATGGAGGGCTACCGACTTCCGCCGGTAATGTTTAATCAGGATGAGGCCACTGCGCTACTCACTGCTTCCAAACTTGTTGAATCAAAAACTGACGCAGGCATTACCAAGCATTATAATTCTGCTCTCGACAAGATAAGAGCTATTCTTCGTCACGCTGAAAAAGATCATATCGAGGAGATCGATGAGCATATTGCAGTGATGAATCATCCCGCCATCGTATATCAACCGCAATCGGATCTGCATTTGCCATCTATATTAAAAGCGATCAGCTCTTCGCTGGTTCTTCAAATTAATTATACATCGATTGAAAAAAATGAAACAACAAAGCGCAAAGTTGAACCTGTAGGTATTTATTATATGGGCAGCCATTGGTACCTAATAGCATGGTGTCAAATGAGAAAGGATTACCGAAACTTTCGAACCGATAAAATTGAAAGGCTTCAAATAACGGATGAAACTATTTCAAAGATGCATCCGCCATTGCAAAGTTTTATCAAACAAATGTCCGCAGAGCGGGAAGTACATAAAGTAGTTATTGATGTAGAAGCCGACGTGGTAAAATATCTTGGCGAACAGAAATATTATAACGGTTATTTAAAGGAAGAATCCCTGGGCGATATGGTCCGCATCACTTTCCTCACGGGATCCTTAATGGGTTTTTCGCGATGGTTTATGTTGTTCGGTGATCATGCGCATATAATTGAACCTTTGGAATTAAATGAATGGGTGGCACAAATCGCCGAAACCATTCTGAAAAGAGTCGAAATGACCTCGGAGGCATAGGCACTAAGGCCAATAATCATTGAAAATTGAACGGTGAGTGCTGAAAATTTTCGAAAATGGGCGGGATACGTGGAATTGATCCCGAGCAATCAACATTCACCACTGAATGTTCAATGTTCAATGTTCAATGTTCAATGTTCAATGTTCAATGTTCAATGTTTAATGCTCAAGGTGAGTTTCAAACTTTTTTTTCCAGCTGGATCCCCCTGCTGACATAGGGCTGTCACTAGTGCATTGTTTCTTTGAGAAAACAATACACCATGACATTCATCGAGTACTTCAAACAGCAGTTTTTACAGGAAGCAGACACTACCCGCAAAATGCTTTCCCGTATTCCTGAAGACAAATTCGATTACAAGCCGCATCCAAAATCAATGGACATGAAACGCCTTGCGGTTCACCTCGCGGATCTGCCGGGATGGATTCATTTTACATTTAATACCGATGAAATTGATTTCGCAAAGCCATATGAGCAGCCGACCATCAATAACAAAAAGGACCTGATGGATTATTTTGAAAAGCGTTACCAGGATGGATTGTCGGCGCTGGTAGCAAAAAATGAGACACTATTGGATAAACCCTGGTCATTGAGAAATGGTGACACCATTTATTCAACCGAGCCAAAAATTGATGTGATAAGGATGTCGCTCAGCCAACAAATCCATCATCGCGCGCAATTGGGAGTGTACTTGAGATTATTGAATATCGCGATTCCCGGAAGCTATGGTCCTAGTGCCGACGAGAATCACTTTTCGTAAGAAGGTCACAAGGTCCGCCGAGGGCGGACCCATGAAGAACCACAATGGGCACAATGAAATGCCTTTGGCAATTATGAACGCTGGAGGACCAAGTCAAATGAATAACAGGGCGTCTTAGCTGTCTCAATAATACGCGCAAACTACATCTATAAATTTACTAAATCTGGTTCCGCGCAAACGGAGCTATTGTGCTCTTATTTCTGGCGAGTTTGAAGGTCTACGATTCAATAGTAATGCAACTCTTCTTTCTTCTTCTTTGTGCCCATTGTGGTTCTTTGTGAGCCCCGCACGGCGGGGCCTCGTGGCCCAACCGAAGGATGAAGCGACTTGAGCTAACTCGTCGGACCCGGGACAGTCCGACGAGCGGGAATCCAAATTCCCAATCGCTCCCGATTCCAGTATAAGTGCTCAGGATTGCCTGGCTTCGCAAACCAATATCGATACAACACCGCACGAATATATTTTGGTGGGCTGCTTGGAAATGGATTCGATTTAAATAAAGTTGTTGCCATATGATCGTTGCGTAGCAACTTATCAATTAGGACATATGTCCAGGGATATTCTTCAGGTGTGGACATCGCAGCAAACCACATCTGCCAATCCAACCGCAAATGATACGGTGCGATTTGCGGTGGACGCTCATCTAACAAAACCGGAAGCCCTTTATAGATATACGGTTTCCAATTGGCATTGTCCGTTGAATCATCGTCAGCAGTTCCCTCAAACACTACATTCATTCTTTCTGTTCCCACACTTCCAAACGCACCATAGGTATTCACGAGATCGAACGGATCGAACGACGTGTTCATGATCTGACTCGGCGACAACATATTCAACAACGGTTGTATACTGAGAACCCCTATCAAGCAAGTGACCACCCATACGGTCGCTATCATTGGTCGCGATGGCTCCGCTTTTTCTGCTGCATTATCGGCAATGCGAACAAGTGATTTTGGAAATATCCTAGAAAAAAATCCATCGTCAAAGCACGCAAGGGCAGGAACGATAGTGAGCCAATTTAGAAATGATAAGTTACCGCTGAGGATAAGAACAAATTGCAATGAAATCATAATAACTCCCGCGATATGTCGTGCAATGCGTGGCCAAAAAGCGAACAGGGGTGCCACAATTTCTGCGAGCCAATTGAACCACACCCCCAGGCGCAAAAGAAATTTTGGAAGAAAATGAAACCACCTGCTCAACGGACCTGGTATGGGTTGCGTTTCAAAATGATAATATAAGGCTGTTCCGTTTCGCCAGATTTCATCGCCTCTCAATTTTATTAAACCGGCACCCAACATCATCCTGCATATCAGCCATCGAAAAAGAATAATGATCGGTAATGGTGTAGGTCGCTTTGGAAATGGTCGCATATCCAATAACGGACAGAGGAAGATCGCAAGAAATCCTGTTTCTGTTAACTGAATCTCCCAACCATATCCATACCATTCCTGACCAACGTGATTAAACGACATATAAAAAATCCACAGCAGCGCCATAATGGTTGCATTTGCATATCCGGCAACCACAACACAAGAAAGCAAAAATCCGATCCATGCAATAGTCATCAGCGCCTCATCGCTATGCCAAAACCAAAATATAGAAGGCAGTCGCATGAATCCTGCGCTTTTGGATCCAAGTGCCCGCGTAATCAGATCTAAATAATTTTCGAGCGGAAGCAATCCTTTCGATCCAATTAGTGGAAGAATTTGATTTATCGCGACGAGAAAAGCAATGGCATATACGAGTCCAAGCAATCGAAGAATGACAAATCGTGTTAGCCAATAGGTTGGTTTGCCCTCTTGTTGCAAGTGATCATATGTTGGCTGCTTTTTCATCTTTAGTTGAACATTGAGTATTGAGAATTGAGCATTCGGAGCGAATGTTCAATGTTCAATGTTCAATGATCGTTGAAGATATCCTTCAATACCCTTTTTGCTGCATGATATCCGCACATTCCATGAACACCACCACCCGGGGGCGTTGAAGAAGAACAGATATAAATTCCTTTTGCTGAAGTTCGGTAAGGCGACAATTTAATTGCCGGGCGGGTGAACAATTGTTTTGCATCGATTACGCCACCATTAATATCACCTCCAACATAATTAGAATTGTAATTCTCCATTTCAACAGCGTTCATAACATGCCTTTTCAACATGAGATCCTTAAAACCAGGTGCAAATCGCTCAACTTGTTTTTCGATTCGGTCCGTCATGTCTACCGTAGACCCATTAGGCACATGGCAGTAAGCCCACGCCGTATGTTTGCCAATGGGAGATCTGCTTTGATCAAACAAACTCTGCTGCGCGAGTAACACAAAGGGTTGCTCAACGTGTTTTCCTTCTGAAGTCAATTGTTCCGACCGTGCAATTTCTTCAAACGTATTTCCTAAATGGATGGTGCCAGCGTTCCTGCATATCTGCGATGTAAATGGAATTGGTCCGCTAAGTGCCCAATCAATTTTAAACACGCCCATGCCGTAACGGTATTTCTGTAATTGACCAGTATAAAAAGAAGAAAATTTTTCCCCTGCGATTTCAAGCAATTGTTTCGGCGTAACATCAAACAATATCGCGCGAGAAGAAGGTAATTCTTTCAAGGATCGTACGTAAAAACCTGTTTCTATTTTTCCTCCAAGCGATAAAAAATAGGAAGATAATGCCTTTGCAATAAATGCCGATCCACCTCTTGCCATTGGCCAACCATTTGCGTGTGCGGTTGTGAGCAACACCAATCCAAACGACGCTGTAGTTGCATTCGTCAATGGCTGGATGGAATGCGCAGCCATTCCTGCCCACAACCCTCTTGCCTCCCGGGTGCGAAATCTTTTTGCAAACGTAGCAGCAGATTGTAATCCTTTCAATCCAAATAACGCCATCTTCAACGGATGTTTCGGAATATGAAATGGGGCTAGAATGTCCGGAATCAATTCAGGCCACTGTTTCACTAGTCGAGACATTATGGTTTGATAAGTAGTTTTATCTTCTCCTAAATATTCAGCAGTTTCATTTACATCCTGATAAACGCCAATTGCATTTCCATCATCGAATGGATGAGCCGCAGCTATGGTGGGATAAACAAATTCAAGTCCAAAATCTTTCAATGGAACAGATGCGAAGAAAGGAGACGCGATTGCCATTGGGTGAATGGCAGAGCAAACATCGTGCGTAAAACCTGGTAATGTCAGAGGAGCAGATCGCAGTCCACCACCAACAGAATCTTTTGCTTCTATCAGCAATACCGATACGCCTTTTCTCTGCAATGTTATTGCAGCGGCCAGGCCATTTGGTCCGGACCCGACAACTATTGCGTCATATTCCCGGTTCTTATCATTCATGTAAAAGCTTGTCTAGCTTATCATTCCTATCGGCCTCACGCGTATCGACTTAAATTAGTACATTTATTTTTCTTATCCCCTGATTACATTCCTGCCCACACATCTTCATCTAAAAAACAACATATGAAACGTTCTCCTTTTATTCCATTCTGGTTGATGGCTGTTTTTCTATTTTCGTACTCCTGCGGGAGTAATGAAAGTACAAAGACGGAAAGTACAAACACTGATACTGCCACCGCCGCAAGTACTACGCCAAAGGAAACTACTCCGACGTCAACCGTATCCACTACGCCAACAAATATGATGGTAGTTTCACACAAGGTAAAAGATTTCAATTCCTGGAAAGCTGCTTATGATGCGCACGATTCAATGCGACTCGCCAGTGGCATACATAGCTACGTAGTGGGCAGAGGCGCTATGGATACCAGTATGGTATTGGTAGCAACAAAGGTTGACGACGTGAATAAAGCGAAAGAATTTGGAAAATCGGCGAGTCTCAAACAGGCAATGCAAAAATCAGGTGTGGTAGGGGCACCTATGATGAAGTTTGTAGTTATGGTATGGATGGATACAGGAAGAATCAGTACAGACCTTCGGTCAAGAACCAGCATTACCGTAAAAGATTGGGATCATTGGCAACACTCATTTGACTCAACCATGAAGTTAACCACAGACAATGGTTTGGTGGTAAGAGCCTATGGTCATGATATTGACGACAACCATAAAGTGACAATTGTTTCTGCAATCACGGATACAGCAAAAGCAATGGCTTATTGGAAATCCGATTTGCTTAAACAAAGGAGAATGCAATCTGGCGCAGGTGAACCGGTGAGGTTTGTTTATCACATGGTGCAACGGTATTAATAGATCTAAAGGTCCGACCTTCTGGTTTACACAAACATTGAAAGTCGGACCTTTAAATTTATTGGTTTACCAATCTCATTGATCCTTCACTATAGCGTTGCCCCACGTCAGGATATTTTGCAACCAGCGCTTCGATTTCTTCAAGGTCACTCGCACTTAGATTAATATCGACAGCCTTCGCGTTTTCCTCTAGGTATTTTCTTTTTTTGGTGCCAGGTATTGGAATAATATCATCGCCTTGGGCCAATACCCAGGCAAGTGCCAGTTGTGCCGGCGTAACATTTTTATCCTGCGCGTAATTGGCAAATTCTTCAACAAGGTGTTGATTGTTTTGCCAATGCTCGCTATCGAAACGCGGAAGCGTTCGCCGGAAATCATCTGATGCCAATTGGCTATTATCCATGACTGTTGCTGTCACTAATCCTCTTGCCAAAGGACTATATGGAACAAAAGTGATTCCCAATTCCCTTACTGTGTCAAGGATGCCGTTTTCAGGATCGCGCGTTAGTAAAGAATATTCGCTTTGCAGCGCACTGATCGGATGCACCTGGTGCGCTCGCTTAATTGATTTGGCTGATGCCTCAGATAACCCAAGGTATTTGACCTTTCCTTGTTTTACTAAATCCGACATCGCTCCAACCATTTCTTCTACAGGTACATTTGCATCAATACGGTGTGCATAATAAAGATCAATAGTTTCAATTCCCAATCGCCTTAAACTTTTTTCAACAGCCTCTTTTAAATAAGAAGGACGACCATCGAAATAAGTTCCCGAACCATCTTCTTTCATTCGGAACCCAAACTTCGTTGCAATAAAAATTTTGTCGCGATTTGATTTCAGCACCTTCGAGATCAACTCTTCATTATGCCCGAAACCATACATGTCTGCAGTATCCCAGAAATTAATGCCCAACTCCAAGGCCCGATGCAAGGTGGCAATCGATTCTTCATCGTTCCGCGGACCATATGCGAAACTCATACCCATGCATCCCAATCCAATGGCAGACAATTTCTCGCCTGTACTTGCAAGATTTCTATATTTCATACCTGACAATTTAGTGTGAAGATGCAAGGTACGAGTAAACCGCATGACAGCTTTTTTCAGATGCGTCTTTTAATGCAACTATCCTACATTCATCGAATGAAAAATATCCGATTTGAGCTATTTAAGCATTTTTTTAGGAGTGAAAAAACTGGCGGATTTATTTTGATACTGTGCACCGTGTTGTCCTTGCTACTCGCGAATTCAACAATTGGTAAAAATTATGTGCACTTCTGGCATTCGCATATAGATCTTTCGTTTGGTGCGATTGAGTTGAATTATTCCATTGAGCATTGGGTGAACGACGGCCTGATGGCAATCTTCTTTTTGTTAGTAGGCCTTGAAATTGAACGCGAACTATATGTTGGAGAATTGTCTTCGCTTAAAAATGCAATATTGCCAGTATTAGCAGCTATTGGTGGAATGATTGCTCCAGCCCTTATTCATTTTAGCATTAATAGGGGAACAGAAGGTCAGGCAGGTTTCGGGATTCCAATGGCTACCGATATAGCTTTCGCACTCGGTGTCCTTTCGCTCGCAGGCAATAGAGTTCCTGTATCCATAAAAATTTTCTTAACTGCACTTGCCATCATTGATGACCTGGGAGCCATTACCGTTATCGCTCTCTTTTATACTAAGGCATTTTCGCTATTTTATTTCGCCGCGGCATTAATCGTGTTCCTTATACTTTTCATTTTGGGTAAAATGAAAGTGTACCGGCTATTTATATACATCGTTGGTGGAATTGTAATGTGGTATTGCATGATGAGGTCGGGCGTACATGCTACTATTGCAGGCGTTCTACTCGCTTTTGCCATACCGTTTGGTAAAGAGGATAGAAAAAACCCTTCGTTTAAATTACAACACGCATTGCATTACCCGGTAGCACTGATCATACTTCCTATCTTCGCGTTTGCCAATACTGCTATCGTTTTTCCCGAAAATATTTTCGGCAGTTTAACATCAAACAATTCTATAGGTATCATTCTAGGGCTTGTAGCCGGAAAACTTATTGGCATTTCTTTGATTTCTTTCCTGGCTATCAAATTAAAAGTCACCAGCCTGCCTGCGGGTGCATCATGGAATCATTTAATTGGACTCTCCTTTTTAGGAGGCATCGGTTTCACCATGAGCATGTTCATCGCGAACCTGGCGTTTAATGATGCGGATTTGATAAACGATTCAAAGATGAGCATATTAGCCGCCTCTTTAATTGCAGCGATAACTGGGTTGGTGCTGCTGAAAGCCAGCAGTAGAAAATCAACCACAGTTCACACCAAATTGGATTCCGCCTTCTGAACATTCATAGCTTGCAAATATGCGCGCACCTTTTTGATTATATCAACCATATTGGCCCTCGACACTTCATCGTAGCCTTCAGTCATTTCCTTCTTCTTGAGTGGATCGTTTACCATGCTGGAAGCGAATCTGAGCGCCAATTTATCCATTAGTGATAATTTTTTTATCACCACCCTGCCCCGTAGAAACATGACATTCGAATTCTTCGCGAGTGAAGACGGAATATTCGTGTTTGCGAGGCGTTCCTGCTCCTTAAAATCAGACGATGGTGTACCACATACCATCACGAAGAATAATTTCTTTGATTTCAACACATCAGCATTTTGCTTTACCCAATCACGCAGCAACCACTTACCGATGTAGATTGAACTAGCAAGGATCACAAAATCAAAATCTGACAAACTTTTGGAGTCGAATTCTTCTGCCTTTACGAGGGGCAGGCCTAATTCATCCGCAAGCCAATTCGAATACTGCGTGGTGGCTCCATACTTACTCTTATAAACGATGACTCCTTTCATGATTAATTGTTTAATTCCATTTCGCACTGCACTTATCACATTTCAAAACTATTCCTTACCTCCATGGACACATATGAGGATTGTTATTAGCCGGTGTGATATAGGTCAGTCTGCCTTGGGCGGACATTCAGGCAGGCACTAGTTACCAGAAACCAGCAACCAGATCATTAATACAGGAGATATTTTTCAGACTTTCTCCTAAATTTGACCTGACCCAAAAACAACACCATCAGCAACGTTTACTACATTACCATTGCCCTGCAGGCAATTTGCGTGATTCATTGTTTACGCAGTGGCACGCAAACCATGTGGATATGGGTAATTATTTTTTTACCGATTGTAGGATCAATTGCTTACATCTTTCTCGAAATGCTCAGGGGAAAGAATGTGTCGGGCATTAACCTATCTAACATTTTTCAATCGAAGCCAAGCATTAAGCGACTGGAAGAAAACCTGCGTTTCTCAGATACATTTAATAATAGGGTGATGCTGGCAGATGCATATCTTGAAAGTGGAATGACGGAGAAAGCAATCGATTTATATGAATCAAGCTTAACCGGTGCATTTGAAGAAAACGAATACGTTCATACCCAATTGCTCAAAGCGTATTACAAAACCAACCAATTCGACAAAGCGGTTGGCATTGCGAAAAAAATATCGAAGCTTCCCACCTTTCCGAGGTCGCGAACGCATATGCTTTATGCGATGGCTCTCGATCATATAGGGCAACCGCAGGAAGCAGAAAAAGAATTCCAAAAAATGCAAAGCCGTTTTTCTTTTTATGAACCGCGATATGAATACGGACTATTTCTGATCGGACACAATCGCAAAAAGGAAGCAAAGGATTTATATGAATCCATGCTCGCTGAAAATAGTCAATTGAGTCCGCGTGAACGAAGAAGCGCGGCGCCGTTTTTGAGGTTGGTCAAGGAAGAATTGAAAAAAATGGAAAATGGAAAACGGGCAACAGATGACGGACCACCGAAGTTAACGGTTCACAGTTGACTGTTTACAGTTTACAGTTTACAGTTTACAGTTAACAGTTAACGGTTGACGGTTGATGGTCGATGGTTTACGGTTACTCGTTTATTCGGTTATTCGGTTATTCAGTTATTTAGTTATTCAGTTATTTAGTTATTCAGTTATTCAGTTTACTGTTGACGGTTACAGTTACAGTTGAGGTTGAGAAACGACAAATTGCCTTCGGCAATTTGATTGTGAGCTTTCGCCTCTCGAATTTCGTACTCTTCGATTTACTTAGCGTATGCATTAAATTATTTTTCTTTGTCCACTTCTTGGTTCTTCGTGACCTCATAACGAAATTCAAAACCTATTTAAGATGAAAATTGCGACATATAATGTAAATGGCATCAACGGGAGGCTTCCCGTTTTGTTGAGATGGCTGGAAGAATCGAAACCGGATGTAGTGTGTTTGCAGGAGCTGAAAGCACCGCAGGAAAAGTTTCCCGAAGAGGCAATCACTAATCTCGGATACCACGCCATCTGGCACGGACAAAAGAGTTGGAATGGAGTGGCGATTTTGTCGCGACTGGAAAAGCCAACGGAGATCTGCAGAGTTCTTCCCGGAGATGAAGAGGATTTACATAGTCGATATATCGAAGCGATGGTAAAAGGAATTCGAATCGCGTGTCTTTATCTTCCCAACGGAAATCCCGCACCAGGGCCGAAGTTTGATTATAAATTAAAATGGTTTCATCGTTTATCCACGCACGCGGCTGAACTACTTGGCCTAAAAATTCCGGTAGTTCTTGCAGGAGATTTCAATGTTATGCCCACAGAAATTGATGTGTACAAACCAGAGCGCTGGGTAAACGATGCATTGTTTCGTCCGGAAACAAGGGATGCGTTTCAACGATTGATTGCGCAGGGATGGACCGACGCAATTCGAACGCTGTACCCGGATGAAGTCATCTATACATTTTGGGATTATTTCAGAAACGCATATGAACGCAACGCAGGACTCCGTATTGATCATTTTTTACTCAGTCCGCAGTTAAAGAAATCTCTCAAAAAAGCGACTGTTGACAGACATGTTCGCGGTTGGGAAAAAACAAGCGATCATGCACCGGTTTGGATGGAGTTAAATGTTTAAGGTTTAAAGTTTAAGGTTTGAAGTTTGAAGTTTGAGGTTTGAAGTTTGAGGTTTGAATTTCCTTAATTCGTAGCATCAACATGAAAACGTCTTTGCTGTTTAATCATCAACACTTGAACTAAAGATTAGCAACCAGCAACCAGTAACCAGCAACTAGCATCCATTACACCGCAACATTAAAATCTCTCAACGCGTCATTCAAACTCGTTTTCAAATCGGTTGAAGCTTTCCGTTGGCCGATGATGAGCGCGCAACCTACTCCATATTCACCAGCAGGAAATTTCTTCATATAAGTTCCGGGAATCACAACACTTCTTGCAGGAACTCGTCCTTTATATTCCACAGGTTCGCTGCCACTCACATCAATGATCTTGGTAGATTTAGTAAGTACGACGTTTGCTCCAAGCACTGCTTCCTTTTCAACAATTACACCTTCTACTACAATGCACCTGCTTCCAACAAAACACCCATCTTCAACAATCACCGGGCTTGCCTGCAAGGGTTCAAGTACGCCACCAATTCCAACGCCACCGCTCAAGTGAACATTTTTTCCAATTTGCGCGCAACTTCCAACCGTTGCCCAGGTGTCAACCATTGTTCCTTCATCCACGTATGCGCCGATATTTACATAGGAAGGCATTAACACTACATTCTTTGCCACATATGCGCCATATCGAGCTACAGCATGCGGCACGGCCCGAACACCGAGATCCTTGTAATTTTTTTTCAACAACATTTTATCGTACCACTCAAACGGCTCCACGCTCCAGGTTTGCATCGTTTGAATGCCGAAATACATAAGAATTGCCTGCTTTACCCACTCATTCACCTGCCAGCCATTTTCCGCCGGCTCTGCAACACGCAAGCGACCTTTATCAATTTCTTCAATCACTGCTTTAACTGCCTGCGAATATTTATCGTCTTTCAACAATTCTCTCTTACTCCAGGCTTCAACTATCATTTGCTTCTTGTCCATTCCAAAATTTTTGCAAACATAAGGATAGTTGACAGTTTACAGATGACAGATGACAGTTGACAGATGACAGTTGACAGTTGACAGATGACAGTTGACAGATGACAGTTGACAGTTGACAGTTGACAGTAACGGCTGACAGCTAAGGGCTAAAGGCTAACAGCTAATGGCTATTCGCGAATAGCTATCTTCGTTCCATGGACTTCTCGCATGATCTTGAACAGTCATTATCAGTATTAAAGTCGGGTGGCATTATTCTTTACCCCACTGACACCATTTGGGGAATTGGTTGTGACGCAACAAATGAAGAAGCCGTTGAGCGCATTTACATAGTAAAAGAGCGGCCATCCAACAAGAGCCTCATCATTTTAGTTGCGGACGAAAGAGAGATAATGAAATACGTTGCGCATCCTGATCCGAGAGTATTTGAATACCTCGCGTCCATGAAAAAACCGACAACAGTAATATATGAAGGTGCCATCGGCCTCGCTTCAAATCTTGCGAGCGAGGACGGCAGCATTGCGATCAGAATCGTACAGGATGAATTCTGTCGGCATCTTATCAAGCGTTTCCGCAAACCAATTGTTTCCACTTCTGCGAATATATCAGGACATCCTTCACCAAAGAATTTTAAGGACATTTCGGACAACATTAAGAATGCCGTGGATTATGTTGTTCAATATCGACAAGACGATTTACAACAAGCCCAATCGTCCGCCATTATTCAATGGATAGGTGGCCTTCCGAAAGTAATAAGAGAATAACATCGCATTCGCATCCACAAGTGTTCATTCGCGTTAATTCGCGTCCATTAGCGTCCATTAGCGTCCATTAGCGTTTCCTATATTCGCGTCCATTAGTGTTTCCTATATTCGCGTCCATTAGCGTTAATGAAAAGATTTCTCGTCATACAAACAGCGTTCATTGGGGATGTAGTTTTGGCAACAGGGCTCCTTGAAAAACTGCACGCACATTTTCCTGGTGCTTCTATTGATTTTCTGGTCCGAAAAGGAAATGAGAGTTTAGTAAACAATCATCCGTTTCTGAATGAAGTGCTGGTCTGGAATAAAAAAGAAAAGAAACTGGCGAATTTATGGCGCATCTTGAGAAAGATCCGAAGCAAGAAGTATGACAAGGTGATCAACGTACAGCGATTTGCAGCAACTGGAATTCTCACTGCATTTTCAGGAGCAAAAGAAACCATTGGTTTCGATAAAAATCCCCTTAGTTTTTTATTCTCAAAAAAAATCAAGCACGTGATCTCGGAAGGAGAACATGAGATCAGCCGCAATCATGAATTGATTAAGTCGTTTACTGATTCCAGTCCTTCAAAACCGCGCCTCTATCCTACCGAAAGTGATTTTGCTTTCACTAAAGAATTCAAGAAAAATAAATTTATTTGCATTGCTCCGGCTTCGGTTTGGTTTACGAAGCAATATCCTAAAGAAAAATGGTTATGCTTTATTGACAAATTACCCGCAGATCTCCAGGTTTATCTGATCGGGGCGCCAACAGATCAGGAACTTTGTACACAAATACTTTCTTCCACAACTCATCAAAACATATCAAGTCTTGCTGGAAAATTATCCTTCCTTCAATCGGCAGCGTTGATGAAGGATGCTGTGATGAATTATGTGAATGATTCGGCGCCTTTACATTTTGCATCGTCTGTCAACGCACCCACCACCGCCGTTTATTGTTCAACGATCCCGGCATTTGGGTTTGGTCCTCTTGCCGACAAAAGTTTTATCGTACAAAAACTGGAACCATTGTATTGTCGTCCTTGTGGGCTACACGGATACAAAACTTGTCCGGAAGGGCATTTCAGGTGTGCATTAGAGATAAAGGATGAACAGTTAATCGACTGTTTGAAGTTTGAGGTTTGAAGAAATACGACAGACCATAGACCACGGACCACATAAGACCGTTTACAGTTTGAGGTTTACTCTATTGACTACTGACCACTAAGCACTGACTGCTGAATTCTCATGTGGCGACCCGGACCCTTCGACTGCGCTCAGGGCGTCTTCGACCGCTGTCGGGGTACTTCTAACTACTGGCTACTGACTCCTGACTCCTGACTTCTCCCTTTATATTTGCACTCAATGGACATCAATTGCACAGAAAAGGAATTATTCGTGTTCAAGAAAATTGCGCATGCGGCAAAGGAATTACACATGCCGGTTTACCTGATTGGTGGTTTTGTGCGCGATAAATTGATTGGAAGAAAAACGAAAGACGCAGATATTGTTTGCGTTGGGGATGGAATACTGCTTGCACATAAAGTGGCTGAACGATTTAACCCAAAGCCAATCGTATCTTACTTCAAAAATTTTGGAACGGCTCATATCAAACTTGATGAATTTGAAATTGAATTTGTAGGAGCCAGAAAAGAAAGTTATCGCACAGAGTCACGCAACCCCGATGTGGAACCTGGATCGTTAGAGGAAGACCAACTACGCCGCGACTTCACGATTAATGCACTTGCCATCAGTCTTAATGATAAAGACTATGGAACGCTTATTGATCCATTTAATGGCCAAGCTGACCTGGAAAGAAAAATCATTCAGACGCCGCTGGATCCGGAAAAAACCTTTGATGATGACCCGCTGCGCATGATGCGCGCAATCCGTTTTGCTACGCAACTCAATTTTACAATCGAAAGCAAAACCTTTGAAGCCATCAGGCATCGTACTGACAGGATCAAGATCATTACCCAGGAAAGAATAACAGAAGAGCTCAATAAAATTCTTTTATCGCCTAAACCTTCCATTGGATTAGATCTATTATTTAGAAGTGGCCTGTTGAAATTAATTTTTCCTCAATTAGTAGACCTGGCCGGCGCAGAATACATCGACGGACTTGGACACAAGGATAATTTTTATCATACATTACAGGTGCTCGATAATGTGTCGGTACGCACGCACGATCTCTGGTTAAGGTGGGCTGCACTCTTACATGATATTGCTAAACCAGCCACTAAAAAATTTGAAGAAGGTCACGGATGGACTTTTCATGGACATGAAGTAGTTGGTGGTAGAATGGTGCCGCGCATATTTGCAAAACTTCGCTTACCGCAGAATGAAAAGATGCGATATGTACGCAAGCTGGTGGAATTACATCTTCGACCTATTAGTTTGACAAAAGAAAATATTACCGACTCTGCCATCAGGCGTTTATTATTTGATGCGGGCGAAGAAGTAGACGACCTGATGATTCTTTGCGAAGCGGATATCACCTCCAAAAACAAACAGAAGGTGAAGCGATACCTGGATAATTTCAAAATGGTTCGCGACCGAATGCAGGAAGTTGAAGAGAAGGATCGCATCCGCAACTGGCAGCCGCCAATCACCGGTGAGCTGATCATGGAAACTTTCGGTTTATCTCCATGTCGCGCTGTGGGTGACATCAAAACAGCAGTCAAGGATGCAATCCTCGATGGCATCATTCCAAATGAATTCGATGCCGCTTTTCAATTCATGCTTGAAAAAGGACGGGAGTTGAACCTAAAACAGGTATAGGGCTTCGGGCTGCAGCCTTCGACGGGAAGATGAAAGTTTGACGTTGTGTTTTCGGAAAGAACCTTCTGGCTAGTTATTCATAGGAAGAGCAAGCAGTTTATGATTGCTTCTGATATTTTGACTACGCTGTTGCTGATTGCTGCGGCGGAAATATGTCCCTGGTATTATCTGTCTGGCTTGAACTCTGCTTTTTCCGCTTCGCGATTTCTTTCTGCAGTTGTTCAATCTGCATTCGCAGCGATTTAAAGTCTTTTTCACTTAGCCCGTTCAGCATCGATTTGCTATACTGGGCAGTGTAATCGGAAAGGCGGTCATGCAATTCCGTTAGGTTGAGATTTGTGAGGTCTTGGTTCATAAAAACGGATTTCAATGGGACCCAACTAAGTAGCAAAAAATATTCCAAAAATCAATTTCCCTGAAGACGTCCGGTCAAAGAATTGATCCTCGTCAATCCAACTAACTGGTCATATCTTCCACCGAGCGGCCGATAATATACAAGGATCATATAACTGTTTTCTGTTTCCCAATAATTGCCTTCAGTTTCATCGAAAGAAAATTTCTTTTTCAAATCATTCTTGTCTACAGTTGCATATCCAACATCGTAGTAACCCTGCTTCAAAGTGATTGCAGTTTCATATACACCCTTATCTGCATTGAATCGCATTTTCGCTTCAGGATCCTGACCATAATTTGTGAGTTGCCCAAATAGATAGAGATCTTTATTTACGTATGGGGAATTACCGGAGGGAACAAAGGTAAAATGCACGATTGCATAATCTCCTTGCCACAAAGGATTAAAATTATCCAGGGTTTCCACATGATACTTCCCATCATTATCGCCATAGAAATTGAATTGTTGAGCACTTCGCGAGGCAGTGGGTTTTACAAAAATCTCCGTTGAATTTTTATAATAGTGGCCGCTGTCCACGCGATCACTTTGCAAACGAAGACTTCTTAAGTCGAGCCACCTCCATTCCTTTCCCGCAGGAAAAACTGCTTCATTCTCTGTGTTGAACTGAAGAATGTTATTCGTCATGAATGTAGGCCGAAGCTGTGTTACCGCATTATCCCAACGTGCATTCTGGAGTATGGTAACGCTCATTTGTTGTCCGGCATTCACCACTTGCAGATTTTTACTATTCACTTTAAATTCAATTTTCTGGTGGGTGCGGAAATAATTTGCATTGAATGGTTGCACTACGTCGGCAGCAATCAACGCAATGTTTTGAAACACCAGGAATCGTCTGGAAAATGCGAGTTTGGATGTGTCCCCGTCTAAAAAAACTTTCAAAATATAATTGCCGGGTACACGTGGAGCACAATTGCGATCGGGCAATACTGCCTGGTAATGAGTATACCTGGTCAGCGCCACATTTGACGTCCGATATGTACTGATCCGCTGTTGCATAAACCCGCTGATATAGTCAAACGGCGAGGCCATTGCGGGAGTCCAATCCGCATTACACAATTGAAAAGTATAGCTGTAGTTTTTGATGTTTGCATCCATGTCGTCAAAATGCAACTCCATCCTATCGGCACTATTCAATTCCAAAGCAGGATAACCTAATTGGTTACCGAACATGTGAAGCTGAATCGTTTTCAATTGCGGTAGCCTGGTTTCTTCCTGCATTTGCGTAAAACCCATGGTTGGCAGCAGCAATAAAATGGCAACCACCGATGCCCGCACTGCAGTATTTAATGCAGAAAAGTATATCCTGGCTCTCCCGTAGATTAGCATCAGCACTGGTTTTAGTTCAAGACGGAGTTTACAGCATTCTGTAGTCATAGGAAACGTTAAAATGCAGTATCAAATATAACCTCCGTCCATGAAGATTAAAAAATAGGAGCAATTAATTGACAGACGTTATTTTTGAAAAAATAATCACCACGGTTGAACCTGGCATCATTCATAGCATGGCGAATTGCATTCAACAAGAAGAGTTCTTTTTCCAGGTTCATCATCAGAATTGCTATTATCGCGACCTCCATTAGTGTAATGGTGATGATTCTCACCTTCGCGCTTACCAGCGGGTTTCAAAGTACAATCAGCGGAAAGGTATTTAGCTTCTGGGGACACTTGCGTGTACAGGAATTTCAACCCAATAAGGTTACCCTGGCCGAAGAAACACCAATCCAGAAAAATGACACTGTTGTACAATTATTGAAGAAGCATGCTGAGGTAAAAACGATACAAGCCTTCGCCACAAAAAATGCGATCATTAAAACTGCTGAATCTGTTGAAGGGGTTTTGTTCAAGGCCGTAGAAAAGGAGTATGATTTTAGCAATCTCAATGGTTTTTTGAAGTCGGGATCCTGGTTACATTTTCCAGACAGTGGTTATAGCGATGAGGTAGTTCTTTCCGAATACATAGCATCGCAATTAAAGGTAAAAGTCAACGATAAAATTCTCATTTACTTTATTCAGCCCAATGGGTCGGCACCACGACCGCGGAAGCTTACCGTGTCAGGGTTGTTTCGATCCGGCATCGATGAATACGATAAGTTGATCGCATTTTGCGATTTACGACTGATACAGCGATTGAATGACTGGCAGGCGGATGAAATCGGGGGTTATGAAATTTTTTTGAAAGATTACCGCAAAATGGACACGGTGGCGGCAGATGTTTTTTATCAATTACCAGAAGCCTGGAATGTACAAACGAGCAAAGAATTGTATCCAAATATTTTTGACTGGTTGAATTTGCAGAATCAAACAATCGTGCTCGTGATCATCGTGATGATAATTGTCGCCATTCTAAACTTAATGACATGCCTCATCATCCTGGTATTAGAGCGCATCAGAATGATCGGTGTCCTGAAAGCAATTGGATCTCCGGATTCAAGTATCAGAGGCATTTTCTTATATCATGGCTCCATCATTACCGTGTTGGGAATTCTTGCGGGGGATATTGCTGCCTTTCTTTTATGTTGGCTTCAACAACGCTACGGATTCATTTCACTTCCCGAGGAGGCCTACTATATTTCAACGGCAGCGGTAAACCTGGAATGGTGGCATGTAGTTGTGGTAAACGTGGGAACATTCATCGTTTGTTTCCTAACCTTAATTATTCCTACGCTTGTTGTGAAAGGGGTGCAACCGGTGAGGGCGATACAGTTTAGATGAAGTGGTTGCTGGTTACTGGTTGCTGGTTACTAGTTGCTGGTTACTGCTTACCCTGTCGATTCTTCTAATTAATCACCCAGAACAAATGATGATACCGTATTATAACTGCTGAATGAATATCTCGACCGTAGCCCCACTACTGTCCTCGGGGTTTGATATTGCTCGTTGTTGTTTTAATCGTTAATCATAAAGAGGTTTCTCGGCATTAATAAATAGCTACTAGCTACCAGCTACCAGCAACCTTTCTAACTCCTGGCTCCTGACTTCTGACTCCTTCTTATAGTCATCGGCTCAAATGAGCAAGCACGATGCCCGTGGCGATGGCGGCATTGAGTGATTCTGCCTTTCCTTTTCGGGGAATAGTAACTTTTTCTTTGGCGTAATTCAATAGGTTTGGCCGGACTCCCTTTGATTCATTCCCAATCAAGACCATACCTTCTTTCAACGGTTCGAGAGCGTACAAGGATTTGCCGTCAAGTGTGGTGACATAGATAGGCGGCAGATCTTCTTGCTGAATGAAAGATTCAAGGTCGGTGTAAATAAGTTCTACTCGCGCAATGCTGCCCATAGTGGCTTGCACTACTTTTGGATTAAAAACATCGGTGCTATCCTTACTGCAAACAATGGTGTTGAGGCCAAACCAGTCTGCTGTGCGCACAATGGAACCCATATTACCCGGATCCTGGATAGTATCCAGCATGAGTGAAACACGATTACGAAAGGAGCCTGTTTTAGGGAAAACCGGTTGATGAAAAAGGGCCATCACCTGGTTTGGGGTTGACAGAAACGAGATCCTCTCCAATTCCTTTTCGTCGATTTCAACGAGGTTTTTGACACCAGGATGAGCAGTAGCGAACGTTTCGGTAGCGTATATGGAATGCAAGGTAACCGTGGATTCGTTTAATAACTCGTGAACCAGTTTTGGTCCTTCAGCAATGAATAACCTTTCGTCTTCCCTTAATTTTTTGTGGCCCAAGTTTTGAATATATTTGGCCTGAGCTTTGGTTAGCATTGCTTTCGTTTAGGCATTATGTTACGCAGCCCCCAAGTTACATTTTCTTTGTCCAAGATTTTCGCAGTGCTCCTGCTTCCCGTGCTCCTGTCGAGCTGCGCTTTACATACATTCATTAAGAGGCCTCCCAAGAATATCCCATACGTTTACAAGACCAACATCAAAGTAGAAGGAAACCAAAGTGCTGCGGATAAGCAGGAAATGGAAATCAAGTTGCAGAATCAGTTAGATGACAGCCTAAAGCTAAGGATCAAATCCTATCCGCTTTGGGAAACGATTAATAAACCGCCCGTTTTTGACACTACCGCAATAAACCGGTCGGAGGGGTATTTTGTAGCGCTATTGAATTCCCTCGGATATTTTTCACCCACTATTAAGGACACATTTTCCATTGACACTACAAGAAAAGGTGAGCAGCGGGTTACTGTTAATTTCAAAGTAAATCCGGGTAAAGGCCTGAAATTCGACTCGGTTGGAATTGCACTGGATTTACCTGAATGGCAAGACCTGGTTATGCGACATCAAAAGGAAAGTGTTCTGAAAAAAAATGAGCCCTACAACAAAGGAATTGTAAGAAAAGAGCTGGATCGCATAATAGAATTGCTGCGCGATAATGGGTATTACAAAGTGGGGCAAGAAGACCTTTATGCCGAAGCAGATACTGTGGCCTTTGGATTAATTGACCCCACGCTTGATCCATTTGAACAAGCGATATTGTTGGAAGAACTTAAACGAAAGCAACAAAATCCTACCATTAAAGTAGTGATTCGACAACGTCCCGTGAAGGACAGTTCTCATATCCGTCCCTACTTCATCAATAGTGTCACCATTTACCCAGACATTCCTTTCAAGCCCGATACTAGTGTAATCGCTGTTTACGATACCACTCACATTGGGAAGTACACCATCATTTCACAAACAGATAAATTCAAAAAGAATTTCTTGTTGCATTATTCGGCACTCAGACCTGGAGAGTTATATCGACAAGTAAATTATTACAGGACCATTGCTTTGTTTAATCAACTTGGAGCTTGGCAGCAGGCGAATGTGGACATTTTTGACAATCCCGCAAATGATTCACTGCTTGATGTTCGGATTGTATTGTATCCGGCTAAAAAGTTCGGATTAGTATTGGATTTGGAAACCACTGTCAACAATGCTCTGGGAAATAATCCTGCCTTCGTTGCAACCAGTAATTTGCTTGGATTTGGTATTAATACCGGAATCAGGAACAAAAATTTCGCTAAGGAATCTATACAATCGACGACCAATTTAAGAGCGGGTATTGAACTCGGTCACGATTTTGTGCAAACACTGCAGATAAGCGGCGCACAGAATTTTTATTTCCCAAAACTGATTATGCCGGGACTAAAGAAATACGATAGTGTTCGAACCATTTTGAGTTTGAATGCCGCCTATACTGATCGCAAAGATTACTACCAATTGGGATCAACTAACCTGGCATGGGGATATGAAATCGCGAAAAAGAATCACGTTTGGTTTTGGCGGCCTTTTAATTTAGAATTGAGCAACCTCACGTCTACTGATAGCCTAAACGATGATTTAAAAGAGAATTCCCTCCTGCGCTATGCATTTAACGACGGTTTGGTATTCGGGTTCATTGGTGGACAGGGCGTTTATCGACGGCAAATAGTGAATGGAAATAACCTTCACACATTCAGAGTCGCGGCAGAAGAAAGCGGTACCCTGTTTGGTATGATAGAATCACTTGACACGAGAGGCAAGATGTTCCGATTTTTCAAAACTGATGCACAGTACACCTTTACTCACCAATTCAAGAACTCTGCCTTCGCTTTCCGGGTTATGGGCGGAGTGGGATGGGCATATGGAGATAGCAGTGCAACCGTGAAAGAAAAGACGATGCCATTCTTTAAACAATACTTTGCGGGAGGTCCAAATAGCATGCGCGCCTGGCAAGTGAGGCGACTCGGACTTGGCTCCAATAAAAATGATACATCTGATATTGATCGCTTTGGTGACATCCAATTTGAAACAAATGTTGAATATCGTTTTCGACTCGCTACCGTTGCGGGGATTGGTACCGTCGGCAGTGCATTCTATATTGACGTAGGCAATATCTGGTCGCATAGCACGTATGGCGACGCAACATTAGAGAATTCAGATTTTAAATTAAATCGAATGTTGAATGACCTCGCAATAGGAACGGGCACCGGGCTGCGTTTCGACTTCAGCTATTTTCTTATCAGGCTTGACTATGCGTTCAAAGTGAAAGATCCCAATAGGATTCAGGACTCGGACCAGTGGTTTTATAATTGGAAAATTTTCAATGGACAGTTACAACTAGGGATAAACTATCCGTTCTAGTTGACAGTTTACGGTTTACAGTTTACAGTTTACAGTTTACAGTTGAAAGATGACAGTTGACGGCTACTGATAAAAGGTGCAGGATGCAAGTTGCAGGATACACTTCCGAAAAATTTAGCAGCGTTTGATTCTTATATGCTTCTATGCTCCTATCCCGCATTTGGCGGCACAAGTTGTGTTAGTATAAAGAATGCTTTAGCGTGATGATTTCTGCGGCAATATGCTTACAGTTCATTTCTCTCCCGAATCCATTTCTCGGCCTCAGGAATTGTCAGCGCATCTTTCACATGAAAGTTACCAATTCGTGTTCTGCACAATTCACTCAGGTAGCCACCAACACCTAAGGCGGCGCCAAAATCATTTGCGAGGCTTCGGATATACGTGCCGGTAGAACAAACAACCCGAAACTCCACTATGGGAAGATTGATGGATGCAATTTCAAATTCTTTTATAACAACAGTACGTGCCTCCAACTGGATTTCTTTCCCTTGCCGCGCCAGCTTGTATACTGGTTGACCACCTACCTTGATAGCTGAATGAATGGGCGGCACCTGTTGTATTTCCCCGATAAATTGTTTAGTGGCGTGTTCTATTTCTTCTTTCGTCAGGTGACTGAAATCTTTCAGATCCACCGGTTCGCTTTCCAAATCATATGTTGGTGTAATGGCGCCAAGCGTAAATGTTCCTGTGTATTCTTTTTCTTGGGCCATGTAATCGTTTATTCGTTTTGTAAACTTTCCAGTACAAACAATAAGCAATCCTGTGGCTAAAGGATCGAGCGTTCCGGCATGTCCAACTTTTTTTATCCGCACCAGGCTCCTGATCTTTCTTACAACGTCGAACGAAGTCCATTCAAGTGGTTTGTTGATTAACAGCACTTGCCCTTCTTCGAATATGTTTGGCGTTTGAGGTTTGATGTTTACAGTTTTCAGTTGACAGTTTACAGTTTACAGTTGACAGTTTACAGTTGACAGTTGACGGACATTAAATCGCGCGGCGGGCTTTGAGTTCAAGATATTTGTTTACGGTATTAATTGTCAAATTTTGTGGCGCGGTAAGGATGGTAGTGATTCCGTGTTGCTGAAGTTCCTTTACCATTAGTCGCTTTTCATACGCAAACCGCTCTGCGATAGTTCTGATGTAAAGATCTTCCATATTGTCCACTGGTGTATCTGTTAATTGTCGCAATTCGGTGTTCTCAAAAAATACAACTAACAACAGATGTTGTCGCGCGATACTGCGGATGTAAGGTAGTTGTCGCTGCAGGCCCGACATCGATTCAAAATTCGTAAACAAAATCAAAAGACTTCTCTGAGTAATGCGGGTCTTTACAAATCCATACAGCCTTTCAAAATCTGTTTCCAGGAAATTCGTTTGCTGCTTGTACAACAATTCCAGTACGTGGTTCATCTGCCCGGCCTTACGATCTGCCGCCAATACATTTCCGATTTGATCTCCAAAACTGATAATGCCGGCTTTATCTTGTTTGATGAGTGCAACACTTGACAGAATTAGTGTTGCATTAATGGCATAATCCAATAACGTCATGCCTTCAAAGGGCATTTTCATCACGCGCCCTTTGTCGATCAGACAATACACTTGCTGACTTCTCTCATCAGTGTAATTGTTCACCATTAGCTGACCTTTCCGCGCCGTTGCTTTCCAGTGAATCGTGCGAATGTCATCACCCCTTACATATTCTTTTATTTGCTCAAACTCCAGACTATGTCCAAGTTTGCGCATCCTTTTGCTTCCTGCTTCCGCAAGGTTACTGGAGTGTGCCTTTAGTTCATAGTGACGCAGTGCGAAGTACGATGGCAACACCTTAACCATTTTTTGCGCTGGCAATTTGATATGGCGGATTACTAACTTCAACGGGCTTCGCAGCAATACATTCACGTCATTAAAAAAGTACTCACCTCGCTCAACCGGCCGAAGCGTATAACTGGTGACCGTTTCATCTCCTTCTTTTACTTTAAGTCGGATTCTAAAATTCCGTAGTTGAAACTGATCAGGAACTTCATCAATGATGGTCAGGAAAACCCGAAACCGATAATTGTTTTTTACCCGGATCTCCACTTTATTCTCGTCGCCATTGCTAAAGCGCTCCGGTAATATTCTTTCAACTTCTAATGTTTTGCTTCCTCCAAAAAGTACCTGGTAATCCGCAATTACCATGATGACAAGGAAGGCCAGCAATATCTGCGCGAGTCGAAAAAAAACAGGAAACCAATAAGAAAGAATAAACAGCAGAATGACAGCAACAAGCAAAAGATAATATCTCCTGCCAAAGAAAAGTGGCTTCAGGTATCGGGCATAAAAACTATTCATTGCCTCTCCTATCTTGGTATTTCAACACTGTGGATCAGTTGATCAATGATGCTGTCTGCACTGGCGCCTTCCATTTCCTTCTCAGGAGTAATAACAATTCGATGGCGTAATACCGGCGGTGCTACGAAAATGATGTCATCGGGTGTAACGAAATCTCTACCTCTCATAGCAGCAAGCGCCTTCGCGCCGTTCAGAATACCGATGGAGGCTCGTGGTGATGCTCCTAAATAGATATTCTTGTTATTCCTTGTGCCAGATACGATGGTAGTAATAAAGACGAGCAATTTTTCTTCTATGTGAATGTTTCTTACCTGATCACGAAGTGATTTCAAATCTTCCGCGGAAATAACAGGTTGCACTTCGTATACCATGTTTTGCAGACTGGTATTGTGATGATGCAGCAACACTTTCAATTCTTCTTGCGTGCTGGGATAAGAAACATTGATCTTAAATAAAAACCGATCAAGTTGTGCTTCGGGTAAATGATAAGTACCCTCTTGTTCGATGGGATTTTGCGTGGCCACAACCATGAAGGGCGCTTGCAATGGATAAGTAGCTCCGTCAACTGTCACTTGTTTTTCTTCCATCACTTCAAATAACGCAGCCTGCGTTTTTGCAGGTGCGCGGTTGATTTCGTCTATCAGCACAATATTGCTAAAAATGGGTCCATGTCTGAATTGAAATATTGTCTCCTTCGGATTAAATACGGAGGTACCTGTAACGTCACTCGGCATCAGGTCTGGCGTGAACTGTATCCTGGAAAAACCAGTTGATACGGCGCGCGCCAGCAATTTTGCGGTGAGTGTTTTGGCTACTCCGGGCACGCCTTCGATCAACACGTGACCATCCGCAAGCAAACCCGCCAGCAATAGTTCGATCATTCTATCCTGTCCTACGATTACTTTACCGATTTCCCTCTTAAGATGACTGACGGCATTTTGCAGGCCGCTGAGATCAGTACGTTGCTGAAACAATTGTTCTTCCATTACTATTGGTATTTATAAAATGCTTCGGTCTGCCTGTAAAATTCCATCAGGTCATGATCAGTTACATTTTCAAAATCGTTGATCATTTTGGCCTTATAGATCATTTCATTAAGTTGATCCGTTGGGTAGCCGCTCTTAAATGCAAGTTTCGAGATAAATTCTGTGTCCACGACGCCTGTCGACAAGTTATATTTTTGGCGAATGTACTCCATCAGGTGCGCAGTCATTTTCATTCCCAGATTTTTATTGTCCCGATACTGGTAATAAAGTCGGCCAACTGTTTTTACAAAGTCGAGCGAAGTATTTTGGTGCGGCTTTATTAAAGGAATAATTTTTTGCTTTCTTTTGGATTCAAACAAATAAATAAAGGCGAATAACAGGAGCACTAGCCAGAATGCACTGCTCAAACTTTTGTTGCCGAGGATTACCTGCAACGAATTAAAGTTGCTGCCCGTTCTGCGATAACGGAAATATTGATCCCACACAATAGTGCTCACATATTTTGGGAAATAGGAGAACGTGCGGTTGTAATATTCGATGTTGTTTTTGTGCAACAGAAAGAAATTACTGAAGGCAAGCGGATCCGATTGAATGATGATGCTACCCTCCTGGTACATCTGCCGGAGTAGATTGGCATGCTTGCCATCATCACGACCAACTACGCTCGTGTAATTGCTGTCGAAGCCATTGAAATAAGTATCAGCCGACTTGCCGGGATAAGCGTACGCCGCTGAATCGAGGGTCACAGGATGTTTGATTGACAATTGCAACGAATCAAAAAAACGGACAAAAGTGTATGGCTGAAATATCCGCAGTTTCATTGAGTCAGTAAAATTCATTCCCCAGGAAAAACTGGAAATAAGTACATGGTTTCCTGATTCAACAAACCGTAGTATCGCTGCCAACTCTTTTTCATCTGGATTGAATTCCGGCGTGATGATCACATACAATGCTTTTGAATGTTTGTTGCTTGAAGAGTATGTGTAATCAGAAATGAACGAAGAATAGGCCGCAGGGGATTCCTGGCTGACTTTAATGTCAGCAACGGGAAACATGTATTGCAGATTCTCAAACGCAACGTATGTTCCATACGGAATTTTATCACCCTTCCGTAGGGTGATACGTTCGTCCATTTTTTTACCACTAAAGCCATTGCATCCCCACAGAAGTAGGATGGTACCGAAAACAATGTATATGTTTAAAATGCTCTTCAATGTAAAAACGATTCAAACTTTCTTCTGATCAGGTCGTACTGGTTATTGTTTAACTCGAACTCTCCGTACCATGTGTATTCATATGCCGTGGTGAGATACCGAAACTTTTGATTAAGGGGATGACTACTCAATTGCATTATATAATCCCAGTTGGTCAATTCAGGATGCATGCGGATCAATTGTCTCGTATCGAGTTCCTGTAATAACCACATGTAACGATAGCGTGTAGCCAATCTATAGGCACCATTTTGTTCTGCATCTCTGATTAAGGCAGGAAGATTCGCAGTGTCTGCCTCAGTGGCCATATCTATCGATTCGCCAATTATTTTCTTTTTTCTTTTAAAGAGAATGATATTGTTATCAGTCAATAATTTGAAGACTACATAAACCAATACCGCTAGAAACACTCCGATGAGCAAGTATGAAAACAAGCCTGACAGCGGCGAGAGATTAATATTAACGTTACGGGATTCTTGTCTTTTTTTCCTCCAATACTCCGGATTATTCGCGTAGGCAAATGCTTTTTCATTTTGCAATCTCTTAATTGTTGAATCTGGAGCAGCGCGAAAAATCATCGTGTCGGGAGCGGCAGGTTCTTCTACAAAAGTGGTGTCCTCATCGGACGTCACTCTTTCCTCCACTGCTGAATCCGTAGATTGGTCCGACTGGGCGGCCGCTGCAATAGGAAGCAATAGGATAGCAAAAATGGCCAGCCATCGGGACAACATGGTATGTTTCTTTCGGATCAACTGGCGGCCTCCAATTTCTTTTTAAGCCTGATTGGATAGATAACGAAATACCAAATGATAAATGTGGCTGAGCCTATCAGGATAATCAGGCTTAACCAGATCGGCATAGTGGTATAGCGTGTAACAAAACCTTCGAAGAAGGCAGCAGTAATAAAAATAGGCACCAGCCCTATCATGATCTTAGTTCCATCCTTAGCTCCCCTTCGGAGAGATTCAATTCTTTTAACTGTTCCGGGAAAAAGAATACTGTTGCCAAGAATCATTCCTGCGCCTCCGCTAATAATGATGGCGGAGATTTCCAGCGTACCGTGAATCCAGATTACCAAAACGGATGACAATCCCAGGCCCTTAGCGAAAAACATGTATTCGAATGCACCGACCATTACTCCATTTTTGAACAGCACGTACACAGTTCCAATTGATAAGGTTAATCCAAGAACAAAACAATTGAATGCAATCTCAATATTATGCAAAGCAATACTGAAGAACATGTTCAACTGACTTCCACTCTTGTACACACCAAATGGATCTCCTTTTGAAATATTTTCCTCTGTCATGTCCACATATTGATCCGTAAGCACTCCTCGCACAAAAGTTTCGTCATGCATGGCAGAGAAAACAGCCACGATCGCGAAAAAAATAAATATGCCGAACGAGTATAACAATTGCCGGTGGTGTTTTCTGACAATTAGCGGAAGTTCAGTTCTCCAGAACGAAACAAGTCGAGAAGTATCTTCTTTCTTATTCTCGTAGATACGTAAATAAATACTTGAGGCGAGCCCATTCAAAAATTGGGTCACCCTGCTTTGAGGGTAAAAAGTTTTGGAATATCCCAGGTCATTCACGAGGTCGGTGAAGCGATGTGCCATTTCATCAGGATCGGATGGATTTTCGGCCTGGTACTGCTTCCACTTTTCGATATTCTTTTTTAGAAAAAGGCCTTCTCTCATTGGAAAGATTAACGAATTTAGTTTGATATAATTGCTGCTACGAACTCTCCAACTGCGTTGGAGAGAGACACTAATTAACACGAATTACACCAATTCTCACGAATTAGGCGTTGATTGTTCTCAATTATTCTTCAGATATTAATTCGTGTCAATCCGTGTAATCCGTGCAAATTCGTGTTTCGGTCCGCCGAAGGCGGACTGCCGAAATAAAAGTACCAGAAAATTAAAAATTTATCGATTTTTACTTCATGCTCGTCGTCAAGTTAGATACCGGGTTTAATATAGAAGTCGAGTTTGCGACCGCACCCTTCCACCGCAGATTATTTGCCTGGGTGCTCGATTTTATTATTCTTCTTTCTTATTTATGGGTATCGAATAAGGTGCTTGATAGTGTATTAGGTGAGTTTTGGGACACTGAATATGAGTGGCTAAACGTATTACACATCCTCCCATTTTTATTATATCATCCCCTTTTGGAAATATTCCTTAATGGGCAAAGTTTAGGCAAGCGGGCATTGAGGATAAAAGTGATAACAATGGAAGGCGGACAGCCCTCCGTGAGTCAATACCTCATTCGGTGGATGTTTCGGCTTATCGATGTTTGTTTATTCCTTATGCCGGGATTCTTTAGTATTATTTTATCGCAGCGCTCCCAAAGGCTGGGAGATATGGCGGCAGGAACTATCGTGATCGATACACGGGCCAGCACTTCCTGGCAAGACACGATTTTTACAGAAATAGAAACCACTTACAAGCCCAAATATCCGCAGGTAATGCAGCTAACCGACAAGGATATCAATACGCTCAAGAGTATTATTAATGCAGTCATCAAACGTAACGATTATGAACTTGCGCATAGGATCAGTGAACGCATACAAAGCAAGCTGAATATGCAAGCGGATGAAGACTCACTTACGTTTTTGAAAAGATTGTTGAAGGATTATAATTTTTATTCCACTAATACATAGCGATCCGGGACGATACCGGATACCGGATGCAGGATGCCAGATGCCGGATAACAGATGAAAGATGCAGAATAATTGCAGTGAACTCACTTCTATTTTGTTCCTAATGCAGCGGCCAAACCACCAAAGATGAAGGCGATCGCACAAACTGCGATTCCGATTATAACCAGAATTCCGATAAACCTAAAGTATGCTCTGAGGTTTCCCAACGAATTAACGAGGGACTGCTGATCGTTATTCCTGATGGCAGTTTGCATTTTTGTGCCGAATTTAAAGAGGAAGAAAAATGGAAAGAAATAAATGACGGCCATAACAATGTAGGTTGCTGTCATTATTCCTCCCATCGCTCTGGAGGTTGTGGGATCATTGTATGGATTTGTTTGTAGTGTAGAAAAGAAAGCGCCTGCAAACACACCAATCAAAATGAAAATGCCGCATAAACAAAAACCGGCGATCGATAGAAACTTTGCCCATTTGGCTGAGTCTCTCAAAAGAATTTGACTTGAGTTGTCGAATTGTAATTCGAGCACGTTGGTATTATGATCCATGTTGGTTGGTTTAGGGATATTAAAGATATTGTTTCCACCTGTTTCTTTCAATAGTTGAGCGTAAGGTTGAGTTGACAAATTTGACACGCTCAATTGCCGGCACTTAACCAACTGAAACCGTAGAGAGGGATGTTTCTTAGTATCCAAAACGAAACAACAACAATTAAGACGACTCTTACAAAAATTGGCGAGTAAAAAATTCTTTGCGCCCATTGCTGATCAAAAAATGTGTTCGCTATTGTGGTGATAGCCGAATAGATCAGTAGTGGAAGAAAAAGCACAACCAACAAATTAAAATCGGCGGCCTGTATTGGGTGACCCGTAAGCAGTGCGTGGATGGAACGTTGTGAACCACAACCCGGGCAATCAAGGTTGGTGAGGCTGTGAAAGATGCATTTCGGAAATAAGTTGGATACAGATGGATCAAACAAAAAGTATAGTAGCGATCCTGCGATCGCTACTATGATTAATGACAGAATATATTTCCTGCTTAAGGTCATTTAATAATTACCTCTGTTTTGCCAAAAGGCAACTCCTCCCATGAAGAGAATGAAAATAAAATAGAGGATTATACAACCAAGCCCGATGAAGAATCCAAGTTTTGTCCATTTAGCAGCTTCTTTGGATGACCTCATGGCTCCTTCATAATCTCCGGTGTCATACTTTGAATTTACCTGCGCTGCGAAAACGATGCCGGCAACGCCGAACGGAAGACAACAAAATAGTGTTACAAGAATTGATTCCACCAGCCAGTTCTTAGGGCGCATAGGTGGGACAACGGGCTGTTGCTGTTGTTGGGTAGTGTAATCCATGTTGGGTTTTGTTTTAAGTAAAAGGTGATTACTAAGATAAAGGCCGCCGAAGATATTAAATGAAAATTTTTTTCACAATACCACTTAAGTGTTAGGAACTTTTGAACCAATCGGCAACTGGCAATATGCAATTGGCAACGCAAACTCGGAATACGCTGGTGAAATACAGGCCTTCTAAGGTTAAAAAAATAAATCGCGGTTAGGCCGCGATTTATTTTTTTCAAAAGGGTTTTTTTAAGAAGGAATGTCGACTTTGAGTTACCTGTTGCCAGTTGCCCATTGCCTGTTTCGAAGCGTAACGCTTATGGTCTAATTGTTATCGATCGGCTTCGAAATACTCAGTTGCCTATTAGCTGTTGCCTCCTGAGCGGAGTCGAACGCTCCGGAGCGTAATCAAACGAACTCAATACGCTTGCGCAAACAGGACTCGCTGCGAACTTGGTTTACCAGTAAGAATACACTTACCACTTTCCTGCGGATTATTGAGCGGAATGCAACGAATAGTTGATTTAGTTTTCTCTTTAATTGCTGCTTCCGTTTCCACAGTGCCATCCCAATGCGCAGAAACAAAACCGCCCTTCTCTTCAAGCAAACGCACAAATTCATCCCAGGTATTCGCCTGACTGACATGAGCGTCGCGGTATGTTTTTGCTTTATTATACATGTTTAGTTGAATATCTTCCAACAGCTCCTTTATTTTTTCTGTAAGTCCATCCATGCTATAGGATTTTTTCTCCCTGGTATCCCGTCGCGCCACTTCAACTACATTATTTTGCAGATCGCGCAAGCCGATCGCAATCCTCACAGGCACTCCTTTCTTTTCATACTCCGCGAATTTCCATCCGGGTCTGTTGTTATCATTATTATCAAACTTGACAATGACCCCTGCCTTTTTTAAATCATTTGCGATGGCCGATGCTTTCTCATCCAATTGTGATTTTTGTTCGTCACCTTTATAGATAGGTACGATTACTACTTGCATAGGCGCAATTCTTGGAGGTAAGATCAATCCCTCGTCATCACTATGTGCCATGATCAATGCCCCAATCAATCGCGTGCTAACGCCCCAACTGGTAGCCCATACATACTCGAGTTTGTTTTCCTTGTCAGAAAATTTTACGTCGAAGGCCTTGGCGAAATTTTGTCCAAGAAAATGGGAAGTACCTGCTTGCAATGCCTTCCCATCCTGCATCAATGCTTCAATGCAATATGTATCCACTGCGCCGGCAAATCTTTCACTCTCCGTTTTCACGCCTTTTATTACAGGCACCGCCATATACTGTTCAGCAAAGTCTGCATAAACATTCAACATTTGTAATGTTTCCGCAATAGCTTCCTCTGCCGTTGCGTGAGCGGTATGTCCTTCCTGCCAAAGAAATTCTGAAGTGCGTAAGAAAAGCCTGGTGCGCATTTCCCATCGAACTACGTTTGCCCATTGGTTCACCAGTATCGGGAGATCTCTGTAAGATTGAATCCAGGTTTTATATGTATTCCAAATAATCGTTTCGCTGGTTGGGCGAACAATTAATTCCTCATCCAGTTTTGCCTCCGGATCAACTACCACACCTCCACCGTTTGGATCATTTTTTAAGCGATAGTGCGTAACCACTGCGCACTCTTTTGCAAACCCTTCTACGTGCGCCGCTTCTTTACTCAAAAAACTCTTTGGAATGAACAATGGAAAATATGCATTCACGTGTCCCGTATCCTTAAACATCCGGTCAAGTTGATCCCTCATTTTTTCCCATAATGCGAACCCATATGGTTTAATTACCATACAACCCCGAACGGCCGAATAATCAGCCAAGTCCCCTTTTAGGACTAAATCATTATACCATTGGGCATAATCCTGGGCACGAGACGTGATTTCCTTACTCATTACAATTGATATTTGAAGACAACGTTTATAACTCTAATATTGTCAGTAACTTTAGCCGGAATTTAACAGCGGCCTATTAATCCAATCGCTTATCCGGCAAATAATTTGATTATTTTTATGGTAGCGGACCGCAAAAGTAAAACTTCTACCTTAGCTTCCCTTAAGCCGTTAAAAGAATCCTAAGGAGAAGATTAAAAACAACTCAAATCCTTCGCCATGAACACCAGACTTTTACTTGCTATATGTTCGGTAGTTGCTCTAAGCAGTTGTGCTACCAGTTACAAGGCGCAAACCCCTGATGACGTTTATTTCTCACCTGCCAAGCCAGCGGCAGAATATGTAGAAACGAATAAGAAAGAAGAACCAAAGCAGAATTATCAATATCAAAGTGCAGATGATTATTATGCTGCATCCGACGATTCTTATCTCCGTTGGAAGGTTCGCAATCGTAATCGCTGGGCAACTTTTGATTCTTATTCTTACGACATGTATCCAAGTTGCACTTCCAGTTATGCTCCATGGAGAAATTACTGGAATAGCTACTACTCCTGGAACAATTACTACAATCCATATTGTCATCGCGTGATCGTAGCAAATCCTAAGACGAACGCAACTGTATATAATAGGGTTCGCACCTATACGCCAGGTGCCTATACTAATAATACTTACAACAATGGCAATAGGAAACCTGTTAAGGTATTGGCCAACTCATACAACAATCCTAAGGCTACGTATAACAATTCCAATAGCAGCAACAACAATTCGTTTGGAAATGCTATAAAGAAAATCTTCAGCAACTCAGGAAGCAGTTATAGCAATAGCAATTCATCATCCTCTTCTTCATCGTCAAGCGATAGACCCGTACGCACCTATTCACCATCATCCAGTGGCTCATCTTCTTCAGGCAGCAGTGGTGGTAGCAGAAGCTCCGGCGGCAGCAGTGGTGGAAGTAGTGGTGGTGGTGTGAGCCGTCCTGGTCGCGGTTGATAAAGAATCCTTCAACATGTACGTTCATTAATAATATTGCAAGGAGGGAACAGCAACTGTTCCCCTCCTTTAGGTTTCACTTTTGTCAAAACACTTACTACATGAACAAGAAAATATACATCCTCCTTATCACGCTTTCCTGCGGAAAGCTGTTCGCCCAAACTCCCGAGGACGCGTTGCGAATGTCGTGGATTACTCCATCGGGCACCGCGCGAAACCAGGCCATTGGAGGTGCAATGGGTTCGTTAGGTGGGGAGATTACTTCGATTTTTGTAAACCCTGCCGGAATTGGCTTTTATAAGAATTCCGAATTTGTATTCACGCCTGGTTACAGATGGACAAAAACTAAAGGAAGTTTTCGCCAGAGTGATTATATGACCCTCGATAACACTAACAATTTCAATTTTGGAACAACTGGCTTTGTAGGCGGTTGGAGTGATAAGTACAGTAAATGGAAGAGTAAAGCAATTGGAATTGCGGTAAACAGAACTGCAAACTTTAATCAGGATATATTTTATAGCGGGACAAATGATTTTAGCTCATTCAGTGAACAATATGCAGAAGAATTTGCTAATTCGGGTCTTCCTATCAACGCGCAATTAGATATTGCTCCGCTTTCATTAGGAACGAAGCTGGCGAACTACAGTTACCTGATCGACACGCTGACTGTACATGGCACTACAGAAGTAATTGGTCTTCCTCAACGCCACGCTATTCTTGGTAACTACGATGCGCTATTACACCAGGAGAAACATATCCAAACAAGGGGTGGCATAACGGAAGTGAGTCTGGCTTTTGCCGCCAACATGGATGATAAACTTTATATAGGTGGTAGTATTGGAGTTCCGATTGTGAACTATGAAAGGAACTCTATCATAACTGAAAATGACATTTCAGGTATGACGAATAATAATTTCAATTATTCGAAATACAGTGAGAAGTATACATCATCTGGATTTGGATTGAATGCAAAACTGGGTATGATCTTTAAGCCTGCCGAATATTGGAGAGTTGGTGCAGCCATTCACACACCATCATTATACTCATTGAAAGAAAAAACAACGGGCAGTATGGAGAATGATCTGGAAAATTATTTCCCTCCGGGACAAAATATTCGCACTGCTAATACTGAAACCATATATGGCAGTTCAGGGGCTCCTGAGTACCAGTATGATTTTGTGACACCTTGGAAATTCTTGTTGAGTGGATCGTATGTATTAAGGAGCGTGGAAGATATTGCTAAGCAAAAAGGATTTCTTACCGCCGACGTTGAGTACGTCAATTATACCTGGTCTAAATTTTCCTCTGCCGAAGACACTAATGATGACGCCTATTACAAAGGTGTAAACAATGATGTTGATGCCGCATACAAAGGCGCGTTCAACTTTAAAGTTGGCGGCGAATTGAAATTTAAGACGATTATGACAAGGCTTGGATTTGCTTATTATGGTTCGCCATATAAAGACAAGGAACTAAAAGGGACGCATATGTACCTGAGTGGTGGACTTGGATACAGAAACAAAGGCATTTTCCTGGATCTTACTTACGCACATCAAATAAATAAGGACGTGAATTTCCCTTATCGATTAGGCGACAAACCTAACACCTTCGCACAATTGAAGGAAGCAGGTGGCAGCTTGTTGTTAACGTTGGGAATAAAGATATAACACCCCCAGAACCCGCCAGGCGAATCATTCGTCAATTCGCCCACTAGAAGGAAGTCAAGATATGGCCCACGCTACTCTATGAAGAATTTTTATTCACTTACCCCTAATGGGGAGACTACTTGCCTACAGAGAGATTGCTTAAGGCTGCCCGAACGGGCAGCTTTTTTTATGAAATGTCCGATCTTTTGAAGTGCCGTAATTTTAAAGAGCACCTCTTAAAAGATCGGACCTTTAAAAAAAACCCCGCATGAATATGCGGGATTTTAGATTTTTGGCGAGACGGTTTCTTAGCCTTAACCTAGTGGTTTCTTAGGATAACTGGATCAAGTTTTTCATTGTAATTGGACGTATGACGGTTTGCGTTGTAAAAATGCGGGTAACCGTAACAGTTTCCAACATTTTGATTGACTCGTTTTCCACACTATTTAATAAACTTAAAAGGCTTTAAGTAGAAGACCTTACGGGGCGGATTTCAGTTGATTTCAATCAACCCGACTTGTTAACCACTCGTTGACAAATGCAGTACAGGCGAGCGTTTCAGCGGAATCAAACCAATGAATATTTCTGTTACGTTTGAACCAAGTAAGCTGCCTTTTCGCATAATGACGCGTGTTTTGCTTGATCAGGTCAATGCTTTTCTCTAATTCAATTTTTCCGTCAAAAAATTCAAACAATTCCTTATAACCTACGGTCTGCAAGGCATTCAATTCCCTGAATGGAATTAGCTTTCTCACTTCCTCTACCAATCCAGTTTCAATCATTTCATCCACCCGATGGTTAATTTGTTCGTATAAAATTGTTCTGGGTTTCTCTAAACCAATCAAGAGAATATCGAAAGGTCGTTTCTTTTGCTCTCCTTTCCTGAATGACAAAATTGATTTGCCGGAAACGATCACCACTTCCAATGCACGCATCATTCTTTGAGGATTGTAAATCTCTCCTTCGGCAAAATACAAAGGATCTCTCTCCTTCATTTCTTGCTGCAACCAAGCGATGCCTTTCTCATCGTAAGTTGAAATAATACGGTTCCTTATCTCGGATGATGAAGGAGGCACTTCATCTAATCCTTCTGCAAACGCCTTCACATACAAGCCGGTGCCACCCACCATTACGGCTATGTTGTTATGTTTGAAAATTTCGTCTACCCATTCGAGAGCAAGTGTTTCAAATACCGCCGCGTTTACCTCATCATCGACGTGATGAGAATTGATGAAATAATGTTTTACAGTGTGTAATTGCTCCACTGATGGTTTTGCAACGCCAATATTTAATTCGATATAGCACTGTCGTGAGTCGGCAGAAATAATGGAAGTATCGAACTTCTTTGCAAGTTCAATGGATAGACTGGTTTTCCCTACGGCGGTGGGACCAACAATAATAATACACGTCTTATTATGCATGCAGACAGAGCTGATTAAGAACTCTCATCTGGAAATCGAAAATCTGATAGAAAAAATTAAATCTTGGCTGCACTAAAACTCATCATCGGTAGTGGCTCCTTCGCCGGCTGCATAGCTATCGGTTTCACCACCTTCATCCTCTCCTTCTTCACCAAAGCCCTCGAGGCTTGCGTTGAGATCGTATTTCTCTTCAACTTCTGCAAGCTTATCATTCACCAATCCCTTCGTTCCATATTGTGACGGAGCAATACCTTCAACGCGAACAACCGCAGGATAAGTGATTTTATTATTTTCTTCTTTTGAAACGTTGATGAGTTCAACTAAGAAGCCCCAGTTTTTTACGAAGTCGTACGTGTAAACAAATTTTTGGTTTGGATCCCTGATCTCGCTTCCGATCATAGTGGATTCCATAAGGAGTGGTTCGGCCTTGTACTGACGATCATATTTCTGCAGCGTGATTTCTCTTCCTCTTTGCCAATGATCGTTAGAACGATAAAATGTAGCCTGGTGTTTGTTGTCAAACTCGTAGGCCTTTAAGATGATGTGATGAAGATCCAGGAACGTCTGTGTATGTTTCACTGCAACGTCTCGGTACACGCTGTCATCTTCTTCAAAATATATCCTGAACTTTAGAACAGCCATTACTTACAGTTTCATTGATGGATAAAACAAATTTAAGCAAATAAAGCCGAACCGCTTCTAAAGTGCGCTAACGAAAAATTGATTAGCTTATAGGAAAATTAAAACCATGTGGGGAGGAAAATTAACCAAGTTTATCAAAAGGATTTCCATCAACGCAAAACCGTCAGAGGTTTTTGCGGCATGGAATACGCAGCAGGGACTTGAAAAATGGTTTTTGCGGTCGGCAGAATTTACACGGCCAGACGGAAAAAAGCGAGCAAGGAACGAGCCAATTCAGGAAGGCGATAAATACCATTGGTTGTGGCATGGGTATGGGGATGATGTATATGAAAGTCGGACTGTTGTTGATTCAAACGGAGTAGACAGTCTCAGCTTTATTTTCACAGCCGAATGCCTGGTCACGGTTAACGTGAAAACGGAACAGGGGGAAACGATTTGTGAATTGGTGCAGGACAGGATCCCTTCGAACAATGACCTCAGTGATCATTTGTACGTTCTGTGCGGTGAAGGATGGACGTTTTATCTGACAAATCTCAAATCTATTCTTGAGGGTGGTGTTGACCTGAGGAATAAGAATATGCAATTGACCAAGCTGGTAAACGCCTAAGTGTTTGAGGTCGTGGAAAAGAAGAAAGTTTAACGCCAAACCTCAAACCTCGAACCTCAAACTTTCTTATATTTGCCGCTGGCAGGTCTTACACGACCAGCTCCTGCTGAACTCCCCCAGGGTCGGAAGGCAGCAAGGGTAGGTGGTTGTAGCGGTGCGATGTAATTAGCCTGCCTTTTTTCTTTTATCTTACTCCCCATTTCCGGATGTACTTCCTTCAATCTTCATAATAATTCCAGATATGAAATTCTTTATTGATACTGCTAATCTTGCACAGATTAAAGAAGCCAATGCCCTCGGCATTTTAGACGGTGTGACCACAAATCCTTCATTGATGGCAAAAGAAGGAATCAAGGGTGAAGACGCCGTGATGAAACACTATGCTACTATTTGCGACCTCCTTGATGGTGACGTTAGCGCAGAAGTGGTTTCGGTCGACTTCAATGATATCGTTGAAGAAGGCAAGCGCTTAGCGGATATTCATCCGAACATCGTTGTAAAAGTTCCCATGATCAAGGACGGAGTAAAGGCCATGAAATATTTTGCCGACAATGGTATCCGCACCAATTGCACGCTCGTCTTTTCTGCAGGACAAGCAATTCTTGCTGCCAAAGCTGGTGCTAATTATGTGTCGCCATTTATTGGTCGGGTAGATGACAGCAACTGGGATGGCATGCTATTGATTGAGCAACTCTCCAACATCTTTGCTATTCAGGGATACAAAACGGAAATTCTCGCGGCATCTATTCGTAGTCCATTGCACATTGTTAAATGCGCTGAAGCTGGCGCAGATGTATGTACGTGTCCGTTAGAATCCATCTTAGGATTGCTCAAGCACCCGTTAACGGATATCGGGCTTGCGAAATTCATGGAGGATGCGAAGAAAATGAGATCCGAATTAGTAGGAGCGAAATAAGATTAGACGCAACTCGTCTAATCGTTTTCTTCCCACATTTAACCAGTTTTTTCTCATCACAATTGTTTTTTTTCCTTTGCCTGTCAATTGTGGAATCTCGACATTTGACAAAGTTGATCAAAGCAATCTAGCAACTGCAGTCGAGGATCCGGCATAATTTGATAAGCTATCGGGGTACTGTGTCTATCGTGTGATAGGTTAAATTCAGCGGTAGTTGCAGGGGTGGTGGTGTGTTTCTCAATGTTCAGGTTTGGCCAGCGATGGCGGGGGAGGGAGGGCCCCGCAAGGGATGCTGTGAACGGCACGTTCAAGATTATGGATAGATGAATTACGAATTCAGCCTAAAGCGATAATTCTCCATTACCCAGTCGCTTTAACATCCTTCTTCTTTTTCTTCTCGTTAGCCTTCCGCTTCCATTCCTCTAATAACTCATCAGTGGTTTTTAATTTCTCATTAACGATCGTAGTCTTTATATAAAGGGTTAATTCCTTCCAAACAGTTGGATTTTCTTTTAGTACCGCCTTAATCGTCACCTTCACTTCTTTAAAGTTACTATCAATGAACAGGCTGTTGCCGGTGAATATCCCAGCAGAGCTCGTTAGAGTAATCTCTTTGGGAGTCATCGGCAACCACCGTCCATCTGAAAGTTTGCCGTCTACGTTTATATAATTGTAGGTGCCCTTCTTTAAACTATCGGTATAGGGATGGAAAAAAATACTATCCACCTTTTGCGCCTTAGTTAGGGTGTTTAGGGAAGTTAAAAAGGCAAGTAGTAAAAATATTCGCATCGACAAACTTTACATACCAGTCGAAAAATATTTGCCAAAGGTTTGCTTGCAAGAAAGGTTAACAATTAAATGGGTTTCACAGTCCGATTCGACGTCCCAACAGAAGCTTGATGATCTGTTGGTTGGATGAAGGGGTCAGTCCCCATAAAAATCCGGCGTTAAATTCCCACTTTGGATCCACATACAGATCGATCATCGGACCCAACAACTGTTCCTGTGCCGACATAGGTCCAATCGAATTGAAGTTGCCCATATTCCCGTAATATTCAAGTCCCACTCCCACCCTCGTCCTAATCGTGTATACGCCTTTGAACTGGGGAGAAAGACCCCAATGCTTTTCAGGACCGTTTAAAGCAAAACCGATATTCGGATTAAGACTGAGATATATGTTTCCGATTGTTTTATCTACGATCGGTCTTATCTCGCCTTCCCAAAAAAAATCCGCATGCGCATCCGGACGAAACACGCCAAATTCCATCGACAGACTCGCTCCCACCGGCCATTTCCATTCCACAGGAATGGTGACCCTCGGACGGATATGACTACCGAGGTATTCATATTCACCATTAGGTTTTATGGACGTAAAAACATAAAATCCCAATTCAAAATTCTTTGAAACGCCGTGAGTGATTTCAAGTGTTGCGTTAAAATATTGCGCGGATTTGGGTTCAGTAAGTTCATCACTTCCTTTGAGTGTATAGTTAGTATGCAGCTCAAAAATGGTTGCACGTTTTTGAATGGTGGGAGACGCATAAACCTGGATTTCGTGTTCAGCCTGTGCGCGCACTTCGTGAATGGTGAGCAGTGATAGCAGAAAAACAATTACGATCGGACAAACGAGGTTTTCTCTGCGCGTTCTCATGGAGGAAATATCGGGCAAGTTCCCGAATTCAACAAGAGTTATTTTCAACTGATCGACTTCCCTTCATATCGTGGCACGATGCGTACTTTGTTTGTAGCATCGCGGTGCGAGTCGATCCAATATCCCCACGCTATTAGGAGCCATTGGGTCAACCCTACGATTGCAATCACGTTTGTAGAATGAGGTGGCGGATTTTTTATGTTGGCAAAATAAATCGTCACCATAAACGCAAAGAAACTCCACAAGGCAAACTGGCCGGTTTTGCCGCGGGATTGAGTGGATAGGAGAAATAATATTAGTCCGCCAATGAAGATCGCTAACTCCACGATAATTGTTGCAGGTACATTATTCCACAAACCCAGACCAACTTTTTCATCGCTCCATGGGGAGAGCGGGAGATCCGGACGATGCGTAAAAAAATCGAGTACCCAATGACTCAATACAAGCACGCCTAAAATCAAACTGCTTTTGCTATCCTTTTTTACGAAATAATAAACAGCGGCGAAAATGACGGACCAAATGACAGCTGCGAATAAACTGTGTGTATATGGATAGTAAATAAAATTCAACGGAGTAAATGCGGTGTTGCCTGGTTCGATCCTTACCTTTTCTATCCCACGAACAAGTAACATTGGCCAAACGAGATCGAGGAATTGCGCCGCCATGAAATACGTTCCCAGTGAAGGTCTACTATTTAATTTTTTAGCAGCAAAACCTAAACCGAAATGACCGATGAACATACGAATTGTTTGAGGTTATAAGTTTGATTTTTGACACACGTTGAACGTCATATTTTCCCGTTGTAAGTTCGCAATTAGCTTTCTCATTTTAAAAATGTGATCAATTAAACGGTAAAACGTCAAACCTTAAATGCAGACGCTTGCGGGCTGCATCCCGATCGGCTATGCCGCGTCGGGACATCAAACCTCAAACATCAAACCGTAAACCTATTCTTTCCCCTCCCCAATCCTAATCCAATACCCATTGATCTCTTCCACGGTAAATTCTTTCATCCCCCATGGTTTTAACTCCAACTGGCTAACGATGTTGACGTCCTTCTTTTTGTATTCCTCGTATATATCATCAACGTTGCGGACAAACCAGCAAATCTCAAAATGGCGGCCATTATGATTTATGCTCGACACGAACTCAGGGTCGTGCATAAAGAGTAGTCGCAAATCGTTTCTCCTGATTCCTGCATCAGTGTCTTCCCAAAACCATTCATCTGAAAATCCAAGTTGATCACGATAGTAACTGATCGTTTCTTTTAAATCATGTACCGGTATAAACGGTACAGCATGTGAAAAACTGGAGCTCATAAGTAAGATTATTAGTTGAAATCCTTTGAATGTAATCAGTGAACTCTGACCATCTGTGACCAGTGATTAGTGATTAGTGATTAGTGATCTGACAACAGTTAACCATCAACTGTCAACTGTCATCCGTCATCTGTGCTCTTCTTGCTTGGTCTGTGGTCCGTCGTCCGTGGTCTTCCTCAGTAACTCAATCCAAACCCATATTTATATAACGGATTTTTGGAGTCATGCGGAACATCTTCTTTTTGATTACGCACTGCTTCCATTGAAGATGGTAATTCAAATGGCAGCTTACCGCCAGGTTTTGCTTTGCCAAAAACAATGTCTAATACGGCTTCGTCACTGGCACCGAAATCGGCAAGCAATGCTTTTGCTTTCTCACTGATTTCCGGAATTACCGCCGGACGATCAAGAAAAATATCGACTATGGTTGGAACGGTATTCAACAACTGAAGAATACTATCCTTTTGCGTGCCTTTAAAGTCAAGATCGCCATGATGAAACATTCTTGCCATCATGATTTTACTATCTACCGGGTACCATGGCGTATTCAATCTGATGATGGCGAGTTGAGCGTGTTCTGGTTTATCAACTACTTCTCCATATTGAGACGCAATTTCCTTATTGATATTTTGTACATAAATCTTTGGCTTGCCAGTGAGGGGGAGTAGTTTTTTGCTGTTTGCCGAAGAGTTTTTCAAAAGTGTGATTGCCCTTCGCTGCGCTGCTTCACCAGCTTTTTTGAAATCGTCTCTGCCAATGACCTCATTTGTTTTCGCCGGATCGATGAACGGATTATCAAATAAACCTAGCTGAAATTTTTGGCGCAATAATCTTCGTGCGGATTCATCGATCCGTTTTTTAGTGATCTTACCATCCACAACCAATTTCACCACCAATTGCGGTTTGTTCTCCCCTCCAAACTGATCCACTCCAGCATTCACTGCTTTTAATACGCGCTCTTCCTCCGATAAATTTTCAACGCCCCAAGCACGCGCAGGCCACACCGTTCCACCCATATTGTTGTCGGAAATGAGACCCCAATCTGTACATACAATACCGTCATAATGATATTTATTCCTCAGCAAACCGGTGATGATGTCTTTATTAAATCCAAAAGCAACATTCTCACTAGTCTGATTTGTTGGAATTCCATAATAAGGCATGATGGCCGCAGTGTGCGCGGCAAATGCCGCTTCAAACGGAATCAAGTGGTAATTGAAATTTTTTCCGGGATACACCTGCCCTTTTTGAAATGGGAAGTGGGGATCTAATCCTTCTTTTTGCGGACCTCCACCTGAGAAATGTTTTGTCATGCATGCAACGCTAGTCGCTCCTAGTTTCTCACCCTGGAATCCGAGGATATATGCCTTAGTAAGCTTGGCAGACATGTTTGCATCTTCTCCAAACGTTCCGCTGATTCGCGGCCATCGTGGTTCTGTTGCGAGATCGGCCATAGGATGCAACGCCTCACGAATGCCAACTGCCAGGTATTCCTGCCGCGCGATGTCGCCAAATTGCCGCATTAATTTCTCGTCGCCAATCGCAGCAAAGCCGAGTTGTTCCGGCCATTGCGAAAATGTTTTCGAACTCATTGCAAAGATGCTACTACTAAATGCATGTCGTGGATCCGAAGCAATTGTCATTGGAATACCCAGCCTTGTAGAATCTTGCATGTAGTGTTGCATATTATTATACCATTGCGCCAGCATAGACACGTCAGGTATCGCCCAAAGATTAAAATGATTCATCTTTTTGGTGCGCACTAATTCGAGGGCGTTGGGCGCGAAGGCAAACATTCCTTTACCAGGTTTATTCTCTATCGATCCATCGTCATTAACCCGGGCTCCGTTGATAAACATCAGACCTGCTTTCTCTTCCACCGTCATTTGATTTAAGAGGTCCTCGATTCTCGCTTCAATAGGCTTTGAAGGATCTTCATATAGGTCCATCTTTCCGTTCTTATTTAAATCGCGAAAGGCAATTCCTTTTCTAAAATTTTCCGATGAAAAAGTAAAGGCAAGTAAGACGCAGGAAATTATGATGAACAGGAATAACATTACCTTTTTCATATAGCAAAGTTTTAGTCGGAAGTGTAAACTAATCTAGGTAAAATTTGGGATTTCCATCAATTCGGCTTCGTCGAATCTATTGCGCGACGACTGTTCGATTTAAAAAAATTCAGATATACTGAAAGAACCAATGCCAACACAAAGCAAATTAAGGTGAGGATGTTTATGAATTGGGTATTCGAATCGATATGAAACATCTTGTCCACGAAATATTTAATGAAAGAAGATGGTAAATTCTTTTCTCCGAGTTTTTCTTTTACCGACCATTGCCAATCAGTCAAAAAACAGTAACCCCAGCCATACCAAATTCCTAATAAAAACCACGAAGCCGCCGTCAATAAAATGGTAATGAGATGAATTTTCCTGGTGCGTGGCCAAATCCAGCCAACAAGATTGAATAGAGTAAAGGCAATGTGAAGAAAGCTAAAAAACAAATCCAAAAGACGAAGCATATGCAAAGATGCGATCCATAAACAAAACTTTTTAAAAAGAAAGTGTCCTAACCGAAATGCCTCAAACAACCTTTGTTCCGCTTAACGAGACAGCTTATGTATCGGAAAGTCGCGCCTGAAGGGTCCCGATGCTTTCATCATAATCATAATGAAACAAATGATCGAGAGTATTATTAACGTATATCTAAGCCAATTAGGTATGCCCAAGTCGTTTTTCATATCATGAAAACATGCAAATCTTTGGGCAGAAATTAAGAAATTTATTTAGGAAATACTTCAATCTTTAAAGATAATATGGACCTTATACAAATAGACGCCCTAAAGAAATTGCACTTTAAGAAGCAGATTATTTTTGTATATCTCACATGCGAACGTCTTTATCGTAATTACACATACTTTTCAGAACATTTTGGATTTGGTAATCCAATTCGGCTGAGGCAAGCAATTGATATTTTGCGCGAGAATCTACTTAGTCAAAATTTCAATAGGAAGCAGATTGAATCACTAATTACAAGCATCGATGAAATTACTCCGCTGCCCGAGGATTACGACACAATACTGGCATCATCTGCGATGGATGCCTGTGGCGTAGTGCACGAGTCACTCTATTTTCTTTTGGATGCGGTTCCTTCGCGGTTATCAGACATTTCAACATTTGCAACTGACACGGTAGATATGTTTATTCAAGAGGAAGAAAACTTAGATTTTAATACTGACAAGCTCTTTTTCGAGAAAATACAAAATCACCCACTCATGCAAAGGGAAGTATCGATTCAAAATGGAATAATTTCTTTTCTGAACAAATCCAAAGACATTGATGACGAAGACATAGAAACCCTAATCAATCTTCAAAAGAATAGTAATCGAAGTAACCTTGATTTGTGACCATTTGTTCATCGGTTTGCGTGCGTTGATAACGACCGATACTCACCGTCAATTACTATGAATTTTAGAGGTAACTGGAAACACCAGTAAACGCCACCACTGCCAACCGAGGAATTTTAATGGAATTATTTTCCTGAATAACATCAGGAGAAATACTGGCAGCATCTTCCTCGCAAGTCCACGCCGGGTCTTTAGAATCCAAAACTTTTTGCCATTCTTTGCAAACCACTGGTACAGGGATTTCAAGCGGCTGCCCGGAAAAATTAAATATCGCTATAAGATGATCTGCCGCTCCCGCAGACTGGCGGTGTAATAGCAGTGCATTTTCACCTATTGCATGCGCGTCTACATCATTCTTATTAAAACTCTGAAGCGCTGTATGATTCCTTCGCAGGGAGATTAATTCCGTATACCATTTCAACATGCGCTGATGATCGCCTTCCTTCCTTTTGTTCCAATTGAGTTTTGAATCGCTGAAAGTTTTCTCATCCTGCGGATCTGCGGGTTCAGCTTCCCATTTAAACGCGGCAAACTCTTTCTTCCTTCCTTCTCTCACCGCTTTGATCAATTCCTTGTCTGAATGACTGACGAAATAAAAAAAGGGAGCGTCTTCCGCATATTCCTCGCCCATAAACAACATAGGAATGTATGGAGACAATAACATCGCAGCAGCAGCAAGTTTCAATCGCTCATGATCAATAAGCCCCGCCAATCGCGCGCCTGTTACTCTGTTTCCAGCCTGATCGTGGTTATCCGTAAAAATGATGAATCGATCTCCGTTTACTCCCGCCGAGGATCTGCCATATTTCTTCTTTCTGAATCTTACAAATTCACCGCTATGAACGAAGCCATCAGAATACGCTTTTGCTAATTGAGACATTAATCCAAAATCTGCATATAGTTTTTTCCCCTCAGGATGAAGTAAAACATATAGTGCGTGATGAAAATCATCGAGCCACTGTCCGTTAAAACCAAAGCCGCCATTGTCGGGATGATTAACAACACGAGGATTGTTTAAATCACTCTCTGCAATCGTATAGTATATGCGACCCGTCTGCTGTTCGAGTTGGCGAATTTCAGAATGGAACAGTTCCCAAAAATGAATAGCGCCGTGATCGTATATCGCGTGAATAGCATCAATGCGCAATCCATCGATATGATAACGCTCAAACCAATGAAGCGCATTACCGACAAAATATTCTCTAACGCCGTCTGACCACTGGCCGTCAAAATTTAATGCATCACCCCAGGGAACTTTGTAGTGATCAGTGAAGTAAGGACCGAACTCTGGAAAATAATTTCCTTCCGGGCCAAGATGATTGTAGACCACATCCAGAAAGACTGCGATTCCTTTTTGATGGCAGGCATCAACTAATTTTTTCAATTCCATCGGACCACCGTAAGACTGCTGAACAGCATAAGGATAGACACCGTCATAACCCCAATTTCTATCGCCAGGGAATTGCGCGACAGGCATCAATTCCAGCGCGTTTATTCCTACTGATTTAATTTCATCAAGGAACGGGATAATCGCTTCAAAGGTTCCTTCTTTTGTGAATGTTCCTACGTGCAGTTCATATAAGACCAATTGCTGAAATGGAATTCCAGTCCACCCGTTATCGGACCACGAAAATGAAGAATGATCTACAACCGCTGAGGCACCATGCACGCCATGAGGCTGATGATGTGAAGCAGGATCAGGAAGATCCTTTTTGTTTTCAGGTACAAAAAAATATTCTGTCCCTTCATCCACGCCCTCCACGTCAATTGAAAAATAGCCCCACTGGTCTTTCTCCATTTCAAAATATCTGTCACCCGGCTTTACTAAATGAAGTTTCATTTGCTTTTTCTCGGGAGCCCAAACGGAAAACTTACACCTTCCTTTGCCAAGATAATTTGCACCAACATTCCTCATTGATCCAGTTTTCCGTATGTATTGAAAATTTTATTCCAATCTGATAATAACACCCTCATCGCCTCCCAGAATAATGGTCTGCTCAATTGATGTTCCTTCCCATTCCGACTGCGTAGCTACTTCGATTTTGCCAGTGTAACTCGTTTTCGGTGTAAAGTACGCAGGGCGGTGACTGAAATTAAGAACGATAAGAAACTTGTCGTGGTCCTCTGATTCGCGAATGAATGCCATTACCTGTGGATCACTGCCCACAGGATGATAACTTCCAACTGCCAGTGATGGTTCCTTCCCGCGCAGGTCTAATAATTTTTTGTAGAATGAAAGCATCGAATACTGATCTGACTTTTCAGACTGAACATTTACACGCTGAAAATTTCTATCGACGCGCAGCCACGGCTTCACATTTGTGAAACCAGCATTCTCACTATTATCCCACTGCATTGGTGTGCGCGCGGGATCGCGACTAAGATTCTTATCCGGCATATTCAACCCTTGTGGGTCCACCACTTCTTTGAAAGGAATGGGAACATCGCGCATTCCGAGCTCATCGCCATAATAAATTGTAGGCGTTCCACGCAGTGTAAGCAATAACATAGCAGCCACCTTTGCCTGCTGCAAACCAACTCTGCTGGTTATGCGCGGTTGATCATGATTACCCAATACCCAATTTGGCCAACCGTCAGCCGGCAATGACCCTTCATATTCGTCAACTACGGCTGCTACTTGTCGTGCATCCCAAGCAATAGAGAGCAGTAAAAAATTAAATGGAAGTTGCGCGCCCTTATTTTCCGCAGTTCCGTAATAGGCCACTAATTTGTGAATAGGCAAATAAATTTCGCCAATCATCATCCGGCCATCATATTCGTCCAACAACTTGCGCATTTTCTGTACAATAAAATGGACTTCCGGTTGATCCGTTGAATACACAGGAATTAGTTGTTCATAAGTTGACATATGCGACTGGTAATTCGGATTTGGCGGGTTATCGCGCAACTTATCATCTTTGATCATGTGCCACATCACATCAACCCTAAAACCATCAACACCTTTATCCAACCAGAATCGCATTACATCCAGCATCGCCTCCTGTACCTGCGGATTTCTCCAATTCAAATCAGGTTGCTGCTTGAGAAAGGCATGATAATAATATTGTTTCGTGGGCTCGTCCCATTCCCACGCTGCTCCTCCAAAAACACTTAACCAATTATTAGGAGGAGACCCATCATCTTTGGCATCCTTCCAGATATACCAATCTCTTTTCGGATTATCGCGCGATGAACGCGATTCTAAAAACCAGGGATGTTGATCGGAAGTGTGATTCGGAACGAGGTCTAACAATAATTTGATTCCACGATTGTGCAACTCGGCAAGCAGTTCATCAAAATCTTCCATCGTACCAAAAAGCGGATGAATGCCTTTGTAGTCAGATATGTCATAACCGAAGTCGGCCATTGGGGATGGATAAATCGGCGAAATCCAAACGGCCTGTACACCCAGCCATTCGAGGTAATCAATTCGTTTGAGAATTCCTTTCAGGTCTCCTATTCCATCATCGTTGCTGTCCTGGAATGAACGCGGATAAATTTGGTAAATGACTCCTTGTTGCCACCACAAATGTTTTTTTTCCACGGCAGGCATTACCTGGGGTGGTGCAATATGAACCGTTTCCAAAGCGAAAGTTTTGGGAATGTTGCTGCAAAAATGAAACCGGAGCTTTAATTAACGTCTATTGGTTTCATACGGGGAACTAACGCCCTCATGATTAACCAGGCGACAATGTAAGCTCCGCCGCAAATGAAGAACATAATGTAATACCCAGTTTGAATATGGCCTAACGATTTGTAATAGTCGAAAAGTCTTGGACCGAGCGTGGCAATTGCGACACCTCCCAACGCCCCCGCCATGCCGCCAATCCCGGTTACAGAGCCGACGGATTTTTTTGGAAACATATCGGATACGGTTGTAAAAATATTTGCTGACCATGCCTGATGCGCGGAGGTGGCTATTCCGATAACGATCACAGCCAGCCACATATCAATCGAGCCCAACAATTGTGCAAATACAACGGGAACAACTGCAATTGCGTAAATCAACATAGAAGTTCTCCTCGCTTTAAAGACCGGCCAACCTTTCTTGATGAAGTTTAATGGCAACCAACCTCCGTAAATACTTCCAACTGTTGACATGGTATAAACCAATGCGACCGGAATAGCAACTTCGGTACCGGTCAAACCATATTGAGCTTTCAGGAATGCCGGAAGCCAGAAAAGATAAAACCACCAAACGGGATCAGTGAGAAATTTTCCTATGACAAATGCCCAAGTCTGCCTGTATGCGAGCAATCTACCCCACGATAATTTTCCAGTGTCGGCCTGCTCATCGGGAACTTGTTTTTCATCAACATCACTGTGAATATAATCGTACTCTGCCTTTCCAACTTTCTTATGCTTAGAAGGGATTTCGTATAAAGCGAACCAAAAGAAAAGCCACAGAAATCCGATGGCACCGGTGATAATAAATGCCCATCGCCATCCCCATTTCTCTGCAATAAATGGAACAGAAAGCGGTGCAACGATGGCTCCGATATTAGCACCCGAATTAAAAATGCCTGTTGCCAAGGCCCTCTCTTTCTTAGGAAACCATTCGGCAACAGTCTTAATAGCGGAAGGAAAATTTCCTGCTTCAGTGATCCCAAGAAAGCTTCGTGCTAACCCGAATCCCAGAGTCGTTTTTACAAACGCATGGCTAACCGCTGCTATGCTCCAAAAGAAAGTTGACAATGCATAGCCAAGCTTCGTACCTACTTTGTCAATCACTCTACCAACACCGATAAGGCCTACCGCATACGAAAGCTGAAATGCAATCACCAGATTTCCGTAATCCGTTTCCGACCAGTTGAAATCTTTTTCAAGATATTCTTTCAACAAACTGATAACGGCGCGATCGAGATAATTGATAGTGGTTGCGAAAAAAATTAAGGCACAGATCGTCCACCTGTATTTTCCAATGGCTTGGGGCATGTCGCAAGGGTTTTATTTTTTGATAAAGGTCCGACCTTTTTGAAAGGTCCGACCTTTTTGAAAGGTCCGACCTTTTTGAAAGGTCCGACCTTTTTGAAAGGTCGGACCTTTTTTATCCTACCAGTTGTTTACCACTCTTCACGCTACTGATAATTTCCATCGCTTGCTTGGTAAGTTCGGTGATCTTAGCGTAATCTCTGTTCTCCAACGCCTGCTTTGTAATTAACTTACTTCCCATTCCAACGGCGCAAACACCGGCCTTGAACCAGCCTGCTATATTTTCTTTATCAACTTCAACACCGCCAGTTGGCATGAACAATAGTTCGGGAAATAATTCTTTGACGGCGCTAAGAAACGATGGCCCCAAAATATTTCCAGGGAATAGTTTAATGATCTTTGCGCCCCACGATTCAGCTTTGATAATTTCTGAAGGCGTCATGCAACCAGGAACCCAAAGCATGTCTTTTTTATCGGCAACCTTTGCCACTTCTTTAACCAGGCCCGGACTGATAATGTAATCAGCGCCCGCGTGAATAAAATCTCTTGCGGCATCTGCGTTTTTAATGGTGCCCACCCCCAGATACATTCCTTCTAGTTCGGTATCGCAAACCTCTCTCAGCTTCTCAAAATTTTTCAAGGCAGCCTCGCCCCTGTTAGTGTATTCAACTGAGCGAATCCCCGCGTGGTATAACGCTCTCAATACATCGGCACTTACTTCCGCGTCTTTGTAGAAGAAAAGTGGAAGCAATCCAACTTCAGGGATCAGTTTCAGAATTTCAGATTTCTTATCCATGATTATTTTTTTTAAAAAAATCTACAATTTCACTTTCACAACTAACTTCTTAATCTTCCCTTCACCAATCATTGGAGCGTGAACATCTTCAGGAAAGAAAATAGCGAATTGACCTTCGTGCAAATCAAAATAAGTTTCTGGCTGGTCATTATAAAACGTCACATCTTTTTCCGGATCGTAGGCTGTTTTCGGATTCTTACAATCTTTCAGAGGTCTCCAACCGATTTTCTCGGAACCTGCCGGGCAAACCTGGATGTCAATATAATGATTGTGCGCTTCAAATTTCGCATCATTTGTTTTATAGCCGTCTTTCAAAGAAACTGCTGCGTGCAATTCATCGCCTTGTATTTGAAACTTCCCCGGTTCTACGGCGTTCCAATCTTTTGACCTGATAAATTCAAACGCTTTTTGAAAATTCTTGTGCAAGCCAACGTATTTCTCTGCATTCGCAAGTGTGTCAACTATCATAGTAATGGTATAAACTATTTCGTATTTGGACTACCGTTGTACTCTACCAGAAGCATCGCCTTGAACAAGATCCATTACCTCTTTCACTGTTGCGTGATTCAAGTCGCCAGGGATCGTATGCTTTAATGCGGAAGCAGCTACTCCAAATTCTGCCGCATCTTTCATTGCCATTCCGGTAACAAGACCGTGAATAAAGCCGCTCGCAAAAGAATCGCCACTACCTACACGGTCCACAATGCGAACCTCATACTGTCTCGTGTGATAAAATTCTTTCCCGTCATAAACGAGTGCACTCCAACCATTGTCGGAAGCTGAATGGCTCTCACGCAAAGTGGATGCAATGTATTTAAAATTGAATTTCTCCTTCATCTGTTTAAAAACATCTTTATATCCTTCCAGGTTCAGTTCGCCTTTTGTAATATCTGTACCTTTTGCTTTGAAGCCAAGCGTGGTGTCAGCGTCTTCCTCATTGCCAATACACACATCTACATACTGGCACAATTTGGTCATAATCTCCCTCGCCTTTTCCTTACTCCACAATTTCTTGCGGTAATTCAGATCAATACTTGTTGTAATGCCTTTCGCCTTAGCAGCCTTCAATGCTGCTTCAGCAACTGCGGCGCATTTATCACTCAATGCTGGTGTGATTCCAGTGGTATGAAACCAATCCGCACCCTCCAGGATTTTATCAAAGTTAAAATCCTTCACTTCCGCATCAGCAATAGAAGCTCCTGCCCTATCGTAAATGACCTGCGAAGCGCGCATTGATGCGCCCGTTTCCAGAAAATAGATTCCAAGTCTCTGTCCGCCCTTGGCAATGAATTGCGTGTCTACTCCATACCTGCGCAAATGGTTAATAGCAGCCTGGCCGAGCGCATTATCCGGAACTTTGGTTACAAACGTTCCATTGTTTCCGTAATTACAAATAGCAGCGGCCACATTGGCTTCGCCACCGCCATAAGTAACATCGAAACTATTACTCTGAACAAATCTTTCATAACCCGGAGTTGACAAACGCATCATGATTTCTCCGAGGGTAACTACTTTCTTAGGCATGTTAATTCATTATTTATTTAGTGATTACTGTCCAACCTGATTTTCTCCTGATTGTGGTAATGAGTAAGCGGAATGTATCGGATTATTTTACGCGGTTACCTGAATCGGCTGCTTCACTTCTTTCCAATTGAAATAATTGGCAGCATTATGATAGCAGATGTCCTGTACGATCTTTCCGATCCATTCAATATCGTTTGGCAATTCTCCTTTTTCTACTTCTTCACCAAACAAGTTGCAGAGGATGCGACGGAAATATTCATGTCGCGGGTAGGAAAGAAAACTTCTTGAATCGGTAAGCATGCCCACAAAACGACTCAACAAACCCATATTCGAGAGCGCGTTCAATTGTTTGATCATTCCGTCCTTTTGATCGAGAAACCACCATGCACTTCCAAATTGAATTTTGCCAGGCACTGATCCATCATTGTAATTTCCAATCATCGTCGCAATTAATTCATTGTCGGCGGGATTCAAATTGTACAAGATAGTTTTTGCAAGTTGGTCCTGACCATCAAGGCGATTCATAAATTTCGCCAGTGCTCTTGCCTGCGAAAAATCGCCAATTGAATCCCAACCAGTGTCCGGACCAAGTTGTTGCAGGGCCCGACTATTATTATTTCTTAACGCGCCGAGGTGATATTGCTGAACCCATCCCTTTTCCCAATCCCACAAAGCCAATTCATATAGCATCGCAGATTTGAACTTGATGTTATCAGCCAGGCTTACCGCTTTTCCCGACCTCAACCGATCAAATATGGAATTGATTTCCTCCTCAGTGTAGTCTTCCGCATACATCTGTTCCAAACCGTGGTCTGATACACCACAATCCATGGACGCAAAAAAGTCGTGACGTTTCTTAAGCGCGTCCAAATAGGTTTGATAATTTTTGATACTGGTATCAGAAACAGATTCCAGCTTGTTGACATAGTCATTGAACGTTTTTACGTCATCAACATTCATGGCCTTGTCTGGACGGAACGCCGGAAGAATTCTTATTTCAAAACCTTCCGCCTTAAGGCTACTATGATATTGCAGTGAATCCAAAGGATCATCAGTGGTGCAAACCACTTTCACATTCATTTTTCTAAGAAGACTTCGGACTGAATACTGCTTTGATTGCAACTTTTCATTGCATTCGTGGTAAATCTTTTTAGCAGTGGTGGGACTGAGTAATTCGTCAACGTCAAAATATCGCTTTAACTCCAGGTGAGTCCAATGATAAAGCGGGTTGCGCAAAGTATATGGAACGGTTTCGGCCCACTTATAAAATTTATCGGCGTCAGATTTGTTACCGGTGATGTATGATTCATCCACGCCATTAGTACGCATGGCCCTCCACTTATAATGATCGCCATATAACCATATCTGGGTAAGGTTTTCAAACGTGGTGTCATTTGCAATTTGATCCGGCGGCAAATGGCAGTGATAATCTATAATCGGCATCTCCTCCGCATAGGCGTGAAAGAAATGCTGCGCAGCAGTTCCTTCCAGTAAAAAGTTTTTGTCAAGAAATTTTTTCATCTATTTTGTTTTCTGTTTGCCGTTTAGGGTTTTTAGTTTTCGCGTTCTCCGTTCTTTGCTTTTTATAAAGTTTGATCTGCCACCGGTGAAATTGAAAAACCGCAAACCGCAAACCGTAAACTGTAAACTGTAAACTATAAACTAACTCCTCTCTTCCACGGAATGAAATCGTCCTGGTTGAGTTGAACGGCCTTAGGTGTTACTTCGCCACTTGCGGCTTTTATGCAATACTCCAGGATTTCTTCACCCATTTGCTCAATAGTTTTTTCACCGTTGATAATAGGGCCGGTGTCTATATCTATAATATCACCCATTCTTTTTGTAAGAGCGGAATTGGAAGAAACTTTAATGGTAGGACAAACAGGATTTCCTGTTGGCGTTCCCAATCCGGTAGTGAATAAGATGAGCGTTGCACCCGATGCCGCCTTTCCTGTTGTTGCTTCCACGTCATTGCCGGGAGTGCATACCAGACTAAGCCCTGATTTGGTTGCTGGTTCAGTGTAATCCAACACGTCTACAACAGGAGAAGTTCCTCCTTTTTTTGCAGCGCCAGCAGATTTGATGGCATCAGTGATCAAACCATCTTTGATATTACCAGGCGATGGGTTCATGTGAAATCCTGAACCTGCCTTGTGAACCAGTTCCTCATAACTCTTCATGAGGTGAATGAACTTTTTTGCCGTAGGTTCATCCACTGAGCGGTCCACCAGTTCCTGCTCCACACCACACAATTCCGGGAATTCCGCCAGCAATACTTTCCCTCCTAAGCCCACCAACAAATCGGAACAATAACCCACAGCCGGATTTGCAGAAAGTCCGCTGAAACCATCACTACCACCGCACTTCACGCCCAGACAAAGTTTATCAAGCGTTGCTGGTTGTCTTTCGAGCTTGTTGATTTCGATAAGACCGGCAAAAGTCTTGCGAATGGCTTCGCCAATCAATTGCTCTTCGGTGCCTGCCTGTTGCTGTTCAAAAATGTATAATGGTTTATCGTAAGAAGCGTTGCGTTGTTTTAAGTCTTGCAAGAAATTCGCTACTTGCAAATTCTGACAACCCAAACTCATGACAGTGACTCCCCCAACGTTTGGATGATCAGCATATGCGGCGAGCAACTTACTTAATATCGCTGCGTCCTGGCGAATTCCGCCGCAACCTCCCTGGTGATTAAGAAACTTAATGCCGTCCACATTTTTGAAAACTCTTTTCTTCTTTACCTCTTCTGTTGAAGTATTTGTAAAGTTTACATCGCCAAGGTTCGCACCATTCTTGTACGCATGAATCAATTCATGCGTATAATGTTTGTATTTGGCAGTAACGGCGTATCCTAATTCGTTATGCAGCGATTCTTTAATTACGTCAAGGTTTCTGTTCTCGCAGAATACGAGCGGAATAAACAACCAATAATTCGCGGTTCCTACTTTTCCGTCCGATCTATGGTAACCGTTGAAAGTGCGATTGCGGAATTTTGACACGTCGGGTGCGCGCCACTGATACTTGACGCCTTTGTAGCCATAGTCTTCAACGGCGTGCTTCACATTGGACGTACTGATAAGGCCACCCTTTGGAATATCAGATTGTGCTTTTCCAACGAGCACTCCATACATGATTATCGAATCACCCATATGAAGATCGTTGATCACAAATTTGTGTTTCGCCGGAATGTTATCGGCAAGCACAATGTCCGATCCATTATATTTCACGTGTTCTCCTGCCGACAAATTCGACAAGGCCACGAGAACGTTATCATCCGGATGAACTTTTAATATGCGGTTCATATCAAACGGCAATCTTTTTTTGTAGAACAGGTTCCATGGCTTCTCTCACACCAACCTTCAACATCAGTTCCAATTTTTCTGTAATGGCAGCTCCAAACCCAGGAAGAATAGAAAGATCTTCTCCCCAAAACGCCTTATCTCTCAGCACTTCTTCCACCAGAGCCTTTGGCTGCAAGTTATTCCATCGCTTGTAAAACTGGGCGGCCATGTCATCCTGTATCTTATAATAGTGATCATTAAGCTTTCCAAAATACTGCCCATTCTCTTGCTTCACCGCTTTCATGAATAATAGATAACCTGCAAAGCCCAAGGCGAAAAGCGGGGGAACGGCTTCCGTTTGCTGATAATGCTTCAAAAGAATGGGAAGATTGCGCATCTTCATTTTTGAGCTTACCTGCATCGTGATATTTAGCCAGAGATGTTGAATATGAGGGTTTCTAAAACGATCAAGCACTTTTGCGCCAAACACCCGGGCAGTTTTCAAATCTACGGCATAAGGAATTGCGGTGGCTAATTCAGCTTGCATCAGCTGGGCAATATATGTTGCCATCAGTTCGTCATCCATTGCCTGCTTCACCGTTTCATTGCCAGACAAGAATGCCAAGCCGCAGCTTAGGGTATGCGTGCCATTTAGTAAGCGCAGCTTTAATTCGCGGTGCAAGTCAATATTTGGCTCAACAATTACACCGTCATCGGCCTGTGCAAAGGAAAGCACCTTTTTAATATTATCCCCGCCTTCAATTGCCCATAACCTATAAACTTCGGCAACAGTAAGCAACTCGTCGTGAAATCCAAGCTCCTCTTCGATTCCCAACTGCAGCGATTTTTCAGGTCGGCCGGGAACAATACGATCCACTAACGAACTGCAGAAATAATTTTTTTGTTCAAGCCATTCTATGAATGCATCGTCCAATCCATTTAGATGTGCAAGCTCCAGAACTATCGATTCCAGTTTTTTACCATTGTCCGGTATCAATTCAGTTGGAATAATCACCATTCCACTTTGCTCACTTCCCCCAAATGCACGGTAGCGCTCAAATAAAAACGCAAGTAATTTTCCGGGATAAGAAACCGGCGGATGCTTGCGAATATCATCAGGCACCAATTGAATTCCCACTTCAGTTGTATTTGAAATGATCACTTGCATTTGCGGATTGTGCGCGCAATCCAGGATCTTGTCCCATTCTGAACTTGCAGACAGCACCCTACTGATAGACGCGTTCACAATATTCTCTTCCTTTCTTTCGCCATTTTCTAAACCACGAACACAAACGGTGTACAATCCATCCTGCCGGTCAAATGCGTTTGCGTCGCCTGAAGCAGTTGATTTAACTACTACAATTCTTCCATTGAATATTCCTGCACGATTGGCCTTATCAATAAAATAGTCTGGCAAACCTCTCAACAGTACTCCAGTTCCAAACTGTAATACTTTTTCGGGCAATTCGAAAACGCCATCGTTTGGCAATTGTACTTTTTCAGGATCTATGTTCTTCAGATTAAACGCCGATAAGATCATACACTTTTATTTACTTGATAAGGTTCCCGACTAATTAAGTTGTGGATGCCATTTATTTCCAAACAGCCATTTCAAATTAATTTGCTTCGGTTCCGGATTGCCGGCAGCACTCGCAAGGTTATCCTTATGCCATGTATAATCTCCACCATTGCGATGACAGTTGTAGTAGTAGACCCTCCTGCCCCACTGAATGGTGTTGTTAGTTGGCACAAGATAAATATCCTTGTCGGCCATATTTGAAGCAAATTGGCAATTGATTAAATAAAATTGAGCATCCCTGTGATAACGACCGAGGTTAAAACCATCAAAGCCTTCAAACTTGCAATTGATGAGCACAGATTTCGAGTCGGCATTCGCCGAACCATCGTGCCAGATTGCTGCAGGACCTGTGTTACTGATGAAGCGACAATTCTCTGCCCAGGCCCAGCCTCGCGGACAATAAAAATCTACGCCTCCTTCCATTAAGCAGTCCTTAAAATAAAACAGGCCGCTCTGTACATTCCACGGACTCACCGTATCACCGGCGAAGGCGCGGAAATGACAATTGATGGCGCGCAAACGAGTAGTGGCCATTGTGCGAAGGGCCATCTGGTGACCGAATCTCGTTATTGTTTTCTTATGAGAAATAGAATCGTTCGCACAGCTTACCTCACGATCGTCCTTAACATTGAAACCATAATCGTTTGCGATGGTGAGATTTTTCAGCGTGATATCATTACCACTAAGATTCAAGGTTGCTACTCCCCAATCGTCTGGATGATCACACCGCCATTCATCTCTTGCGATATCAAATGTGATCACGGTGTTGTCACGATCATCGCCCTCGATCACCACATTGTGTTTTGTTATAAAAATTTTTTCCTTGTACACACCAGATTTGATAAGAATTGTCCGCACATCCGCTGAACTATCAGGCAAGCTGTTGATCGCATCCTGGATATTATTGAAATCACCTTTGCCGTCGTGCGATACAATAATGAATTTTCCATTAGCCATTCTGTGATTATAGCCATCCTGTTTACCAATTCCAAACAGCGCAATTAATATGACGTACATTGTTGTGATCATATCCCATCGCGGTCCATCATTCCATAACACCTATGGAGCAAAGAATGATATAGACCTTATTTGCGGGATTGTTTGATCAACCATTTGACCAAATCTACCCCAGCCTGATAGTTTTCATATTCCACGGGCAATTTTCTGCCGTCAAAATATTCATTGTACATCCAGGGATCTCCCACGGCAAACACAATTCCTTTTCCATATTTTGAAATAGCCGCAACATTATCGTTTCCATTTTTCAATACTACCATAGCCGGACTCTTTACTTCTACTGTACTTAATTCTTTTATATACACCTTTTGTGTGTTACTGAAAATAGAATGATTCGCTGGTATGTTTATAGCTCCCTCTGGATAATTGTCGCGTTGAACACGGTTCTTACTGTTTTCATCAAAATGAATTCCGAAAGCTTCAGGAAGCTGGTTGAAGTGTTTGAATTCTGCACTTCCTGAATCATTGCTCATCAGCACGAGCACACCACCGGCGCGCACCCAATCTTTAATGGTGGCAACATCCTGCGGCTGCATATAATTTGGATTCGGCGTTTCTTTTTCGGTATCAGGATCAACAATCAGGTAAATAGATGCTTGCTGAAGATTTTTAGCTGTTGGGCGGGATTCAAGGGTTGCTTTCTTTACTCCATACATACTGAATACATCTCCGAGCATCGCAAACCCGCTGTTTGCTTTATCATCCCAGGTGTAGTGGAAGCGCACGTTCGTGCCTGTTGCATCCTTCTTCCACTCGTTGTTGAAATAATAATCAAGAAGAATAGTCTTTCCTTTTCCAATGAATTGCTTGTCCATCATCTCCACTTCATTTGCGCAATTGATAAACGCGCCCATTCCTTTCGGATCATTTACAATTACTGGCTCACTCATATAGTACTCAAAGCTTCCATCACGATATGGATTGCCGCCCAGACCAGAAACCGCCACCGTTCCCTTCAAATTCCTTTCCAGCACAGTGGGATCCGAAGCTTGGAATTCACGTGACTTGAAGTCGCGGC
>JADMIO010823382.1_pt1 | contig 80491 bp, 70 predicted proteins | sample 8958161 | NCBI WGS metagenome assembly JADMIO01 (sample SAMN16585339, study PRJNA669376) | soil metagenome | isolation source: Crop rotation soil | place: USA: Cullars Rotation, Alabama | collected 2011 | reverse complement strand
CTTTCCCGCGGCTGTCGTCGCCGGCGGCGGCGTGCCCGCGCGCGTCGCCGCCATCCAGTCCTCGCTGGCGTCGAGGGCGCCGTGCATGACCTTCGCCGCCGCCGCATCAAGAACGGCCGTGCCCTCGCGCACGCGCGACAGCAGCGTCTCGAGCCGATGCGCCAACTGCTCGATCGGCCGCAGATCGACCGCGCGGGCGGCGCCCTTCAGGCTGTGCGCGCGGCGAAAGGCCTCGTCGAGCTCGGCACCGGCGACGGCGCCTCCGGACTCGATCACGGCGAGCGTGTCGCGGATGCGCCGAACGTGGTCCTGATGCTCGACCTGGAACGTCGCCAGCAGTTTCTGGCGGAGATCTTTCACGTCCGGTACTTCTCCACGTTGCGATTCAGCTGCTGGCCCAGCACGCTCATGTTCGTGGCGGCCTTCTCCAGCTGGCTGGTACTGACGGCCGTCTGGTCGGCGGCTTGACGAATGTTCTTGAGCGCCTGCGTGACCTGATCGAAGCCAATCTGCTGCTGGCCGGTCGCCGCGGTGATCTGTTGAAACGCCTGAATGCTCGTGTTCAGGCTGTCCGCCATATGCCGGATGGTCTTCTCGACGACGTCTGTCTGCTTCTTGCCGGTATCGACCCGCTTGACGACTTCCTCGGTGAGCATGACCGACGTGTTGATGCCCTTCTGAATATCACCAAGGATCGATCGCACTTTTCCGGTCGCTTCCTTCGCCTGATCGGCCAGGTTCTTGATCTCGTTGGCGACGACGGCGAAGCTGCGGCCCTGCTCGCCGGCCGCCGCGGCCTCAATGGCGGCGTTAAGCGCCAGGAGGTTGGATTGTTCGGCGATGTCGGTCACCGTCGCGATGATTTCGCCCACCGCCTGCGTCTTTTCGCTGAGCGTGACGATGTTCTCGGCGACGGTCTCCGCCTGTTCCTGAATCGCCTCCATGATGCGTGTGCCGTTCTGCGCGGCGTCGAGTCCCTGGCTTGTCGCGGTCGTCGTCGCTTCCGCCGCCGCCGCGACCTGGCGCGACCGCTCGGAGATCTGGTTCCCGGATTGGTTAATTTCCTCCATCGTCGCCGTCGTTTCCTGTACCGCGGCGGCCTGCTCGCTCGTGCCCGCGGCCTGCTCCTTGACCGACGCGACGATTTCGGCAACGGCCGCGTTCAAGGACTCGGCGGCCGACCGCGTTTGCGTGACGTTGTCGCGCAAACTTTCGAGCATGTCGTTGAAGATGAGCCCGAGCTGCCCCATCTCGTCGCTCGTTCGCACGACCAGCTTTTCCTGCCGCAGGTTCCCGTCGGCGATGTGGCCCGCGATGCCGGTGACGCCGGAGACAGATCGGCGCAGTCCGCCGACGAACACGAACGAGAGAATGATCGCGGCCGCGGTCCCCACTAGGCTCAGAACCCCGGACACGGTCTTGGCGCCGGTTTCGGTCGTCTGCGCGTTGGTCGCCGACTCCTCGGTGAAGCGCTCGATTTCGGTGAGCATCTTCGTCGCCTGCACGTCGACGTCGTTCGCTTCCTTGTCAATCTGATCGATCAGGCGATCGGCGTCGGCCTGCCGGTCGGCTGCGATGGCGGCAATGATCTGGCGTCCTATCGTCGAGAAATCGCCGTGTTCTTTCTGGAGGAGGCGCACTTCGTCGCCGAATCGCTGGTATTCCGGCGACAGCCGCACGGCCCCATCGACCGCGGGCGCGAGCTTGGCGTAGTCCACGTCGAACTGGCGCGCCTGTGACTCGAACTCCGCGGCGGCGGCATCGCGCCGCGTGGCCGCGTCCGGCCGGCGCGATCCGACGGTCGAGACCACGCGCTCGAGCGCAACGTGCTGCTCGAGCTGGTACGTCTCCAGGTTCGCGACCAGGCGCGTCACCGGCAGATCGGCCGACGCGATCTCGGTGATTTCGCCGCCGATGACGTCCAGCGCCCGGTAGTTGTACGCGGCGATGATCAGCATCAGCACCACGATCATCGCTGCCAGCCCGCCGATCTTCCGCGCGAGCGTCCATCGCAGCTGGAACCCGTCCATCGCGTTCCTCCCTGTGCCCTCAGTCATTCCGTCCTCCGAGATTCGCCATTGCCGCGTTCGTATCGAGCCACATGATTCCGTCCGGCGTGAGCCCGCGGACGAACCGGGCGCCGCCTGGCGCCGTGCCGCCGTCCGCCGTCACTTTCACAAGCGCCGGATCGATGTGCCGAACTTGATCGATGCCATCCACCCTGAAGCCGACCGTGCGTCCCTTTTGCCGGAGCATCAGCACGTAGCCGGCGGATTCGTCCGCGCTTTTCGGCAAGTCGAGCAGTCGCCCGAGATCCGCGACCGCCCGGATATCGCCGCGCACGTTGATGACGCCCAGCAGCGCCGGCGGCGCGCCCGGGACCGATGTGGAGCCCCGATACGCGATCACTTCCGCAAGATCCGACAGCTCGATCGCGTACCGTTCCGATCCCAGCCAGACCGCGAGGACGGCGACGGTGGTCGCCTCGACCTTGGCGGCGCGGCGATCGGCCAGCCGCCGCGCGCGCAGCCGGTACATCTGCTCGAGGCGGTCGTCGGCAGGAGTCGTCATGACGCCAACAGCCCGAGATGAAGGTCCGCCAGCTGGCGGAGGTCAGCGACCGTCAACCCGTCGGCATCAGCAATCGCATCGTCTGAGGCCATCCGCGCCAGCAACGCCTGCACGTTTCTGAGCGACCGAATCGCCTCGTCTCGCTGCTTCATGGTCCTGAGCAGCAACCCGAGGTGGTAATGCGCGAGCACGAAGCCGCGATCGAGATAGATCGCGCGTCGAAGCGCGCGCTCGGCGTCGGCCGGACGCCGCATCTGCTCCAGAACCAGCGCCTGATAGAAATGCACTTCGGCGTTGAGGGAGTCGGCGAGCAGCGCCTGTTCGCACGCGCGCTCGGCTTCCGGCCACTTGCCTTCGTCAGCGAGGCGGCGGATCAGCGCGACGCCGCGATCGGACGCGGCCGCAGCCGGCGGCGCGGCCACGATCGGCGCTGGCGCTGGAAACGGCCGGCCGGCAGCCGGAACGGACGGGAGATCAGGCGGCGTCCAGGTCGGCGGCACGAAGGACGCCGGCTGAACGGCCGGCGCCGGCGCGGCCGAGACAAACGGGATCGTGACGGGCCGGCGATCGCTGGTCTTCTGATACAGCGTGGCGCCGGGAAGATTGACGGTACGGTACGCGCCAAACCATTCGGTGTTGGACTCGGCATGGCCCACCGCGAGCCATCCGCCGTCGACCAGGCACTCGTGGAATCGGCCGAGGATGCTTTGGATGACGTCAATGTCGAAGTAGATCATCACGTTGCGGCACAGGATCAGATCGAGCGCCGCGATGCCGTGCACGATCGACGGGTACGGATGCTCCACGAGGTTGTGGTACTGAAATGACAGCCAGTCCTTCGCGAACGGCAACACGCGCCAGAACGGGCCGGCCGGCGTGAACCACGCGCGCTTGACCTCGTCGGGCGTCGACCGAAGCGCCCGTTCATCGAATTCGCCACGTTCCGCCCGCGCGAGAAAACTCTGATTGAGATCCGTCCCGAGGATCCGGACGTCCCAGCCCTCGAGCTGCGCGCCGAAATACTGTTTCAGCAAAATCGCGATCGTGTACGGCTCGGCGCCGGTCGCGCAGCCGGCGGACCAGATCCGCAGCGTGCGTCGGTCTCGATTCCGTTGAAGGATGTCCGGCAGGGCCACATCGCGAATGGCGTCGAACTGCTCGCTGTGGCGAAAGAAATACGTCTCGCCGATGGTGAGCAGACCAATCAGCGCATGGCGCTCGACTTCGCCGTCCTCGCGATCCCGCAGCATCGCGAGATACTCGCTGCAGCCGGCCAGGTTCAGCTGGGCCATACGCGCGCCGATGCGCGCGGCCAGATCGCTGTCCTTGTTGGCGTAGTACGCCAGCCCGGTGGACTCGATCAGATGCTGCTTGAGTGCGGGATACGCGGGATCGAGCAGCAGGGATGCGCCGGTCTGCGTCGAGTTCACGGCGCCCCCTGCTCGAGCGCAGCCAGTCGCTTCGTCTCCGTCGCCTGAAATTCGGCCAGCACCTGGCGCTCGCGGACGAGCAGCACGCGGTCGAGCGCCAGCAGGTGCCACGTCTGACCAGCGGCGGTGACGTCGCCATCGACGCAGCCATTGAACGAATCGTTGTCGCCGATGGGCACGACATCGGCGGATCGCACTTCGGCAATGCCCATCGCCTGCGTCACGAGCAGCGCCAGCATCAGACCGCCGGCGCGGACGACGATGAGCGGCGTGTGCAGGCCTGGAGTTTCGTGGCGCAGTCCGAGGATCTCCGCGAGACGGATGACCGGCACCGCGACCCCGCCGAGATTCAGAAAGCCTTCGAGGATCGTCGGAGCGGACGGCGGCCGTGAGAGCTCCGCCATCGGCAGGATTTCGCTGACCAGATCCAGGCGAAGTGCGAGCCGGTGACCGCCAAGCTCGAAGAGGCACACGCGGAAGCCGTCACGTGCTGATGCGGTGATCGGTTCGCGTGGAGCAGGCATGACGACGAAGTACCCGGTGCGCGGGATCGTGTCTTGGCGCTCCCCTTAAGTGCAAGCACAATAAGGAGAAAGAGCACTCACTGCCGTTCTAAGTACTCAGTTGTCCGTTCAGAAAGCGTCAGCTGCGCGGGTCGAGAAATCCCGGCAGGGCCGCCGCCTGTTTGATCCAGGACGCCATCTGCGCCTCGTTGAGATCGTCCTCGTGCACATTGATCCAGCGCGCCTCTTTCGCGTGGCCGCCGGACGGCGGCGACAGCATCGAGGTGCCTTTGAAGAACGTCACCTTGATGAAGCGCGTGAAGACGTGGAACGCCATGAAATAGCCACGGCCGCCGACGCCGTAAAACGCCGAGTTCCACTTCACGGCTTTGCGCACGCCCGGCACCCTGCGCACGACGAGCGCGTCGATGCGTTTCGCGACGCCGCGCTTCCAGCCGGGGATCGCCGCGATGTACGCGCGCACGGGCGCGTCGCCGTCGGCCATGGCGATCTGTGGATTGCCGCCCGCGAGGAGTTTGACCTTCCTGGACTTTGGCTGGCTAATTGATGACGACTCCGGACGCGAACTGCTCGATGGCCGGACGATATTCGGACAACAGATTCTGGCCGGTCCAGGACACCACGTAGATCGTGCCGCTGGAGTCGCTGTAATAGTGACCGTAGAAAGCGAACAGGATCCCGTTTAGCGTGCCGGTGTACTCAAGGAACAACAGTCGTTTTCCATTCACCGACCGATATCCTTGACGCGTGATCTTGACGTCCGGCGATGCCGTGCGCGCCATCTGCAACACAAGGTCCGGCAGCTGTTCCAGGGCGACTTGAATTCGCTCCGTAAAGACTTTGCTCCACAGGTCGCCGGCTGAGTAATTGAACACCTGGGCGGCCGCATCGCTGTTTGCCTGGAGCTTCCAACGAGCAGGATCGTAGCGAAAGACCGCATGCCCTTGGAGAAGCGAGATCGTTGGGGATCCGCTGGGCGGTGGCGGCGCTGGCGTGTTCGGTGTCGTCGCGATCGCTGCGAGATCGCTGGGGGTCGTATCTGCGCGTGCCGCAATGGCCTCGACAATTCGCTTCAAGCCAGGACCATCAAGCAAACGCAGCTCGGTCTCGTTCAACAGCACCAAACTCTTCTTGTTATCAATCGACCACTTCACGAGATCCACGCTGAAGTTCAGGCGCAGCATCTCGGACATTTGCTCCGGCGTGGGCGTGGCGTCACCAATGGCAATACTCTGGGTCACGACGAGATCGCCATAGATCGCTGCGAATACCTTGACGAGTTCCCGCTTGTTCCCTTTGAATGACGTCGTCCAGGAGTTTTCGTCATTCTTCGTCCAGTCCAAACCTGACGCTGACAGGATCGCGCTCATCCTGCTCAGTGACGCCTGGCTGACAGCTGTGGTACTGGTGGCTGGAGCCGCCTGGGTGCCGGCGGGAGGCGCTCCGGCCGCGGCGGGAAATCGCACAGCGAGCTCAGCGAGCGTTGATTGGCTCCGTGACGCCAGCAGGCCGCGCATGTAATTGAACGGAACGGCAAAATTGAGGTTCTCACCGGTTGAGAGCTTCGAGGTGACGATGCCCACGAGGGCGCCAGACTCGTCGAACATCCCGCCGCCGCTGCTCCCGGGCGATGCCGCGGCGCTGGTCTGGAAGAGTCGATATCCCTCGCCGCTGTCACGAATGGAACTGACCAGTCCGTCGCTGACGGTCTGGTCCAATCCGCGTGGCGAACCAATGAGCACCACGCGATCGCCAGTTTGCACGAGGTCCGAGTTTCCAAGAGGCGCGGCGGCAAGACCGAAAGCCTTGATCTTGAGCAGGACAAGATCGCGGCGTTCATCGACGTCAACGACGACGACATCGTCGTACACGTCTCCGTTCGCTAACTTGATGGCTGCCTGCTTTTGTCCCCTGACGACGTGGAGATTGGTGGCGACGAGGCCGTCGGCGCCAACGATCACGCCTGAGCCATGGCCCATTGGAGTGGTAATCGTGACCACCGTCGGAAGTGTTCTCTTGGCGACCTCGGCTGGTGAAAGGCGCACTCGATCGGGGGGCGTCGAGGCTCCCCGGGTTTGCGCGCCTGCAACGCCGGCAATCGGTGGCAGGACAAGACACACGCCAATCAGGACGCCCGACCAAATTGCCCTTCCGGCGGCGGACCAGCTAGTCATCGCGCGGATTCTATACGTTAATCCTCGTAAGCTGCCTGAGAGATGAGAGCCTGGACCGTCGTTTCCGCGGCGCTTCTCGCACTGGCGGCGTGGGCCTGGTGGGCGCGCGGCGGCGCGCCCGGCGCGGAGCCCCTCGCGTCGAATCCCGTCGAGGCGCGGCAGCGCCAGCTGCTCAAAGAAAACGCCGGCCGCGCCGGCGATCCCGATCTGGTCTCGGCGTATCGCGCGATCAACGTGAAGCATTTTTCCGGTGCGTTGCCCGACATCGCGGTCCGCTGGGAACCGGGTCTGGACGCGGTTGGCGCGTCTGCGGATCGCGCCTTCACGCTCGAAGGCATGTTCGGCCGCATCGGCACGCGCGATCTCATCCTTCTGAATCCGCGCCTCCAGACCGATCCGCCTGCGCTCACGCGGGCGCTGTGTCACGAGATGGTGCACGCGTACCTGTTCGCGACCGGCGAGAAGACGACCAACCACGGTCCGGCGTTCAAAGAAGTGCTGCAGCGGCTGTCTTCGGAAGGCGCGTTCGAGGGCATCGCCGCGAGCGCCGACGAGCGGGCGCGCCTGAAAGCGTGGCTCGATGAAGAGTCCGCCCGGCTCGACGCGGAGAAGGCCGCTGTCGACGCGATGCGGCCGACGGTCGCGCCTGACAACGCCGACGCCTTCAACGAACGCGTCCTGCGCGATCAACGGGACCTCGCCCACTTCAACGACGAGGTCACGCGCTACAAGTTGATGATCGTGTATCCGGACGGAATCGACTAGATGGTTCGCGGACCGGAGCGTCAAGTGTGGCTCCGAAACCGATCGCATCTCTGCACTTCACGGTTTCTCCGCCACACTCGACGCTCCGGTCCGCTTTCCTCCAAACACGGAATTGCAAGAAGGCGCCTTCGTCATCTACTTGAGATTCTGATCGAAAAAGCTGGCGGCCAGATCGAAAGTCCGTTGGTGAATTGCGTCTCGATCGATACTGGCCGCATCAGCGCAGAGCTCCGGCTGCGCGCGTCCGTTGAGGCGCGCCAGGCGCTCGGCGTTTGCGCGGATCGGCACGTGTCGATCGGCATCGGCGGCCGGAATCTGAATTGGGATCGAGATCCTTCGAACACCCTCTGGCATCAGGAAGAGCGGAGCGTCCGGCTGAACGATGACTATCTCCGGGAGCGGTGGGAACCGGACCGTCGAGTGTGGCGGAGAAACCGTGAAGTGCAGAGATGCGATCGGTTTCGGAGCCACACTCGACGGTCCGGTTCCCACCGAGCGTCTAATACATCGCGAAGGCGACGATCGAGCCCGTGCCGGGAAGCGCGACGTACTGGCGGCCGCCCACCATATACGTCATCGGCGTCGACAGGCCTGACGCCACGACGTTGCTGTTCCAGAGCACCTTCCCCGTCTTCGCGTCGAGACCCAGCAGGCCGCCCGCGCCACCGACGAGGACCAGACCGCCGGCGGTCGAGAGCACGCCCGTGTTCACACCTGGGAAGTCCCAGACTTTCTTGCCGGTGAACGGGTTCATGGCGCGTAGAAAGATTCCCGTCGGGTAGCCGGCGGTGAGCGCGGCCAGCGCCGCTCGGCCGCTTGGCCCCGGACTCCCGCGTCCCCACCAACGGTTCCCCTGGCTGCCCAACGGATCCTGGTAGGACGTGTAGAGCGCGCAGCTGTCGCTGACGCGCGCGTAAAACAGCTTCGCGATCGGGTTGTAGCTTTGCCCCGGCCAGTTGGTGCCGCCTTGCACGCCCGGGCACGCCGCCGCGCCTTCCGGCGACGCGATCGACGCGGGGTCCACGATCGGCTTGCCGTCCTTGCCGAAATCCTTGACCCACGTCACCTTCGTGGCCAGCTTGTCGGCCAGCAGGAACTCGCCGTTCGTGCGATCGAGCACGTAGAACATGCCGTTGCGATCGCCGTGCATCAGGAGCTTGCGCGGACGGCCCTGCCACATCTCGTCCACGAGCAGCATCGGCTGCACCGAGTCCCAATCGTGCGTGTCGTGCGGCGTGAACTGGTAGTACCACTTCAGCGCGCCGGTTTTTCGATCGAGCGCCACGACACTCGAGGTGTACAGGTTGTCGCCGAGGCGCTCCTCGCCGTTCATGTCAGGACACGGATTGCCCGTGCCCCAATAGATCAGATCGAGCGTGGGATCGTAGGAGCCGGGCAGCCACGTGGGGCCGCATCCATGCTCGAGCGCCTGGCCCTTCCACGTCTCGGCGGCGGGTTCGCCGCGCGCGGGAACGGTCCAGAACCGCCAGACGCGTTCACCGGTGGACTGACGATACGCATCGACGAACCCGCGCACGCCTTCTTCGCCGCCGGCGATGCCCGCGATCACGAGGTCGCCCACGGGCAGCGGCGGCGACACCGCGGCGTATCCAAGCTTGTAGTCGGCGATCGCGACGTCCCAGCGCAGGTCACCAGTGAACCGGTTGAATGAGAGCAGATGCGCGTGATCGGTCTCGAAGAACACGCTGTCCCCGGCCACCGTGACACCACGATTGACGCCCTGGCCGCTGTCGCTCTGAATGCCCTCGGTGCGCGGCTGGCTGTAGTTCCAGAGCTCCATGCCGGTCGTCGCGTCGAGCGCGTGCACCTGGTTCCAGGTGCTGATGTACATGATGCCGTCCACCACCGTCGGCGTGACTTCAAGCCTGCCCGGATTGGGGACCGTGAAGATCCACGCCGGACCCAGCCGCTTGATCGTGGAGGTACTCAGCTGAGTGAGCGGGCTGTAGCGGTTGCCGTCCAACGCACCGTCGTACGACGCCCAGTTCACCTTTGGCGTGATCACTTTCTCGCGATAGACGTCGCCCTCATGCGCAAGGAGCACGAGCTTGCCGTTCTCGAGCAGCGTCGCATCCAGATCCGTGACGCCCAGCAGGACGCCGGTGCGCGTCTTGCCATCGGCCATCTTGATCGTGACCGGCGCCATCGTCGAGGGCTTCAGAGACGTCAGCCCGCCCGCAACCGCTGGGCCTTGTACTCTCCCGCCGGCTCCGCCTTGTCCTCTCGGCCCGCCCGCCGCTCCGCCAAGTCGAATGGGCTGGTCACGTCGTCCAGTGAAACCCGATGTCGCCATCGCGGGATTCGTGCCCGCGAGAATTCGTGTGTCCGCGATGACCTGTCGAAGCACGTCGTCGGACAGTTGCAGTGACGGATGCTTCGCACGGATCTGTGCCGTGGCCTCTGGATCCGTGTGATAGCGGATGTAGGTCAGAATCGCGGGCGCCGTGCCGCCGGTCATCGCGGCGCCATGGCACGTGGCGCACCGCGCCGCATAGGCACCAGAGGCTGTGGGCGGCTGGGCCTGCTGTCCCAGCAATCCGACGACACATAGACCGGCCGCGGCAACTCCAACGAGAGAGAACCCTATCGTTCGCATGAATTACGTCTAGAGGCGCGCCAATCGGGAATCGGCGTCGCCAAAGTGATCCACCTGAACGCCCATCCGATCGAGGAGGGAGAGGTACAGACTGCACATTTTCCGATTCTCCGCCGGCTGGCCGAGATAGTTGAGCGAGCGGCCGGTCTTGAGCGATCCGCCCAGGCCGCCGGCGAGGACCACCGGCAATCGGTTGTTGTCGTGCGTGCGGCCGACGAACAGGCTGGAGAGGAACATCAGGCACGAGTTGTCGAGTACCGTGCCGTCGCCTTCGGGCATGCTGTCCAGCTTCGACGCGAGATACTGGAACTGGCTGACGTGCCAGCGCGAGATCGCTTCGTAGCCATCCGAATTGTTGTTGTGCGATGCGGCGTGGTGCCCTTGGGTCACTCCCAGCCACGGATAGTACATGGCAGAAAGATCGCGGGAGATGATCAACGACGCGACTCGCGTCTTGTCTGTCTGGAAGGCGATGGCGATGATGTCGCACATCAGCCTGGAGTGCTCCCGCAGGTCTTCCGGCAGGCCATTGGCCGGACGCTCCATCGTGAAGGCCGCGGTGTTCTTGAGTTTGGCCTTGTCCTCCGCCACGTCCTTGCTCTTGCGCATGCCCTCGACGCGGCGCTCCACTTCCCGGACGCTGGTCAGATATTCATCCAGCTTGTTCTTGTCGGCGCCGCTGACCTGCCGGCCCATGGTCTCGGCGCTTTCCTTCACGCGGTCGAGAATGCTGAGGTTGCGGAGGCTGCCACGATTTTCGAACAAGTTGTCGAAGGCGAGCGAGGGGTACAGCTCCACCGGCACGGGAGAGTCCGGACTCTGCCACGAGACGTGCGAGCTGTACGCCATGGAGAAATTCGTCTCGTGATACCCCGTCATGGGCGGATCACACGCCAGCACGATGCTCGACTGCGCCGTATCCTGGCCAATCGTGTTGGCGATCATCTGGTCCACACTCATGCCGGAGTGCAGAACGGCGCCCTTTGAAATCTGCGCCCCCGAGAGCAGGCTGCCTGTCTGAGCCGGATGAATACCTTGGCCTGTCGAGGCCTTGTTGAACAGGCCGTCAATGACGTTGATCTTGTGCTTCAACGGCTCGAGCACCGATAGCGTCTTGCTGAGCTGCATCTCCGCGCCATCGCCGGACGCGCTCCAATAATCCTCATTGATCCCGCATCCCATGAACATCACGCCGAAGCGCTTCGGGAACGGCGTGGCGGGTGCGCCAAGGACGCGTATCGATTCGAGCCACGGCAGCGCCATCACCACCCCGGCGCCTCGCAGCACCGCACGGCGGGACAGGGTCCGGGCAAACGTTCCGGGAATGCTGTTTTGCGGCAGGAGCTTCTCGGACATGGGACCGGCCCTTCCTTAATGTGATGCCACGAGCTGGGCGACTTCGGGTCTGCGTCTATTGAGAAACTGCGGACTGGACACGATGGTCTCGACCATGGAACTGAACTGATAGCCGGTGGCGCTGAGCCGCGTTTTCATGCGCTCAACGATCGGGTCATCGGACAACTGCAGCGACCGGCCCAGAGCATACGACAACAGCTTGCGGCTGATGTTCTCAATGAAGTCCGGCTGACGCCGTGTCTTGATGTAGGCCTGGACGCCCTGGAACCCGGAGCCCTGGACGTCGCCAGGGAAGGTGGCCGACGTGTCGATGGCACGGCCGGCGAGGTCTTTCGTGCGGGCCTCGCCCACCGGTCCGTACCCTTCCATCGCCAACCCGAAGACGTCGAAGCGCGCATGGCATCCGGCGCACAGCGGGTTCGAGCGATGCTGCGCCAGCACGTCCCGCAAGGGCGCATCCGTCTTGGCTTCGTCTTGCGGCAACTCGGGAACCTTTGGTGGCGGCGGAGGGATCACCTCGCCCAGGAGCCGGCGCACCACCCAGAACCCGCGCTTGACCGGACTGGTTCTCAGGCCTGGAGAGCTCTGGGTCAGGAACACGGCCATGGGCAGCAAGCCGCCGCGCTCGTATTGGCCCGCATCATCGACGCGAACCCAGTCGTCGTTCGTGCCGGTGACGCCGGGAATGCCGTAATGCCTGGCGAGCACGGGATTCACGAAGGTGTAGTTCCCATACAGCAGGTCGAGGACGGAGCGGTTATGCCGAATCACGTCCTCGACAAACCGGACGGGCTCCTCGAACATGGCCTCTCGCAGGTCGTTGGTGAAATTCGGGAAGCGCTCGCGATCCACGGAGTTAAAGGTTTCAAAATGGCGCGAATCGAGCCAGTTGGCGGCGAACTCGGTCGCGAGGCCTCGCGCACGGGGGTCTTTCAGCATTCTGCGGGTCTGGGCCACCAGGACGGCGGGCTGCGCCAGGTCGCCGGCGGCGGCGTGGCTCAGCAGTTCCTGATCCGGAAGGCTGGACCACAGAAAATAACTCAGCCGGCTCGCGAGGGCGTATCCGGAGAGGGGGATTCCCGGCGTCGACGACACGACACGTGAAGAACCGGGGGCTGAGTCCTTCAGATCGATCGGATACAGGAAGGTGGGAGAAATCAGGATACTGGCGATGGAATCGCGCATCGCATCTTCGTGCGACAGGGCACCCTGCTTCCGCAGCTTCTGGTAATACGCCAGCAAGTCATCGCGCTCCGCCGTGGTCAACGGCCGGCGGTAGGCGCGCTCCGCAAACGTTGCCAGCGCGGCCAATTGCACCGGCTCAGCGGCGGCGCGCAACTTCTCGAGCGAGCGAAGGGTCGCGTCGATACGATCGAAATGGGAAGGCATCCACGACGCGGCGATCGGATTGTCACTGGCGTTGGCGAGCGCAACGTATTGATCCCTGATCTCGGCGATCACGGACGAGTCGGTCACTTCCCTGCCAACCGGGCGCGGCAGGGCGGCCTCAGGGCCGCCGCCCTGAACCTCGCCGGCTTGATTGAAATAGAACTGAATGAACGTCCGGGCCGTGTGACCGGCGTAGAAGTCGAACTCCGTCCACAGCCGGTCCAACTCTTTCTTGCCCTTGTCGTCGAGAATCAGCTCGACCAGCGGATTGTCATCGCGCCAGAAGCCCATGACGCTGTGATACCCGGCGCTCAGCAGACGTCCGGCATCGGCTGAATTGTCCGGGAAGAACTTGCCCCGTTCGCTGACATAGAACGTATCGGGAAAGACATTGGCGAAGCGCGCGAAGGATTCTTCATAGCGGGCGCGCTGGCCGGCGGGCACCACCAAATCAGGATCGGCCAGTTGGGCCGTCTTCATGACGGCGGCCCAGCGTACGGAGGCTTCTGCATGGAGACCGGCGTACGGGGGGATCTTCGGCGCCTGTTCCGCTGGATCGGTATCGTTCCGCAGAGCACCCGGATCGAACGTTCGGCGATGCGTATTGAACTGGTCGTATTTCCAGGTCAGCAGCGGCTGTGATGCGGCGGGCAGTCCACCGCGCCGACCGCCGCCGCCAATACGACCTCGCCCCGCCACGGCCGCGTCAGGCGCGGGAGGCGGAGCGGGGCGACCGGCCACCACCGGCGCCGTGAATTGCATCGAGGTGTCCTTGCGGATCCGGACGACGAAGTCGCGCATCGCCACGCACTGCGCCCGCAGGCGTTCCGCGTCCGTGGCGCTGAGCGTGCGGGATGCGGGCGCAGGCAGCGCCTTCCACATGGCCTGAAGCGTGGCGACGGGCCCCACCTCAGCGCCTCGCGTGGGCGAGGCCGCCGATTCACCCAGAATCCGCCAAATCAACGGCAAGTATTTCGGTGAAACCTTCTTCGCTCGCGCGGCGCTTGTGAGCGTCGCCGCGGGATTTCCAAGCGCCACGCGGTGCTTGTAGCGCCACGCGGCTTCGAAATAGTCGGCGTAGTCGGTCGGCTGCGATCGATAGAAGTCGACGATGCGCTTGACGGCAAATTGGTCGCGATCCGTTTCGACCAGCATCGGGCCGGGCGCGAAGATGAAGCCGTCCGGCGTGAGCGCCATGTGGTCCGCCACTTCGCGTGCGGCCAACAGGTACTTGTTGAACAAGGCCGGAGACATCGTCAGCGATTCGCCGGTGTTGTCGAATCCGGACTGATTGGCGGGATCGACCGGAAATTCCCTGGTGGGCTTGAGGTCGACGCCTGTGAGATCGCGGATGGTGTAGTTGTATTCAGAATTGCTCAAGCGGCGCGCCAGCACCGGTCCTGGATCGCCCGCGTGCTTGCGCAGCTCCTCCGCGCGCACGGCTTTCACCCAATCGATCACACGCTGGCGCTGAGTGTCCGTGGGTTGCAGCTCGGACTCCGGCGGCATCTCGTGATGGCTGAGCCGCTCCATGACGAGGGTCCAATGCGGGAGCTCCTGCACCACGGAGGACAGCGTGGTGAACGAGGTCAGGTCGAACTGCGCTTCGGGCTGCGCGCCGCTGTGACAGAACGCGCAGTAGTCGTCCACGAACGGGCGAACGGTTTGAGAGAACTCGCGCGCGAGCTCCGCGTCCGGCTTCGGGGCGCCTCTCAAGGCCTGAGCGGATTGCGCTCGTGTATGGTCGAAAGAAACACCGAAGACCAACAGTCCAAGCAGGCAACCCGCGGCGAAGCGACGAACCTTCATGGCTGAATCTGCGCGATTAGACCACGCGCCAACGGGCACGGCCAGTGAAAACCCAAGTTTTGCGGAAAGCGCGCCCGGGAGGAATCGAACCTCCGACCCTCGGCTTAGAAGGCCGATGCTCTATCCGCTGAGCTACGGGCGCGTGCGGACATTGTACGGGTACAGTGTCTCGGGAACACGTCTCGGGTGCGCGCACACACCATCTACCTCGTCAGGCACGGTGAAACAGAGTGGAATGCCGCCATGCGCATGCAGGGGCGGCTGGATTCGCCGCTCACTGAACGCGGTCGCGCGCAAACCGCCGGCGTCGCCGAGCTGCTCGAACGTCTCGGCGTCGATGCGATGTTCGCGTCACCGCTCGGCCGCGCCCGCGAAAGCGTCGCAATCCTGAACGAGCGCCTCGGCCTCCCGGTCCGCTACGACGATCGCTTACAGGAATGGTCCGCCGGAGAATGGGCCGGCGAGTTCTACGCCGAGGTCGGCGGCAAGTGGCCGGACGCATGGGCGCGCTGGCAGGCGGATCGCGTGAACGTCCGGCCGCCGCGCGGCGAAAACACCCTCGATCTAATCGAGCGCGGCCGCGCGTTCCTGGCCGACCCCATCGTCGCGGCCGCCGGTCCTCGCGTCGCGCTCGTCGCCCACGGATTTTTCAACAAGGCGATGGCGGCAATCCTGCTGGGATTGCCGCCCATCGAGGCACTGAGAATCTGGCAGCGGAACGACGCGGTGATCCGCGTCAATATCGAAAATGGGACGCCGAGCGTCGACCATTTCGCCGCCGGCGTCGGCCCAATCGCGGGACTGCCGTTGTCGACGCCAGACGCGGCGACCACAGCCGCCAGCCGTCTGGCCTGACCGTCAGGCGGCCGCGCCTACTTCTTCTTCGCGGCCGCCGGCGCGGGCGGCATCGTCGCCGCAGCGGTCGCCGACACCGGCACCATGACGTGCGCGTACGGCGTGCCCTTCCACATGACCCACGGCCCGCCGGTTTTCGGATCGGTCGGATACGCGTCGAGCATCTTGCTGTCAGGCACGAGCAGCATGACGTGCGCCGGCGCGACGACCCACTGATTGGTCGCCGTCGGACCCGTCGCATGAGGGTCCGTGTTGCTGGCGCCGCGATCGCCGCGCAGCATGTAGGCGATACCGGTGGTGGTCGGCTTGGGCGGCTCTTTGCCGGTCATGAAGGCGCCGGCCCAGTCACCCCAGGTCTTGTCGGCGCACATGGCCGGCGTGTCGGGCGTGCCGCCGTCGGGCATGCACATCCACCCGTTCGTGCCGGCGCGGAGCTGACGCATCTGCGCGCCGGCCTTGTCCGGCCAATCCATGATCGCCGCGTGCTTCGAGATGTTCGCCGGCCCGGCGCCTTCGGCGCTCGTGATCTTCTGCGCGTCGCCCGCGGCCGGCTTGGCCGCATCCATTTTCATCCCGTCCATTTTCATCGGCGCCTTCGTTGGGGCCGGCTGCGACGCCTTCTGTTGCGCGTACACGGCGATCGGCGCCAGGACAGCGAGTGCTATCACTGCACGAATAGTGTTACGTGACATGAGTCCTCCTTCAGGGGGCAGGTGAAGTTACGCCCGCGGACCGATCTCAGTCAACGGGACCCGCAGGCGGGTCATTACTTCTTCTCGGACTTCGCGCGAGAAGGAGCGGGCGCGGGCGCCGGCAGCGGCCGGTCCGAGTTCCACGTGTCGCGGTGATAGAGCCACTTGCCATTCGACTTGTGCGACACGGACATGTAACTGCCGCTGTCCACGGTGGCTCCAGAAGCGTCGGTCACCGTGTAGCTGCCGGTTTCCCAGCCAGTGTCGCCGGAGACTCCGGCGGTCGCCGCGCCAGGCACCAGTTTGATCCCGGCCGCTTTCGCCCCAGCAATGCTCGCGGTCGCGAACTCACGGATCGCCGCCTGCCCTCGCGCGACTGGCGCGTTCGGCGGCATGAGCACAGCGTCGGCCTCGTAGAGCGCCACGATCTTCTCGGTGTCGCCGGCGTTGTACGCCGCGAGCCACGTCGACGTGGTGGCCTTGAGCGCGGCCTCTTCGGCGGCTGTATCGACCGCCGGCGGCGCTTGCGTGCAGGCGGTCAGTACGAGGGCAGTTCCTAGAACCAGGGCGAGGGGTCTCAAACAGCGCATCAGGTGCTCCTGTAAGGAAGGTGCTGGGGTCTGACAGATGGAGTGGCCGATGATACCCCTGCCAGCGCTTACCATGTCTGAAATGCAGCGCCTCTCCGGCGGACCCGGTCTCGCGGCGGTGATTCTCGTCGCCCTCTTAACCGTTGCTGCCGCCCGATCCACCTCGCCGCAGGCACTCGCAACAAACACCGTGCCGTGTGCTTCTCTGCGCGGGCTTTCCATTCCGGCGTCGTCGTTGGGGTTGCCGACATCCGGGGCCACCATCACGTTCGCGGCCTTGGTACCGGCGTCGCCAATGGCTGTGAGCGGTGCGCGCGTGGTACTGCCGATTCCGGAGTACTGCAGGATCTCTGGCGGAATTGCCCCAGTCGATCCGTCGGCTCCGCTGATCAACTTTCAGATCAACCTGCCGTCATCGTGGAATCAGAAGCTGGCGCAACTGGGCGGCAGCGGCGGTAACGGCGTGATTCCGCCGGCGCTCACGACCGACATGCAAGTTGGGCCGGAGTCGTTGCCGCCGAACGCGCCCTACGCGCTCTCCCGCGGGTTCGTGACGTACGGGAGCGATTCCGGTCACCAGGATGTGCCACCTTCGCTCACCGCGGCGCTCGGTTCGCGGCGGCCGGACTGGATGACCAACGACGAGGCTTTTTCGAACTTCGCGTACGGACAAATGAAGAAGATGCACGACGTCGTCGCCGCGCTCGTCGCGAAGTATTACGGCCAGCCGATTCGACACAGCTACTATCTCGGCTCCTCGCAGGGCGGACGCGAAGCGCTGACGGTCGTCCAGCGATTTCCGCAGGACTACGACGGCGTCTTCGCGCAGGTCGTGGCGCCCACCTGGGTTTACAACAGCATCGTGGAGCCGCTCGCGCGGGCACGATCGCAGTCGGGCGACGGCTGGATTCCGCCCACCAAGGTCCCGGTCATCGGCAAAGAAGTTCTTCGACAGTGCGATGACCTTGACGGCATTCGCGACGGCCTCGTGAGCAACTACTCGGCCTGTTATCGCAAGTTCGACCCGGTGAAGGCACCGAAGGCGTTTGCGGCCGTCCGTTGCTCCGGCGGCAAAGACACAAGTGGCGGATGCCTCTCCGACGCGCAGATCAAAGCCGCGCAAGACCTGTACGCCACGACGACGCTGCCATTCCCGCTCGCTCACGGGTGGACGACGTTTCCGGGACTGACCACGGGCGGCGAGTTTGCGACGAGTTGGCGTGCGCTGGCCACAAGGCCAACAGCCGAGTCATCCACCTCCGGAATGTTTCGCGCGCGAATCGCCCGCGATTCCACAAAACGTCTGTCCGACGCCAATCTCGGGGACTATGCGAAGGCGATTCAGGCTCTCTCCGCGGAGATTGATCCCACGAACCCGGATCTGTCGGCCTTCAGCAAGCGAGGCGGCAAGCTCATCATGAAAGTGAACACGGCGGACTACAGCGTGAATCCGCGCCTGGCGATGGCTTACCACGATCGCCTCGTGCAGACCATGGGGCGCGGCGCCGTGGACGAGTTCATGCGGTTCTACGTCGCGGTCGGCCTGTCCCACTATCTCAATGAGGGACTCAATCCGCTCACGAACGCGTCAGTGCCCCATTATTTCGATCCGATTGCCGCGCTCGACGAATGGGTGGAACGGGGAAAGACCCCGGGTGACACCGTGGTCCTCAGCGACATGGACGCCACTCCGCCGTTTGCAGTGCGCGCGACGTTCCCGATGTGCCGGTACCCGCTGTACCCCCGATATCGGGGCAACGGCGACCCCAAGGCCGCGGCGAGCTACGCGTGCACGCAGCCGTGAAGATCAGGGTCGCGCGGCCATCTCGACGATGTCGGCAGAGGTGACGACGCGCAAGTGGGAGGACGCATACTTGATCAGGTCCTCGTACGCGTCCCAGATCGTGCGCTGCTCATCTTTCGAGCGCGCGCGCGACCAGTCCGGCGCGTTCAGGTTGAACGGCGGCTGACGTACCGTTTGCCGGCTGCGGTCGACGTAGTACACCGACTGCCATCCCTCGGGGCCGAATCGATAGAAATTGTTCTCGTGAATGAGCACCGTCGCGAACGGCGGATCCGGCGAGGTCCACGCCTTCATCGTCTGCTCGAGCTTTTTCGTCGGATTGAAGGCGCTTCCGGCGCGCCCGGTCAACCCATTCCACCAGAACGTGTCGGGCGGCGCGCCGGGCACGGTCCATCGCGTGATGCTGAAGTGGCTCGGCCGGATCAGCAGGCCGTTCGATGTCTGGAACGGCTGCGCAGGGTTGCCGCCCTGCTCGTGGTACAGGATGAACATCTTCGCCCCGAGCTCCTTGTAGACCTCGAGTGACGTGGTGCGAATCCTGCGGTCCGTCTGCGCCGCGGTGCCGATGACAATCGGCGGCGCACCGAAGACACGCGCGACATACGAATAGCCGCCCGGCTTGCTGCGATCGAGCCCACCGGTTCTGAGATCGAGCGCGTAGGTCTCGTAATCCTTCAGTGTTGTCCTCAGCTGCGCGTCGCTGAGGCCGTCGAGCACCTTGTCGAAGCCTTCATATAAAGGATGCGGCGGCCGGACGTGGTAGCTGATCGTCATGCCGTATGCCTTCAGCTTCTCGATGACGTCGGGCCGGCTGCGCGCGTACTCGGCCACCATCGTCGCCGTCAGATAGAAGTCGCCGCGCACGTGGTACTTGCGAAACAGCTCGGCGGCGTGAATGACGGTGTCGGCGCTGTCCTTGACGTTGCTCCAGTCGTGGACGTTGACGGCGAAGGTAAGGTACCCGGCGGCAGGTTTGGATTCCGCCGCGGCAGGTGCGACGGTGCGGGGTGCGGAGGGTGCGGACGTGCTGGCGCGCGGATCGACGCCGGGATGCTGGCGCTCCCAGGCTTCATACGCCGCGCCCATTTGCGAGTACGTCGCCCACTTCACTTTTCGGGCGCGCACCAGCGGCGCGACAACCTTGGTCAACCACTGGTCGATGACGTCGTACGGGCGGCCGCCCTGTCCGCGGAACTCCGCGGTGTGAGCGGTGAGGTGGAAGACGTTGACGCGATCGGCGCGCGCGGCCCTCAACGTCCGCTCGAGCGCCTCGGTCACCGAATCGAAGTACGCGTAGTCGCCGCCGGCGGCTCGACGCATCGACGCAAAATCGGTAGTCGGATAGTCGCCTTCGGGCAGGAACACGATCGGACCGGCTGCGTCGTGCTTCGCGAAGGCGGTCACATCCGACGCGGTCGCGCCGCCTGACGGACGCCACGGAAAGACGCCGAGAAGCGCCGGCGGTGTGTCCTGCGTCTGGGGATTCTTGAAGTCGCTGTTGTACTTCAACCCGGCCGCGCTCGCCGCTGTCAGCAGGCCCGGGAACAGGTTGCCGCCGCTCCAGTACTGAACCGGCTTCTTCACGCCGGCGTTCGCGATGGCCGCGATCTCTTCTTTCAACACGGTCGTCCACGTCGCGGCGGGCAGCGTTTCGGGTCGCGGACCAAGATGCGCGTCTTCATGGAAATGCAGCGCGATCTCGTGGCCCTTTCCTTCCAGGTCGGCGAGCACCTTCTCTCCGCGTGACGCGGCCGTCGTCGTGAACGGCGTCTGCGCCTGCACCGTCAGCCGGCCGCCGGCCCGCTCGACAATGGAGGCGACGTCACGCAGGGCCTGGGTATGCCGGCCAAAGAATTCAGGATCGTTGAAGTCGCCGGCGGCCCCAGAACCGGGCGCGCCGCCACCGCGGCCGGCCCGCCCTGCGCCGCCCGGCCGGGTCGGACGCCCCGTGGACGGGCTGATCGCCGCGCCAAACGGCTCGATATGAATGCCGATATCGAACAGCACCGGCGCGTCGGCCGATCCCGCATCCGCCGCGACGGTACGGCTGAGCGACGAAGCGCCCGCAGGTGCGTCGGCGCGGCCTCCGCGTCCGCGGCCGGGCGGGACGCCTCGGCGCTGCGCGGCATCGACGACCGCAAGGCTCAGTGAGAGGACCGCGGCAACAGCGCCGACAATCCAGGATGTCTTCCTGCCGGGGATTCGCACGCGGCCGATGATACTCTCGCCCGCCAGGAGGCCCCATGCGACTTTCACTGATTCTCGCCGCCCTCGCGGTGACCGGCGCGCTCGTCACCGCGCAGAGCGGCGCCGCGCCCGGCGCCACGTACGTCGCGGCCGACAAGGTCACCGCCGCGCTGGCCGCGGGCGGTCCGCTCGTCACGCAATCCGACTTGCTCGTGCAGGGCTCGCACCGCAATGCCGCGGGCCAGGTCGAGGTCCACGAGAAACAGACCGACGTGCTGTACATCGTGGACGGTCAGGCGACCTTCGTCACCGGCGGCACGATGGTCGGCGGCCGGTCGTCGGGTACCGGACAGATGCTCGGCAACAGCATCACCGGCGGCACAACCCAGGTCCTGAAGAAGGGCGACGTCATCGTCGTGCCGGCCGGCATGCCCCACTGGTTCAAGGAAGTGCCGGGCCAGGTCAGCTACTTCGTCGTGAAAGTCCTAAAGCCGTAATGCCGGACCTGAAGGTCCGGACTACGTACGTCCTCGCGATACTTGCGATCTGCTGCGCCTCAGCGCCGTTCTCCGCGCAGCAGCCGTCACTTGACGACATCCTCGCGCGCGGCGCGCGTTACGCGGAGCGCTACATCAACACGCTCTCGAACGTCGTCGCCGAGGAGCGGTACGAGCAGCAGACGTCCGAGGTACGCCGCCAAATGAGGATGGTCGGCGTCGGCCTCCAGTCATCGCCCATGCAGACCATTCCGGGCCGCCGGCGTGTCCTTCGGTCGGACGTCGAGTTGATGAGCGTGGGACCGCCGGTCGGCTGGCGGACGTACCGCGACGTCTTTGAAGTGGACGGCAAGGCCGTCCGCGATCGCGGCGACCGGCTCATGCAACTCATCACGCAGCCTGCCCCAAGTGCCCGAGCGCAGGCGAACCGGATCGCCGGAGAAAGCGCGCGCTTCAACATCAGCGATCTCGGCCGCACGCTCAACGAGCCGGGACTGCCGATCGTGTTCCTTCAGGCTGAAATGCAGCGGCGGTTTCAGTTCACGCTGGACAAGCGTGACGGCGACACGGTGTGGATCATCAAATACGTCGAACGTGGTGCGCCGACGTTGTTTCAGCACAACGCCCGCGAAGACAACCCGAGCTCGGGACGTCTGTGGATCGACGCCGTCACGGGCGAGGTCCTGCGGACCGAACATGTCGTCACGCCCGCCGACATGAAAGCCACGTTCACGACGGACTTCCGTAGAGACAAAACGCTCGGGGTCGCCCTTCCGTCGGAAATGCGCGAGGCCCTGACGAAGCCCATCGACGAAGGCGAAGAGCGCGTGCAAGGCACGGCGAGGTACAGCAACTTCCGCCGGTTCAACGTCACGACGGGCGAAAACATTCCTGAAAAGCGCTGATCCGCCGCTCTGCAGTACGTAGGGGCGGACCTTCAGGTCCGCCCGTATCAAGGCCCCTGCCTGACGCACAAGAAATGATCGCGGCTCGTGCGCACCAATTGCACGACCGATGACATGCACGGCACCGTCGTCAGCAAGTAGTCGCCGGCGCGGCTGTCGCGCAGGAACATCTCTTCGTCGTCGGTCGCCTGCGGCGACGCGCCGATGACGGCCGCGGCCACGAAATAGGCCGCGCCGTTGTTGGGCGCCAGGTAGACCCGCTGGCCGCGAAGCCGCGGCTCCTCCGCCAACATCAACGCCTGCTCGGACAGATCGAGATCCCGGAAATGAATCGAGTACCAGACCAGACGCGTCTCGGCGAGCACGAGCGAGAGCGCCAGGGCCGCGACGAGAACATGCCGGCGGCGCGACCCGTCCTGAAGAAGGCGGCGCGCGCGCGTCAGGCAGAGCGCGACGGCCAGAGCGAACAGCGGATAGAACGTGTTCAGATACCACGGCACCTTCGTGCTCATCAGCGTGGGAATCAGAATCGTCGCACCGGCCCATGCGGCCAGCAGCAGCTTCAACCCGCCGGTGTCGTGCCCGTCGGTGAGGGCCGAGCGGACCTCACGACGCGAGAACGGCGCCACTGACAACGCGACGGCCGCGGCGAACAGCCAGTCGTACTGGTTCTTCTGCAGCACGTTCAGGTAGTACAGCCACCCGCCTTCGTGTCCCTCGATCGCGCGCATCGTGCGCGCGACGAAGTCGTACATGAAGAGCCGTTCGAAAAACGCCCAACCGTCGATCCGATAGCGGGCGATGCCCCATCCGACCGTCGGCACAAGGAAGAGCAACGCGATCCACGGCAGCCGCGGCCCGACCCGTCGCCGCCAATCCGGCGTCGCCAACACGGCAAGCGCGACGATGCTGAACGGCAGGATGACGGCCATACCTCGAAGCAGAAACGCAGCCGCCAGTAGCGGGCCGAGCCACAGGATGCGCGCTGGGCGCGCGCGCGCCTGCCACAGCACCACCACCGTCAGGAGCGTGACCAGCGTGAACGGCGCGTCGGTGGCTGCGGCCCGGCCGGAATGCACGTACAGAAAGCCGAACGTCGTCGAGAGGACCAGGCCGGACAGCACGGCAACGGCGGCGCCGAAGAGCGGCTTTGTCCATCGCATCAGCACCGCCACGGTCAGCCAGGCCGAAATTACCGACACCGATCGCAGCGAGTTGAGCCCCGGCCCTGCGACTTTGAACGCCAGCGCGATGAGCCAGACGAGCAGCGGCGGCTTGCTGTTGTAGTAGTCGGGCAAACCGAGAAAGGTCGTGACGATCCACGATCGCTGGCCCAGCGCCTCCCACGCGCTGATGCCGTACAGCGACTCGTCCCACTCCGCGACAAATTCCCGGCCCAGCCGAAACGTCAGGTTGAACCACGCCAGCGCGAGCACCGCGGCGACCAGCCAGCGGTAGTGTCGCTCGATGAATTTGATGTTCACATCTGTCCTCCAAAGCCCCGGAAAAAGCGAGTGCGGTCACCGGCGCGCTCGCGAAAGCGCGGACGGCGGCGACAACGAGTCTCGACGGATCGATGGGGGGCGCTAGAGGCGAAGGACGGTCGTGGAAACGGAATTCTCGGTCGATTCGTGCGCCTTGACGAAGTACGCGGCAGCGAAGGTGGGCGGGGGCGGCGTCATCCACATCAACGCGGCAAACGTCGTCAACCGACCGCGGCGGACGTAGATGCCGCGATCCTGCGAGGGCGTGGCGTCATCGGCGTTGCGAGCGACGATGGAATGATCGAATTGTGGTGTCGCGGCCAACGCGTGATGCGCGCAACGACTTTCCGCCGGATCGAACGTGGCGAACGGCGCCGTAAACGGCAGCAGGATCAACGCCGTCAGGACGACAGCGATGGCGCGGGGAGCCATACTGGGGCGAAGCCTATAGTCCCCCCGACTATGGTGTCAATCGCTACTCCTCCCAGCGGAAGCGCCACGACGCGAGGCTGGAGAACAACAGCGCGAATCCGCAGAGCGCCCCGATCGCCGGCGCGGTGGCCGAAAGGCCGAGCCCACGCCATGTTGTGGCATCGAGGCCATCGACCGCCCAGCGGACCGGCACGAGCAGCGTGAACTGCTGCAGCCACGCCGGAAAAATGAACGTCGGTACCCAGGCGCCGCCCAGCATCACCATCAGCAGCACGGCCAGCGTCGTGACACCGCGGGCGGTCCCCGGCGTGTTGCCGAGCGCGGCCACGAGCACGCCGAACGTCGATGCCATCAGCGCACAGGCGATCGCGACGCCGACGAATCCGGCGACGGACCCGTGAATGCGGACATGGAAGACGACCATCGCGAATGCAAAACACACGGTGAGCACCATCAGCGAGATGAGGGCGCCGCCGATGATCTTGCCGCCGAGGAGCGTGGTGCGGGAAACCGGCGCGCTCCGGAGCCGCCGCCACAAGCCGCGCTGACGCTCGAGGAGCATCTCGATGCCGAGATTCGCCATCGCGAACAACAGAAACTGAATCGCCATGCCGGCGAACGAGTGCGCGTAGCCGTTGTACTGGACATTCGTTCCGGACGTGACCGCGCGTTCCGTGACCGTGTACGGCATCGTGATTCCCGGCGCGCGGCCGCCGGCTGGCTGCGCCGCCGGCGCCGGCGCGTCGTAGTACTTCTGCACCGACTGCAGCATGTTCATCAGCAGGGCCTTCTGCTGTGGATCCATGGAGGCATTCGAGGCAATCTGGGGCAGCGTCTTGTTGAGGTAGTCACGGCCCTGGCTTCCGCCGAACATCTCGCGGCTCACGGCCTCCATGACGTGCTGCGTGAGGATGCCGCGCACCATCGCGAGCTCCGCGCTCCGCGACGGGTCGTAGAACATGTCGAGCGCCGGCTTCTCGCCGTTGCCGAAAAAGGCGGCGCCGGCCGCGTCGCCGAAGCCCTTCGGCACGATGACCGCGACGGTGGTGCGGCCCTTTCTGACGGCCTCGCGCGCGGCGTTCACGTCCGATGCCGACACGCGCAGGTTCTTGTCGGCCGTGGCGCCTTTCACGATCGCGGTCGAGACGGAGCTGCCGTCCTGATCGACGATCGTGATCGCAATCTTCGCCGGCTCGCTGCTGCTGGAGACGTTGAAAATCGATCCAAAAAACGACGCGATCGCGATCGGCACGACAAAGCTCACGATCACCGACCGGCGATCGCTGAAGAACAGCTGCAATTCCTTGCGGACGAGGGCGCGAAGCGGGATCAGGGACATCAGTCGCGCAAGCTCCTTCCCGTCAAGGCGAGGAAGACCGACTCGAGCGTCGGCTTCGCGCCGCCCGGCCCGGCCGGCGTCTTCGCCTGCAAGCCCGCCAGCGTGTCGCTCGCGATGACCTTGCCGTGGTCGACGATGACGATGTGATCGGCGAGGCGCTCAACTTCTTCCATGTAATGCGTCGTGTAGAGGAGCGCCTTGCCGCGGGACTTGAGCAATTCCAGGTTGTCGAAGATCGCGTTGCGGCTCTGCGGGTCGACGCCAACCGTCGGCTCGTCGAGCAGCAGGATGTCGGGGTCGTGAAGCAGGCCCGCCGCCAGATTCAGCCGGCGCTTCATGCCGCCGCTGAACGTCTTCACCGCGTCCTTCGCGCGATCCGCGAGCCCGACCAGCTCGAGCGCGGCGGTCATCGCCTTCTCGAGCGCGGCGCCCGACAGCCCGAACAGCGCGCCGAAAAACGACAGGTTCGCGCGCGCGGACAGCTCGTCATAGAGCGCGAGGTCCTGCGGGACGAGCCCGACGCGGCGCTTCTTGGGATCGACATCGCCGGAGATCTTCTCGCCGCCGACGAGGACCTCGCCCTTCTCGGGCGTGATCAATCCGGCCACCATCGCCACCGTCGTCGTCTTGCCCGCGCCGTTCGGCCCGAGCAGGCCGACAAGCTTCCCCGCCGCCACCGAAAACGACACGTCGTCGACGGCGACGAGGGTGCCGAACGATTTGCGGAGGCTTCTGACGACGAGAGTGTCCACTGCGACAGGCATCTTACCTGCGGCCAGACGCCGCGCAATCAGGCTCTCGGCCAGCAGCGCTTACACGTCGGCGAGTGGCGGTCGAGTGTCCGAATTCGCCAGGATCCGGCCCGCTTACTTCAGCACACCCGCCTTGGTGAAGGCATCCACGACCTCGACGACGGCCGGCCAGAGCGCGGGCGTGGCCGTTTCGATGGGCGCCATGCGCGCCAGTACCGCCGCGCGCGTCAGCTTGTGCGTGGTCCAGCTGCCGCCGCCGGCGCCGCTGTTCTGGAGGAGCGGCTGCACGCGGTCCATGGCGTTCGCGAACCGCGACTCCATCGTCTCCTTGGCTTCGAATTCCTCCCACCGCGTGCGGAAATACGCGCCTTGATCCGCCGGCAGCAGGCCGAAGATGCGGTCGGCGGCCGCCTGCTCGCGGGCTTCCTGCGTTTCGCGGTGGACGGCGTCGTACGCGAACGTGTCCCCGGCATCGATCTCCACCAGGTCGTGCACGGCGACGAGCTCGAGCACCCGGAGCAGGTCGATCGGGCTGGCCGCGTGCTCGCGCAACACGATCGCCGCCAGCGCCAGGTGCCAGGAGTGCTCGGCCGAGTTCTCGCGGCGCGAGTTGTCGATGAGCGGCGTCTGCCGAAGGATCGTTTTCAGGCGGTCGGCTTCCATCAGGAAGGCGATCTGCCCCGCGACACGCGCGTCAGCCATTCAGTTTGGCCTTGGCGGCCATCGCCACCTGCTCGTGCGTGGCGAACCACACGCCCGGCTTCGTCTTCATGTACGCAATGAGCTTCTCGAGCACGACGATGCGCGACCGGTGTCCGGTAATAAACGGGTGCATGGTCAGCAGAAACATCGTGCCTTCTTCGTACGCTTTGTCGAACTCGTTCTTGTACACCTCATACACGGCGCTGTCCGGCATCCGGTAGTACGCGTAGGTGGGCCGGTCGTAGCTGTAGTACGCGAAGTCGTCGAGCATCCATTCGACGGGCAGCTCGACAATCCCCGTCGGCTTGCCATCCGCCACGATTTCGTACGGCCGATCGTCGGCCATCAGGCTCGAGTCGTAGGTGAAGCCGAATTCCTGGATCAGCGGCAGGGTGTCTTTCGTGAAATCCCACGAAGGGCAGCGAATGCCCGTCGGCTTCTTGCCGAGTCTTGCCGTCCAGAAGTCGAACGCGCGCTTCGTCAGATCGCGCTCTTCGTTCCCTTTCAGGCTGCTCAACACCTCGTGGACCCAGCCGTGCACACCGATCTCGTGTTTGAGCGGTGACTTCAGGATGGCATCAACCGATTCCGGGTGCAGCTGCGCGGCGACGACGGGAATAAAAAAGCTGGCGGGAATCCTCTGCTTCTCGAGCAGCTGCAGGATGCGCGGCATCGCCGTCCGGGCGTCGTACTCGCCGCGTGACTGCGGCTGCGGCGAGAGCTGATTGGCGCGCAGAAACAACGTCTCGGCATCAGCATCGAACGATAGCGCCACGGCCACGCGGCCGTTGTTTGGCCACCGGGCGGGCGTCAGATCTTTTCCCGCGCGAATCCGCTCGGCGACCGCCTTGATTTGCGGATAGTCGAGCTGCCAGATATCCGGCGGCGCCTGCCCGCCCTGGGCCAGAACGGCCGGAAGATGTCCGCCTCCGTACGTCAGCACGACCAACGCGAGTGTGCAGATCCAAACAGATCGCTTCATGACCTAAGAAGATACAACCGGTTCGCCCCCTCAGGAGTCTTACCGCACACTTCTGGAGGCCTCGATGGATTCGTTCTGGCTTGATGCCCGCTACGCCGTCCGCACGCTGCTCAAACGGCCCGCATTCCTCGCCGTCGCGGTGATCACGCTCGCCCTCGGCGCCGGCGCCAACGCCGCGATCTTCAGCGTCGTCAACACCGTGCTGCTGCAGCCGCTGCCCTATCCGGGCGCCGACCGGATCGTCCGCGTGATCCAGAACCGGCCAGGCGCGGCACAGCCTGGCGGACTGCCGAACCGGCTGCCGGCCGTCTCCACCGACGATCTGGCCGAACTGCGCACGCGGTCGCAAACGCTACAGTCGGTTGCGGCCTACGGACCGGCGGCCTTGACGATGACCGGGCGCGAAGAACCTGTGCGCCTGGCCGCGCAGCGGGTGTCGCCCTCGATGTTTCAGGTGCTCGGCGTCGCGCCGCTGCAGGGACGGACGTTCGACGCGGCCGAAGAAAAAGCCGGCGCGGACGCCGTCGTGATTCTCAGCTTCACCGCCTGGCAGAAGTATTTCGCCGGCGATCCCGGCATCCTGACCCGAACACTCACCCTCGACGGCCGCGCGTACACCGTCGTCGGCATCATGCCGCGGAGCTTCGAATTCCCCGATAGCCAGACGGACGCATGGGTGCCGTTCGTGCTGTCAGCACCGGTGCGAACGCCCGGCCAGCGCATGATTCAAATCGTGCAGGCCATCGCTCGCGTGAAGGATTCGAGCTCGATCCCCGCCGCGACCTCGGAGGTCAACGCGATCTTCAAAGCGCTGCGCGATGAAGAGGAACGGCGGGATGCGAAGGAGATGCAAGGTCCGGACGACGGTCCGCAGCGAGGGACGACGCTCGAAGGTCCCGGACGCCGAATGATGCGCCCGGACGATGGACCGCAAGTCTTTCGCCGCGGCGGTCCGGACGACGGTGGCCAGATTTTCCGCCGGGGCGCCCCTGGACCCGGCCCGAGCGGTCCTGGCCCCGGACGACGCGGGCCCGAAGGGCCGGCCCCGGGTGGCCGCATGTTCGGCATGGGTCCCGCGGCGACCATCGAGCTGAGCCCGATGAAGGAGGAGCTCGTGCGGCCCGTTCGGTCCGCGCTGGTCGTGCTGCTCGTGTCGGTCGGGTTCGTGCTCCTCATCGCCTGCGCGAACGTCGCGAACCTGTTGCTGGCGCGCGCCGCCGGCCGCCGGCAGGAGATCGCCGTCCGCGCCGCACTGGGCGCCGGCCGCGGCCGCCTCGTCCGGCAGGTGCTGACCGAGAGCCTCGTGCTCGCGATGCTCGGCAGCGCGCTCGGATCCCTGCTGGCCTGGGGCGGGATTCGCGCCGTGCGCGTGCTCGGACCAGCTGACATTCCGCGCCTCGATCACCTCGGGCTGGACTTCGCCTTTTTCGGATTCACGCTTGGCGTCTCGGTCCTCACGGGCGTCCTGTTCGGAATCATGCCCGCGCTGCGGCTCTCGCGCACCAACGAGATGCAAGCCATCAAGCAAGGCGCGTCGTTCGGCGCGTCGGGCCTTCGGCTCTTCAGCGGGAATCACGTGCGCAGCCTGCTCGCCATGGCGGAAATCTCGCTCGCGATGATGCTGCTCGTGGGCGCCGGGCTGCTCATCAACAGTTTCGTCAAGCTGGCCAGCGTCAACCCCGGCTACGATCCAACGAATGTCCTCTCCTTCCAGGTGAATTTCCCGCAAGGCCGCTACCAGCCGGCACAACGCGAAGCCTTCAGCGAACAGCTCGTCGAGCGCCTTCGATCGCTTCCCGGCGCCCGCGCGGTCGCCGTCTCGAACACGCTGCCGCTTCAGCAGGGCATCACGCGGCTGAGCACTCGCATCGAAGGCCAGCCCGAACCGACGCGGCCCGAGGACATGACGATCGCGGACCTGCGCGTCACGAGCCGCGACTATCTGACGACGATGGGGATTCCGCTGGTGAGCGGGCGCACGTTCCTGCCGCAGAGCCGCGCCGACCAGCCGAAGGAACTGCTCGTCAACCAGAGCTTTGCCAAACGGTATCTGGCGAACACGCAGGCCGTCGGCGCACGCGTCAACCTCGACGGCCCCGACCCCTGGACAATCGTGGGCGTCGTCGGCGACGTGCGTCACGCAGGGCTGACGAGCGATCCGTTACCGGAGATCTACGTCGACTATCGCCAGTCGGCGACGGTCATGCCGCGATTGCAGACGTCGTTCTTCACGATTCGCACGGCGACGGATCCGGCGCCGCTCGTCACCAACATTCGCGGCCTGGTCCGCCAGCTCGACGCGCAGCTGGTCGTCGATAACGTCGCGACCATGGAACAGCGCCTGTCGACGTCGATCGCGCGGCCGCGCTTCTACGCCTTGCTCATCGGCGTGTTCGCCGTCATCGCGGTCGCGCTCGCGGCCGTTGGCATCTATGGCGTGCTCGCGTACACGGTTAGCCAGGCGACGCGCGAAATTGGCATCCGCATCGCGCTGGGCGCGCCGCGTGCAGGGGTCCTTGGATTGGTCTTGAAACAGGGCTGCGCGATTGCGGCGGCCGGCATCGCACTTGGCCTCGGCGGCGCGGCGCTCGTCACGCGGTCGCTGACGACGCTACTGTTCGGCCTGACGCCGTTCGATCCGGCTACGTTCGCCGGCGTCTCGGCGCTCCTGGCCGTCGTCGCGGTCGTCGCGTGCTACGTGCCGGCTCGGCGAGCGATGCAAGTGGATCCCATCGTCGCCTTGCGGCAGGACTAGACCTGCGCTTCCGCTGCAGTACGTAGTCCGGACCTTTAGGTCCGGTCGCGAACTGCCAACCCGCGTGCAGCAAGTCCGGCAGCGCGCCCGATCGCAGCGCCGACAGCCGGGCGAGCACGCAGGGATGGCCGACATAGTGCGGCTTGAGGTAGTACGTGCCCGGGTCGTCGGCGACGAGCGCGTCCCGCGCATCGAAGCTCATGCGGACGACGAGCGTGCCCTTCTCGGCTGAGCTATGCGAGGCGATGCACGCGAACATTTTCCCGCGCACCTTCAGCGCCGGCGTGCCCCAGGTGGTCCCAACCTCGACATCGGGCAGCTTCAACCCGACCTTCTTGACGTCGGCAAATGTCAAAGGCATCGCTGGTCGAAGGATTTCACCACGAAGGAATCTGGATCTTCTCCCCGTTCTTGAGCGCCGATTGATGCGCGCAAATGCCGACCATCGTCCAGTTGACGGACGTCGGCGCATCGGGCATCGCGGGCCGCTCGCCGACGCACGCCATCAGGAAATTGTGGACGAGGTGCGGATGCGAGCCGCCGTGGCCGCCGCCCTGCAGGAACGACAGGTGATCCGCGTCCTGAATCGCCTCGGGCTTCGTGAAGCGGCGAATCGGCTCGGGTAGCAGATGCGCGTAGTCCGGGACCTCGACGCGCTGCGGAATCTGCGCCTCCGTCAGCGGCTTGGCGGTGGTGCTCTTCGTGTGGATCACCGGGAGCTCGCCTTCGACCTGCTGCCACTCGAATGATTTCTTCGATCCAGACGCGTCGAAGCTCTCGCGGTACTGCCGGGCCGTGTCGAAGAGGCTGCGCGTCACCTCGGCGCAGATGTCGGAATCCCGCAGCTTGAACGTCGCCGTCTCGATCGCGAACGGGCTGCCGTATTTTGGAATGAGCGCCTCGTCGATGCGGCCGGAGCCGTGGCAGACGACATGCTCGGCGAGCTTGCCGACGAGCGCGAGGCACGGGCTCACGCAGTGCGTCGCGTAGTGCATCGGCGGAAACCCTTCCCAATACCCGGGCCAGCCGTCCATGTCCTGCTGATGGCTACCGCGCAGGAACTGAATGCGGCCGAGCTCGCCTTTGTCGTACAGCTCTTTCACGAACAGGTACTCGCGGCTGTAGACGACGGTTTCCATCATCATGTAGACGCGTCCGCTCTTGCGTTGCGCCTCCACGATCTGCCGGCACTCCTCGATGGTGGTCGCCGCCGGCACGGTGCTGGCCACATGCTTGCCGGCCTTCAACGCGGCGATCGACTGCGGTGCATGGTCGGCAATCGGCGAGTTGATGTGCACGGCGTCAAGATTCGGATCGCGCAGCATCTCCTCGTAGCTCGTGTATCGCGCCTTCACGCCAAAGCGATCGCCGCACGCGTCGAGCTCGGCCTTGTTCCGCCGGCAGATCGCGTACATCTCCGCGTTGGGGTGTTTCTGGTAGATCGGGATGAACTCGGCGCCAAAGCCAAGCCCGACAATGCCCACTCGAATCTTGCGCGTGTCAGCCATATCGACAGCGCAGTTTATCGAAGTGCGTAGCTGCGGCGCGCGCGAATCTCGACGCCGCCGCGTTTGGGGACTTGCACCTCGAGCGTGTGGTCGCCGGCCGGGTTGACGCCCTTCGGCGAGAAATGGAGGACGTAGCTGGACCGGAAGTCGGCGAAGACGCGGGTGAACGTCGGCCCGAGGTCGTCGACCCGCAGCATCGGCACGACGAGGCCGCCGGTCTCCGACGCGATTTGGTCGTAGTACTTCCGGAGCGGCGCTTCGGGGCCCATCGCCCCGCCCGCCGGCAGGACGAACGTCACCGTCGTCCCCGCCTGCCGCGCCAGCGCGAGCAGCGTGGGCCGGTCGGTGACGCTGCCGGTGTCGATGCCGTCGCTGAACACGATCACCAGATGGCGGCGCTCCTGGTGGATCGGCGCCATGAGCGCGACCGCGAGCGCGTCGAGTAGCGACGTGCGGCCACCCGCGGTCGTGCCGGTCAGCGCGCTCTGTGCCACGGCGCGGTTGCCGTCAAAATCCAGAAGCCGGCGCACACGGTTGTTGAACGTGAGCAGCTTCAGCCGATCGGCGTCCAGCAGATCCGCCGCGAGCATCCCGACGCCGCGCCGCATCCGATCGAGCAACTCGCCGGTGACGCTCTGACTGATGTCGAGCGCCACGGTGACGTCGACCGGCACCGTCTCGTACGAGATGTCGACGATCTCCTGCGGAACCCCGTTGTCCTTGATCGAGAAGTCGCTGGCCTTCAACCCCGTGACCGGGGCGTTGTGGTCACGAACAGAGACGCCGACTGTGACGAGATCGACTGAGGAGCGGAACGTTGGAACGGACTGGGCACCGAGCAGAACGGGAGCGGCGAGGACGACAAGGACGACGAACGTCTTCATTTTTCTTGTCTGAGCTTGCTGATGAGCCCGGCGAATCGCTGCCGGTCCCCCTGCCAGAACCACCACCAGGGATCGGTGGCGTTGGCGGGCGCGGATTCGATCGCCGCCGCGAGTGGTTCGGCTTCGGAGCGGCGCCCCGCGGTCGCGAGCAGCGTCATGAGCGCAATACGCGGCGCCTGGGCCTCGGGCCAGACAACGGTGGCCTGCCGGTACGCCGCGGCCGCGCGGTCGACTTGGCCCTGTTCGCGAAGAATTTGCCCGCGGACGAAATACCCGGCGTAGATCACCTGGCGCGAAAGATCGTCGGCGCTGCTGCCGCCGGCGGGCGGAAGCGTGTCGGTCAGCGTGAGAGCCTCGGGCAGGCTTTTGAGCCGGAACAACAGCCAGGCTTTGCGGACGCTGGCCTCGAGCGCCGTGTCCGGAAATTGGCGCGCGGCCTCGTACAAATCGAGCACGCGCTGGTGGATCTTCGCTTCGGTCTCGGCCGCCCGCCCGCTCCGGATGCCCAGCACCGGCGCCTGAATATCGGCAAGGAACGCCATCGCCAGCGCGACGTGCGAATCCGACGGGCACCGCGCCCGCGCTTTCTCGACGATCGGGTCCGCGCCGTCGGGCTCGCCGGCGCCCTCAAACAGCATGAGCGCGCCCCAGTACCATGCGCACTGAAACTCCGGCGCGGTTCGATCGCGCATCGAGGATGCGTGGAAGTTGACCAGATCGAGCGCTTCGGTCAGCGCCGCTTCGTCGCCCATCGCAAGCGCCGAATCCAGCACGCCGAGCGCGAAGGCCGCGTTCTGCGCCGGCGCGGTAGGCCACGGCCGGCCCGCATTGCGAAGATTGCGAATCCACCGCGGGAGATCCGCGACCTGGCCCAGCTCGTTGCGCATCGCGACGAAATCGCCGCGCACGTAGGCGTCGACGACGGGACCCGACACAGCCGGCGCACCCAGCACCGCGTTCACACGCGCGCGACCGATCGAGGGCGGCGGGGTGAACGCAGCCGCAGGCGACGCGGGCGCGGCCGGCGCCGCGGGCAACCCATCCCGGATCCAGACCGCTCGGCGAACCACGGCTCCGTCGGCCGCAATCTTGATTGAGAGGTTGCCCGTCGCATCCCCGGCGGCGACCGGTGGCAGTCGAAGGCGGTACGACGCCGAAGTCTCATCGATGATCCGGTCGAACGCCGGCGCCACCCTGAAACCCGCCACCTTAATCAGATTGCCGCCCGCTGCGGCCGAGAGCTGCGCGAGCCACGACTGCAGCTCGGGGTCGTCCCGCGCCGGCGACGGCGCGACGTACTGCGCGCCCGGCTTCGGTGGCAGCGTGAGCTCGAGATACTCGTGTCCAAGAAAGACGGTATACAAAGCCGCGTCGCCGTCGAGCACGGCGCGGCCGCCTGCCGCGGGAGCCTCTGCGGCTTCAGGCTTCGGCGCGGGCGATTCGAGTGCGTCACCGGAGGCGCTCAACAACACGTACGTCGTGGCGAGCGCGGGCCGGGGCTCCCGCACGACGGCGCGGATTGCATCGAGCGTGCGGCGATACGGCGTATCGGTGACCCCAGTGCGCCGGCTGGTCAGTCCCGAAAGCGCTTTGCGGATCGCGACGCGGTCGAGCGTCGCAGGAACCGCCGGCCCCTCCGGATACGTTCGTACCGCAATGGACTCCGTTTCAGGGGCGCGATCGACAAACGCCTGCGCGGCGACCGTCACTCCTGGTGCCTCGAGCTCGCTGAAGCTGGACGCGTCAATCACCAGCACGAACTCGCGCTTGCCTTCGGCAACCACCGAATACTCGGCGGACGCGAGCGGCCGGGCATTTCCACCGAGACTCAATTGAAACTGATTCGCCGTCAGGCCGGCCACCGGTTTGCCGTCGCCGCTGACGACGCGGACGTCGAGCTCGACCAGGGCAGGCTGCGCCACGACCTGACAGGCCAGGAGCGCCACGAGGATCAACACACGTCGACTCATCGGTTAGGCGGAGGAGAACGGGGGTACGAGGGAGACTATCGCAGAATTGGTAATCGGCAGTCGGTAATCGGTAATCGGTCGGAGTTCGAAGTTCTTAGTTCGAAGTTCGAAGTTTCGTGCCGCTGATCGACGCATCGAGGACTTGCACTGTGTGCACGACCGGGATCGGTGTGCCGGCGCGGGCGAGCGCGGACTGCAGTTGCAGCAAGCAGCCGGGATTGCCGGTCGCGATGAGATCCGGTTTCAGCGCGGCGATGTGTTGGGCCTTGCGATCGCCAAGCTCGTTGGCCGCGTCGGGTTGCACGAGGTTGTAGATGCCGGCCGAGCCGCAGCAGATCGCGGCTTCGGGAATCTCGAGCAGCTCCAGACCCGGGATCGCGGAGAGCAACGCGCGCGGTTGTGCGCGAACGCCCTGCGCGTGTTGTAGATGACAGGCGTCCTGGTACACGACGCGCAGCGGCTGCGGATGCCGGGGCGCCAACGCCGGCGCCTGCGCAAGGAGCTCGGTGACGTCCACGCACCGCGCCGAGAACGCCGCTGCACGAGCGGCATATGCCGGATCGTCCGCCAGCAGCCGGCCGTACTCCTTCATCGCCGAGCCGCAGCCGGCCGCATTCGTCACAATGAGCTCGACGCCGGCGGCGTCGAACACATCGATCATCCGCTTCGCGTGAGCGATGGCGCCGCTCTCTTCGCCGGCGTGGGTCAGCAGCGCGCCGCAGCAGGGCTGCTCGTCCGGTGCGACCACTTCGTAACCCTCAGCCGCCAGCACACGCGCGGTCGCCGCATTCACCGGCGACAAGAACTCACGCTGCACGCAGCCGAGCAGCATCCCCACGCGCTTCCGTACCACCCCGGCCGGCTTCGTCGTCGCCGGCGTCGCTTCGCGTGCACCGAGCGGCGGCATCAACCCGTCCATGGCGCGCAGGCTCGCCGGCAAGATGTTGAGCAGTCCGCTGGCACGCACGAGCCACTGCAGTCCGGTTCGCTGGTACAGCGCCATCGGTAGCCGCAGCCGGCGGAGGCGTTCGGGATTTGGAAGCGTCGCAAACAACACGCGCCGGTACGTGCGCGCGAACCACGAGCGCGGATACTGCCGCGTAATCTGCGCGCGGGTGAGCTCGATCAGCTGTCCATAGTCGACACCCGAAGGACACGCGGGCATGCACGCCATGCAGCCGAGACACGAATCAAAGTGACTCACCCACTGCGGCGTCATCGCGGCCGTGCCGTCCTTCGCCATCTGCATCAGGTAGATGCGGCCGCGCGGCGAGTCCATCTCCTGGCCCCACAGCACGTACGTCGGGCAGGTCGCGAGACAGAACCCGCAATGCACGCACTTGTCGAGCAGCGCCTGGGTGGGAGGACGATGCGAGTCGAAGGCTGAAGACATTCAGATCCCGCCCACAAAGCGCCCGGGATTCAGAATTCCGCGCGGGTCGAACTGCTGCTTCAGCACTCGCATGAGTCCTTGCGCATCGCCCGCCGCGCCCCATGGATCGGTGGCGTCGCCGGCGAGCGGACGCACGATCACGACGGAACCGCCGTGTGGCTTCACGGAGTCACGGAGAGTCGCCACGACGCCAGACCAGTTGGATGGCGCTCCAGCGAAGCGAACAAAGCCGGTGCCGGTGGCTTGAAAGACCGACGACGCCGCGGAGCCGGCGGCATCGGCGAGCTCGCGAACACGCGAAATGATGCGGCCGAGTTCGCTCACCACCGTGTTGATCTTCACAACCGGCCCGTCGGCATCCCACAGCGCCTGACGCGCGCTCCAGACACCGGCGGCCACCTGCTCGAACGCAACCGGACGCGCGAGCGCGGCGGCGTCCGAGATCTGCGCGTCGACGCCGCCGGTGGTGCCTTCGATCAACAGATCGACGGTGACCGTGCCGGCCGGGCCGGCGCGCAGTTGCAATGAGGTATGCGCGAGGGTTGAGTCCTGAAGCGCCAGCACGAGACGCGCGGCCGCTTCGGGCGTGTCGATCGTCGCCGACATCGTCGCCGAGTGCTGCGGCAGCGGGTGGAGCCGAAAAATGGCGGTGGTGATGACACCGAGCGTTCCGAATGCGCCCGTCACAAGCTTCGACAGGTCGTAGCCCGCGACGTTCTTGACGACCTTGCCGCCCGATCGCGCAAGCGTCCCGTCCGGCAGCGCGATCGTCGTCCCGATGACGAGATCGCGCCATCCGCCGAATCGCAGACGCAGCGCGCCTGTGTCATTGGTCGAGAGCACGCCTCCAATGGTCGCCTTCTCCGGCCACAGCGGATCGGCCGCGATGCGCTGCCCGTGCGTGCGCAATGTGTCCTGCACCGCGGCAATCGTGCACCCGGCCTCGACCGTGACGGTGAGATCCGACCAGGCATGCTCGACGATCTTGTTCAGGCGCGCGACCGACAACTCGATGTTGCTGCGCTCGGGCGGCGCGCCCCAGCCGGTCTTGGTGCCGCCTCCGCGAGGGACGACGGCGAGATGATCGCGGTTCGCGCCGCGCAGCACCGAGGCGAGTTCGGCGGCGTCGACCGGCTCGACCGTCAAAACCGATCCGCCTTCCCTGCCGTCTCGAGCGGGTGCGGCGTGTACTCGCCGGGCCGATCGCCGCACAGGCGCGGGCGCGGAAAGACTTTCGTCGGATTCGAAAGCTGCTGCGGATCGAACGCGCACCGCACGCGCTGCATCGTGTCGAGGTCGGGCTCGCTGAACATGCGGCCCATCATCATTTTCTTTTCCTCGCCGACGCCGTGCTCGCCGGTGATCGATCCGCCGCGATCGACGCACAGCTCGAGGATCTTGAACGACAACGCTTCGGCCGCGTGCTGCTGGCCGGGAATCGCGCGGTCGTACAACACCATCGGATGAAGATTGCCGTCGCCCGCATGGAACACGTTGGCGACGCGCAGGCCGGTTTCCGCGCTGAGGCGGCCGATGTCGCGCATGATCTCGGGCAGCGCCGTCCGCGGAATCACGCCGTCCTGCACGATGTAGTTGGACGCGATGCGGCCCATCGCCGCAAACGCGGCTTTGCGGCCCTTCCAGATGAGCGCGCGCTCGGTGTCGGATTTTGCGAGCCGGAACTCGGTCATGCCGTGTTCCTCGCAGATTCGACGAACGGCCACGCTCTCCGCCTCGACTTCGGCGACCGGCCCGTCGAGCTCGACCAGCAGGAGGCCGCCGCATTCCGGATATCCGGCATGCACGGCGGCCTCCGCGGCCTGAATCGACAGCCGATCCATGATCTCCATCGCGGACGCGAGGATCCCGGCCGCGATGATCTGACTAACCGCGGCGCTCGACTGCTCCACCGTTGGAAACGCTGCCAGCAGCGTCTGCACGCACGCCGGACGCTTCACGATGCGGAGCGTCACCTTTGTCGCGATCCCCAACGTGCCCTCGGATCCAACGAAGACGCCCATGAGGTCGTAGCCCGGCGCGTCGAGCGCCTTGCCGCCCAGATGAATCAGCTCTCCGTCCGGCAGCACGACATCCAGCCCGAGCACGTGCGTGGTGGTGAATCCGTACTTGAGGCAGTGGGCGCCGCCGGAGTTCTCGGCGACGTTGCCGCCGATGCTGCACACCGATTGCGAGGACGGATCGGGCGCGTAGTAGTAACCGCGGCTCGCAACCCGGCCCGTGACGTCAAGATTGATGACGCCGGGCTCGACGACCACGCGGGCGTTGTCGAAATCGACCTCGAGCACGCGATTCATGCGTGCAAGGCTGATGACGATGCCGTTGTCGAGTGGGAGCGCGCCGCCGCTCAGCCCCGTGCCCGAGCCTCGCGCGACGAACGGAATGCGCGCCTTGTAGCAGACGCGCAAGATCCCCTGCACCTGCTCGGCCGTCGTCGGCAGCAGCACGGCCAGCGGCACGGCGCGCATGTTCGTGAGCGCGTCGCACTCGTACGTCCGCACCTGCTCCGGCTCGGCCAGCACCGCCTCGCGACCGCAAACGCGCCGGAGCTCATCGAGCACCGCTGGGGAAAGGCCGGGCATCAGCGTGAAAATCCTAGGTCTTCCCGCGGGCGAAGTTCAGCGCGTCGATCGCCGCGCCGCGGGCGCCGGCCGTGTCACCGTTCGGCATCACGACAATCGGGATGTCGGCCTGCTCGGACCAGCGCTCGGGCATCGCGCGCTTCACTTCGTTCAGGAACCACTGCTGAAACGCCTCGCTGGTCTCGATCGCGCCGCCGCCGACGATGAGCGCGTCGGGGTCGAAGACGTTGATCATCTGATCGAAGAACAGGCCGAGCGCGTGCGCCTGGACTTTGAAGACATCGCGGCAGAGCACGTCGCCCTTCTCCGCCAACCCGCGCACCTTCTTGGCGGCGGTCGCCGGATCGAGCTTGGCCAGTTCGTGGCCTGGCTCGCGCTCGAGGAAGTACGGCAGCAGCGTGTTGGTAATGGCCGTGAGCGAGCACAGCGATTCGAGGTCGCCCGTGCGGCCGCAATTGCACCGCGGCGTCAGTTTCTTCGTGCCCGCGATGCCTTTGTACGGAATGAGCACGTGGCCGAGCTCGCCGCCGAAGCCCTTGCGGCCTTTCACGACGCGGCCGTCGGTGATTACGCCGCCGCCGAGCCCGGTGCCGATGATGGCAGAGATGGACGTCTTCGGCTCTTTCGTTCCGAAGATCGAGAAGTGGCCCCACAACGCGCCGGCGTTGCCGTCGTTGAGATACGTGACGGGCTTGCCGAGTTTCGCGGACAGCTGGCCGCGGATGTCGAATCCGGACCACGCGGCGTGAACGAAGTTGGTCGAGCCCTCCGCGCTCAGGACGCCGGCGGCGCTCGCGGGCCCGGGCGTATCGAGGCCGATGGCCGCGATGTCCTCGACCTTCACGCCGGCCTTGGCCGCGGCCAGCGCCAGACCGTTGGCGATCTGGGTCAGGCAGACGTCCGGACCTTCCACCGATCGCGCCGGATGTTCGAATAAACCGTCGATGAGAAAGTGTTCGTTGCCATCGACGAACGTGTAGTTAATCGCGGTGCCGCCAAGGTCGATGCCGGCGACAAGCAGTCGTTGCACAGCCATGTGTGCAACATTCTATTCTGCGGCGGTGAGAACCCGGCTAGTGCCGGCGCACGCGAAGTCGGAGCAGCACGCGGATGGCGATGAAGCCGTCGCGCCATCCAATTTTCTTGCCGGCCGCGCGTGAACGCGGCGAAAACGTCACCGGGTGTTCGTGGATGCGGTGACCGGCCCTAAGGAGCTTGGCGGTAATCTCCGGCTCGATGTCGAAACGGTCGGCGGACAGATCGAGCGAGCGGGCGATGTCGGTCCGCATGAGCTTGTAGCAGGTTTCCATGTCGGTGATCGACGCCCTGTACAGAAGATTGGTAAGACCCGTCAGGACCCGGTTCGCCACGAGCGTGAGCCGGGGGGCCGCAGGCGTCCCCGAGAGGAAGCGGGAGCCGTAGACGACGTCGGCCTCGCGGCTGAGAATCAGCGCGACCAGGGTCGTGAGGTGCGCGGGATCGAGCTCGAGGTCCGCGTCCTGAATCGCCATCACCGTCCCCGACGATCGGGCGAGGCCCAGGCGAATCGCGTGCCCTTTCCCCCGGTTCTCCGCGACGTGGATGATCGTCAGGATGGGACTTCGGCCTGCCAGCCCGTCGAGCACCTCGCGCGTGCCGTCCCGCGATCCGTCATTGACCACGATGATTTCGCGGGGGGCGGGCAGATCGATGGCGAGCAGCCGGTCCACCACCTGGGCGATCGTCGAGGATTCGTTGTAGACGGGAACGATGATCGAGATGAGATCGGGCACGTGGGCGCCCGATTCTAGCCTGTTATGATTGCCGGCGATGCCCGAGTCGACGGCACCCCATCGCCTCGTCTTCGTCCATGCGCCGCAAATCTACTACGAGCAGAATTCCGGGGCGCGTTTCGTTCCGCTCTGGGCCTATACGTTGGCGGCGTACGTCCCGGCGTCGTGGACGGTTTCCGTCTGCGACTGCACCGCGATGGACCGGGCCGACATCGCCGAGGCCGCCGTCTACGCGTTCAGCGGCATCAATCAGGATTTCCACTCGATCAAGTCGACGCACGACTACCTGAAAGCCAAGTATCCCCGGGCGACCTTTATTCTGGGCGGACCCATCACGTGGTCCTACGAGCAGGCCGGAAAGCTCGACGAGCTGCGGTACTTCGATTACCTCTTCATCCTGGACGGCGAGCGGACGTTTCCCGAGTTCCTGAACAGGTTTGCCGCCGATCGCGCGAGCCTGACATCGGTGGGCCAGGTCATCCGGTCCGCGCGCGTGCCGTTTCACGAAGCGCGGAAGATGCGGTTCGATCTGCTCGAGGGCCATCGCGCCGATTACTACGGCGGCGTCGTCGAAGTGTCCCGCGGATGTCCGTTCCTGTGTGAGTTCTGCGATATTCGCGTGCTGCCCGAGAACAACGAAACGCATCCGAAAGACATCGACCTGATCGTTCAGGAGATCGAGGGCTATTACAACGCCGGCGTGCGGCAGATCCAGCTGGCGTGCGACAACTTCATCGGCGACCTCGCGTGGGCCAAGCGATGCACCGAGGCCATTCTTCAGTGGGTCGAGAAGACCGGGGCCAAGGTCGCGCTCTACACCTGGACCACGGTAAACATTGCCAAGCGTCCGGATCTCATGACGCTGATGCGCAAGGCGGGTTTCACGGCGGTGTTCATCGGCGTGGAATCGTTCAATTCCAACTCCATCCTGGAAACGGCCAAAGTCCAGAACAAGAACGACCATCAGCAGATGAGCGCGGCCCTTCGAGAGATCCAGTCGTTTGGGTTCGCCGTGGTGCCCGGGCTGATCTTCGGGTTCGACAGCGACCTGCCCAGCCTCTTCGACGACACCCTGACGGGCGTGGTGGAGTCTGGACTCATCGGCGGCGATCCGACGTTTCTGATCGCGCTGCCCGGCACGCCTCTGTTTGCGCGGATGCAGCGGACCGGACGGCTCATCGAGGACACCGACAGCGCACGGGGCCTGGAACTGCACAAGGAGCGGGTGTCAAAGATTGAATCCAACATCCGGTTCCTCCAGCCCAGCACGTTCCTGATTCGCGGGTACATCCAATTCATCAAGCGGTTCACAGCGCCCGACTATGCGTACGAGCGGTTCCGGCGCCATGTCGAGATCATGATGGAGGGTGAGCACTTCGTGTCCGTGCATGCCACGGGATATGCGAGCGTGCCGGAATATCTGCGATTCCAGTTTGCCTCCGTGAACAACGCAAAGATGCTGGCGAAGCGGCTCGCTCATCTGCTTCGACCCTCGAATCTTCTGGCGGTGCTCAAGGCGTATCGCCTGGTGTTGAAACATCACAGCCGCTATGCAGGGTTGAAGAATCACTTCTCGATGTGGCTGTTTGCCTGGAGCAATCTTCTGCTCAAGTATGACGGCCTGAAGGAAGAGCACTTCCGCATTCATTCCGTGGACGCCAGTTACGACATGAACACGATGTGGAAGGAGCTCACCCGCACGGAGGAGGGACTTCTCCCCAGCGGGCTCAACCGCGAGGGCATCAATGTCGCGGCGCAGTCGCGGAGCACACATCGGGCGCTCCAGCGTCTGAAGGACAACCTGGATAGTTCCTACAGCTTGTCCGACTTCACATAGCCGTCTGCCGGCAAGCCTCGACCTCTTATAATCTCGCCACCCGGAGGACGCGTGAAGGCGCTCGTCATCGCTTCTCTTTGTCTGTCGTTAGACATGAGAGCAGCGGCTGTGCCGGCAAGGTTCGTCCCCTCGGCCCAAAACAGCAGCAGTGCGCAGGATCCAGCCCGCGTTCTTACCGCCGACGACCTGGCTAAGCTTCGACGCCGGGTAATGGCCAGCTCGGCCACACAGCCGTTGCCGGCTCCGATCGCTGAAGTCCTGGGTCTGGGTTCAATCGTCGTCAAGGGCGTGGGAACGCCCGGCGTGGACGGTCCGGACTTCATCAACATGTCGACCGCAACGGACGACATCATCCTCGTGACCAACTACGATGTTCCGCGAGTGTTCCTCACCGACTCGACGAGGATGCTGCGAGCGGCTGGGCTTCGCGACGAAACCGGTCTTCACCGGATCCCGAATGAAGCGGCCCGGGAACGGTACCTGGCCGCCGTGAAGCTCTGGCACGAGTTTGCCCAGAGGTTGCAATGAAAGCTCTGCTGGCTTCCGTCGCCGTCGTCGTGTTGATCCCTGCCGTTTTCGAGGCTCCGCTCCATGCGCGTTTCCAGGTCGCGCGGCCTTCCTGCGGCGCCGCCGCGCCCGAGCAGTGCCTCAGCGCCGAGCAGTTGATGAAGGTTCGGGCGTACGCGCTCACGCAGTCCAAGGATTTGCATCTACCCGTGCCCGATTCGCTGCGGGACGCGCTGGGCCTGGGCTCGGGCCTAATCGAGGCGGAGGGCCTCGGTTCGCCAACCGTTAAGGGACCGGATTTCATCAGCTTCCTGATCAAACCAGGCTCCGATGACGTCATCGTGATGTTTACCGACAGCGACCGAGGTGATGTCTGGGCGTGGCTCACGGACTCCTCGCGCGTACTTCGCACAGCCGCCATGCGGAATCAGCAAGGGATTCACGTGTACCGCCGAGGAAGCATCGGATGGGACGACGCGGCGGCCGCCTATGCACGACACCTTCAGGTGTGGGCCGACGTGTCGCGAGGGCTTCGCTAGGACTTTCTCCGAGGACCAGTGAAGACACTCATCATCGTTTCTCTTTGTCTGTCTTTAGACCTGAGAGCAACTGGCTACGTACCGAAGGCTGTGCGTCTCCAGGTCGCGCCGCCTTCGTGCGGCGCCGCCACGCCCGAGCAATGCCTCAGCGCCGAGCAACTGCTGAAGCTACGCGCGCAGGCGCTCACGCGGTCCAAGGAGTTACATCTGCCCTTACCCGATTCGGTGCGAGATGCGTTGGGCTTGGGCTCTGGTGCGGTGGAGGTGACGGGCCTCGGTTGGCCAACCGTTGACGGACCAGACTTCATCAGCTTCCCGACCAAGGCCGGCTCCGATGACGTCATCCTGGTTTTTACCGACAGAACTCGTGGTGACGTTCGGGCGTGGCTCACGGACTCCTCGCGCGCACTTCGAACCGCCGCCATGCGTAATCAGCAAGGGATGCACGTGTACCGCCGAGGAAGCATCGGATGGGACGACGCGGCGGTCGCCTATGCGCAACACCTCCAGGTATGGGCCGACGTGTCGCGAGGGCTTCGCTAGGGCTGACTGGCGCGGCGCTGGCACCAGCCGCGGTACAAGAGGCCCAGGCCGGTCGCGGCCAATCCCCCGGCGCCGACAAGGCCGTTGACCAAGAAGGCGCCTTTGCCGACGACATTCTCCATGCCTGCCGGGCGCGCGGCGTCGGTAGCAAACACAAAGATTGCCAGGCCAATACCTCCAGCAAGGCTCACGGCCCCACGCCATAGATTCCGGCGTCCCACGCGGCCGATGGTCATGCCCAGTTCGGCGCGATTCTCTTTGTCGTTTGGATTGATGTACGAGTGCTCGACGCGTTTGGCCGTGAAGTCCCACCCGCAGTCACAGCGCAGCCCTTCCGGCGGGTTCAAAAGACCACAGACGGGACATGTCTTCGCCATAGGTGCTAGCGGCTGAACGTCATCCACACTGTAATCGAGCGGCCCGGCGCCGCGTCCAGCGCCTGGCGAAAGAGCGGCGCGGCGGCTACGTGGCCAAACGATGTGACGTTAGTCCGATCGAAAAGATTGTCGATGCGAAGACCGGCGTCGGCGTGCAGGCGACGCCAGGCCACGGGGCGCTGCAGCGCGGCCGATATCGTGACGGCGCCCGGCGTCGTTCCGCTGTTACGGGCCCGCCCGGCGCGGTCGGTGTAAGTAAAACGGCCGCCGACATCCAGCCCGCTCGTGATGTTGAACGGCGCGCCGGACCGGGCCGTCATCGTCAGGCCGGTACGCAACCGCCACGGCAGCGACGCCACGCTGACGATCGACGCCTGATGCCGCGCAAATCCGCTGGATCGTGCCCACTCCCCGCCCGGGTCGTCCTGGCGTTCGGGCAGCGCAAACAGGCCCGCGCTGTCGTCGAACGCGCGGTTGTAGGTGTAGTTGATCACGACCGTGCCGCGGCGAGCCCGGCGCTGCAGGCGAATGCGTGCCTGTTGCCGCGACAGCGAGCGGTCGCTCTTCACCGCATCGACCAGCGTGCCAGCTACCCACTCCCTCGTCGCCCCGGACAGCGACCGTCCGCGCGTCCACGTGTACTCCCCGGCCAATTCACCGACGCGCGACGGGCGGCTGGCGGTCCCCGACAGCACGACGTCGCGTCTTCGCGTGAACGCGGGATCCAGAGTCGCGGTCAGCGAGATCGCTGACATGTCGGCGCCACGCACGATGAGCGTCCGGCCGTGAATGCCGTCGCGGAGCGCGAGATCGGCGTACACGGAAGGACTGATTGAGCCGACCATCAGGCCGCCGGCACCCAACAGGTGAATGCCGGCGATCTTGAAGCCGGCCGTGAGCCGCGGGGAGACCACAGCCCCGTCGCGGCTGTCCCAGTCGACGCGCACACCCGATCGCACGGCCATCGATGTGCGATTGACGACGACGGCCTCGGCGAAGAGGGCGCCCGCAGTTGTGCGCGCGTGAACGGGCCCGTTGATCAATGTCTGAAAAGTGGTTCCTGCGTTCATCGCCGGCCCGGCGGTTTGGATCCGTCCGTACGGGTTCGCGCGGCGATCGACGTCAAGGCCTGAAACGAGGAGGTCGGCGCCTGCCTTCCACGGATGTGGGCCGCTCGTCGATTCGAACACGTGCTTCGCCGCCCACCGCCGCTGCGAGCTCTCGTCCAACGAGAACTCCGATCCGCCGGCCAGCATCTGATCGCCGATGGCCAGCAGCGCCGACGTCGCACCGTTCGTCGTCCTCATCGTCTCCCGCTGCCAGACGAGTCCCCCGCTCTGCCGGATGGCGCGCGATTCCACCTGCCACGTCGTGCGGATCTCGTTCAGGCGGGATCTCAGTGCGTACGTCGAATCGCTGGAGAGTTGCGCGGCGTAACCGCCGTGATCGACGTCGGTGACCGAGTCGTGAAGCCCGACCTTCAGGAGCAGGCGTTTTCCGGTCAGCGCGACCTCGGCCGACTCGTGCGACAGCCGCGTGTGTTCGGCGGTCTCTCCCGCGATGAGGTGATCGAGGTCCCGGTTAAGTAAAGCCGGTCGCGAATCGGTCGATGCCATCCCCGCGTCGATGCGCCACGTGAGCGGCAGTCGCGCGACGGGCCCGCCCACGCCGCCGCCGGCGCCTCGCGTGCGGCCCACGTCGCCCTTGACGAGGCGATGGCCCGGCACTGCGAGCACGGGAGGCACAAGATTCCAACGCCAGGCTCTATCGGGAGATCCAACCTCAACATCCAAATCGACCTGATCGACCGCGGCGTGTTCGACGGAGAAACGGTCGGCGTTGACCGAGACGCCGCGTATCCACGACGGCGGCACCGGCGCGCCGGCCGACAGTCCGTCGACATTCATTCGAGGTTGGCCAAAAGGCGATCCGGCCGCGAGCTGCGCCATCCGAATCCAGGTCGCCGTGTCGGGGCCGAACACGCGGAGTTGCTCGGCGTCGAGCATGGGCGTATCCAACGGCGAGCGGATGAGCGCGGGCAACGCGGCGCCCGTCACGCTCACCGTCGACTGGCATCGGACGCCGGCGCCGGAGGCCGTACACGTCGGCGGCTGAGCGTCGGTGCCGGCGGCCGGCGTCTGCGCAGCGGCGGTGCTGTTGAGGTGGAACAGAAGCGCGGCCGAGACGACCGCTACGCGATCAAACCGGGCTCTCACCCTCCGCACTTGCGAACGAACTCGTCGAAATACGGATTGTCGTCGCAGTAGTCCTGACTGTGGTTGGCGCAGTTGCAGTACCGGCGCAACTTATCGTAGCGGGCGCGATTGGCCGCGCTGCAGATGTTGTTCAAGTCGAAATCCACATCCGGCGTTCCGCACATGTATTGGTAAGCGACCAACACGCCGGCGCCCGCGGCGCCCAGGCCGAGCAGCAGCCCCGCGCCGCTGCTCCCGCCGGACTTTGGCGGCTGCACGCTCGGCGGGTTCGACGGAGGCGATGTGTTCGGGGACTCGACGGGCGCCCGCGCCTGTCTGAAGCACTGACCGGAGGTCTGCAGGATATCCGCAAAATTCGGGTGGTACCCCGCCGGCTTCCAGACGTACCACTCGGGCGGGTCACCGAACGTCGCGCTACGACTGGCGGCGCCATAGGTCGTGGGGACGTATCTCGCCGGATCACCCGCTTGTTTCGCGCCAAGGATGTGCTCGTTGCCGTCGCGAACGAGCGGACCGCTATTGCCGTCCGGCGTATTCCCGAGTGGGTTCGGGGCGCAGAAACCGAGATGGCCATGGCCCCTGCTCATGCTCGACCCGACGACAACTTCACCAGCATTGCAACGCGCCTGGACTTCCCGCTCATCCACCTTTGCCCACTCACCCGCCGGGTTGGCGGCGCCCGCGCGGATCGCCTTGCCGATGTCGTTGGCGGAGAGGCCGTCCGCCCATGCGCTCCCTGGTCTGGCCCCTGCGCCGAGCTGCGCACCGACGGCTCGGAAGAAGCCATTGCAGTTGATATGGATGACGTAATCCTCGAGCCTGGCTTGCTCGGCGACCATCGCGGTCAACTGGCCCGACAACGTGTCTCGCACGAGGACGTCGTTCGGCCTGGTCGAATTGGGCAGGTTAGAAAGAGTCCTGCGGGTTCTTGCAATTTCCTCCGGGAGCTGGCGAAGCCGTTGCTTGAACTGTTCCAGCGTCTTCCCTTCGTTGGTCTGAATCTCATCACGAAGCTGATTCGCGTCGCGCATGGGAATCGACTTCGAGACCTGGTTGCCGCTTCCGTCGTAGTACGGTCCGCTGGCGGCCGCGCCGTTGAGCGCGGTGGTAATTCCGAAACACGTATTCGGCTGGTACGCGCCCGTCTGGACCGCGCGAGCGGCGGCTTGTGAGAGCGATCCGTGCACGACCTGCTGCGTCGCAGCCGCGAGGGCGGCCAGGATCAGGCACGCGATAGTCAGGCGCAGACGTGACATGCGGTTGTCCCCTTCACGTGATCGAGCTCGGCTACCGGCGCATTGTGCCCGAAAAGCGCCGCGCGAAGAAGATCTGGAACCGCCAACGTTACGACTGGGCTTCAAACCCAGTCCGGCGGCGCCGATTGGAGTATGCTCGGCCGCCATGCAGCTCCTCCCACTCGTCCTGAGCGTCCTCAAATACGTCGTCATCACGGCGGTCGCGCTCTATTTTCTGATCGCGATCGGGCTGACGATGATCGCGGCGCGACTGCGGTCGGGTGGCGGGTGGATGGCGTGGATTCCGGTCGTCAATTTCTTTCTGCTCTGCCGCCTCGCGCAGTCGTCGTTCTGGCTGGTGCTGCCGCTGGTCATTCCAGTGGCGGGGTTGATCGCGCTCGGATACCTCGGGGCCAGAATCGCCCGTCGGCTCGGTCAGCCAGGATTTGTCGGCGCGTTGTTTGGTGTGCCGGTGATCGGCGCCCTCGTGCCAATTCCGCTTGCGCTTGCGGGCCGCGCGCCGGCGCTCGAATCAGGGCAGGCCGGCCAGCCTTCCTCACTTGGTCTCAAAACGATCGCCATCGCACTCGGTGTCATCGCGATCGCGAGCGCAGGTTTCATCGCCCTTGGACGGATGACGCGGAGCAAACCCGTGACGGCCGAGCAAGCCGTCGCGGCGCTTCCGCAACATACCGCCGGCAGCCTCGCGGTGTTCCCGCTCGACACCGACAAGGTGCACCCGGCGAAGCCGAGCCACGTCATCACGCAGTATTTCGGCTCGCTCGACAAAGCCAAGAGCGCATCGGTCTCCGTGACGAAGGAACAGTTGCCACCATGGATTGCCCCCGCGTCGCTGCCGCTGAGTGCGGGGAGCCTCGCCGCCGCCGACTATCGCGTGCAGCCCCAGGATCAGCCGGTCACGGTCGTCGTCCTCGGCATGCGCACCGGGGAATCAGTGGCTGAGACCGTACCCACAAAGCAGGAAATCGCCAGTCTCGGAATGGGCGCTGAAGCCACCGGGATCGAAGTGAAGACCTCGTCGGGCGAGACGTATCGCGGTTATCGCGTGAAATCGGACGACGCGGCGTACTACGCGCTGCAGAACACGGATTCGCGCACCGGCGTCGTGATCTCGGCGAACAAGGGCGCCGATCTGGCCATGGCCGAGCGACTCGCCCTGGGCGTCGGGAACGGGAAGGGATTGCTCGAATACGAGGAGTACGCCGGTTCATTCGGACAACTGCCACCGCCGCCGGCCGGCATGGATCTCGGCGACGTCCAGACGTTCACCGAAGCCGATATCAACCAGGCCGTCCAGGAGCTCGATAAACAGATCAGGTCCAACGAACAGATGCAGAACGCGGCCATCGGCGACCTGTTCGCGCAGGCACGTCTGATCCTGCCATCGCGAGTGTCTGTGGCCGAGTACAACGCCGCCAGACCAGAGGAAAACGTCGCGGCGGCGGTCGCCGGCTATTCCAATGCCCGAAGTGCGTGGGTGGCGATGCAGACGATCGGATTTTTCGTCAAGAACTCGACGTCCATCATCAGAACGGCCATGAAAGCCGCCGGCGCAGAGGGGGACGTCAACAGCGTGCTCGCGATGGTACCGGCGGTGGAATCGATCACGATTGGTGACGCGAGTGGATATAAGACGACCGTCGAGGGCATGAGCGGGATCCTGATCAGGCAAGGCGGATCGATTGCCGTGCTGTTCGGGCCGCCGAACGGGCCCCAACTCGACGCCTGGGCCGCTTCCTACGTCGCCGCCTCGGCCGGCAAATAGAACGACCGGGCGAGGATGGAATGTTTGGGGTGGGCGACGGGTATCGAACCCGCGACCTCCTGAGCCACAGTCAGGCGTTCTGCCACTGAACTACGCCCACCACACGAGAGGACCTTTCACTCTAGCATGGGGCGCCGTCACTGCTTCTTCGGAGCAGCACCGGGCGCCGCCGCCGCGCCGCGGTTGCCGTTGCGGCCCTGCCCCGCCGTCGCGCCCGGCCACGGCGCGCTGGGATCGAAGTTGCCTCGTCCGCGGCCGTTGAGGTTGTACGCGATCTGGCCGGCGCGCACGGTCGCTTCGCACGAAAGACGCTCCGAGCCCTTGACGACCAGGTTCAGCTGATCCTCGAACGCGAAGCTGCCTTTCTCCATCCGGATGAGCGCGATGTCCGCCGGCGCGCCAACCGACAGATGCCCGAGCTGCTCGAGCTTGATCTCCTTCGCCGGGTTCCACGTCGACTGCGCGACCACTTCTTCCATGGTCTCGCCCATGAGCAGGAACTTGCTCATGACGTCGAGCTGGTTCTTCATCCCGGAGTTCATGCTGCTCGCGTGGAGATCGGTGGAAATCGAATCGGGCTTGAAGCCGGCCTTCATCATCGGGATCGCCGCACCCCAGCGGAAGCTGCCGCCGCCGTGGCCGACGTCGAGGATGATGCCCTTCTTGCGGCCGTCGATGAACGCCTGGCTCGGCCCGCTCGTCTTGACGTCCTGCTCGCCGCGCACGCCGCCGTACATGTGCGTGTAGATGTCGCCCGGACGGAAGTACTTCGTGAACAGCTCGGCGATCGTGCGGCCGTGCGACAGGTTGCTGCCGAAGTCGACCATCACCGGAATGTCGGCCATGCGGCCGACGGCGGTGGCCTTTTCGTACGGGCCCCAACCATCGCCGGAGTAGTGCGCGCTCTTGATGCCGATGATCGTGCCCTTATATTTCATTGCCATCTCGGCCGTCGGCTGCACTTCCATGTCGGCCTCGTTGTTCTCGAGGTTCCCTTCGCGCATGCCGACGCCGACGATGTTCAGGAAGGCGACGATGCGCGTCTTGGAGCGATCGATGACGCGCTTCTTGAAGTCCTCGAACGTGCGCCAGCCGGAGCTGCCCGCATCGGCGGCCGTCGTCACGCAGCTGCGCAGCGTGAAGCCGTCCGGCGGCACGCTGAGGTCGCCGCCCGCGTACGTGCCGACGCGCTCGCCCGTGTAGACGTGCACGTGGATGTCGACCAGGCCCGGCGTGACGTAGAGGCCGGTCGCGTCCATGACCTGCTTGCCGCTCGCGGCCGGAATGTTCGCGGCAACGGCCGCGACGGCCTGGCCCGTGACCGCGACGTCGCGGACGGCGCTGAGGTTGTTGCGCGGGTCGATGACGTGCCCGCCCTTGATGATGAGGTCGTAGGCGGGCGCCTGCTGCGCCGACACCGCCAACGCCACGGCCAGAACCGCGGCCACCACTGCCCCTCTCGCCAACGTCAGTTTGGTCATAGGGCGCGGAGTGTAGCGTACCCGCCGTATAATTCGGGCGTGCAACCGCCCTCGTCCCCTCTGGTGCAGGGCGAGCCGCTTTATGAGGCGTTCTACGGCTTGCGAGAGCAGCCGTTTGCACTGTCGACAGATCCGCGCTTCCTCTTCCAGAGCGGCACCCATCGAGCGGTCTACGACGAGCTCCTGACGGGGCTCCGCCGGCGCGAAGGCCTGCTCCTGCTCACGGGCGAGACCGGCACCGGCAAGACCACGCTCTGCCGCGCGCTGCTCGAAGCCCTCGGGCCCCGGACGTTTTCGGCCCTGGTGCTCAATCCTTATATGTCCGATGCGGAGGTGCTCCGCATCATCCTGCGCGATTTCGGCCTGGTGTCCCGCGATGAGATCCGCCGCGGGGCGCTGGCGAAGGCCGACATGGGGCAGCTGCTCGATACGCTCGAAAGCTTTCTGCGCTCGCTGATTCCGCTCAACTCGTACGCGGTGCTGGTCATCGACGAAGCGCAGAGCCTGGCGCCGCAGGTGCTCGACCAGGTGAGAATGCTCGGCAGCTTCGAGCAGGACGGCCAGCGGCTGCTGCAGATCGTGCTGGTCGGCCAGCCGGCGCTGGCCGAGACGGTCAAGGCCGAACCGCTGCGCGCGCTCAACGAGCGCATCACGCGCCGGCTCGCGCTCGCGCCGCTCGCGACGTCGGAAATCCACGAGTACATCAAGCACCGGCTCGCGGTCGCCGGCCCCGCCGCGGCGGTGACGTTCGAGCCCGACGCGGTGCGAATCATTGCGGAGTCGTCGCGCGGGTTGCCGCGGCGCATCAACCTGCTGTGCGACCGCTCGCTCGAAGAAGGCCGCGTGGCCGGCGAGACGAAGATCACGGGCGACATGGTGCGGCGGGCGGCCAGGCGGATCGCCGGCGGACCGGCGCCTGCGCCTGAGCCAGCTCCCGCGCCCGCATCGACGGCCGCCCCTCCGCTTGTCGCCGAACTGCCGGCGATGCCGCGCCCGCTCGGCGACGACCTCGACATCGCGGACCTGGGGCCGGTGGAACAGACGGAACGGCCGGACATCCCGTTGACGTTTGGACAGACGCCGGAGACGCCGAAACGCGGCCGCCTGGTGCTCGCGGTCGGTCTCGTGTTGCTGCTCCTGGCCGGCGCCGTCGGCGCCGGGGGCTACGCGTGGACGATCGTCTCGGAGGGGAACGTACTGCCGCCCTTGCCGCCGCGGCCGAAGCTTGATGTCGGGGGACCGCCGGCGTCTGCTGAATTGCCGTCGGATGAAGAGTTGCCGGCGCTTCTACGCGCGGCCTTGCTCAGACAGTCTCAGCCGCCGCCTACTGAAGCTCCCACGCAATAGCCACCAGCTCCACCGAGACGCCGCCGCGGCGCGGCGCGAGCGTCACCGATTCGACCGGATCCTGCTTGGTGGAAAACTCGGCGCGCTGCGTGCGCGCGACCCACCGATCGAACCCGCGCGCCCACCGCGTGAAGGCGGCGACTTGCGTCGCAGCAGTCGACAGCGGCAGATACTGCGCCTCCTGCGGCGCTTTCTTGAGGAGCTGTTCGGGCATCACATCGGTCGGTTTGGCCGCGTCCCAATCCAGCGTGCGCCCGGTCGCGCTGACCGGCACGATGAAGGCGACGCGGCGCGTTTCTTCGAGGCCTCGACGTCGATCACCAAACTGGAGTTTTGCCGCCCCGTAGATGCGCGGCGCGTAGACTTTCCCGCCCTGCACGGTCACCGGCAGGTAGCACTGCGGGATCTCCGGGTCCCCGAGCGGTCGATTCGGTCCGGGAAGGGGCTCCGACTTTGCCATGAGGGGATGGCCACGATGCTAGTACGGCGGGGGTTGAAAAGTCACCCCTCGACTCGGCGGGCACGGCAGTGTAGAGGCACCTCCGGCGCCCGCCTCGCCAGGGGCAGGACGCGACTAACTCATTTAGACAGTTCGAGTTACCGACAGCTCCTGCCCTGAGCGAGAGGAGCGAGTCGAAGGGTTAGCGTGCCGCCCGTTTTTTACCGCCGGCGGCAACAGCGGCCTTCGGCTTGCTCTGCTCGATGCGCGCCGTCTTCTTCTTGGTCGTCGACACCTTCTCGAGACTCTGCCGCAGCGCCTCCATGAGGTTGACCACCTTGGGCGGCGCCTCGTCCTTCGGCGCGGCAATTTCTTCGCCCGCGATCTTTGCGTCGATGACTTTTCTGAGCGACGCCTGATAGTCGTCCTTGTACTGCGTGAGGTCGCCTTCGGTCTCGAAGTTGCCGATGACCTGGCGCGCGAGCTTCACTTCATCGGGCTTGATCTTCGCGGGCACCGTCTTCAGCTCGTCGATCGCGCTCATCGCGCGCACTTCGTCGGCGTGCCGGAGGGTGTACATAACGAGGCCGTTCTCACGCGGCTGAATCGCGACCAGATATTCGCGGCCGTAGAGCGCCACTTTGCCGACCGCCGCCTTGCCCGCCATGCCTTCGCGCATGACCGCGAAGGCCTCTGCCGCCACGTTGCCGTCGGGCGCGAGGTAGTACGGCTTCTCGACGTAGACCGGATCGATGGTCTCCGCGCGCGTGAACTGGACGATGTTGATGACACGCGTCGACTCGGGCCGGACCTTGGCGATGTCCTCCTCCTCGAGCACCGCGTAGCGGCCCTTCTCGAACTCGTAGCCCTTCACGAGATCGGCTTGCGTCACTTCGCGCTCGCACGTCGGGCACCACTTCTTCTGCTGGATGCGCGTGCGGCACTCGCGATGGAGCTGGTTGAAGCTGATCGTCGCCGCGGCGTCCGTCGCGGGAAACACCCGGACGGGAATGTTAACGAGGCTGATCTTGAGGTAACCCTTCCAGGTTGGACGCGCGGCCATGGGATGTCTCTCCTGCAAAAGGGCATTATCGGCACGACGCCCTCTCCCGTGCAACGTGCGCAGATTTGCACACCGCCGCTACAATGGCCTCATGTGGTCACGAAGAGAATGGCTCGTTCGGATGTCACTCGCGGGCAGCGTCGCGGCGGTCTCGCGGCTGGCCGCCGCCCAGGCGAAGACGCCCATCACCGTCTATAAGACGCCGACCTGCAGCTGCTGCCACGACTGGGTCACGCATATGGCTGCAAACGGGTTCGCGACAACCGTGAAGGACCTGACGGATCTCACGCAGATCAAGCAGTCGAATCACGTGCCCAATCGCCTCACCAGTTGCCACACGGCCGTCGTCGGGGGCTACGTGATCGAAGGACACGTGCCGGCCGCCGATGTGAAGCGGCTGCTGACCGAGAAACCGAAAGGCGTCGTCGGACTGGCGATCCCGGGCATGCCGCAAAGCGCGCCGGGCATGGACCTCAAGCCCTTTGTGCCGTACACGGTGCTCGCCTTCGACGCCCAGGGAAAGACGACCGAGTACGCAAAGCACCTCAAGGGCTAAGCCGATCGGCAATCGGCAATCGGTAATCGGCAATGTGGCGAGAGAATCCCGCCGACGTCCGGCCGATGCTGGCGTCGCTCTCCGATGCGCCCATCGCGCAGCGCGGCCTGATTTACGAGCCCAAGTACGACGGCATTCGCGCCCTGATTGATCTGCGGCCGGCCACCCGGCGGCCGAAGAGCGACGCCTCCGTCGCCATCTATTCGCGCAACGGCAACGACAAGACGCGGCAATTTCCCGAACTCGCTGCTGCGCTCCTCGGGCTCACGAAATCTCTGGCCGCGCCGGTGCTGCTCGACGGCGAGATCGTCGCGACGGACGAAGAAGCGACGCCGCTTGGCTTCCAGCATATTCAGGGACGAATTCACCTCTCGAGCGCGAGTGACATCGCGCGCGCGGTGACCGTGCAGCCCGCCGCTCTGATCCTCTTCGACCTCCTGCGCGACGGCGACGACGACCTGCGCGGGCGGCCGCTCGTGGAACGGCGGCTGCGCCTCCAGAAACGCGTCAATCCCGATCGCAAGACGCAGCGCCTCGTGCGCCTCAGCACGATCGTCCTCGACGACGGCCGGCCGCTGCTCGAACAGGCCAAGCGCGAAGGGTGGGAAGGACTCATCGTCAAGAACGGCGACTCGGTCTACCACAGCGGCAAACGCACGCCGGCATGGCGCAAGTGGAAACTCCTCAAGCAGCAGGAGTTCGTCGTCGGCGGATGGACGGAGCCTCGCGATTCCCGCACGCACTTCGGCGCGCTGCTCGTCGGGTACTACGACGATGACGGCAAGCTCAGATGGGCCGGCAGCGTCGGCACAGGCTTCGACCAGGCGGAGCTGGCCCGCGTGTCGGCGCTGCTCCGCGCGCGCGAGATTGCAGCCAGCCCGTTTGACGATGCGTTCAAGACCGCCGAACGCGCGCACTGGGTGAAGCCGGATTTGGTCGCGGAAGTCCGCTTCACGGAATGGACCAGCGACCGTCTGCTCCGCCAGCCGGTCTATCTAGGTATGAGAGCGGATAAGAAAGCCAAGAACGTGCACCGCGAAGAAACGAAGGAAGCGAAGACGCCTCCGCTGCCCGGCGCCCCGATGTGGAAGCGCAATACCCGGCAGGCGCCATCTTTAATCAAGGCGGGTGGGGCCCCACCCCCACCCGCTCGCGCTCCGGCGCTCGAAGACTCGCTATCCTCGCGCGGGCCGCGGGCGCTTCTCGACAGGCTGACCGAGCTCGAGAAAACCAAGAAAGACGGCGACCTCCAGCTGCCGAACGGCGACGCGTTGCGCGTGACCAACCTCGCCAAGGTGTTCTGGCCGGATTTGAAGATCACGAAAGGCGATCTGCTCCGCTACTACGTGGAGGTCTCGCCCTACATCCTGCCGGTCGTCGACGACCGGCCGATGGTGATGAAGCGATTTCCGAACGGGGTCGCGAAGTCCGCGTTCTACCAGCAACGCCACCCCGAGGCGCCGCCGCCCGGCGTTCGGCGGATGGTGTTACCGGAAGAGGTCGAGCCGATCACGGAGGAAGGTCCGCGCGATCGGTTGATCGGCGGGTCGCTGACGACGCTGCTGTACATGACGCAGCTGGCGGCCATTTCTCAGGATCCGTGGTTTTCGCGCGTGGCCGATCCGTTTCACGCCGACCAGGCGGCGATCGATCTCGACCCAGGCGAGGGCGCGACGTTCGCGAAAGTGCTCGATGTCGCGCGCTGGGTGAAGGAAGAACTGGACGCGCTCGGGATCCCGGCGTGGCCCAAGACCTCCGGCGCGAGCGGCCTGCACATCTTTATTCCGCTGCCGGCGCGCACGACGTACGAAACGGGCCAGGTGCTCTGCCAGATCGTGGCGACGATGGTCGCGACGAAACATCCGAAAGTCGCGACGGTCGAGCGGATGGTGAAGCGGCGGCCGCGCGCCACGGTGTACGTCGACTATCTCCAGAATATCCTCGGCAAGACGCTCGCCTGCGCCTATTCGGCCCGCGCGAGCGACTACGCGGGCGCCTCGACGCCGCTGACCTGGAAGGAAGTCGAAGATGGCGTCGATCCGCGCGACTTCACGATCCGCACGGCGCCGGCGCGCTTCAAGAAAGTCGGCGACTTGTGGGCGAAGCTGCGGACCGGAAAGCCGGTGGATTTGGCGAAGGTTATTTCAGGTCGACGCGCCTGAAGCCGAGGCCCGTCCACAGATATGCGCTCGAAGGCCCCGCGCATCGCGTAACCAGCAGCGTGTCCGCGGAATAGACATCTTTCAGCCGGCTCTCCGGATTCGCGAACGAGCTGCCCCGTTCCCCGATGGCGGGCGCGCCCTCGGCGGCGCCGGTCCCCAGCCCATCGATGTCAACGACGATGCTTCCGCCTGTGCGCTGGAGCACGGCGACGAGCCGGACACCCTTGTCCGTCTTGATCGTCAGCGCGACGTCCGTTTGGCCGTCGCTGTTGAAGTCGCCCTGCACGGCCGAGGCCGGCGCGGTCTTGCCGGCGCACGGCGCCTGCGGATCGACGCCGACCGCTTGCCAGTGATCGAACGCGTTGTTGAGCGCTTCCTTCGCCGCCTTGGGAAGGGCGAACGCGGCGGGCAGGTCGCCGGTCTGGGCGGCAACGGCCACCGCCATTCCTCCGAGCCACAGAAGAGCGATGAGAGCGGGGATCGGACGCACCATGACCTGATCAAAGCACATTCCGGGCCATCCGTGAGATCCCGGATTGACGGTTGCACCGGCGAATCCGATATTGCTCGACGGACGGCACATCGTGCGCACGGCCGACGTATGACGAAGCTCCCCTCGTCTCGTGGCGGCGCCGGGGCGTCGCGCCTGCGGCAGGCAGTCGACGCCTCCGGCGAGGTCATTTTCATGACCGATCGCGAAGGTGTGTTCACTTTCGTCAACCCGCGCTTCGAACAGGTCTACGGATTTTCCGCGGCTGAAGTGATCGGCCGGGCAACACCCCGCATACTCAAGGGCGGTGAAGTATCAGATGAGCGCTATCGAACCTTCTGGCAACAGCTCCACCGCGGCGAGCCTCTCTCCTACGCGTTTCGAAACCGAACGAAAGACGGACGGCTGATCGACATCGAAGCCACCGTCAGCCCGATCCGCAACCAGCACAACACCGTCGTCGGGTACCTGGCGACTCAGCGCGACGTGACCGCGCGTCGGCGAGCCGAGGCCGCGCTTTCGGCAAGCCAGGCGCGTCTGCAGTTGATCTCGGACAACGTGCTCGACCTCGTGGCACAGATCACCCCGGACGGGACCTTCCTGTACGCCAGTCCGAGCTATCACACCGTGCTCGGTTACGACTCGGCGGCGCTTGTCGGACAGTCTGCGCTCGCGCTGATCCATCCAGACGATCTGCCGCACGTCCTATCGGTCCTCCAGGCGACTCTCCAGAGCGGCACGAACGGACGCGTCGAGTTCCGCTACCGCCATGCCGACGGCCACTACGTCTGGCTCGAGACGGTGGGCAAGGTCGTGACAAACGATGGAGGCAAACCCATCGGCCTGGTTGTGTCGAGCCGCGATCTCACAGAGCGGAAGCGAAACGAAGACATTCTGCGCCAGTCGCAGAAACTCGAGGCGATCGGCAGCCTTGCCGGCGGCATCGCGCACGACTTCAACAACCTGCTGACCTCGATTCTTGGCTACGCCGACCTGGCGATCGGCGAGGTCGATGCTGACCACCCGGTCGTGCAGGACCTCCAGGAGATCGTCCGCGCGGGCCGCAGTGCCGAGGCGTTGACGCGCCAGCTCCTCATCTTCACCCGCAAGAGCGTCGTCCAGCCGAGGCTGCTGCACCTCAATGACATCGTGCCGCAGGTCGAAAAAATGCTGCGGCGAATGGTGGGCGAACACATCACGTTCGAAGTGCAGTTGGGCGACGGTTTGGGCGCGGTCCGCATCGACCCCGGCCAGCTCGAGCAGATCCTCATGAATCTCGTCGTGAACGCCCGCGATGCGATGCCAGGCGGCGGCTCGCTGATCATTCGGACGTTCGCCACCGACGCGCGGGGCGGGCGGCGTGACGGTGTGGCGGTCGTCGATACCGGGCACGGCATGACGTCGGAAATCATGGCGCGGATCTTCGACCCGTTCTTCACAACCAAATCTCCCGAGAAGGGTACCGGCCTCGGACTTGCGATCGTGCATCGCATCGTCGAGGGTGCGCGCGGCGAGCTCACGGTCGAGAGCATTGTCGGGCAAGGGACGACGTTCACCGTGCTGCTGCCTCGTGCTGGCGAGACGCCGGATGCCGACCGCCAGGATCAATCCGCCGGCGAGACGCCAAGGGGCACGGAGACGATCCTGTTCGTCGAGGACCACGAGAGCATCCGCCGAATGGCGGCGCGGGCCCTCAAGCGTCTTGGATACTCGGTCGTGACTGCGCGCGACGGCGCCGATGCCCTTCAGCGTCTGTCGCAGCTGACGGGACGGCTGGACTTGCTCGTGACGGATGTCGCGATGCCGGGAATGAGCGGAGGGACGTTGGCCGAGAAGGTGCGCGCGGCGCGTCCGTACGTCAAAGTGATTTTCGCTTCGGGATTTGCTGGTGACGCGGAGCTTGTCAGCGAGGTCCAGGCGACAAACGGAACGATCGTTCGAAAACCCTACACACCCGACGGACTTGCCCGAACGATCCGGCAAGTCCTCGATAGCTGACGGGCGCGGCTGACGCCGCGCCCGTCGACGATCCGGGTTTAGTTCTTCTCGGGCTCGAGCGTGGCAGTCTTGATGTAGTCGAGCTTCGGAAAGTTCTTCATCAAGTACTCGTTGCCTTCGGTCTGAATCTTCGACTGATCCGGTCCCTTGCCCTTCGGCGGTCCGTCGCCGTACCCGCTGTAGAGCTTCTCGATCACGTTCATCCCCGAGACCACTTTGCCGAACGGGGCGAAGTTGGCCGAGTCGAGCACCTTGTTGTCGCCCATGTTGACGAAGATCTGCGTCGTCCGCGTATTCGGCGTGCCGCCCTGCGCGAACGCGACGTAGCTGCGCTCGTTCGACTGCTTGCGCGGGTCGTCGACGATGCGCGCATTCCGCCAGACGCTATTGATCGCGGGGTCGCCGGAAACGCCGACCTGCGCCATGAACTGGTTGACGACGCGGTAGAACCGCGTGTCGTTGTAGTAACCGTTCTTGACGAGATTGTAGAAACGGGTGGCTCCACGCGGCGCCCACTCCTTCGTGACTTCGACCACGAAGGTGCCCTGGTTGGTGTCGAACTTGACGCGGAACTTGTCGGGCGCCGGTTCGATCAACGTCGCCGGATCCTTGAGCGTCGGCGCCGCCGCCGGTGCCGCCGCATCCTGCGCCTTCAGGACCGAGGCCGCGCTCGCCATCACCAGAGTTGCCAGTACAAAACGACCAAACACTCGCATGTATCCCCCTACCTGACGATTGTATAGAATCCGGCCGCTCCATGTGGCCGTTCCTCGCGTGCGCGCTCGCCCTCGTGGCCCAGGGTGCTCCTGCTCAGCCCCAGAAGCTGACCGAGCTGAACACCCTGATGATGGAGTCAACCTTCAAGATTGAAGGCGAGAGCGTCTCGGATCCGGGGAAGATCGCGGTTGGCACGGGATTCCTCGTGGGCAAGCCGATGCCCAACAACAGCCAGCGGTCCTATTACGTGCTCGTCACCGCCACGCACGTGCTCAGCGACCTCAAAGGCGACACGGCCACCCTGGTCCTGCGGACGAAGGCCGCGCCACCGGACGGCTACGCCCGCTTCGAGCAGCCGCTCGCGATTCGCCGCGACGGAAAGCCGTTGTGGACGCAGCATCCGACGGCAGACGTGGCCGTGATGTACGTGCAGCTGCCCCAGAACCTCGCGACGGATTTGATCGCGGAAGAATACCTGGCCACCGACGCGGATTTCGAGACCTACGAATTTCACGCGGGCGACGAAGTCTTCACGGTCGGCTACCCGTACGGGCTCGAGTCGAGCCGATTTGGATTTCCCGTGCTTCGCAGCGGGCGCATCTCCTCGCATCCGCTGATTCCGGCGGCGGCCCTGAAGAGTTTTCTGGTGGACTTCAGCGTGTACGGCGGCAACAGCGGCGGGCCGATCTTCGTGAATCAATGGGGACGCCAGTTCGGCACCGGCATCCACCTCGACGAGCGCGTCTTCCGAATTCTCGGCGTCGTGACCAGCCAGATGACGCTGCTCGCGACCGGCGAGCGGTTGAACGTCGCGGAAGTCGTCCACGCCAGCTTCATCCGTGAAGCCATGGCGCTCCTTCCGCCGTCGCCCGCCGGGAAGTAAGTACTGGCGGTACGAAGTCCGGACCTGCAGGTCCGGCTGACTATTTCTTGAGGCGCACCACCTCGATCCGCTCGAGCTGCCGAACGGCCCGCGACGGTCGCGTGTCCTTTGGCGTGGCGATGCGCCATGGTCCCTGAGAGGCCGCGAGTGGTTTCCCATTGACCATGTCGGCGACGATGATCTCGCTGTTCGTCATGGCGGGATCGAGCTCGGCCAGCGAGAAGACCACCGCATAGCCGTCGGTCGCGCTGGCGACGACGTAGGTTGTGAGCGCGGTGCCGCGGAGGTCGCCGCCGAGCGGCGCGCCGGCTTTCTTCAGAATTTCGCTGACGAGCGCGCCTTCGTAGGTGATCGTCACGCCGTTCTCGTCCTTCACCGACACCTTCGTGCGCGGCATCGCCTTGAGATCCGCCGCGCTGAGCGAGAGCGGCGTGACAACATCGCCGGTCACCCTCAGCGCCGTAGGCGGCGCGGGCGCAGGTGTGGCGTCACCGCGGCCCTGTGCGTGAGCGATCGTGGGGGTGAGAAGAGTCAGCACCACCATCAATCCGAAAATTACGTAGCGCCGCGTCATGGTGACCAATGTATCAAGAAGCGCCAGCAGGAACCCGTGGCACGCGATCTGCTATCTCGGGATGGGAGGAGTTTGCCCCCATGCCCAATACCAGTTCCCTTCACGACGCATTTCTCGACGAGTTGCGCGACACGTACAACGCCGAGCAGCAGCTGACCAAGGCGCTGCCGAAACTGGCAAAAGCCGCCACCTCGTCCGCGTTGCGTGACGCGTTCGAAACCCACCTCGATGAAACCCGGCGGCAGATCGATCGACTCGAACAAGTCTTCGGCAGCCTCGGCGAGAAGGCGCGCGGCAAGCACTGCGACGGCATCGCCGGCATCATCGAGGAAGGCAAGTCGATGATGGAAGAAGAGTTCGACGAGACGACGATGGACGCGTGCCTGATCGCGGCCGGGCAGCGCGCCGAGCATTACGAGATGGCGGCGTACGGCACCCTCGTCGCCTGGGCCCGCACCATGGGCCACAACGAGGCGGCCGATCTGCTTCAGGAAAATCTGGATGAGGAAAAGGCCGCCGACCAGAAGCTGTCGTCGCTGGCCGAAGGCGGCATCAACCAGGAAGCGGCGGAGATCGCGCATCCAGTGGCGGACTCGAGAATCGCGGACATGACGACGGCGATGTCGGCGATGCGCGGGCGTGGCCGTCAGGCATCGAACGGCTCCGCCTCGAAAGCCTCGAAAGGCAAGAAGGCGCGCAAGCGCTAGCTCGCTGGCAACGCGCGATGCCGGATGACCCGGAGATCCGCATTGGAACAGCCGGCTGGTCGATTCCTCGCGCGTCGGCCCATCGGTTCGCCGGAACCGGCACGCATCTCGAGCGATACGCACGCTCGCTCCGTTGTGCGGAGATCAACTCGTCGTTCTACCGGCCGCACGCCGCAAAGACGTATGCGAAGTGGGCCGGCAGCACGCCCGAGGATTTCCGGTTCGCCGTCAAGATGCCGCGCGCCATTACGCATGAACGAAAGCTGGGGAACGCCCGAGAGCCACTCGTCACCTTCCTGGGTCAGACGGATGGCCTCGGGCACAAGAGAGGGCCAATCCTCGTGCAGTTGCCCCCCTCCCTGGCGTTCGATGCCGCTGTCGCGACGCCGTTTTTTGAACTCATGCGCACGGTGTACGACGGGCCGGCGGTCTGTGAGCCGCGGCATCCGACCTGGTTCTCGCCGTCGGTCGAGTTGTTGCTCGACCGGCACCGGATCGCGCGAGTCGCCGCGGACCCGCCGCCAGTGCCGGCGGCGACGGCCCCTGCGGGCTGGCCCGAGCTCGCCTACTTCCGGCTGCACGGATCACCACGGATGTACTGGTCGAGATATGAAGAGCCGTACATCACGACACTCGCAGAGACATTGGGCGGATTGTCGGCTGCCGATGACGTCTGGGTCGTCTTCGACAACACCGCGAGCGGCGCCGCCATCGAGAATGCCTTCGAACTGAGTGACCGGCTCTCGCCGGTTCGGACAGCTACCCCTGCCTGAGGAGTCCCGACGGGTCGGTCCGGGCCGCGCGCCATGCGGGCAGCAGCACGGCCGCCAGAGCGCTGGCGAGAAGAATCGAAAGTGCGAGGCCGATCGACAACGGATCGTGAGGGCTGATCCCAGCCAGCTCTTCAGCCACGAGCTGCCCCAGAACCAACGCCGCCCCAAGTCCGAGACCAAGACCGATCACCACCGGCCGCAGACTGTCGCTCGCAAGCATCCGGAGCACATCCCCAGATGATGCGCCCAGAGCCATGCGCACGCCGATTTCCTCCGTGCGCTGATTCGCGACAAAGGCCGCGACGCCGTACATGCCGAGCGCGGACAAGACCAGCGCGAGCACGGCGATCGGACCAAACAGCCACGCGAATCGGCGCTTGCTCTCGAGGAACCGCTCGAGCCCGTCTCGAATGATCGCGGTTTGCACCCGCACGCGTGGATCGAGTCCGTGGAGCGCCGCCTCGATCGCGATGGCCGTGCCTCCGGGAGTCGCCGTGCGCACGATCAGCGCCGGCGGATTCGATCGCTTTTCAGCCAGCGGCAGAAAGATCGAGCCGAAGTTTTCGCCGCCGACTCGTCCGAGGAGCGCGTCGTGGACCACGCCGGCGACGATCGCAGGCAGCTGGCGCAGTCCGTCGGCCGACGGAATCACGTCGAGCGACTGTCCGATCGCACTGCGGCCCGGAAAGAACAGGTGCGCCAGGTTTTCGCTAATCACGACGACCGGCGCCTGCGTCGACACCTCGTTTCCCGTGAACGCCCGGCCCTGGACCATCCGCAGGCCCATCGCCTCGACAAAGTGCTCGTCGACAAGATTGCCACTCACCTGCACGAGCTTTCCGTTGGCGCGAATGTGTTCGTGCCACGTGCTTGGATAAAACGGCTGGTATTGCGCCACTGATGCGCGCTGAACCGATGGCAGATCGCGCACGGCGGCCATCGCGGCGCGGATGTACGCGGGTTCGTTGAAGTCCTTGCGCGGCGCCTCGAACCGGACGCCAACGATGCGGTCAATATCGAAGCCGGCGTCGACACGGGTCATCGTGATCGCCGAGCGTGTGAGGAGCACGGACAGCACCAACAGCAACGCCGACACAGCCGCCTGGAATCCCACGAACGAGATTCGCAATCGCGACGGCACCAGGGCGCCGCCGCGTGCGCTCGTCTGCGAGCGCAGCGCGGCCAGCACGTTCCCCCGCGCGCCAAATCGAGCCGGCGACAAGCCGGCCGCGAGCCCGCAGAGGAGGGCCGTCGCGGCCGTTACCAGCAGTACCCGCCAGTCGGGCGTGAGATTCGCTTCCGCCGGAATCTCGACGATCGATCCGAAGAACGGCACCATCCAGAACGCGAGTAGAAATCCAAGACCGCCTGCGACGAGCCCCATCAGGAGGCTCTCGCGCACCATCTGCGCGACCAGCCGGCCGCGACTGGCGCCCATCGCGAGCCGCACGCCGATCTCCGGTGCGCGCGTAATGGCCGAGGCCACCAACAGGTTCGATGTGTTCGCGCACGCGAGCACGAGGACGAGGCCAACGATCGTCAGCACGATGGCGAGGCCGGCCCAGACATCGGGCTCGGGCGGGCCGCCGAGCGGCGATGCCGCACTGTAAACGTCCACGCCCTGCGGGACCGGCCGCGAGGATCCTGCGGGAGTGATCCGAAAGGGCGCCACCACGGCCGAAAGATTGTCCTGAAGCGCCTGCCGCGTCGCGCCCGGCTGAAGGCGCGCCGTGACCTCCACGCGCGGTGCCGTCGTCGGCGTGATCGCGGCGCCCATGCGCACGTCGTCATAGATCGACATCGGCGCCCAGAGCTGCCGCGGGATCTCGACGGGGCCGGTGAAGTCCGGGCGCATCACGCCAACGAGCGTGACCGGCTCGTCGTTCACCCACAGCGTTCGACCGATCGCGGCCGGGTCGCTGCCAAGCACCGACGTCCAGAAGTGATGGCTGACGACCACGACCGGCGCAGCGGACACCAGATCGTCTGCCGGCTCGAGAGCACGGCCGAGTGCGGTACGGCCGCCGAGCATCGGCAAATAGCCGCCGCTGACAAACGACGCCGGACGCCCTTTGACGCCGGCGCTCTCGGCCGTCAGGCTTACGCGCACGGTGGCGTCGATGCTCGCCTCGATCGCGGCGAGCGACGTCGCCTGCTTGATGGTGACGTACTCCGCGTACGCCAAACCCACCCAGGCCGGCTCGCGCGGATAGGCCACGCTCACGACCGACGACGGATCGTCCATGCCGTACTGCCGGAACATCGTGGCGTTCGCGATACTGAAGACGGACGTCGCCACACCCATCGTCAGCGCCAGTCCGGCGACGGCCATTCCGATCGGGCCGGGATGCTTGCGGAACAGACGGAACGCAAATCGCAGGTCCTGGCCGGCGTCGGCAAAACGGCGCTCGGGCCGCAGGTCGCGGCACTCTTCCTTGCTTTTCTCGATCGCGCCCATCGCACGAATGGCCGCCCGGCGCGCGTCCGCTGGCGCGACACCTGCCTTCAGCTGCTCCTGGATCTCGCGATCGAGATGGAACTGCATCTCGTCATTGAGTTCTTTCTCGGCACGCCGCCAACGAAAGATCCGAAACATCGCCGCCTCTGCTAGACCGCGCGGACGATCGTGGAGATCGCCGCGGACAACCGCTCCCAGTTCGCCGCTTCCGTTGCGACAGCCTTCCGCCCAGTGCGCGTGAGCGCGTAGTACTTCGCCCGGCGGTTCGTTTCCGAAATCTTCCACGTCGCCTTCACCCAGCCGTGGCGTTCGAGTTTGTGAAGCGCCGGGTACAGCGCGCTCTGCCCCACCAGGAGCACGTCGCCGGACATCTGGCGAATGCGCTGCGCGACGGCCCATCCGTGAAGGGGCTCGAGCGCGAGGATTTTCAGAATCAGGAGATCGAGGGTCCCCTGCACGAGATCGGACGGTTTGCTCATCGCCACGCCTCAGTCACTGACATGTCAGTTACTGACATGAGACTAGCAACAACCGCGTTCATCGGCAATCGGTAAACGGCAAACGGCAACCAGCGCCAGCGCCCTAGGGTTCCCAGCCGCGCACCGATCCCTTGCGAAGATCGGCGAGCCAGAAACGAAAGACGTCGAGTGACTCCGCGCGCACGGAGAAGATCCACGACGCGCCGTCCGGACCCGGGCGCCGGACGACGCCGGGCCCGAGGCTCAGGAAGTTCGCGGCCGGGTTGTTCGTGCGGTACTCGACGAGCCGGACCTCCCCGTCGACGACGATCACCGGCGGCCCCGTCGCGACGAGCAGCAGATCGATGGCGTGGCCGACGACCTGCGCTTCGAGATATTCGATCACGTCCCCGCCGAGCGTGCTCCGGCCGTGGGCCTCGGCCCGTTGCTGCCAGTCCTGACTGTTGTCGCCCGCGAACAGTCGAAGATACGACCAGATGAGATCGGCAGGCTGGGTCGTGAAGTACTGCTCGCCGTACCGCACGTGGATGACACCGACGCTGCGGGCTCGTGCAGTGACGAGAAAGCCCGAGACCGCCCGCTCTCGGAATTCCTGCAGCCGCGCACTCGGCACGAGATCGTAGGCGACGCCGTCCAGGGCCAACGCCTGGACGACGCCCAGAATCCGATCGCCGATGGCCTTGTCCTTGAAGGCGCTCGCAAGCGCGACGAAGACGACTTCGCGCGGAATGACCTCACCGGCCTGCCGGTTCAGGTCGAGCACCAGCCGCTCGGTGAATAGGCGATGGGCGCCGTCGATGTAGGCCGTGCTGACGCGCGGGCCGGCCGCTATATCCGCCAGCATCGCCAGCAGCCCTCCCGGCGTGAACGTGTAGATCTCCGGCGCGTGCGTCGTCCAGGTCAACCGCACGCGCACACGAATCGTCCCGCCGCCGGACGCATGCGCACCGAGATAGCGGCGAAGGTCCACCACCGAGTCCTCGAGGGACGTCAACGGACCGACCAGATACGGTTCCGCCGGGCGACCCGCCGCGAGTTCGAGGGTCAGGTCCTTGAGCCGGTTGGCGAGTCTCGCGAGAAAGGGATCACGGCCGCGAGACAGGCTGGCGATTGCGCGGTCGGCCTTCGCGGCGTCGGCCGCCGAAACCGTGACGGCCTCGCGGACTGGCGCACTCTGCGAAGAGATCTGCGTCAGCGCGATCGGCGCGAACCAGAGAACGACGGCCAGCAAGAGCGGCATCGCACCCTGCCTATCTCCGTGGAGGTCTGGCTGCGCGAACGGCCAGAACCGGCCGGCCGGCCAGGTGCAACAGCCGGCGCGTCGTCGATCCAATGAGCGCGGTCGCCGCGGCGGACTGGGCGTGGAGGCCGGAGGCGACGAGATCAGCGTGGACATTGCGCGCCACGTGCGCGACGACGTAGTGCGCGGTCCCGACGGCCACGACGTGCCGAACGGCGAGGTCCTCGCGGATCGATCGGCCCGCCTCCCGCAGACGTTCGAGCGCCTCACGTTCGAGGCTGGCTCGCAGCTCGCCGATCACAGGCGGCATCTCATCGGTCCGCTCACCGAAGGGCCACGCGACCGCGTGCACGAGCACGAGCGTGCCGTCTCGCGCGGCGAGGCGCTCCGCGAACCGGATCGCGGCGATCGACGCATGCGAGAAGTCCACCGCGCAGACGATCAGTCGGAACGGGCTGCGGCCGCGCATCCTCGCGGCCGGCGGCACGGCGAGTACCGGGCATGGCGATCGGCCGATGACCTGCTCTGTGACCGAGCCGAGCATGAACCGCTCAAAGCCGCTTCGGCCATGCGTGCCCATGACGATCAGGTCCTCACGCCGCGCATTGGCCAGAATTTCCTTCGCCGGATCCTTCGGGCTCAAGACTTCGAGCACGCGCAGGCGCGCGCCTTTCGCGCGCGCAAGGGCGCCGGCAAGAGCCAGCGCCCTCCGTGAGATCGGAGAACGATCGACCGGACACAGGATGTTCTTGATCGAGGGTCTCACGGGCACGTCGGGCTCCTAATAGGCGATGCGCCGTGTGGCCGGCCGGGATCGCGGCGGCTGGACGAGAATCCGCACGTCCACGGCTTTGACGCCCTGGTCGAACACCATCAGCGGATTGATGTCGAGCTCGGAGATTTCCGGGCAGAGTTCGATCAGGGCCGACAGACGCAGCAGGCTGGTTCTCAACGCCGCCTCGTCGGCCGGTGGCCGTCCGCGGTACCCTCGCAGCACACGCGCGCCGTCCAGGCCATCCACCATCGCCGCCGCATCGAGATCGCGGATCGGGTGCAGCCGGAACGAGGCATCGCCGATCAACTCGGTCAAGCCTCCGCCCATCGCGCACGTCACGACCAGACCGAACGTGGGGTCGTCGAATGCGCCAATCAGAATCTCGACGCCGCTCGCGGTCATCTCCTGGATCAGCCCGCCGGTCATGCGCGCCCCGAGACGGCGCGACATCGAGCGCCAGGCGATCATGAGCGCCTCGGGCGTCTTCACATCGAGCACTACCCCGCCGATGTCGGCCTTGTGCAGGATCTCCGGGCCGATGGCCTTGAGCGCCACCGGGTACCCAATCAATTCGGCGAACCGCCGCGCTTCCTCTTCGGAGCCCGCGGTGGCCGCGTGCGCCATCCGAATGCCGGCGGCCTCGATCAACTGTTGGGCCTCGGCCGGCGACAGCCAGCCGCCGCCTCGCGCGAGCGCGCCGCTGATGACCGCGCGCGCGGTGGCGCGATCGATGTTGTCGAATTCCGGGACGGCGCCTTCCGGCGCCGCCAGCCACTCGGCGCGGCGGGCCGCGTGGGCCAGCGCGGTGGCAGCCGATTCGGGAAAGCGGAAACACGGGATCGTGCCAAGCTCCGCCGGCGCGCCCTGTGACGACATGAAGATGGCGGCGACGGGTTTTTCAGGATGACGCTCGGACACGAGCCGAACGGCGGCCGCGACATCGGCCGCTTCGGTGACGAGCGGCGGAATGAAGATCACGATGGCGGCGTGCACCGCCGGATCGGCGAGCATCGCGTCGAGCGCCTGTTCGTAGTGCTCCGCGGGCGCGGACGCCAGCATGTCCACGGGATTGCTGACCGACGCCGCGGGCGGCAGAAAATTCCGAAGTGCCGCGACCGTCACGTCGGACAAGGGCCGCAGTTCCAGGCCCTGCGCCTCGCAGGCGTCTGCCGCGAGGATGCCGGGCCCGCCGGCGTTGGTGAGGATGCCGATCCCGCGGCCGCGCGGCAGCGGCTGATGCGCGAGCACGGCCGTGACATCAAACAATTCCTCGATCGTGGACGTGCGAATCACACCGGCTTGATGGAACAGGGCGTCGACGATCGTGTCGCGCGAGGCCAGCGCGCCCGTGTGCGAGGCCGCGGCCCGCACGCCGGCCGCGGACCGGCCGGCCTTCACCGCGACGATCGGCTTCCGCCGGCTGACCCGCCGCGCAATCTGGGCGAATTTTCGTGGATTGCCGAAGCTCTCGAGGTACAGAAGGATGACGTCCGTGTTCGGATCCGCGCCCCAGAACTGCAGCAGGTCGTTGCCCGACACATCCGCTTTGTTGCCGACGGACACGAACGTCGATAACCCGATGTTGAGCTGACGCGCGTAATCGATGATCGCCAGGCCCAGCGCGCCGCTCTGGGTCGACATGGCGACGCGGCCCGGCAGCGGCGCCGTCGGCGCGAACGTCGCGTTCAACCGCACGCGGGGATCCGTGTTGATCACGCCCAGGCAATTGGGACCAACCAGACGAATGCCGGCGCTGCGAACCTGGGCGACGAGCGCCTCCTCGAGCGCGCGTCCGGCGCTGCCGCTCTCCGCAAAGCCGGCGCTGATCACCGTGAGCGCGCGCACACCTTTGATCAGGCAGCCCTGGACCACATCAAGGACCTGACGGGCCGGGACGCAGACGACCGCCAGATCGATGTCGCCCGGCACGTCCACGATCGATGCAAACGCCGGTACGCCATCGATCGATGTGGCCGACGGATGGACCGCGACGAGCCGGCCGGTGAATCCTCCGGCCTTGAGGTTGTGCAGGACTTCAGCGCCAATCCGGCCGCGCGTGCGATTGGCGCCGATCACGGCCACGCTCGCCGGACTCAGGACGGCCCGCAGCGAGGCGCCTGCAGCGGTCTCGGATCGCTCGGCCGCACGGTCCTCGAAGGCCGCCGTCCGCGCCAGGCGGAAAACGACGCGAACAACTCCGGAATCCAGCCGCGTGTCGACCTCGAAGCCCGAATCGAGGAACACGCGCATCATGTGGTGGTTTGACGTCAGCACATATGCGTCGAACGCGTCGAACCCGCGGTCGCGGGCCTCGTCGGCGAGCACTTCGAGCATTCGGGTACCGAGCCCCCGTCCCTGGAGTCTATCGGCGACGACGAAGGCGACCTCCGCGTGTTTCGGCCGCCGCTCGTCGCGGCGCCATGTCGCGACGCCGGAAATCGCGCCGCCGGACTCGGCCACCATGGCCATGGCCATGACGCCGTCGGCTTCGATGAGCCGGGCGACTTCCGCGCGCGGGGAATGGGGAATCGTGAAGAACCGGAGGTAGAGGCTGTCGCGAGACAGCCCTTCGAAGAACGCCGTCAGTGCGGGTGCGTCCGCGCGCTCCACCGGCCGCAGGTGGACGGTCGCGCCGTCTCGGAGGACGACATCACAGGCGGAGCCGCTCGCCGCCGCCGCCATGGGACCCTAGCCTTTGGCCGCGGCCGCTCGGGCCGCGATCGCGGCGCGAAGGTTGTCGATCATCCGGCCCGCGTCACGCTTCAGGAGCCGCTTGAGGATGAATTCCGGGACATCGAAGTTCGGCTGAACCTGCACGTCGTACGTGATCTCACTCTGGCCGTCCCGCTCGACCACTCGCCACGCGCCTTCGTAGTGGATGAAGCTCTTGCCCGACCGATCACGGAACCGAATGGCGTCCGCATCCTCACGCACTTCGAGCACGAGCTGAATCCGCTTCGAGAACATCATGAAGCGCGCCTGCGCCTCCTGTTCGATGACGGCCCGCTTGTCGCCGCGCTCGATCACATGGCTGGACTGCACGTCCGGCATGAACTTCGGGATGGCTTCGTAGTCGCTCAGGACGGACAGCGCGGCTGTCGACGACTGCGGCACGTTGAATTCGGCCAGGATGTTGTAGGTGCCATTCTGTTCGGTGACGACAATCACCGGCTCCTTGCCCGTCGTCGCCGCCGGCGCGGCCGGCGCGAGAGCCAGCAGCATCGACAGGACGAACCGGCGGGCGTGTTGGCGCCCGCCGGTCGTCGCAACGCGATGGTCGTGATGATGAGGAGCGGTCATCGCCATCGTCTCCACGTCAAAAGCCGATGACGCCTTCGGCCATGAAGCCCTTGAACTCCCCGCCGTTCTTGATGTTGTTCGCCGGGTAGTCCTTGTACTGCTGCCGGACCCATTCGACCTTGGTCAGCACGTTCGCCGACAGGAACCAGCCCGCGCTGAGCTGCACGCGGTTGACGCTGACGTCGTTCGTGATGCCGGCCAGCGTGCCCGTCGCCTTGTTGTAGCGGCCGGCGACGTAGAGCTGCTCGTCGGGTGCGAAGCGGTACACCACGTCAATGGCGTGCTGCTTCCACTCGCGCTCGCTCACCTCGGTCGAGGCCTTGCCCTTCGCGCGCTCGAGCACGCCGAAGAGCTCGAGGCCGCGGAACTTCACGAACGGGTTCAGCTGCATCGCCGACACCTGGTTCTTGAAGCCCGGATTCACCGTGCCCGAGAAGGCCTGCGTCGTCTCGGTCGCCTGCGTGTTCTCCATGACCCAGAAGTACCGTGAGCCGGCACGGTCGCCGCCGTAGAGCGTGTTGCTCAGCGCCTTGTCGGTCTTGTACCAGGAGCCGGTGAGGCGGACGCGCAGGTTCTTGTTCACCTGGCCGTCATAGCCGGCCTTGCCGATGAACGCCGGGCTGCGCTGTCCGGGCGCCGTGACGGTGCCGCGGATTTCGCCGCCGGTAATCGCCAGCATGCCGATGAGGTGCCTCGCCTTCAGGTACGCCTCGCCGCCAATCTCGGTCGTGAAGGCGTCCATGATGTAGTTGCCGACAAACGGGTTGTACATCGCGTTGCCGTTGTCGCTGCGGCGGAAGTGCGCGTCGCCGTAGTTGATTTCCATGTGGCCGACGCGCACCGTGATGAACTGAAACAGCGCCTTGGCCGGGACGAAGTCAATCGGCGACTCGTCGACCTGGATGTAGCCGTCCTTCACCCACGTCTCGTTGTGATGCTTCGACGAGAGATAGCTCGTCAGTGCGACGCGCATGCCGGGCGCGATCTGGGCGTTCACGCCGAAGTTCGCACCCTCGTTGTTGAACCCGAAGCCGATGTCGGCCAGCTGGTTCGTGTTGACGCCGTTCACGATCACCGGATCGGCCGTGTTCTTGTGGTTGATCCGCTGCGCCTGCGCGGTGAAGGACGCCGTGAAGTCGAGCTTGAAGCCGGTGAACTCGGCGCCGGCCACCTTCGTCGTCTCGAAGACGTTGATGCCGCGGCGGTCGAGCGCCCGGAAGTACTGGATCGGAATGTCGCGGCCCTTCTTCCAGTTGGTGGCCGCCGCGTGCGGGTCTTGCGCCGGTGCCGGCGCTGTCGCGGCCGTGCCGGCCGGGGAATTCGCTGGCGCGGCGTCCTGGGCCGCGACAGGGGATGCGAGGGCAAGAGCGATGCTCAGTGCGCCGGTGACTGAGAAGAAGCGGGTCATGATCGTGTCCTTTTGAGAGATGAAAACTGACAACTGAAAACTGAAAACTGAGAACTGCACGTAACTACTCGCCTAGCGACAGCGCCGTGGTAAAGCTGACGACGATTTTCGGATCCGTCTTGAGCATGCCGAGCATGGCCTTGGGCGGCGTGATGCCGTAGTCGGTCATGAGAATCGGAAGCGAGCCTTTCACGACGAGGGCCGCGCCCTGCCGCTCGGTCGTGACGTTCAGCGTGACGGGCTTCTCGACGCCCGCGATCTTCAGCGTGCCCGCGGCCTTCAGTGCGCCCGCGGCGCCAGGCTCGAGCGTGTTCACGCGGAACGTGATATCCGCGTTCGCCTGCGTCTTGAGCGCCTTGTACATGTTCTTGTCCAGTCCCTCGTCGCCCGACTTGAGCGACAAGGCCGGAATCGCAATCTCGAACGCCTGCAGGGCGCCGGCCTTGAGCACGTCATCCCAGTTCGCGCACGGCGAGGTCAGCTGCACGCGCGCCAGCTTCACGACGCTCGTCGCCACGCTGTAGTCGTGCACGTTGGTCGTGCCGGCGATGGTGACCTTCGAGGTGCCGACCGTAATCGGCGTGTGCGCGTCCTGCGCGCGAGTGGCGACCGCGGCCGCGGCACACAGCCCCAGCGCCAGGGTCCAAATCAGCGGAGATGAAAACGTTCGGCGGAATGACATGACGGTTCCCTTGTCGTGACGCCGCGCCATTGCGGTGTCGGCCGCCTATAAGGCAACTCCCGTGCCGAGTCAGGTTTTGGTGTTTTCCCTGAGGAAATCGGCGATTTCCAGGATCGACGGCAAATCGACTGGGGATTCTTCCGGAGCGTGAGGACTATTCCCCACCGCGGTACGCGTGCGCCGCACCGCTTCGCTGCGAGCGACGATCGGCACGCTCTATGCCTAATGACTGGAGCGTGAGGTGAGCGTGGCTCGGATTCTTGTGCTGTACGGCACGACTGATGGTCAGACGGGCAAGGTGGCATCGGCAATCGCGGCCACGCTCCAAGGCGCGCACACGGACGTGGACCTCGTGTACGCCGGCTGGCGAACGCCGAGGGCGGCGCCCGAGGCATACGACGCCGTCATCGTCGCAGCGTCGGTGCACGCGGGCGGCTACCAGCGCGGCGTAATTCGCTGGGTCGAGCGGCATGCGCGCGCGCTCGAGAGGAAGCCGAACGCGTTCGTTTCGGTTTGCCTCGGCGTGCTCGAACACAACCCGAAGACCGACGCGGCTCTGCAGAAGATCGTCGAAGGCTTCGTGGCACGCACTACCTGGCGGCCCGCGCAACTCAAGATCGTCGCTGGCGCGCTGCGGTACACCCGTTACAACTGGTTCAAGCGCCGGGTGATGCGCAACATCGTCTCGAAGGTCAGTCAGGACATCGATACGACGCGCGACTACGAGTACACCGACTGGAACGACCTGCACGCGTTCGCGGAAACCTTCCTGGCCAACCTCGGAAAGGCGAGCGCCGCATGACGACGTTCCTTTATCGTCTGATGGGCGCCGCCATGCTCGATGGCGGCACTTACGAGCAGATCGAAGCCGACCGCCCCCATGGATGGCAGTCGCTGTTCGTGGTGCTTCTCGCCAGCGCCGCCGCCGGCGTGGGTGTGCGGATGGAAGTCTGGGCCGGCGCTGAGGGGTTCGTGCGCGCGGCCGGCCTCAGTCTCATTGTCTGGGTCGCCTGGGCGCTTCTGGCTCTGCAGATTGGCGTCTTCGTGTTGCCGGAAGCCGAGACGCAATCGGACATCGGCGAGATGCTGCGGACGCTCGGCTTCGCGGCCGCACCCGGGATCCTGCAGATCTTTGGCGCGATTCCGGGGCTTCGAGGGCCGGTCTTCACGCTGACCTGGATATGGATGTTCATCGCGATGGTCGTCGCGCTGCGCCATGCGCTCGACTATCGCAGCGCCGGCCGCGCGCTCGCCGTCTGCGCCGCCGCGGCCGCCATCGTGCTCGCCTTCGTCTTCAGCTATTCGTTGATCTTCAACCCGTCCGTCTCGTAGCGCTCCCCGGGGAAAAACCCGTGACGCCGGGGAAATTTCCTGGGCGTTCCCGGCCGAAACACGTCGGCTCCTCCGGGACGCGTCTTGGCACAAGTCCTGCCATAGAGGAGCGCGTGGTGACCCCACTGTGGACCATCGTGCTGGCAGCCGGCGCAGGACGCCGGCTGGCCTCCATCACCGGCGGCGTTCCAAAACAATACTGGCGGCCCGAAGGGTGCCAGTCGCTCCTTGAGAGCACACTCGAACGCCTCGGACCACTCGCCGTTCCCGAACAGACGATCACCATCGTCGACGAGACGCACCGCGATCATGTGCGGGCGCTTGGTCGGACCGGCGAGCTCGGGGAGGTCCTGTACCAGCCGCTGGACCGTGGCACCGCGGCGGGCGTGTTGCTTCCGCTCGCTGCGGTGGTCGCCCAATCACCCGATGCGATCGTCGTCATCACGCCATCCGATCACGGCGTGGAGGACGGCGAGGGCTTCAGGCTGGCGCTGAACCGCGCCATCGCGCGGGTTCAGGCCGGCGGATCCTCGATCGTGCTCTTCGGCGCGGAACCGACGGCGGTGACGATGGATTTCGGGTGGATTCTTCCGGGCCCGCCCTGCCGGCCGTTTGGCGAGACGGCGTTCTACACGGTGCAGTCGTTCGTCGAGAAGCCGGCGCTGCGGGAAGCGCTCGAGCTGTTTTCGGCCGGCGCCGTGTGGAACACGATGGTCGTCGTCGCCCGAGCCAGCGCGCTCGTGGATCTCTTTCGCCAGCATCTTCCGTTGCAGACCGACGTGATGCTGGCAGCGCAGGATCTGGATCCGGCCGGCCGGCACCTGTTTCTTCACGACTGGTATCCCGATCTGACGGCCGCGGACTTCTGCCGCGACGTGCTGACACCGTCGAGCGGCATGTGCCTCTACACGCTGCCCGCGACAATCGGGTGGTCCGACCTTGGCACGCCCGGCCGGATGGTCGAGTGGGTCTCTCTCCAACGCGCTTCGCGAACGACGCGCCGCCGGACGACGGCCGCGTGATGGAGCTCGTCATGTTGCGTGTCTTCCGACAGTGGGGCGCGACGCGGGCCGAAGTGGAACGGCCACTTGCCGCCGACGCCTGCGTCCCTCACCCAACCTACGCGACCACATTGGCCGTGACGGTGAACGCCCCACCTGCCGATCTGTGGCCATGGCTGGTGCAGATTGGGTATCAGCGCGGCGGGCTGTACAGCTACGACTGGCTCGACCGGCTGTTCGGTTACCTCGACCGGCCGAGCGCGAACGTCATTCTTCCCGAGCACCAGCGCCTCGCCGTCGGCGACGTCATTCCGATCGGCCGCGGGCCGGGATTTCCAGTCACCGCGCTCGTGCCCCTGCGGTCGCTCGTGCTGAGCGGCACGGCAGATGGGGTGACCTGGGCGTGGCAGTTCGAGCTCGTGCCGATCGACGCGCGTCACACGCGCCTGCTCTCACGCAATCTGGTCAGCATGCCACGCACGATCGGCTCGTGGATTTTTCTGCGCCTCATCGAACCGGCGGCGTTCCTCATGACGAGGCGGATGCTGCTCGGTCTCAAGCGGCGCGCGGAAGCCGGAACGGAGGTTGTCTTCCATGATTACCCTCAGACACATTCTCGTAGCCACTGATTTGGATGACGCGGCCAACAACGCGCTGGCGTACGGCCGTGAACTCGCCAGCCGGTTCGACGCGATCCTCCACGTCATTCATGTCGTCGAGGATCCGAACGTGCAGATGATGGCGGCGACGGGGTTGCCGTACGAGCAGGTCTCGATTGACGACGAGGTGGACAGGTGGCGAGCGCGCCTCGAGGCCCTCGTGACGGACGAGGATCGGCACGATCATCACGTGCGCCTGGCGTTGCCCGTCGGCAACGACGTCGCCCGTGAGATCGCCCATTACGCCGAGGAGTGCCCTGTCGACCTCATCGTTATCGGCACTCACGGACGCGGGGTTCTGGGTCACTTCATCATGGGCAACGTCGCCGAGCGGGTCGTGCGGACGGCCCCATGTCCCGTGCTCACGGTGCACGCGCGCGAGCACGAGTTCATCCGTCCGGACGCGCTCGAAGTGGTCAGGTCGGTATAGACATGCCTCGCCTGCTCGACCAGCGACTCAACGTCCTCGCCTGGCTGCTGCTCGGCGCGGTCTTCTTCACCGAGTTGCGGCTCCCTGCCGACGCCAATGTCGGACTGCTGTATGTCGTCGTCCTGTTGCTGGGCCTGGGCACGCCAGGTGGATCCGACGTGCTGATTCTCGCGGCGCTCGCCACGGGCCTCAGCGTGGCCGCCTACGCGGTTATCGCGCCGGTTGGCGACCACACCACGCTGATCCTGAATCGGGTGCTCCAGATCGTCGTCGTGTGGGTGACCGCATGCGGCGTCGCGATGCACCGGCGCGCGCTGCGCCTGCGGGCGCGCGCCGAGCGCCACGCGGTCGAAGCCGAAGCCCGCCTGCGTGAGCAGGCGGCACTCGCGCAGGTCGGAAAGATGGCCACGATCGTCGCGCACGAAGTCCGGAATCCGCTCGCGGGCATTCGAGGCGCGATGCAGGTCATGGGCGGCCGCCTCGAACCCGGCGGCCGCGAACACGCGGTAACCACCGAAATCGTGGCGCGCGTCGATGCGCTCAATGCGGTGCTGACGGATCTGTTGCGCGTGGCGTACACGGCCGGGGCATCGGACGAGTGGTGGGACAAGCGCGAGAGCGGACCGGCGAGCGCACCCAGATCGCTCGTGCACTGAGACCTGCGAGTCGCTTATGGCTGGACTCCTGACCACCGCGCCTGAGTATCCCCAGATCCGATGGACCGCCACGCCGTGGCTCGTGTCGACGGTGATTCACACGCTGATCGTGTCCGGCATCGTCGGCGCCTCGCTCTTCTATCTCGGTGAGTTGCCGGAGACCCGGTCGCTCACGAGCATCGCGGTCTTCTCGGTGCCCGCGCCTCCGCCACCGGAGCCCACGGTGACGCCGGCCGCGAGCACGCCGCGACCGGAAGCGCCCCCTCCACCGGCGGCCACGCAAGTACCAGTTGAAGCACCAGCCACGATCACCGCCGAACCGCCCGCGCCGCCCTCCCTGGGCGGAGTCGCGGGTGGAATTTCGGTCGGTGCGCCCGGTGGCATTGCCTGGCACTCAGGCATTCCTGGCGGGATCGCCGCTCTTGCACCGCCGCCGGCACCGGTCCGGCCGTCAGGTCCGGTGCGCGTCGGCGGAGACATCAAGGCTCCGGAGCTGATTCAGCAGGTCCAACCGCAGTACCCGCCCGTCGCGCTGCAGGCGCGTCTCGGCGGCAGCGTCATCGTCGAGGCCGTTGTCGACGAGCAGGGCCGGGTCGTGAAAACGACGATCGTGAAATCGACCGCCGGGTTCTTCGAAGGCGCGGCGCTCAAGGCCGTGCGCGAATGGCGCTACCGCCCGATGGTGCTCGACGGCCAGCCGGTTTCGTTCATCCTCAACGTCACCGTCGACTTCCGTATCGGCGGCCGCTAATCGGCGAACGCCCATGGAGAGCCGTGATGGAACATGTCGTCGCCCGCGCTGAAGCACACGCCGCCGATGTGCTGCGTGCTCGAACGATCCACGGCCTACTGACCGCGGCGTTTAACTTCAAGGTGTTCCTGGCTCGCGTCCCCGATGCAGGCCCGATTGGACAGGCCGAAGTGCATCGGATCTCAGAGATCGCCGAGCGTGTGATTCAGCACATCGACGAGCGCATCGACACGCGCGGTGGGTCGCACGGCGCCAAACTGGAACTCGCGAGCCTGGTCTATCGCATGCGGGCGCGGCTGGAAGAGATCGTGCGCTGGAGCCGCCACTTCGCCGCATGATCGGCAACAGCCAACCTCTTCCGGTCAGGCTGCGACGTCGTCGGCCGGCTCCACAACCGTCGTCAGAAACGTCGCCGCATTGAGGGAACGCGTCACGAGGCACGTCGCCTCGGCCTTCTCGAGCACACGCGTCGCCAGCTCAGTCCGAACTCCCGCCGGCACGCGCAGGTGCGCTTCGATATGAATCTCCGTAAAGCGCGTCACCGCGGCCACACGATCGAGTGTGCCCGTAACTCGGCATTCGAGGGCGACCCACTGAAGATTCGATTTCTTCCCGATGCCGCGCACGGTCAGGGCATAGCAGTCGGCGATGGCCGCGACGAGCAGCGTTTCCGGCGACCAGGCATCTCCGGGGCCCTCAAACTCGGCCGGCAACCGCGTCGTGAGCACGGGTAGGCCGGCGCTCTCGATGAGGACGTCGGTTTCACCGTGCGCCCGCGCGCTGACGACATAGCGATGTGGGAATGGATGCACGAGGCTACCCTCCGGCCAGCAGACACGCCGCTCGGCTTCGCGCCTGAGCAACCGCAGCATCGCGTGGCGAATGACGATGATGCCGACCGAGAATCGTCATCGCACAACGAGTGCCATGGCCGGTGAGGGGTGACGTCCGGCTGGGGCCTGTTTGCGCTGCGGACTAATCCGCAGCCGGCGCGAAATCTCGTGAGGTGGTCCGCCCTACGTAACTATTGATAGTCCGTCAGCACCGTCGGCGCCGCTGAGGCCCGCAGCGCATTGAGGACGACGACGAGATCGATCAGCTCCTGAACGATCGCGCCCGCCACAGGCGGCAGCGCGCCGCCCGCGGCCACGACCATCGCGACGCCACTGGCCGCCATCCCGGCAATCGCGCTCTGCAGGGCGATACGCCTCATGCGGCGCCCGATGTGCATGAGTTCATCCACACGCTGTAGTGAGCTGTCCATGATTACCGCGCCGGCCGCTTGCGCGGTGACATCGCTCGACTGGCCGAACGCCACGCCGACCGTGGCCGCCGCCAGCGCCGGCGCATCATTGATCCCGTCGCCCAGAAACAGCGTCGTCGCCCGCGCGGTTTCGCGCCGCACCAGCCCGAGCTTGTCTTCAGGGCTCTGGCTGGCGTGCACCTCGCTAATGCCGACGACGTCGGCGAGGTATTGCGCTTCGGAGGCACGATCGCCCGACACGAGCAGCACGCGGGTGACGCCGTGCTGCGGTCCGAGGTGCCGGACGAATTGCGCGCCTTCCTGTCGAGGTTCGTCTCGAAACCGGCACGTCGCCGCGTACTTCCCGTCGATCAGCACGACGCACTCGAGCCCGCCCGCATGGGCCGGCAAGGACGTGCCGGCGTCGGGAATGTCGCGTAGGACCGCCGCGCGGCTCGTCACATGCACCACGCGTCCGCCAATCACGCCGCGGAGGCCCTCGCCGGGACGTTCGCTGACCTCGGACGCGTCCACAAGCGGCACGCCCGCGTCCTTGACGGCCTCGAGAATGGCCGCGGCGAGCGGATGCCGAGAATAGCGTTCGACGCCGGCGAGCGCAGACAGCACGTCAGCGCTCGCGAATCCCGGTGCGATCAGAAGGTCCGTCAGCTTCGGGCGGCCGTACGTGAGCGTGCCGGTCTTGTCGAACATGACAACGCGGCACGTGTCGATGCGCTCGAGAACGGCCGGATCCTTGATGACGATGCCGCGGCGCGCCGCGAGCGAGATCGCCCCGACAATCGCCACCGGAATGGCGATCAGCAGCGGGCACGGCGTCGCGACGACCACCACGGCGAGAAACCGCTTGGGGTCGCCGCTCCAGATCCACGCGGCCGTCGCGAGCCCGGCCGCGAGCGGCGTGTAGATGGCGCCAAGCTGATCACCCAAACGGCGAATCCTCGGCCGGTGTTGTTCGGACTCCCGCATCACACGCGTGATCTGCGCGTACCGGGAGTCGACCGCTTTCCGCTCGGCGCGAATGGTCAGCGTGCTTCTTTCCAGCACAGTGGGATCCGAAGCTTGGAATTCACGTGACTTGAAGTCGCGGC